>Ga0214545_1000783_pt1 | contig 54909 bp, 23 predicted proteins | sample CNSS4metaG_FD_160064 | JGI IMG/M metagenome (GOLD analysis project Ga0214545, IMG submission 160064) | Root nodule microbial communities from cowpea collected in UCLA plant growth center, Los Angeles, California, USA - CNSS4 | ecosystem: Host-associated > Plants > Roots > Nodule | place: USA... | reverse complement strand
GTGATGGACCTACTGGTTGTGACAGAGGCTTGGCTTCTCAAAATATTAACAACCCTGCTATTACTGCTCTTAACCAACAGATTTTCACCCTCAGCAACTTGGCCTTCAAAATCATCTGTAAAATCAAGACTGATTAAGTCAATTCGTCACTTCAACTTGTAACGGCAATGCATGCGTTCGTACATGCTCGCGGTGTCGTTTCTCATTTTTTGTCTCCTTTGGTGTGTAGGGGAAGTGATTTATAAAATCAAACTTATTTCTTCTATTCAATGTTTACTTCTGCTTCATCTTCCTTCGTATTTTTATATTTATACTTAAACTAAACTACATTTAAAGAAGCGAGATAACTAAGAAAAAAAACATTCTTAAAAGGATTAAAATTATTCTTTTTTATAAAATATAAACCCCGACATTTGACATGGTACCAAGAAAAAAGAAAATTAAAAAGAAACTAACTAAATATATGAAGAGAAAGTGATAAATAGATTTCGTTAGATAATTCACTAATAAAATAACTATAAATATCTATGTTTGGAGATTTCATGCTATGCAAGATAAATTTAAGAAAGTTTGGAGACTGTAGTGTGGGTTTATCGTAATAGCACAGTAGGTTGTTGAAGTATATCGAAGCTCTATTTTTTTATTAAGAATGTTGCTTAAATATTATTCTAAGGACTCTCTAGGGAGTCTTACTTTTGTATAGAGCTGTCAAAGTGTGTCAGAATTTGTAGGTCAACTTGGTCCACCACAGATTTGGATTAGATTGGGTTGAAATTTTTTTACTAATGTCAGTACGGGTCAATTTTTGACTCAGCTCACCCAGGTTGAACCTGTGATAAGCCAGGTTGGTGTATGGTCACACACATTATGTTGAGCTTTGCAATGTTGGACTGTTTTTTAACCAAACACAGTAGTGAGTTGGCAAATGAAAACCTAACTTCAACTTCAAATAGATGAGGATAAAGAAGATGCTTCAAGAGATGAAAATGTTGTGGATTTATCCATTCAAGACTCTAATATTATATAATGTTATAGTGGATAAGTGACAAGAAAACTTTGATCTTAAATAGTATTTTTTTTTTAATTTTGGTTTGTATTGGAGTTTAACATCATTTTGGATTTTATTTAGATTATATTGAAGTTTATTTAAATTTTAATCTGAATTATAATTTATGACTTAAGAAAAAAAACTTATATTTTATTTTAATTAAGTGGACTAGTGAGTCAACCCATTTAACCCATCAATTCGTGGTGGGCCGGACCGGGTATGAAATTTTTTGGCTCGCTTGTAAGTGAGCCGAATTGGATTGACCCACTAAGTGACCAACCCGTGGTGGATCAGGTCGCCCCGGATCAGACGGCCGATTTTGACAGCTCTACTTTTGTATGTGAAAGTTATATTGTTATCTTTGAAAGATTTTGAAGATGCACGACATCTTTCTTTCATCTCTTTGTAAATAAATTAGAATACCCTTCACTTGTTCTATCATTAATTTAAATTAACTATTTATCGATAAAAATAATTAAGAAACACAACCACCAAATGTATACACAAGTTTCCCGATTGAAATAAACATAATTAGCTGAAAGATGACATTATTTTTGTGAGTATAGGTATAGGTATTACCTAACCTAAAAATATTAAAATACACAAGTCTTTCTATAATTTTCATATGGAAAGAGATTTTAATAGGGTTATCATTATTCAAGTCTACATAAAAAAAAACTAGTATCACTGAATAAATATAATTATATTTTGTATGATTTAAAATTTCTAAATCTAAGAAGTATTTGAGAGAACTGATATTATTATTTGGTATAATTGATGGCAGGTAGGCCTCTTCTACCAAGTGATTATTTTAAAACTTTAATCGTTTAAATTTCTTTATTAATTTTAGGCTGGATGCAAGGTCTTAACTATTATTTTGTCATTTTGAAATATACGTATCATTATTGAAGATAAAATATTAAAAAGTACAATACTTTGTTTACGTTTAAAATATTTTCCTTTTGTTTTTGACAATATCATATTGATAGTCATTATTTATTTTTCTTCTATTCTGCGTATATCTAATACGTTTTTATTCTTTCCTGAGCGAGGTATTTGAACGGAATATTTCTCAACAATAATTTAAATATTGATGAAAAAAAAAGAAGAAGCTAAAACTTGAGAAGTGTGGCTAACCTTGTTGTAAAGTGTAAGATTTGGTATTTTGATAGTTATCCAAAGAAATGATGCAACTACCAAATCTTACATCATTTTCTAATTATATTATGATTGAAAGCATAAGGTTCAAACATTGTTCTCCATGACATCAAATTCAGATGCACATCACATTCAATACTTATCCTTTTGCAGCTTATATCATGACTCTAACGCATTTTTTATTTCATTGGACCCAATTTGTCAAACAGTTACCATCTTTTACTCAAGTTTTATGATAGCCTCTCATTAATGTAACTTATCCAAAATTAAAAAATTAAATAAAAAAGACGTATCTTTCTTTTCTCAAAGTAAAAGGATAAAAGGTCTTATCCCAAGATCCAAACACGCGTGGATCCAAAACCCACCCGTGCTGTTTACCCAAATTAGTTGATAACTTCGCAATCCAATCACCACCACCAAACTCGAAACCCTTTCATAAAAAATTATGAACAAATTAGGGTTTTTGCAGCCATATATATATTCTGTCTTTCAACGTTATGTATTGTTTTTTCATCGATAAATATTAATCGTTAATTTTATTAATAAACTTCTTTTTGAACGTTAATATTGTCGATGTTCTAAACAACAATTTTAACCTCTCTTATTCAAACCAAAATAATGTATAACACACCCACTACAAAATACGCACGTCATGAGATGTAAATAAATACAAGAAAATACACTTTGTATGTCGTTATTGTATTTCATAAGATCATGCATATAACCTATTGTTTCGAGAAAAAAAAATACACATTTGTTTGTTTTAATGAAAATTGATAGAAAGTATATTTTTTCTATGTTGCAATAATCTCTCATTGTTTTATGTTGATAAACAAATATAAGTTCTTAAAAACATGTTGTTATATTTCTATAATATATGTAAACATAAAAGATTTATCAGATGATATTATTAGAGCATCTATCAGAACAATGGTAAGATAAGAAAACAGCACATCATGAACTTGTCATCAAATTGATGAAAAAAAAAACCGTAAATAATAGAAAAAGTATTTTCACATACAAGACGGCGTTTTTATTGTTTATATTCATAAATCATTTTCAACTTATTTAAATTAATTGTTTTGGCTGATTTTAGAAAATAGTTTGTAATTGGTATAAAACCGTTTAATTATCTTTCTTTTTCAATTATGTAAACAATTTACATATGGCACTTGTTTAAGAAAATTATAACTAAATTGTTCAATTATGTAAAGTTTTAGAAGAACTTAATCTTGGTACACTACTAGACTAGTTGACTAGAAATCTAAAGACTTTCTGATCCGAGGTTTGGATTTGCGTCAGTAGAGAGGGCATCTGATCCACATATTTTAGGCCCAGAAAAAGTTCACGATACTACAAATTCTACGTAAAAAAAAATTATGGGGCTAAAATAACAACAAAAGACTCGTGGATGAGAACTAATTGGTAGTTTATTGTTTTTTTAATTACTTGATGGACCTCATCTTGATAGAGCGGGTTAATTTGGTCTTTACATTTAAATTTTTTTTAATTGTGTGCTAACTTTTGAAAAAGTGACTTAATTAATTTTTTTCAGGAAAAAAATTTATTAATTAGATGTTAAATGTTAATATATGTTATTTATTTATTTATTTATTAATTAATTTTTGAAAACAATTTTGTTGCAATGTGTGAGGTCCTTGGTGTTGTGTCACAAGTGTCATTGTTTTTACAATTTAATTCCTTCATACTTCAGTTCATTTGGCCCCTACTTATACGTTTATTTAATTCAATTTTATTTTTTTTTATTTGGTTCCCCAATTTAAGATCAAATTTATTAATTGAATAAATGTTATATTAATATTTTTTTATTAAAAACGACTTTTTAACATATTACATTACTGTATATTATTAACTCATGTTTTATCGATCATTAATTTTTTTCTTTAAAATAGAACAATATTGTTTCTCCAATTTGAGATCAAATTTATGATCTGTATGAATGTTATGTTAATATTTTTTTTATTAAAAATGACTTTTTAATATATTATATTATTGTATATTATTAACCCAAATGTGTGTTAATCATTTCTTTTACCATTAAATTTTAATATAAATATCAGTACTTAATTTTGTAAAAATATTTATACTTAATTAATTTTAATCATATAAAAAACATGGGTTAAAAAAAACATATTTTAATTATTAAAAAAAATGGACAAAATTAAATCAAAGAGACATAAGTATGAAGTAGATTAAATCAAAGATACATAAGTAGAGACTGATTTGAAATCAAGACAATGACATTTGGATGTAATGTGACATTGCCCTTCCAATTTTATTTTTTTTAGTCTTAATTTGTGAAAATTAATGTAATTTGATCATAATTTTTGAAAAATTCATGCAAGTTGGTCATTTTTGTTAATTTTTTTAAAATGGATAATGTACTATATTATGTGGATAGGATTGACATGAACTAGTACCTAGCTTTAGCCGTTAAGCACTTGAATCTAACTTGTCACTTATATTACTAATTTGAACAGTTTAAACAGTTAACTATACGAAAAGGCAACACGTACATAGGCGGCTAAAGTTATATACCAGTAAAGGCCACCTACCCCAAACTTAGGATATAACAGTTGAGCTCTAGAGTCAAAATGAAAGCTTGGGCCTTGACTAGGCCCATATGAGCCCAATAGAAACCCAGTCCATAAGCAAAGTAAAAGATGATTAATGTTCTACAAATACATGTGGATCCCAACAATTAAAGATACGCAATTCATTAATACTATAAAATCTGATATTTTACTTTCAGAGTTTTTGCTGACTTGATTGTTGGAGTCCTTTCTGCAGGTAGCCTCCAAAATGTTCTACCCGACAAAAGGATGTGAAGACACGTCAAATAAGACTAAAGAGTACCCATCTAAGAAATTCCAAAATTAGAGTAAGATAATATTGAGCATCATAATAATCTATTAACTAAATCAATAAAACGAATCATCCTTATTAACATTAATCACGATCAAATTGTCTCAATTTTTACAAACAAAAATCAAATTAAAATTAAAAAATTTGAAAAACTCAACTTAACATTTTTTTAAAAATATAAGAACCACATAAAATAATTAAATCTAGAATTTTATACCACCTCTAATTTAACAAAATTCTGCTTTGTCGTAACACATGTAGGAAAAGACCTTGGCATGTTTAGAGAAGGCCTGAAAGCACGCAGCGGGTGATGTCACATTGTACCAAAGTAAAATGAAAATAGAATAATGAAAGGAATATGAAGAAAGAAAATGATTTTGAGATACTTATATTATTCCCTCTCATTTTCTTACGTTGTTGCGATCAGAGATGTAAAAGTGATGGTGATGTTTGCCGTTTGGGTTTGGTACTTCTGACGAGACGTAAACCTTAATCTCACGTAAACTCATTCTCATCACTATTATACCATTATTTTTTCTATAACCCACTATTTTAGCATTTCTTTTGCCCAATGTATTATAATAATTTCGCAATCTTCAAAGAGATAAATATTATGCACCTAGCATCTACCTATAGTACCCTCAATTTTCAATCATTTTTATTCACTAATTTACACCAACACTATTTTTGTCCTTTTTCATGTAACATAGTGGAGGTTGCTTTTCGCAATTGATGCTTCATGCTTTGGGTTCTAGCTGCTTCAACGTTTTTCATGCACTACTTACTACATTTTGCATATTTTCAGCCTTTTCAAAGTTAAACCTGGTATCGATTAATTAAAGTTTAAGTAGTTCAGTATAATTCCACATTTAAACACACCTATAAATTACAAACATTGTACATTGAGTTATTAATCTAATGGATGCAAAATTCATGACAATACTTGCACGTTTTGCTTACCACGAATATGAATCACTGTCAACGGAAACACTGAATCCAACAAATATGATTCATTTAATAAACTCATTTATATGGAAAAAGATTCAGTACGAGGAGCAACTATATATAGTAAATAAACCAACACATACACTAACGAGAAACAACAATTCAAATACAACAATCATAAGATAGCAAATTATGAATTAAAAATGATTTTTCCAATTTACAAGAATATATGAAAAGTGGTTATATTTTTAATACTAATATTTTTAATCTCGAAATAAAAGTTCACATACATAAATTAGTCGATTAAAATAAAATAAAAAATACATACACGAGAAACCTAAAATCAAATAATAGTACAAAACTTATTTTTCTAACCACAAATCTCCATTTGATTATCTCAAGAATCAAATAAAGAATCATTTGTCACAAATTTGTTTGATTTATCCTGAGGAAGTGTTGATTGTTAAGTGCTGATCTGATGTTAGATATGTATAAGTTATGAGAAGAAAAAAATACTAACAAATATTCACAAGACCACAAAAGGTGTTTGATAAAGAGTATCTCAATGAGAGCTTTTATACTGATTTATTAGAAACTTGTCCAATATAATACAAAATCCCATGATATAAGAAGAAAAGAACAACCTAATGTACCATCATAAAACATAACATTTGATAATAATAAAATAGAATAAAAAATATAATATCTCTATCAAAACGGACATGAATATTGTAAAGGCTCAACTTGAACGTAACAATCAGAAAAGCATATCATCAAGTTGACTTGTAGAAAAAACATAGAAAAGGTAGGAACTTGAGAAGGCCGAGACTACGAGAAGAAAAAATACTCACAAATACCCACAAGAAATGTTTGATAAATAACATCTCAATGAGAACTTTCATATTAATTTATTAAAAAATCGTCCAATATATAAAATACAAAAAATCACTATATAAAAAAAGATAATCTAATATATAATACCATAAAATAGAATATTTAATAATAATAAAATAGAATAAAAGATAGAATATCTTTGTTAATTGACCATGACATTAAAACAATATACATGGAAGATGTTTTCATTGGAGTGAGGAAAGTCCTAGAAAAATATTACTCTCGGATTGTATTTCATTCACTTAAGCTATACACATCCATGCACACATGATATATGTGCACATAAAGTTTGGTCCTACATGGATGACTCGTAATAAGTGGTTGCATGATCCTGTTATAAAAATCCACATGTAATTTATTTGGTTCATAAAACACGTTGAACTTGAGAGTCAAATCCTCGATAAAATAATTCAGAATATCTTCTAAATATTTTTTTTGTTTTTAATTTATATCACCTATAAGCTTATAAATTAGTTTATTTTCTCTTTTTTTATTCTCTTTTAACGAAGCCTAAGTTTCTAAAGAGTATATTTCCCATAGCACCCACCACGTAATGACTTCAACTTGTATGACTAAATATTTCTAATTATTTTATGGCCATAAATTCCAATATAATTATTATAGTTTTCATAAAAAATTGAAATAAACTCACGCCGTCATTTATTTTTTTTGCAAATACAATTTGTGGCTTGCCAATGCCAGTTGCCTTCATTGAATAAAGACATCAAGTCAAAATTCAATGTCTATGAAGGGATTGAATTAATATCTCAATTATTGTCGTTGATTTTGCCGTAATAGTAGAACATAATTGCAACAAATAATACCTCTACTAATCTGGTCCAAATTTTGATTTATTCAATATTACGCTTGAAACGTATAACAAACATACGTTATACAGAGTCCAAAGTCCGATCAAAACCAATTATATTATGACAAATTGATTATTAAACGTTGGTAAAGTCCTGCACCAACTATTGCAAATGTTCGTGACTAATATTCCTTCACACCACTATGACATGACAGAGCCCAAGGATATAAGAAAAGTAAGACAACATAACCTAAACGTAACAACAAACAATTACAGGAATAAAACATGAAAAACTATCTATGTCATATACTTCTTCATACTATATTATATTCTTGCATACCACCATGATGTATGACTTTAAAACACAACATTAATCAAACTATATAAATCTTGCAAGACATGTTTCTATAGGTTTGGTGAAAATAATTTAAATTAAACAAGAATGAAAATGTTATTTAAAAAATTATAAATTAAAAAGTGAGTATTTACTTTTTTTTTCTTTATAAATATTCTTCTCTTTAAATTTCTAAGACATTTTTTCGTAGAAGATTTATGTTAAGTTTTATTTTGAACTTTGACATTCCAATTAGGTTGACATTCAAAGGTTCGACAATTATAAGTCATACTGTGAAAAAAGATATTTAAAAATAGAAAAAATCATTACGGCAATATTTTATTCTAATAATATATAAAAATAAAACTTGGCTGTATCTATCTTAAATATTTTATCTCTTTTTTATTTGTGTATAGCTTCAATGGAATTAAGTATTTCTTTTGTTTGGCCCTTTAAGTTTGTGTTGTTTTTGACTTGTCCACATCGGTTCATGGCACTCTGATGATATAAAATATGAAAAAGGAATAGCGAATTCATGCCGCATACGTTAAATAACAAACAACAACTGGTTTAATTTAATGGCTTTAACTGCATACCTGTTTATTGTATTCATACTGATATCCTCTTTAATTTAATAATTATTATTTAGTAAAGATTAGAATTCAAAGTCAGTTCAACTGTTTACAGAGTGCATGTTGAACATTTTTGGTTAATTAGGGGCAAACTTTTATGTTATTAAAGTATAGTAAATTCATTATATGACTCTTTGTGTACTCTTGTCTAATGTTGGTTTATGGTTAAGTAATATTGTTTTTTTTTTCAGATTTGATTACATATTATTTTTAAATTATTATCTTATTTTAACTAAAATTTGTTTTTAACATATTGAAAACTTTATATTAAATCATCAAAGTCTGACATTTAAAACATTTGAAGACATAAAAAAGCATTTAACATTACATTAAAATCGATGATTGGACTTTATTGAAACAAACAGATTGTTTCATTTAATACAAACTTCATTTCTATCTTGTTCCTTTTTATTTTTTGGGAACAAATCTCAATTTCTATAGCATTATTTTAACTTGGAGTCGTCAACCTATGCTAACTTAGGAATGACAATCGATCAACATGAAACTTATTATCCAGAGAATTCACGTTATTACTAGCTATCTGTAAAAATATTACTAGATTTTTTTTTCCTTAGTTTTAAATTAAATAATTTAAATCAAGTATTTAAAATTTAAATCAAGTAAAAATTTAATTTTAAAATACAATTGCACATTAAATATTAATGTAAATATAGAACTAATCTTTCTAATTTAACTTTAAAAATTAATCCTTTTATAAATAACTACAATATCACATACCGTTTCACACATCCAAATAAAGATATAAATATATAAAATCAAATTTCAAACAAATTTTAAAAAATAATATTTTCTTATTAATAATTTTATTTGTATTATTTAATTTTTTTATAAGATATTCAAATAAAAATTATTAACAGTAATTACTAAATACACGTGTTGACAATAAGTAGATAATTAAAATATCTATACTCATTATTCATAAATATTTATTGAATATATCTTATATCAATTTTACTCAAAAACATGAAGAATTTTTTTTTATCTCTTTTGGTTGCGGACAACAAAAACGTTCAAAAGTAAATACATAATGTTGATTTTGACACTACATTTTACCTTGTGAGTTTCCTTATATTAGTAGAGACCTTAGATGTATCAGGGGTTTTGGACCTCTCATTCTTTCTACACAAATATAAATTACTATAAAAATGCACATATATTTATTTTTATTAACACTTTCGTCATATTTATCATTAGTTATCTTAATGATTATATCAATTTACAAAATAAAAAATTATTGATTATACTAAAATAGTTATTATTATGAATAAAAAATTATAATTGATCTCTAAACTAGTTTCTAAAATTTAGTTACCAAAGGATTGGTCACTCAACATTAACTACCAATATTTTTGCTATTAAAGGAATTAATTTCTAAATTAATATTTAATTAATTAGTGACTAATTTAATGACCAATTATAATTTTTTATCATAATAGTGACTATTTTAGTAATCAATAGTTTTTTATTTTATAAATTACTCACTACAATGACTGGTAACTTTTGATCACTATAATTCGTTGTTAATGAGAAATTTTCTTATAGTATATTATATATTACTGCAAATATTCGAACAAGCCAAACTACTAAAATTACAAAATTGAGTTTTTATAAAAATTTAATGTATTATTCTGGATAAAAAAATGGAGAAAGGTAGAAAATAAAATGTATCAAAAGTCAAATAAAGATATAGTAAGAGTATAAATGTGATTAAAAAAATATGAGTATTAGATATCTTGAGTAAATGTTCTTGCTTGTATATAGCATTGGAGTAATTCCAGGTCATGTGAATTTTATTGAATAATTGGTACTTCCTAGCTATAAAATCATTGATGAAAACATGTAAATGAATAATATGTTGAACCCTTCTTAATAATTATTTTATCAATTTGAGAATTTTGTAGTTGTCTTAAGGTTGAGAATTTTTGTAGCATATAATATATTATGGAGTAGATCTTTAATAAACAAGTGGTGATGTTGTGTTTTCTTATGAGGACCAACTAAATATTTCATTATAAACATCATGCACAAAAATTGCATTACAGACATTTTAAATACTTGTTTGTATATTTATTCTTATGAAAATGATATGTTTGGTTTTCTTTTTCCTTTTTTAAATATATAAACCATATGTTTGGATATTTACATACATAGATAAATGTGACTAATTTAAGAATTTAAACTAAATGAATTAATCTGTTTAAAGTGATAATCTAGTTGCATCAAATATAAATCTAATTAATTAAATTTGACGACAAATAGTTTAATATTAAATTTATTATCATAAATTAGTAAATCGAAACCAAGAAAATAATTACTATTCATGAAGTTCTATAATAATGTTGATATGATTCTTGTTATTATTGATTTAATGTAAGATAATTATATTACAAATATTATACACTTTTCAATAATAGAGAGTTATATGTGATATTTTTGATAAAATTACACTCTTCAAGAGTTACAATTTTGAAAAGAAAAGACTATACATTTTCAGACATCCAAATCCAACCAATTGAATTTTTTTATCTGGTTAATTTTTATTTGGATGGTAAAAGATATTAACAAATTTATACCAATCCAAATTATTAAAAGTTGGTTAATTCGAGTTTTATGTTCTCATTTATCCAAGTCGAACTAAGTCATAAACACCCCAATGCAATATGAGAAACTGCCCATCTTGTTGATATAATGTTAGAGATCACAATGTGGTTTAACATTTAGTACGATGTAACAAAAACAATTCCATTTGAATAGTCGAGACACTTTATTTTATCACTCTGTTTCTTAGCATTGATTTTTAATATATTTTTCATAAACTGAAATTTTGTATAAAAATTTTAAAAATTGAAAAAAGTGATATTTCTTAATATTCTCACTCATAATTTTGTATCTTTAATAAACTTAAAAAATGATAAAGAAAAAATACCTACAACATATTTTATTAAAAAATATCTAAAAAAAATATCTACAACATATTTTATTTTATGATTTAAATTAACTGCGGTTGGACACGATAACCCAGCTTTCGCTTTCCGTTTTCATATGGAAAAAGGTTAGTTAAACTGGTTCTATATAGTACATGAAATTATAATAGCCAAGGAGCGTGTAACAATTGTTTGAAGTCAAATAGTGAATGAGATAAGAAAAGACAAAAACCCAACCCTGACATTGTAATTAGTTAAAACTATATTATTCTAACGGTAAATAACTTGTCTGAAAGCATAGGTGGCTGAGAACAAAAAGTTAGTTTCCTGGGAAGAGGTTTTGTAAAAGATATTGGTTTCTTCATCTTTGCGTGGATTGTTGACAAAAAATTTACATCAAATCGATCCATTGAGTTGAGAATCTGGAATAATCTCATCTTCAAACCTAAATGCTGCTTTGTCTTTATCATCTCTAAACTAAGCTTCAAAATGTTGCCTTGTACCACTCATACTTTCTATCTACCTTTATCATCACCCACCCGCATTTCAATCCCCACTTTTCAATTTTTTTTTAGCAGCAACAAATATTTTAACCCACAAAAAAATTCACTCAATTCCAATTCTTTCTTTTTGAGAACCAACTTTAGTTTAATTAAAATAAAGTAAAATAAAAACAGAAGAAAAACCTGTTCTTTCTTTCACAAAAGAAAGAGAAAAAATAGTATAAAAACAAAGGCTGTGCTGTGTACTCCACGTCAACCAGGTGGTGGAGGTGGAGGAGGATAACTACTCGTATCTGACCATGACGAAGGTGGAAACTCTGACCCGCTACCGCTGTCCCCTCCGCCGTGATGCTGTTGCCCCGGCGGCCGGAAAACTCCCATCTGCTGGCTGGAAAACAGAGGAAAGGAAGCAGAGGATGGTGCATACGCAGGCGGTAGCGGCAACAACGACGACGATGAAGAAGATTGAAGCGCTGCCATTTGCGAATCATAGAACCACTGATCGAGTCCATGGAACTCCCCTGTGCTCCGCAGAAGCTGAGAATAACCCCAATAGTCTCTAAGCAAATCAGGGGAGCTCTGAAACGGCGCCCCCTGCATCACCGTCGGAGAATAACCGGTCACCGCGGGAACATCACCGGAGCCTGCGAGTGAGGTGGCCGGAAAATCGGGAAGGTGAGGAGGTCGCACCGCGGTAACGTTTTCTGGGAAGTTGAGTTTGGCTCTGTTACCTCTGAACCTCAATGCGGCTTCATCGTAGGCTCTGGCAGCAGCCTCGGCGGTGTCGAAGGTGCCGAGCCACACTCTCGCCGCTTTTTGAGGATCGCGAATCTCCGCCGCCCATTTCCCCCACGGTCTCTGCCTCACCCCTCTGTATCTCCTCCTCCTCTCGCCGCTTTCTTCCCGTGACGCACTCTGTGACGAAGCACCCTCACCCCCACTCGCGGCAGCACCAGTGTCATCTTCACGCGCTCTTTTCTGCCCAACCGAGCCCGAGCCCGAGCCCGAGCCCAAGAGAGGAGGCCCAGGAGAAGAAGACAAACCCGGAGAAGGCGCATGCATAAAACGTGACATCATGGGAAAACCACTTGCCGGGACCCACTCCGTGTTGGTTTGGGCAGAGGAAGAGGGTGACACCACATGGGTCGGAACCGAACCTGCAGTAGTTCCTTGCACTTGCACATCCCTGGGTGTGAAAGTCTCTTCCGCCTCCTCTTCACCGCCTGGCTCCGCCGCGAAGTTTCCCGAAGCGGAACCTGAAGCTGAACCCCTCTGGTGCGCCACCGTTTACACACGTGTGATCCGATCCAGTTGATTATTCGTTCTGAGAAAGAAAGTTAAACACGTTATTATATGTATATATAAGGAAGGGTAAGAGAAATGGAAGATGATGAGAAGGTGGCTAGCCCCCACAGTAACAGTGACCCTGTTGCGCCTCTATTACTCTACCTTCCACCATGCATACACATAATTAAACACACTCCACTACCACTACCTTTTTTTTTCTCACATACAGATACATCCCCTTTCTTTCTTTTTATTCTTCTCAGATGAAAAACAACAATAATTTAATTGTGCAAAAATAAAACTCTGGCGATAAATAAAGTACTATACATGTGGTTGCTGTTGCCGCCTCTGTGATTATTTTGGCATGTGGATTCACACACACCTAAAGAGATTTTGACTGAAAATGAAAGGAGGATGCAAAATGGAACTACTCTCTGCACTTTCTGCAAATCCTTCCCATTGTCGGTTTCCTTTTTCAGATATACAGAAACAAAGAAATAGTGATCATCTTTGAGTTGAATTCTATGCCCAGTCAAATTAAGAGAGAGAATATATTTACATACTTTTATTATTTTGGGCTCCCCTACTTCAGATTAGCCCATAGTTAACTCACGGATCTGGTTCAAGATGTGCTTAAATAAGGTAAATATGTGATCAGGCTTCACTGTGGATTAGGTTGGGAATCACTGCTCAAATATGTTTATATAATATATATGTTTATCTTTTCACTGTCATCAAATTTTATGAAAAGCTATATACAAAGTATAAAAATTAGATAAATTATAATTGAAGATTTTGAGCTATAAAAAATTGACGTTATATTTGAGATAGTTGTGGCAAAGGAAAGTATTGTTAGGAATATGTGATTAATTGTATGGTCAAAACACGTTTCTGGAAGTGAGACAAGAATTCCATGCATGATTGTATAATGTTAAGTTAAAATAGAAGGAAAGAGAATAATACAGAATTTGACCTAATATCTATATAGGTAGGAATATAAAAGAGGAAGGTGAGGGTTAAATCCATACCGAATTGTTGAAGTTGAACAGAAGGGTTTTGAGAGGCAATGTATGTTGCGCATGATCCAAACAAAGACTAAGTGACATTACAAGGTTTCAGGTATTGACATTGCTTTTCATAATTAGCTACTGGTCTTGTTCTTTTGGTGTCCCTCAAGTGATTAGTTCAGACCTTTCATAAGAGAAGAAGAGGTTTTGTGTATATATAAGGAGTGCCAAGTATAAAATAGCACAGAGCACAAAATGAAATTGATTATAATTAGATGATAAAGATTATACTGGAATCAAAGTGGGATGCAGTGAATATTGTAGGGAATCAAAGACTGGCTCTTTGGAGTCATATGGATCGCTGGGGCTTCTCATAATTAACTCGTCATTCAAAAGTCTAATCCAAATACTATATAACTGTTTTAAAATGTATTTAATAATGTTAATAGATTAATTATTAATTTGTAATTTACAGACAATTTTATCTCATGAGCTCTAATATTTTTTAATTAAAATAAATTTTAAGTTTAATTTAAATTTACATTCACGTGTATATTCACTTGTATATTGTAATTTGATTAAATATCTAACTAATATAAGATCTCCGATAATAGTTAGTTTCTATTGAAGAATCATAGTTTATAGGTTAAAATATTTCGTTAGATCTCGTTTTTGTCGTAAAATTTCAATTTGGTCCTCGTATTTTTATTAGTCTCAATTAAGTCTTTATTTTTGTAAATTAGTATCAATTAGATCCTTTCCGTTAGTAGAGAACTAACACCGTTAAGTATGTGCCACGTGTCAGCTCCTCATTTTTTCAAATTTTTTTAATTTTTTTTTAAAAATTTAAATTTCTTTTAAAATATTTATGCCACGTGTCAGGTTTGTAGTGTGCCATGAGTCAATTTAATATGGTGACACATGTCAAATTATTGTATGAATCTTAATTTGGTCCTCATTTTTGTTAATTTGATTTGATTTCAGTCCCAAATTTTTTTAAAAAATTTTAATTTTATGTGCTCCAAATTTAGAACAAATTTAACTTTTTTATAAATATAATGATGATATTTTATTACAAGTGATATTTCTATTACATATTTTTAACAATATTTAATTTATTTAAATTTATATTTTACATTAAACTTTATTTAAATTTTATTTTAAAATTATATATATATATATATATATATAGATTAATAAATTTATATTTGAAATATTTGTATAATATTCAATATCAACAATATTTTAGAGTTGGCTTAAAAATAACAATTTTATAAATTCAAATGTAAAATTTTAAAATAATTTTATAACAAATTAAAATAAATATATTTAAAATTTTAATATTAAATACAATTAATATTATTAAAATATTTAATAAAAATATCAATTTTAATAAAAATAATCATAACATTATATAAAAGTAAAATTTGGTCTAAATTTGTAGTGTCTGAAATTAAAAATTTTAAAAAAAAATTAGGACTCAAATCAAATCAAATTAATAAATATGATGACCAAATTGAGATTCATACAATAATTTGACACGTGTCACCATATTAGATTGACACGTGGCACACTACAGACGTGACACGTGGCATAAAAAATTTAAAAAAAATTTAAAAATTCAAAAAATGAGGAGTTGTGGCACCTACTTAACGGTGTTAGTTCTCTAGTTCTCTACTAACGGAAAGGACCTAATTAATATTAATTTACAAAAGATAAGAACCTAATTGAGACTAATAAAAATACGAGGACCAAATTGAGATTTTACAACAAAAGCGAGGACCGACGGAATATTTTAACCTAATTTGTATAAGCAAACTACAAATAAAGTTGTAAAATCATTAGAAATTAATAAGTTAAAATGAGATTTCCAATGTTAGTGGAGAAATAAAATTAATTCCACTTAAATAAATTAAAACTAAGTTAGATTTTTTTACCAAAAAAATAAAATTTGTCCGTATTTTTATATTTTGCGGAGAAATAGTGGGATTTATTCATTATAAAACTGAGTTCAAATTAAAATCGTATATTAAATATGTATTACTTGTCAATAATATTGTCACATTAAAGATGAAATTTTAACTCATTATAATAATGCATCTATATTATCATATTTATATTCACTTTAGTTTCTGGTAATTATGTTTTAAAATATTAAAATAAGTGTTTGATTTTTTCTTTATTTTTTTAACGTGATTATTTAACGAAAGTAACAATTGAGTCCATGTACATTTTACGAATTGCGAGAAAATAATTCAAATAAGATGACATATTTTACTTACATAAAAAAAATCTGCTAATTATATTTATTTGTATAAAAACAGTGAACTCGTACTTGAATAATTGAAAATATTTTTACATTTTTTTTGACCTTAGATTAAATATATATTTATCAAAACTATTTTTCCAAAATGAAACAGTAATTTAAATGATAAAATAATAAAATTATTTACCGTCATAATGGATGCATTCAAAGCAGTATCATGGTAAACAACGATAAATTCTTACGGCAGTGTATTATTTATTTATTATCTTTGATTTGATTATTTATTACATACCTTAATGGAAAAATTGTTTATCGTGCATTTGGATAAAAAACATAAATATTTTTAAACATGAACTAAAATACCTCAAATTAAAATGTTTTCAATTGAAAATATTTAGGCTATAATTTGGAAGTGGCAAAAGTATAAATTAATGACACAAATTATATATGTTGTTTATTTTAAGAATGTAGAATGCCATCTAATTATATAGAAAATGATAATTAAATTATAGAGAAATATCACTTGAGCAATATTCTTAGGTAGGAGAGACAACTAATACAACATTATTATTGCTCTATTATCCGTATTATCTTTATATCGCTTGAACAACCAAAGCGTTACATGAGTAATATATATAATACAAATATCAACAATTAAAAATTGTGTTTCAACATATTTATGAACCAAAACTCTCAAATCATTTTTCATTTTCATATTAATTCAAATCCAATTTAAACGGTCCAAATAATATAAAGTTACGAGAATAAAATCAAGATTTCATATTCAAGATCAATTTTTATATTTTAACAACAAAATTGAACAATAACTCCTTAATCGTGTTCGATTACTAAAAATGTAAACAGAATAATTTTTTTTTCAACAAAAAAAATTAAGAACAAAATCGAAAAAGGCAAGACAATCGATAAGTGATTAATTTTCTATAAGATTCAAAGATGGAATATCATCTTTCATTAATTTTAAAATTGATTCATTTCTCAGGAGAAATTCCCTACATGAAAAATTCGCTAATTATTAAATTGTTATAGTCTGATAACTTTTTTAACTATAATTCAATTATCAAAATCCAAATTTTATTACAATTGACTCATTAATTGAAGTGATTCAATACATATTAATCAATTGAAAACTTAATAAAAAAATATTAGTCACTTGAATTCAAGCTTTCATAATAAAATGTATGAACAACTATCAACATTGGTGAAAGATATAATGGTTGATTAAAGCAAAGACTTTTGGTCTGGAGAGTACATACATTATTTTAACTTAATATATATAATAATGGGTTAAATATGTTTTTGGTCCCTCAAGTCAGTGAAATTTAAAATTGGTATCTCTTCGTAACTTTTAATCAATTTAGTCATTCATATTTAGTAATGTATGGATTTAGTCCTTTTAACCAGATTTTGTTAAGTTTATCATACGTTTCAAGCGCATTTCATAATAGTATTTGAATTGTTTACATGATTTGACCCATTTTCACTTAAATGTTAACTCAAATATTATTATAAAACGCGTTTGAAATTCAAATAAACTTAACAAAATTTGATTAAAATGACTAAATTCACACATTTCTAAATATGAAGGATTAAATTGGTCAAAAGTTTGAAGGACTAATTTTAAATTTCACTAAAACTTGAGAGACAAAAAAACATATTTAATCCTATAATAATTACTCAAATAACCAATAATAATAAGTTAAGTTAAAAGTACCATCACCTAATTGATGTATGAAGAATAATGAAAAACAATTGGGCAGGCAGCATGTATGTATATATGATGCTTCTCTAACTTTATTTTCGAAACAGTTTTAATAATTTAAAATTCTTAAAAAATTGAAACAGTGTTTTAAATATATGTCAAGTTATTAGGTTCCATAATAATTTATTTAAAAAATTTGTATCCATAATTTATTATGATAAACTTTTATCTAATTTCAAATGTAGAAAGAAAATTGTAATATATCCAAAAAAAAGTTATTCGTATTATAATTAAGTTATTTATTTTACAGAAGAAAAGTTTTTTTTTTAATCTGAACCATAGATACAGATAGTTTTATTCAATTGAATTTATCGTCAAATTCAACTTAAAACTTAAAAATATTATTTTTATTATTATAAAGCATAATATGTGTTTAATTTACACATTTTTGTCGTATCTCAATTAATTTTAACTTTGACGCATGAAAAAGTATAATTTTAATTAATCTAATTTTTATATATTTTTAAAAATAATTAAAAAATAATATTTTTAATTATACGATTAAGAAAACTTTTATATTGTTAACATATTCCAAATAATTAATTCTCGGATTAATTATGATAAAAAAAAGGGTTGAATTTAACCTAAAATAAATAATTTCATAAATAATAGATGATACAAAGTTAAAAAAAAAAAAAAAAAAACTTTTAGTAAAAGAAAAAAAAAAAAAAAATAAAAAAAAAAAAAAAAAAACTTTTTGTGAAAGCAATATATGGAAATTGAAACCTAACCCTTGAAACATTTCAAAATATGAGGAGTCATGAACCCGTTTGACAGACAAGTAGCCAAACTATGTTTTCCACTATAAAGGGTGCAAAGTGGCTGGTATAACCACCCAAACACTTACATATTTATAGTGCCTCTCACTAATTCTCCTCGTTAAAATATTATTTAACAATTTTCAAATAAACATATTTTTACTTTTAATTTACTTATTAAGATTTCTGAATATTATATTGCCAAAAGGCACCGACCGGTGGTCGACACGTGCAGAGTGAGGCTTCTTCCATCGTTTTCATGGGCACAGACCATGCTGCAGATGCAATTCAATTGCAATCTGTATCGTTCATTAATCATTCACCATTGTTAGCTTTCGATCCGTTTTAGGCACGTGTTTTTTTTGTTGTCTTCTACTTTCAGAGACACCAAAAGCATAATTCAAACTTTTCGATTTATACAATTTCAGTTTAGGAAAGTTCTTTGAACTTCACCAAATAAACTGGATTGCCCAACTTTTATTTTATAAAAAAAATTCAGAAAATAGAATGAAATAAATTTTATATATCAATTAACATGTAGAAAAAGTTTCTCAAAAACTTTTAAAATATTGAAAGTTTTATTTTACATAAATTATTTTTTAACTTGTAAAAAAAGTTAATTTCACTTCTTTTATATATAGAGAGAGAGAAAATTTCGTTTGACATATCCCTACTTTATTATTCGCACTGCATTATAGAAACTTTAGGTAGTTAAATAATCTAATTATAACACTAGTGCATGAATGGTCTAGGTCGAAGAGTACATCTGAATTATAATGCTTTTAGAAATAACAAATTGATTGATCAAGAAAATGTTTGGTATTATTCGTGCATGTTTGGCAATCTAGATTATAGGATTTGGTTTTTTGTTATGATTTTAAGGCATAAATTAGCTTTTTGACGGTTTTTCTTATCGATAATAAATATTCAAAAAATAAAAAAATAGTATTAGGATTACTTCAACCTTTTTGCAAAATAACATATATACATGGCAATAGTATAAATAAGTTACTAAACTTAACTCTAGAGTTCATAAAATTCCTATAATTCTTACAAAAAATTATCATGTTTAATACACCTTTTATCATTACTTATGGTGATCCACTTGTAAATCATTTTAGAATTGGTCTTCCATTGTATTGCTCATATAATTTTTTGTGATTATCATTATGACTTTTAAGACAAAATTCTTCATTTATTATTTCTGTATATATGCACACAATGATCAAAACTAAAATGTTAAAATGGGTTTTAACCCATGAGCCAATCCGACTTACCACGGATTTAAACCGAGTTTGGTTAAGAAAATTTCAGTTTTTTTAAAAGTAGGTTGAATTCAACCCGGCTCACTTAACCCACGGGTTAAACGGGTTCGAACCGGATTGAGGGTGGGTTGACCCACTTAACCCATTAACATTTTTTTACAATTTTTTTTAATTCTTTTTTTGATTATTTTATTTACTATATTACTAATTATATATGTTCACAATTTTATATTTTTAAATGCTAGAATGTTGCTCAATAATATTTGAATAGTTTGAATGCTTAATTAATTTGATTATACGTTGATACTTTAATCTTTAACTATAATCTTTATAGTAAATTATTCAAACAACTGTCTATAAATAGTTTTTTCTAAATTAGTATGATAAAAATGTATAATTTTTTTATTTATATTTTGTTGAATAACATAACAGAAAATGTGTAATATTAGTCATGTTTTCTTGTACTATATGGATACTTTCTTGAAAATAATTCATCATATATTGGTGATGTACATGATGAAAACATTGGTCATTGATTTCGCTGTGATTGTCATCTCATGGGTTGCTTAAAAAATTATTTAAATATTTGAATACTTAAAAATAAATACATAAATATTTTTTTTATGTGAGTTGGTGAGCCAACCCACTTAACCCATCAACCCATGGTTGGTTGAGCCGGGTTGCAAAATTTCTAATTCACCATAAAGTGAGCCGGATTGGGTTCACTCCTTTTCAACCCGGCTCGTGATGAGCCAACCCGTGTAAGCCGGGTTGACTCACTTCGACATGTCTATGAAAAACAAAATAAAATAGGATGATATGTTTCTACCTTACATTAAAACTAAACCTGATATATAATTAATTTTGGATACTTGCAATACATGATTTTAGGCATTTGACAATAAATAAATATAAAACTTATAATTAAAAGTTAATAAAGTTCTTGTTTTATTTGACATTTTAAAAAGAAAAATTAATTGCCATTTTACATATAATCAAACTATTAAATAACCTTTTTCTTAAGTAAAGAGATGATAGATGGTGTAATATAAAAAACAATATATATATATATATATATATATATATATATATAATTAGTTATATTCGGTTTGAGATATTTACATATTGTGAAACATTTACTATGTATTTTAACATATATCAAACGATTTTTTTTTATCCCAACGTGTTTTTAATATTTTAGTTTGGTGCTCTTTTGAGATAATTTATTAGAAAAGTAAAACATCAATCAATAAAATAGAACAACAATAAAATATAAGTGATAGATATTACATTCAAATTAAAATTTTAAATCAACAAGTTTATTAGTCTTATTTCTTATATATTACTTAACTCTTTTATTCTAACGTAACGTAAGACTTTGATTCAGATTTTCAACAAAATTCACTATTAAATTAAATTTTTTTAATATCTTTCTTCAAGGGAGAAAAAAGAAATGCAGCTTGTATGATACTACAAGATCATTTTGAATTATCTTTCAAATAATATTTTTCTAGGTATTTTAATTTTTAATGGAATAATTGAATGTCTTTTTCAAAACAGTTTTAATATATTTATTATAAGCTTGTACCGTACAAAAGATTCTTCCTAATTTATTTATTTTTAAGTAGCCCACTACTTATTAAAAAATGGCATATTTTTTTGGTGTAAATTGAGATCTCCTAAGCAATTCACTATTAAGTTAATTTTAGTGGATTATAAAGTAATGTAGTTAAACGCCAATTAATTTTTAAAACACATGAATTGATATTTCTATAAACTTCATCTAATGCGAAATTTCAAACATAAAATTGTTAGATATAAAATAATTCGTCCTTATATACTTTTAAAAAGATGATGAAAGTATTTTACAAATTTTGACATCTAATATTAATTTAAAATGTAACGATATTCCATTTCACTATACCACTAGAATCTCTTTGAAATGCCATCATCCTATTAGCAAATATATAATGTAACAACTTAGTTTACCTTTTTGTTGAGGAAAAGTACTATCTTGTTACACACAACACATTATTGTCAATTGGCCAAAATCACCAATTTCATCAATTGGCTATTTATTTTTTATTTTTGACTTAGACACTTCTGCTATTACAACACTGAAATCTTCATGACAATTGAAAGAGTTAACATTTAACTCACTAATCACTATACATAAACTTTCATTTCTAATAATTTGACCGTATTTCGTTGATTAATTGCGTTTTTGTTTGCGTCACGGAATGAAAGACTTCATGAATTTTCCTTTTTTGCTCCATCAGCGATTGAATATTCTTTTCTTCGGCCAAACCAACACGATATGTATAGTTAATGTGATAAGAGAAAAATTATATCAATTTGCAGTACACATAATTGTGTGTAAGGTTAATAGTGTTGTTCAATTACAAATTGAATTATTTTAATTATTTTTAAAGCTATACTAATAATAATTCAGATAAGTTAAAAATGTAATATTCTTACAAGTATACTTCTATTATTTAAATCATAATTTGACATAGGGTAAGAAGAAGGTTTCACTAAAAAAAAGACGTATACCTAAAAACACTATTATTTCCTATAGGTATAACTAAAAATACTTTTACCTATAAATATTTCGTAAAATCTATGACAAATAAACCGTTCTTGTAAGAAATGTAAAACATAATCACGTGTTAAAACTTTATGTGTATGAAATATCTATATAAAAAATATATTGATCTGATTTAAATTTTAAAAATATTGATATTTTTAAAATTTAGAATTTTATGGGGAGGACCTAACGTCCTTTTTCCAGCTCTATCCCTAACTGACCTCACCAGACCTAGCCACAACCATAACAAATTGTCTTCAACGCTCCTTGCTTCGTCCGATACGGTGGTGATGATGCTCTTTTTTCCGGAATCGCCGACAAGCTTGGCTCCCATTTGCGAAATCGAGTATAGTTTTCTTTATCTGTTTCGTCGCTTTGTTTGCTATATTTGTCTTCGATTATGTACTCATGCAGGTAAAAGAGATTTCACTTTAAAATGTGATTTTAGTACTGTTATTATGCTATTGGCTTACCTTCTTGAGCTTCCTGGAACTGGTTCTATGTAAAACAATACATAAGTAAAAATGTAAATGTGTGATTCAGCCTAAGAAGCTAATAAATTTTTGCAATTTTGTTAATTTTCTAATTCTGTGAGTTTGATATTTTTGTTAATGGAGCTTGTTGTCTCTCTCGCATGCCTTTTGTGTGTATGAAAATTCCTTTTGTGTGGGTGGTGGTTCGGTTTTAGTCTATCATTCTGTGGCCTTCTACATGATATCTCTCTCGTGCTTTGGGAAGTGGTTTCGAATTTGAACCACTTTGGATAGTAATCAGCTTTTAATTTAAACGAAATGTTGTAAACTTGATTTGTTGAACAAAAATTTCATGTTAAAAGTTGGATTGTTTACTTTCTATTCCATAGACAATAATGAAGTCGTGTAGGGGTAAAAGTTTGCACTCGTCATTTTTTGACTACTATATATGATCATTTCATGTTCTCTGAAAGATTGAATACATATGCTGGGTTTGGCCCTTTTTTCTTGGCACACTTTTTCAGTTTATTTCATTTTGCTTATTCTGGCCAAACTCCTGAAAATGAATCTACAGTATTTGATAAAAATGAAGTAGGACAAATTAAATTCTCTGAAAAGTAACAAAAATAGTTTATTCCAGTGGAATCACATAGCTAGGCAGTGGAGAAACAAACTTGAGCAGTTTCAGACTCAGATCTACACGACATATATATTTAGCTAGAGAGAGTGAACTATATGGGGCCATCTAACCTAAAAGATGTCGTTAAGTGTCAATGAAATAAATTTTGAACTTAGAAGGAGCTCTAGAATTCCAAGTTGGCATATAGAAAGGATGCATTAACCTTGTAGGAGAATGTTTGAGACACTGAAAGTAATATTAGAAAGAAGAAGCAGTAAACCCCGCGTTCCATGTTCCCATTCCAAAATTAGACAAAAGAAAAGGTGCATAGTCAAGTAAGCAAAAAAGAAGCTGAAGTTGATTAGCTTATTTATCGTTTATATTTTGGAGAAGTATTTAAACAATTATAAGAAATTGAAATATGCTTTATTTAAATTACTTGATCAAATATTTGTGAAACAATCAAAGTGGAAACATCAGAACCACTAAAGACAGTAACTGTAATTTGTAATTTTCTGATTTTAATTAGATATCGTAGATGATTCATCAACTGATTTCATCATATTGGACATTTTGTCATTCTTCTGGTATTGTAATGTCTTCTTGTGCTAGAAGGATAATACACGCTTTCAACAACTAAGAACATATGGGAAGAATTATCTATGAGTTGTCAATTCGAACCATGGCTCATGCACTAATTCTGATCCATCCTTGAATAAGCTCTCTTTTAAAGGATCCTAAATCTGAGGGGCCAAAAAAGTCACGGCATCCAAAGCTTCTTTTAAATTTGATTAAGGCAATAGCCAACATGAGTTTGGTTCAGTTTGGGTCAAAGGTTGAGTTGAAGGATCAAAGGTTGAGATATAGAACAATCTAAGGAAAGGTCTTTAGAGAGAATTTTAGAACTAAAATTTAAGATGGATTGGCACAGCTTAAAAGTCAAGATAGATCAGACTAGGATAAATGTTTGTACGATTATATCCAAAGGTTGAAAAGAGTGACCAGGATCAAAGGTTAAGACAAACCAACAAAGATAGAAGATCGAAATGGACCGGTTCAAAACAAATGTTAAAACAACCTAACCCAAATCGAAGATCGAGACAAATTAGATTAGACTGAAAGGTCAAAATAAATCTGATAAAACTTAATATTGAAACAAACTGATTGAACTAAATTGACATACAAAATAAAAAATATATATAATTGTTCATACAACATAATTTCAACACAATTTATATTTAATTATTATATATATATATATATATATATATATATATATATATATATATATATATTTTGTACGGTTCTATTTTTGTTAAATTATTTTTAATTAAAATAATTATTTCATTAATATTTTTAAGTGATAATTTTTTTAACTTAACTAATTTATCGATTTGATAATATTTTCAAACTTAACGATTTTTAATAATAAAACTATCAAATAAAATACATTAAAATTATTTGCACTATAATATCAATAATAATAATTTTATTACATTTTTCCTCATATTTCCAATATATATATATATATATATATATATATATATATATATAAAAATATAATATAAAATTACGAATATAGAAACACCTGTATGTTGTTTCCCTGTGAAAATTGTTGGTAGAATCTTCAATAAACAATTTTCTCATAAATTTATATTTGTTTACAAGGTTATATTTGAACAAATTTTCAAAATTGACCGAAACAAAAATTGATTGAAATAGGGTGGCATGTACAATTTACTGAAAACAAAACATTAAATATCCCTGAAAGTAAGAGGTGGTCGTGGGTCTCCACAACCGAAAACAATGAGAATAGCATTAAATAATGAAATAAACAAAAACTTTAAAGTTCAAATTGAACACTTCACCATCATGAATTCACATCAAAAAGCCGAACAATAAGGAGGAGTCTTGCAAGTTTCTGGTTTTCAATTTCTTCACGTTTAATCAAACTTGTCACACATTTTTTATTCAGTTATTCTATTTCATCACAATCACTTCTTAGAATAAAAAAACAAACAAACATGAGAACGACATCTTGTGACAGATAATCATAATCAGCAAAGTCTCTGTTTTTTTTTTCATGAATGAATTATCTTGTTGAAATGCAGAAGCTTGATTGCTTAATATGGATTTATATATAAATAACATATTATGAGTCACTTTAAAAACTGCCCCCAAAATAAACTGATAAAAAATATAATTAATTAACAAATCCAATGATTGATTTATAGATAGCTTTATCTCCCTTTTTCTTTTTCTTTTATGTAAAGTAACATACTTGTAGAATTGAGTTACTTACAAATTATATCTGACATTTTCAAATAAAAACAAATTTTATCAGATTGTGTATGTTTTTTGTTTTTTTGTCAGCACCACCAACTCTTAAACGTGAAAACATGTAGTGAAAAAACATAAAAACAAATTAAGCTTCCAAATAAAAGTTCCTTAGGCTCTCTCAATAGAAACAAATACACACTAAATAACAAATGGACTTTTCTTTTCATATTATCAAACTACTTTCTCCTTTCTAAATTGATGCTAACTATAATATGTGGTTAATATGAATCCTCCTTTCTAAATTGACGTTGATTAATATATGGTTAATTTTAGTGAAACTAAGTTTCAATATTTCGTATAAAGTTACCATCTAAATTACTGATAAAAATTTATTATAAATAACTGTGACTTGTTAAATTTTCTTTAAAATAATTTAGTAACCTGATTGGATACTTCATAATAATAAGATGGTGATCTCCAAACAGAATTGATTGCCGTAGTAATATAAAATAATCATATAATAATTTGTGAATTTTTGATAAAAATTAAAACTTTTATTTCAATTTTGTCTCGTAATAAATATTCTTGTGTTAAAATACTTAGTATTATTATATATAAATTAAGAAGAAAATACAAATATTTCAATCCTCTCCAATCAAATATCAAGAAGATTCTACACCAATAAAATACTAAAGAAATTCTGCACTAATGTGTTTGACGAATAAAAAAACTCAAAACATCAATGTGTTTGACATTCATCTCTACTTAATTTAAAATCAAACTTACACTTAAAATGTGAAAGAGACTTGAAGAACATTCCATGTCTGGAACTGAAAGGAAGAAAACTTATGAGGTAAATGGTATTGGTATCAAAGTTTGATTTGACTTTGGCAACTAGGAAAATCCAAGTGGCAGCAACATGCATCACACAATATCCTATAGTCGGTGCTCACTCCACAAAAATGAGCAATTCTACATCTTTCTATCTTTATTATTTAAAAATCAAAATTTCCAACTACTTCAGTCAACATTTTCGAAAGGAGAAAAAAAAAAGAAAACAGGAGAAGAACCAATCCAAAGGAAAAACGGAAATTGGAAGATAGATATAGCTGGGAACTACAAGGCACCAATTAAGTTTAACTTGCTTGTTGATACATAATTACAAGAATTCAATATTTTTTTAATTTTTTAATTTTTTGTGAAAATTGAAATTATTTTTTTTTTTACAATTTTAATTAAATTTTGTATTCAATATTAAAAGTGTGTAAATTTAATCTTTTTAACCAAAATTTATTAAAATATTTCATAATATCATTTGATTTGTTTATTTTGTATGATACATTTCTATTTTAACATTTGACACCTTTGTTAATTTGACTTCTATAAATTTTAAAAATATTTTTCATTATATGCATATGTTTTTTATGGGAAATTGAATAAATAAAAAAGTAGTTGGGATATGCCAACCATCTTACAAAAAATATATATACATGTCATAATAGCATAAATCACTCCTAACTTTATACTTTATAAAACTCTCTATAGCTCTTACAAAATATTTTCATGTTTGATTAATCGATAATGCATTTATAAATGATTTTAGAGTTTTTTTTCATAGTTTTGCTAATATAATCATTTTTGTGGTTGTTATTGTGATTTTTGAGGAGATGATTGGAATAAAGATGTTAAAAAGGGAATGGTTAAAAAGATATGTTGCCACAGATATATCCATAAAATGAAATCACGAAGAAAAATCAAGAAAAAAACAACAACAGAAAAATCAATCAAAATCAATATTCATTAAGAACTAAGTCTCAAAACCCATAATTAAGAAAACTACTCAAAAATACTCATGAATAAGACTCAAAAAGATATAAAAGCAAATAGATATGTCAAAATGGAAAAAAGAGATTGTTAATTAGTTTTTAATCATCTTAAACTTAAAATAATTAACCATCACAAAAATGTTTATTTAAAGTTTACGAACTCAGTCACATTAGACTCACTAAGATAAAATAAAATAATGAAATCTTATTGACGAAATCCACATCAAATACATAAATAATATTCTCACATTCACAAATTATGATATCATTGTATATAAAAAAGACCTTGCCCACATACAAAAGAATAAAAAGATTATATTCTCAATAAAAAAAAAGTAAAAACAAATAAAAACATGCCATTGGATGGTATAAATTATATAATAAACAATTCATCTTAAATATAATAATAATATATAAAGAATTATGAAAGACAAATTAGCCTTAATCTGCTGTGTGATGTAGCTTATGTCAAAAGCAACCAAACCTACCAAAGTAATGTGACAACAACTAGAGGAATACAAAATTTTCAAGCTTCACTTTAATCAACGAATAGAGTACTTATCAATCTTACAATGTGAGCATTACGTGCAATCAAAACAGAACCAGACACGTACATAAAGGACAATTAAAGAAAGCATAAACAAACTAAAATGACTTGAGATACTATCATCTCAGGGGTGCTACTTTGTCTTTGATAAAGACATTATTAGTTTATCAACATTCTCACAAGAGTCTCACTTTAAACAACATGAACAACTATTTATATAATGCTTAAGTTTGAAGACTCTTACCAAATAAACCAGTTTTTAGGGTCAAGCTTTTTTCTTATGTCTAACTTCTAATAATTGATGTTTTCCTCTACGGAAAGATACAAATTAAATATTGATATATGAGTAAACTTGTCTTTGTTGGAAAATTTAAAGAGTATATAAAACGAGTGTAGATTTCAATTTATAAACCAGTTTTTTAAGGTTAAGTGAGGTTTAAAATGTAGTGCTTTTTTTATAGACACAAGAAAACAGCTGCTGAACTATGCCTAAATATACGATGTTATGCAATGGAGAAAAATCCAAACAAAATTTTTTAAAAATAGCCACTGACTGTTGCATTGAAAATAACAATAGTACAAATGAACTCAGGTTGAAATATCATGTTGAAAGTAGTGATACCATAGTCACACCACCATCTTTAATTCTGGATAACAAAATACAACATTCCCTGTAGAGAATGTGACTTCATATCATACTCAAATCTCCATCATAAATTACCTCAGCTGTATATTTTATTTCTTTAGACTCTAAGGTCCCTTTTGGAGCTTAAGCTTGGCTTAATTGGCCTTTGACGATTTCTCTGAAATAGTCATGTCAATTTATTTTCTTCTCAAATAACATTTCCGGGTTATGGTTGGATAAGCACAATTAAAATGATTGTTAATCAGCAATTCTACAATCCTTTACTAATCAATATGCATCGAATCATTGACAAAGTTGGTGATTCATAGACGTACAAATTTTAAACATTGTGTTGTTGAGACGAGCAATTTTTTTTTTCCTTTTTTCTTTCAATGAAATATATTGTAACATGAATTTGTTTTTTCCCTTTCTTTTGTCATTGCAGTGTTGGTACAGCTACAAGTACTTCGATCTGGGTGTAGTTTTGAAAGTTGTACAATTGAGTTATTTCAATTCTACCAAAGAATTAAACAATGTATTCGTGGCTAGATTTAAATGACTTCCCGCAGCAACTTCACCTGCTTTTCTGTGTTGCGAGCAAGAACTTGTAAGAGAAATGGCCAATGACATTACGTTCTTCTTCTCAACCTTAGGTTTCAATGTTTCATTATCACATTGAGGATAAAACAGCTTGCCGGTCATTGGGAGGAAAGGGGATGAAAAAGGAGGAGAAGGAGGAGAAATAATGAGCATATTCTCAATCCATATGCATGCAAGAAGGAAGATTAAGAGATGAAGAGAGATGGTACAGGAGGAGGGAAATATGTAGCTGCAAACAGGAAGAGTAGAACAATGGGTACATACTTCAAAAACAAACACACAAACTAATTTCTTGCTCAATTGGATTAGAAATTTTTGACATGGATTGAGAATACAACAAAAATGCCTACTTACTAATTAGCCTGAACTACAAACCATATACAACAATGATTTATAAGGAAATAAGGTAGTGAAGCCTCCTCTCGGTTTTCCCCAAGAACCTATTCTCAATCACACAAATGTGCACCTCCCCACTACATTATGTTAGCAACCTAAATAACTAGCACAGATCAAAGGAGATGAGAAGATGAATGAATAGAGGTGAAAAATGGAAGAGTGGATATTATGAGTAAATCAGTTGGAAAACAAGGCGACCATTACAAGATAATGAAGATAACTATGATCTGCATAAAAAACATCCTTCGCAAATTCAGAATCCTTGTCCCTGTTGTGCTCAACAACCGTTGCTCCGGTTGTCCACAACTCCTTAACAAAGACTCATATATTCTGTAACTGCGAAAAGGAGATACGGACAACTGAGCCAGAAAGTGTGCTGGCATTCTTGCACACAAGGGCTTCAGTAGCCTGCTCCTCGTTCTCAAACTGAACCAGAGCCTGTTTTTTCCCACTCATCTCAAAGACTTTGCTGTTCACAACGGTTCCATGCTCCTCTACAAGGCTCACAATCTCCTCCTCAGTGATGTCTTGTGGGAGTGTGGACAAATGGATAATCTTTGTTGGAGAGCAGCAATAACGGTAGTTTTTGGCTGCGTTGCGGTTGAAACGGTTGAGATTTGAACTGATGTATTCACGTGTGTCAGCACCTTGGGTTATGTGTGCATGCTTGGAGAAGTTCACCTCTAACTGTTTCTCAAACAACACGGCTCCCTACATCACAAAGTTGAAAATGTTGACCAGCTTCAAACGAGAAAACAAGGAATATATAATAATTTGCAAGATTATAGACGATCTAACAAGTATTCGGTGTAATATCTTAACGTAAAATTGCTACCAGTTCAATACAGAAAATCATGAATATAGTTCACCATTTTTCAAATTTCTCACCGAATCAACAAAAACCAACACAAGAGCTTGGTAAAACAATTTCATGGACCGTTGCAGGCAACGCCAGTTGACATGGTAGAAAGTTCATAGAGGAAGATATATTTGGAAGTAAATATATATCAACAGAATAACCAAAGAATGATCAATTTTAAGGGGCAACCTAAATATAGACGGATTAAAAACTGACAACTAAAACCGAACCTTAGAAAAAGAAATATGATTTTGCTCTTACCAAACATTCTTCATTTTCTTTTAAAACTCTACAAAATCACTAATCAAACTTGCAACGAGTTGTCAAATATAGACATTGAAATTGTAGATAAAAAAATATTCAAATAATACATACGATGATATATCACCGAGAATAACAATAACCCATTGCTTGAGTAAGAGGCATGACAAAAATCTAGTATCATAATATATGAACAGCAAGGTATGAACTAAACACACCTTCAGAAAGTGTACAGCCAATTCAGCTTGAAAACCATCACCCATCTGGATAAGAGCATGATCTGGTTTATTTCGGAGAAGTTTAATTCTCACAATATTCCCATAAATAGAGAACAAGTTGAATAGCTTATCCTCATCAATTCTCTGAAATAAGCAGATTTTAAGACAAATAAGCAAGAAAGGGAGGGAACTTTATAGAAGAAGCTAGACGAAGTTCTTACATCAGAATTAAGATTTGATACAAGCACTGTACACCTGTCATTTGTCCCAGTTATTCCAGGAGGCAAACCTCCCCCGAAGGCAGTTGCAATGGCTGCAGCATTTGCCATCTATAATTGAAAAAACAATAATAAATAAGTAAATTGTTTCTTTTTCAGAAAGAAAGAGAGCATCTTAATTTCACCGATGTTTGTAGCAGTTTTACTAGAAATTAAAGATAAAAACAATGTTTTCACATCATCATGTAATTTTCTTAATCGAAAGAAATATCAGAGTTCAAGAAGCAAAATCCCAACTCACCGACTTCTCCCTATCCCAATTAAAACCCAATTTGAAAAGCAAAATCAATTTAAAAACAAAGCGCTAACCAAGTTGTGAGTAAAAAAAAAAATCCTATAAACCGGTAGGCTATAATCATACAAACTTTGTAGTCCGTACCTTTATATTTTACAAAGGTTGGTAAGAGTTGGAATTAACTGACATTTCTAATGTTACTTTCACAAGATACAAGATGAATTATGATAATTTCATATAATCTATCAACTGCGCAAGAATAGTATCTAATTGGAACTTCAAATTGATCTGAAAATTACCCACCTGTGGAAATCCAACTGGAAGGAGGGAAAAAAGAACAAACATCAGTACATTGAAGAATAACACATTATGACAAATAAAACAAACCAATCAAAGCAGCTTAAAATATTTAGCACCTGCCCTGCCTCCAGAACCTTGAGCAGCATACATATTTCCTGCATCACCATATCCAGGCTGCTTAACAGAAGATAAAGGAAAAAATATATATATTAGAATGGACTTTACAAAGATCAACAGACTTGATTCATAAACACATAAATGAAGAACCAAACAGAAAATACTTGTGAAGGTCTGCCTTTCTGCTCTGTTGGAAGATTTGGGTTTGTGAAGTCTCTGCGAAAGAAGAAATGAAGTCAGCAACAATGTCATAAATAAGATGTCAAGAAGGAGATTATTCAGTGAATAAAAACAGAAACACGAACTGACTGAATCACCTTGAACGGTCATTATTGTAGTTCACTTGTAATTCTTCAAGGCTGCAATTAAAATTAATTAAAAGTCCATGTAAGAAAATAAAGTAAATAAAAAAGCGTAGAGAAAATAAAGTAAAAAAAAATCTATAAACACAACAAAATTACGTGGATAAATTTAACCTACTTTGAGAACTGAATGTCCAGCTGACAGCAACCATCATAAATATTGCGTCCCTAGAAATTTCCAAAAGTTCAACATTCATTCAGAAACAATATTAGAACTAATAAGTCAAGTACAGGCCGAAAGGAACTGTAAAACAAGCAACCTGAAGTGTACTTCTTGCATTAACAGCACTCTGACGTGATTGAAACTGGATGAGAGCCTGAAAGCCTACAAAGTTTGCAAATTCATGAAAACAGAATCAGTAGAACATACACCAACAATACATGCCTAAATGAAATGTAACAGTTTTTTGCTATAAAAAATCTAATAACAATCCTCATATATGATTAGAAGGCAATGGCATGTTCACTATGTTATGTTGGTTTGTCAGCTCCTGTCAGTTTAGGTTTTTACAACTATTAGGTGGCTACCACTAAATAAATCTCAGTTGTACAGTAACAAGATATAAATATTAAGAGCGAGTTTATCTATTATCTATCTTCATATAGTTTGGAATTTTTTGAAGTTGTTAATTGGTCTTTAGATGAATCTTGCATAAAGTGTCTTTTTCACTTTTTGGACTTCACAGGCATGGATTAGATTCATTTTTATATTAGGTAACAATATGTTCAAATTGTTATTTAACTAACTTTTTTATACATAATTTTGAATATATAATCTTGATTGTCAATTCAAATATTCAATATATATATCTATATATATATATAGAACAGCATCCTACATCTTGGAATTTACAAGTGTTGCAGTGTTCTTCTACGTGCTTCATAGATAAAAACATTTCTATATAGAAAACATCTCATTAGCACTTATTATTTCTCTCCACCTGTTTTTCCTATCACATTATAGCTATATTTCTCTCTCTAGATGTCCATGGATGACTTTTTATTATTGTATTTTAGACAAACAAGAAAAATGAGAATAGAAGTGTAGGGCACAGTTTGATCTATTGGTTTCTATCATCTCCCTCTTTCTATCCTGTGTTTTGCTCTTATTCCCTCTTGCCCTCTTTTCTTTTTCTTACTCTTTCAAGCAGTATCCTACATTTGAGATATCTAGAGCCTAGTTTTCCTGTCACTAGACCAGAACCCATGGGCATATAAACACAACTACAAAAAATGAAAGAACGCTTCGTTCAAATTTAACAGAGGCTTGAAAAGGTTGATACACTATTAGGCATGGAGGAGGACATTCCAGAACAGCTTTAGCGGCTATTGCCTGAAAAGGATATAATACCTACAAGAAAATCACATGTGTTTGCGACAGCATCACACCTTGGTAGAATTTATCATGAATTAGATGCAATTCCCAGTAAACTTCCTTTATCTAAAGAATATCTTGATGCTTATAAGGTTGACCCGGTCTACAGGAAGAATATACTACACTATCTTAGTGTGTTTATTCAAGCCAAGAACCATGAGAAGCTCATAGCTTGGCATGTATGCAACAAATCTCATTACAACAGCAGTATAAGAGGAGAATGTTGACCAAAAACATGAATTAGTTGGCTCCAGGCAATGGGAACGCAGTAGCAAGTAAACAAGATAAGTGGAAGCAGAGTAAGTCAGCAGTTTGGACAGCCTAGAATGGCATTTTTGCCCCTCTAGAATTCTTAAAAAATGTTGGAATCTTAACTTTAAAGAAAGAAACTTAACAGCCCATAATTTTTATTTTTACCACCATAACAAGGTTGCCATTTGGGACATCACTTATCACAAAAGCAAGCAAACATAATTTTTTTCATTTAACATTCATATACAGCAACAACAATTCCTCAACACTTCATGTATCAGATCTTGGAAGGTAATTAGTGATACAGATCTTGTTTTTTAGTGTAATTTTGGGAAGGTCTTGAAAACTTTAGGGAATGAACAGAAACTACCTTCCCCTTACCATTCTATTTGCATTTCAAGACCATTGAGCAATGCTTAGCTTAAAAGAGATGGAGAGATAAAATAATTAAGATTATAATGTATAAGTTAAATGTAACAATACCATCTCTTATAGGTGATTTTAAAAAATTAATGGTATTCAAAAATTTACTTTTCAACTAATTATCATTTAAGATATTCAAATATTAATTTAGTGGTGTTTTCCTCCCCCATGGAATTGACAATTATTTGTAATGCAACTTTCAAAACTCTAACTTTCGGTACCTGCATTTTATAAATACACAAACTTTCAACCATAATACGCCAAACATTCATCCTAAAAAGTTGTATAAAAGAGTTTGGGTATTTACACAATGCAGAGTAAAAAGTGGAAGCATCAAAAGTCAGACAAAAACCAAATGTTGTCACCTTTACAAGGATGAAAAGCATAATTAATTCTAAAATATTTTTTCTACTTTGTTAATAAAACTTCTCAGATTACTTTTTTACAACTATTAAAACCTCACCTGCTATTGAATAAAAAAAGAGAAAAGTTATTTATAGTTTTTTGGTAAGACTTTGCAAGAAACATCAATTTTTTATAAAAAATATAATTTGTATAAGAATACATAAAAAAAAAGAAATATTTCTATGAATTTTTAAATAAATTTAAGAAAATAATCATTTTTTTTTGTCAATATTAAGCAAAATTTTTCAGACAAATTTTGCACAAAAATCAGATAGATTTAGTTAGTCAGCAACTGTTAGCTGGGATTATAGTTATTGGATAGCTGCCTATAAATAAAGCATGGCCATTGTATTTTTGACAGACTGGAATGATAATACAGGTGGAGTGAATGGTTCGTTCATTTAATCCCTCTATTTATCCCATCTCTCTCTATGTCCTTTCCTTCCTAGTCTTCTTCCAATCTTTCTGTTTTTTTCTCTTTCCACCTACGTCCTATGTCACATTATGTATTGAAAATTAAGAAGCATTCCACAACACAATGAAAAACAAAAGCCTTTACAAATTCATTAAATTTAAAGAACCCTGTTCTACTATTGTCTCATTTACTTACAAGCAACAACAATGTTTTATCCTCTGACGGAGGTTAGTTACAAGGATCAATAGAAGACACTATTTGGTACTTTCCAATTGAAAATTTCATAAAAATATTTTTCTATTTACATTCAATATATATATATATATATATATATATATATATATTCTATTTTTTGCACAGTTCGAAATAAACTATTATTATTACCTCAATTTAGCTAGTTAATGTCCAGATATAAACAAAGTTGATAGGGAAGGAAAGAAGAGAAAGGGAGAAATCTGAAAATCTGACCAGCTGACTTCTGAAATGTTACAATCTTTTCCACAGATCCATGGGGTGAAAATACTTGAAACAGCACATCCACTGTTATAGGATACAGCATGTGATGAATTGTAACTAAGAGAATTCGGTTTGGCTGTGCATCCAGAGAGTTCCCGACAGCATGACAGCATAGAGAAAGAGAAGAGATAGAGAGAAAGGAGAATAAATAGAGGAAGTACATGATAAAGAGAAAGAGGAAAATACAGAACAAAACAATTCAACACTGATCCCATGAAATGGAACAGTCATACATACAAAGACATCGGGGAGGGGGGCCGAGACTATATCATACAAAAATAAATAAATAATAATTCCAACATGTTTCTTTTAAGAAATAGACAGGATAGAGCATACACTCTTTTAAATAAAAAATATAAACACCAAAAACACCAACCTCATCTCCTCGTCCTTGACTTTGATCCATTGTTGTCAGTTCTTGATGTGAGGAAAACTGAACATAAACATTCCTCCCCCTAGAACAAAACAAAAGCATAATTCTATCTTTATGGTAGTTTTATTATCAAAGGGAATTTACTAATACAAAACCAAAAATCTAATTATCAAACTACAGAAAATGCAATCCTGTACATCCTCAAAAGACAACAATAAACAAGCCATTTGTACCTTATACTTGGCTGGATATTTGCATAAAATTGTAAAGCATTAACTGCAGAAGGAACATCTTGCATTTGGAGAAGAGCCTACGAATATGGCACAGGTTGTACAAAAACTAATGAAATGAAACAACCTTAAGTTTATGCAGAAACTATCAGTCTCATTTAAAGGAATGAAAAACAAAACCTGATTTTTTGCACGCAACATAACAAGCTTAGTTATGACACCAAAAGGCTGAAACAGTTGGAGTAAATCATTCTGCAATCAAAGGAGAGAGGGATTACTAATTCCAGAAATTAAAAACTCTAACTTGTAAAGGAAGCATAATCATTCTCTGATAAGACAATAAACACTGAAGTTCTACAATTATGAATCACAAGTTGACTCCAACTCGCTATGACAAGAAAAGATGTCTTGCAGCTTCTATGATATATCATGTGTGCGTGCATGTGTTTATTAGAGCTTACAAAAATGGTTGCAATCAAAAACTAAAAATCTAAAATGGAAAATGTAGAACCATATTATAAGAAGTTTCAAAAATTAGATATCCTGAGTGAGCCGATTAGATTTCCTTTTCATATTATTATTGTTTTCTAAAACAATTCTCATTATTACCAATCAATTTCTCATACAAATCCAATTCAATTTTGGAAACTAAAGAATGAAACAGTTAGGAGATATTTTTTCATTCTCTATTTTCTTCTTGTTTAACTCTTGTTCTGAACTCTGCTATGCACCTCGCACCACCTTTGATCATTTGTCTAAGCAACCTTGTTTAGTTGCATTTTGGAAATTAAAAAAAGAACTTTCGAAAATAGAAATCAAACACACCCTTGGTTATTGTATTGTTCACATCACATCAAAGTAAAGCCAAAGGTGTGCTTGCTAGGTGAAGAAAGAAATAAGGTGAATGGAAATTTGACAAATAAAATGGATTTTAGGAGATAAGTTTGACAGAATAGAGCATAAATAGCAAGAGAAAAATAGGACGAGCAGTTTTAAACTGCCATGGAAACCGACAGCCGTGCCCTGTTCCCTTTTCATAAAAGCCTTTCGCTGTTCACTTCTATTCCACTGCAGATAGTGAAGAACTAAAATTTGAGGTATCCATGCCTCTGTATTTGTCTTCTACCCCATTTTCACTCTACCAAAACGCAATCCAAAACTTATTATATCTCCTTTGTTTCCTCTCCCTCCTCCCTATTTCTCCTCTATTCATTGCTACCCTATTTTCACTCTACAAACCAGTCATGAAAACATGCAACAAGAGAGAGAAAGAAAAAGTACTTCGGATATTTCGTGCCCAACGTTTCGAACGTGAACGACCTTGGAAGGTTCAGTCATTGTAAACTAACCTGCAAATACCAGAAAATACATACGATGATGACGATGTGTTGATGAACCACTTCAACTGTTTCTTTTTTTTTTTCACTTGTTCAGTTTATAAATAGCATAAAAAAACCAGCAGGTCTCTAGTTTGAATCAAGCTAAAAACAAAAGGCAAGGAACAGGAGCAAAAGCACGCAGTTGGCATGCTCCAAAATCCTCACTCTAAAACTGACGAACAAGTACAATAATCCCTAAAAAAAGCTTAAAGGCTTCCACCATTCCGATTTTTCGCAAAACCCAATTGGACTAAATCACGATCGATGACAATAAATTATAATGCAAAGAATCGTGGGGCTTCACAGACGAAGCACCAATCACGAAAGAAAGAGATAAATAAAAAATGAAATTTTTAATCTCGCACTCAATCAAACTGGAAGAAAGTCGCATATCCAAGTGGAGACCTAAATCTACGAACAGTGCAGAAGAAAAGGCAGTGAAGAAAATCTCAAAGAAGGAAAGGATATGTCCAAATTCCAGCCCAGAACCCTAAAGTTGAAGCAAATTGTGACATATCAGCAAAGCAAACACACCGCGCACGTTTCTTTGTTCCGAACAGAGAAGCAGAAAGAGGGGGGAGAGAATTTGCCTGAAAGAGGTGAGAGACAGATAGAGACAGAGGAAGAGGATGAGAGAGAATTAAAGAGGAGTGGCACGCATGAAATCGTGAATCTGTTACTGTTACCCTATGTTATGTTGTGTAATGTAACTCAGTTGCGGCTTTATAGAGAGAACCTTAGATTGAATTTAAGTTGGCATTATAAGTGTGAAGATTTGCATTTGCTCAAAAGTGCTTTTTGGTCTCATTACTAACACTCAATTAACCACTCCACACTTATCCATCTCTTTTTGAGTTGGCATTTCGTGCTTATCTGGCCTAACTAACCTAAATACAATTTGGTCATTTATTTTTCATTTCATATAATGCGAGAGTGATTCATAAATCTATAATAATAACTACCACACTTATTTAACTTGCCAGATAAAAAATTCCACTTATATGTAATTTGAAAAAAGAAAAACACGCGATATTAAACAGTGCTTTAATATTATTATTATGAAAATCATCATTGAAATCTAAAAGTAGTTTTTGTTGACATATATTAAAACTACTTTATTTTAAACTAGATGCATCGGTTTGTATTTTTTTAATTTTCATAAAAATTTAAATTAACATCAATAAAAAATAAATAAATAATTTTTAAAATAGTTATTAAATATAAAATTAAAAAAAATGAAATATGTATAAAAAAATTTAAAATAACTGTATAGACAAAAAAGGAATTTAGAATAACAATTAAAGGTAAAATAACTATATGTGAACACAAAATACACTAATGATAAAAGATTTGATAATTAATAAGTTTATAAAATAAAGATCACTTAAAACCATTTTAAAACATTTATCCAATTTATCCAATTACACACAAATATTAATCTACACAAAGAAAAAAACTTAAAGAATATATCCGTTTAATAGTAACCATCGAGTGTTGAACTATGTATGTGATACATAGATTTACGGTTTCAAATACCATTGCTAGTTTAGTAAGATAACAAACAGGGACATGTGCTACAAGTTGCAATCAACTTATTTTAGTTAGTTACTTAAAAGTTATACAGCGAATGACCTAGTCATCAACGCAAAAATCAAATTACACTATAACCTATAAATAAATCAAACACTATTTCCAAATTGTTATAAAATTTGTAACTCTAATACCTTCCAACATAAACAATCGATATTTTAAAATCAGTAATATAACAACTGCAATCTTATATTACACTATTCACTTAAATAGTAAGGAATTTCGAACCATACAATTTACATTACATGATTCAACTCCATAATGGTTTCCCCACAGCATCACTAAGGATCAGGATGAAATTACCAACTAAATAATTCTTAAAGAACAAACGCGTCGATCAAAATCTGATTAAAAACATTCAGCAAACCATTTAAGTGAATTAAGTTACAGAAAAAAATAATATGCAAACCATTTAAACTGGGACATTATATAAATAAAATCATAAACAAAATTTGAAACGTTTTTAATCGATAAATCTCCCTTGAAACAAAAAGTTTAGCGAAATTAAGAAGGAAAAAACTCGCTACCAATCCATAATGCAAAAAAGGAAATACTACAATGTTTAAAAGGACGATGGAAACCAAATAGAATTCTAGAGGGTAGTTCCCGCATTTCCATCCGATTATCATAATTATGCCTTGAGGCGTCCAAAGAACTTCTGCTTCTCCTGTGTGGTCTGGAAGCGACCGTGTCCGAATTTTGAGGAGGTATCGATAAACTTGAGCTTGATCTCCTCAAGGGCGACACGAGAAGTCTGCTTAAGCAGGGACTGGCGCAATGTAAGAACCCTTTTCTTGGGCCCAACACAGCATCCTTTCACCATGATGAAATCGTCCTTCACAATACCATAGTGAGGGAAACCACCCATGGGGGTAATGTCTTTCTCAGTCCTACATCCCAAATAATGTAGGGTTAGTTCGACTTTAACAAAATTACAGTATATAATTTAGAGCCGGTAACCCATAAACAAAGACACTACACTCACCTATCGAACTCGGTAAGAGCAGTGTGAGACTCGTCCCCAGCTTTACCAAGCTTATAAACCTTCTTGTTCAACTCAGTCCTGTGGTGGTATCCATTCTGACCAGCCCTGGCAACAGTGAATGAAACTCTGGCAGGATGCCAGGCACCAATACAAGCCACCTTCCTCAAACCCCTGTGAGTCTTACGGGGAAGACGAGTAACACCCCAACGAGTTACAACACCCTCATAACCCTTACCCTTTGTCACTCCTATGATGTCAATCATCTCATCTTTCTGGAACACAGCATCAATAGGGACCTGTTTCTCAAAGAAACTGTACGCAAAGTCCACCTTCTGTGCAATAGAACCACCGTTAACCTGAATTTCCATGATATGGGCTTTCTTCTGCTTCAAACCTTTCATTTTCCTGATCTGTCAAATTAAAGGCACAAAACTAATATTAGAATAATATTTCAGTGATCTTGAATTTGGAATTTCACAACACAACTCAAAGAAACCAGTATTACAATCTGACATCACTATAAATAATGGCCAACAGACTAATAAGAAGACTCAAAATAGTTGCGAAGGTCACACTCAAACAGCCCAAAATGAAATATTTTAAGCATTTGGGAGTCAGAAATCTCGTGTGGAAAATGCCGCTCATAGCACCAAATTCTATGATGCTGCGTTAGCATACGAATTTCATCATTCTCAATAGACATAAAAAATATACATAAAAATTGGGTAAATGGTTAAAATGATGACAATGCCTAACTTCCATGTATAAAACCACAAACATAAAAAACGAAATAAAGATAATAAAGAAAAGTATGGGATCACCTGGGTGTGAGCCAAAACACGAATCACAGTAGCATACTTCTTTAGTTTCTCCAGCTGAGTCTCAATGTTCTTCTTCCCCTCGTCAGTCTCGTACTGCTTTGAGTACTTGGTGAAAGCCTTCTTCTTGGACTTGCACCAGTTCTTATAGAACCTACGCTTCAGTTCCTCGCTCAAGTGCTGAGCCCAGACGGTGTTCAAGGTTCGAAGACCACGTGGAGTTTTCACATAACCCACGACACCAACAACAACCATTGGAGGGGTCTCAATGATTGTAACAGGCTCACAAGTTTCCTTCTTGTGAAGCTCTGATATAAAAGCGTATACACAATTAAATGAATACAGGTTCCATAATATAAACATCAAACAGAAAGTTAAACGAAAAAAAAAATAAATAAAGCAATACTTTGAACAATAAACACGTATTAGTGAAAGAATGAAATACTATTGGCATTAAAATCAACAAAACCAAAAAAAATTAACATGAAATATAACATTTACTAAATCAGTGAAAACTTAAATTTAAAGAATTGATAATGTAAAGCCGAAAATATAAACTGTTGATTTCAATCTCATTCTCGGTAAAATTATTTTCATACTTTAAACTGGAAAAACCTGACAACAAATCACACCAATGACAGAGATGTAGTCGACAATCTACTAAGTATCCGAATAAAAAAAATGGAGAGGATTGAACTCACTTGATCCTGGCTTCTCGACCTCTCTAACAATGTGAGTCATACCAGCCTTGTAACCCAAGAATGCAGTCAACTTGGGTGACTTGGATGGATCATCCTTAGGGAATGCCTTCACTGCAAAGTTCATGATAATTACAGGATATCAAGACTATGGTTTTGCATAACCAATAAAAACAGGCACTCTTCCTTAAAAACATAAAAATGTTTTACAATGCAGAAGCTTAAAAATATTATAGAGTAAAACAAAACAACATTGGGAGTTTACAGAAATATTAAAAATTGATGTGGAGGTAATTCAGCATTGGATCTCTTAATCAAAAACAGTATTCAGAATGCAAAAATACATGTAACTACGTGAAATCGACAATTAAATAAAAAAACAAAACACATTTAGAGAGATAATGAATAATAAGAACATAAGAAAAATATACCTTTTCCCCTGTGACGAGAAGCACGCTTCCTGGGGAGAAATCCCAGAGACCCGTGCCTTGGGTGTTCGAACTTCCTGTGAGACATCCTACATAAAGAAAACGCAAATGAAAAAACGTGAGTAATTCATTCAGACGTAAAAGTGAGCATAAAATAGGAGACAACTTGAACACAGAAGGCAAGGGAACAATTGGTTCATGCAACTGCTTCCGGATTCGGAAAAGTACAGACACCACACTGGTTTGAAATGAACATAAATTTTGCTACGAATCGCCGCGAAAGAAATCAAAGAATGCAAATAAGTGAATGGGAAAATGAAGAAAACAAAATGAGTAGAGAGATCGGAGAGAGGAAAACCTGAGACTGCTCCTGCTGCTACGGCGAACAAAGTCCCGGATAGAGATGCACTGAACTAAAACCCTACTTCCTTTTGCAATTTATAGGAGTAGGCCTTATTCATTTATAATCTATGGGCTAGGGTTTGGGCCAATTGAATGGGCTCCCATTTTAAATTCCCGCTGTTCTATAGCCCATCCAGTCCATTGGTATATGTAGTGGTGGTATTTTTAAAAAGTTAAAATATTTTGTAGTGTCTAATTTTATGTATGTAAATAATTTTAAAAATTAGTTATTATTAGTTAATATGATTAACGTGGGAGAAAAAACTTTAAATAATATAACTAACCATTTTTAGAGCATAATTAAAATAACTAATATATTTTTATTGATATAAATAAGATAGTTATATATATTTTGTGTTTACCTTTTTAACCCATAATGTAGTTTTAACATTATATTTTTATTAAAAATAATCATACTTAGATACTTAAGAAAATCTATATATATATATATATATATATATATATATATATATATATTTATTTTGGTATTGTATTTTTTTATGATTTTAAAATTAGTTATTTTTCTAACATATAAGATTTTTTATTTAAAGACAAATGTGTTATACTTTTAAGAATTATTAATTATGATATACTAGAGCTATATGTAATATTAAAATATTATTATTATTATTATTCTTTTAAATTTTAAATAATATGATGTAAATTTATTCATAATATATTGATATATTTTGGTACCATAAGTGTCTTAATGTATCTATTTATGCCTTATGTTTTTTTCTTGTGTAACAATGATCAAGGAAAAAATTGTTGCGGATTGTACAATTGTTTTGCGAAGGTCCAGTGGGTCATTCAAGGAGTAAGGGAGTCGACAACCATTAAGGATAAAATTATTGTAGGTGGAATCAATTGTCTTGTAATATAGCGTAAATGGGAGTTGTGCCTACACTAATGACTATAACATGTAATTTTTAGTTTAGTGATAAACGCTCAATTCTATCACTTATCTACGCAATCTATTTATTTTTATGTGTTACTTAGTATTTATGGGGTCTATCGTTTTTTCTTTTTCAATTGTTTATTAGTTTACTAAATTTTATTTTGGTAAACATGACACTGGCATATAAGAATTACTCTCTATATTAAAATTATTGTTGTGCGTCATTAACTTAGTTATGTAATCCTACAATTCACTCCACATGTCAATATTTAAATATTTTTTTTATTAATATCTATCCTTTTATTCACAATTTTACGATCTTAATTAATGTCTTCGAATTAATTGCCAGAAATGGTTTAACAAATTTGGCATTAAAGTTTGAGTCATCGATGATCTCTATTTAAGCTGGGTTCTTTAAGCTCATGTTGGCCTGGTTTCATTACGTGTATGGGGTAAAAAATATAGCAATAAAATAAAATAAACTTCTACACCGTACAAAGCTAATAATAAAAATGAAAATTTTATAAATTGTAACATACGCCGCGAAAGCTGTAACATCGCAATTTTAGCATCTTAAAATTAATAAAACTAATAAAATAGGATATTTGACCTTAATATTTAAAACAAATAAAAAAATGTATAAAAGTCTTACAAATGATCAGACTATATAAATATATCAATTATACATATCAAACATTTCTAACCCTAAACACAAGCTAACCACTTACAACAACTTCTCATTGAGACCTCCTTCCGACCTAAAAGATGGCTCATCAACCTCCAGTGATGTCTCTGAAACAGCATCCACCACTGCTCCCACCGAATAGGTGATCATCGCAAAAGTAAAACATACAACACAAGACAAAAACACAAAAGAAGGATAAGCTAATGACTTTTAAAAATCATATAATATTGATATATCTAACAACTACAAACAAGCATATATTCACACACATATATTTCTAAACTACGACTCAACTAATCCGGATACATGCATTGAGGTCAGATCTAGTCAGTTATGCACTTGTAGTGGCATCTCATACTCTGCAGAGCGACAGATTAAGAGTCAAAACTCTACCACATACAAGGTCAGTAACACCTATGGTCAAGGAAAAACCCTAGGCTAGGACCTCCTGCTCCTCTCACCACATACCCCATTCCTCTCTACTTGAGAATTTGAATGGTTATTAGAGCGTCAGGATAATTGCCAAGACAATCCCTACCTTAATGCATATACTACCACAATCACTGCTAATCCTCCTTGGGTTAGCATTAACCAATCTCAACTCAGTCTCATATAAACAATCTCATATCATATACTCATCATTCATAATAATTACAAAGCTTCTATGATAATTAAAATACCACCCAATTTAACACTCAAAAATAAAAGTTTCAGGTTCTAACTCACTCGCCCAGCTAGTAGCACTTGCCCAGCCACTAGCCCATGCTCGCCCAGCTAGTATCACTTGTCCAGGTCTGGAAGTTCCTGACTTGGAAATTAGCCCAGCGAGTAGCACTAGCTGAACCACTGGCTCATGCTAGCCCAGCGAGTAGCACTCACCCAACGAGTATGCGAATTTGCATAATTCTGCATATCAACGTTTTGCATAATTCTGCATATCAACTTATTCGCCCAACGAGTAGGCTCGCCTAGCGAGTAAGCAATTATGCATAATTCTACATAAACTAATTTAAGCAAAATTATACCTATTCAACCAATCCATACAACTCAAAAACCTTCACCAAAGACTACTCGAGTATCAAACATTAATTCTATCAAAATATCCACACCAATTGCATCCAATTGCACCCTTAGCATACGATTATTCTCAAACACAGATAAAACCTAAGTATTTATTGTTTTTAAATATCACAACCCAATTCACATATCAAACACATCAGTTAATTACAGAATAATCTTATAATAACATTCCTAACAGGTTTGTTAGACATAATAGACATTAGCTTCCCTTACCTGGTATCCTACTTAAACAACTATATAAACATCAAACGTCTCTAACTCCACATAATGCTCTATCTATATATAGAAAATCACAAGAACGATCAGGACATACCATTATGATCACTGATCAGCAGAGACTCATATTGATAAATAAAACGACGCATGCAAATGAAAAAGGGCTTACATACAACAGAAAATAGAAAAAACAAAAAAGACAACGAAAACTTAACTTACCACGAACGAAGAAACTGATCGGTCCAAATTGAAGAGCTCACTGAGAGGATCAATCATACTGTCTCGGTTCTTCAATCAGACAACCAGAAAGACATAACTTTAGAGAGAAGTCACAGAGCTCTAGAAAAGTGGTTTCTAGAGATATGGTATGTTTTAAAATAACGAAACTCATCTATAACAATTATATTTACACTAAAATCTTTTAATACTAAAATAATTGAGTCTCACTATTTTTAAACCACCATGACTTCTAAAATATCATTTTCTAGGATTTTACAAAAGCCAATAGATAATTTTATTAAGGACTATAATATTTTGTCAAATTTTGTTTTTACTAAATTTAAAAAAAAAAAATTTCAACACACACTAAATATTTTTTTTTTCCAAATCATATCAAACATTTTTTCCATCTATTAAGGCAGTGTCACCTGTATTGTCAAAAAATTGTCAACAAAACTTTGTTAAAATGTAATTTTCCTTTTATTAATACATTATCGATTGCAAGAGTACAAGTTGTGTATATTAAATAACTTTTTTTAAGACCTAAAACAAAGGAATGTTCTGTCTTATGCTCGGATCAACCTAGATGTCATTTATTGACTAGGATGACAGAAAAAGTAATTATTTTATTACAGTTTAACAAATTTATATGGTTTTAATTTAAAAAATCTTTTTAAAAAGTTAAAATTCTTTAAAACAAAATTAGAAGGAACTTAATGTATCTGGGACTGATAAGGTGATTATTTTTTTTTTATCAGTTTGCATGATAGTGGTGACCTTATAATCAAATCGCAAGAAAGCTATTCTTCTATAGAATTCCCTTTTGTCACAAGATAAGCACCACTACAAATACTTTCCAGAAAGGAAATAAATAAAGTTCAGCCATTTAGTTTGGCACCTCATACATGATGATGATTGCCAAGAAGTTTGTTTCAACACAAATTTGGTTATAGCACACCATTAAAGCATCTTGCACGCCATGCACTTCATTTTCTAGGAATCACTCATTGAATAACATTAAGATAAAGACTCTAGAATTCAATAAATCAACTATTTGATTATTGGACATTGATAGATTCCAGAAAGTATGGTTGATCATTTCTTAGCTATTAATCTGTGTTTTACATTGTTTGTTGAATATAACATGAAATCTTGGATTGACAATACTTGTCCAACTTTAAAACCTTTTAAAAAGTTACCATTTTCGTAATTTCAAAGTTAAATTATTCCACATTGTTAAAAAATCCAAAATAAATCTCTTTGTTTCCCTCCTCAAGTTCACTTTAATGAGCAGTAATAGTACCATTAAAATGACTTGAAATTAATTATGCAGCAGATTAAATGCGTGTCTGGTTTGTTGCACATCTTCTACACGTCTACACCAAAATTTTCCTGTCAAAGAATGGAATCGCAGAAGTTAAACTATGTTGCTTCGGAACTGACGCGGATCATCTCTCATCAAATGTTAAACAAAACTTGATGTAAGAATAAAAACACCACATATCCCATTTTCTCTTTTTGGATTTCGAACAAATGCAATTATTATTACAAAAATGAGATTCTTTATTCAGAAGGAATTTGTAAATTACAAGCACCTCACTGAACGGCAATTCAAGCTTCTAAAACCCACAGAATGCACACGTACAACAAAGAATAATGCTCTAAAAACAAATATTTTGTGTCAGATCATAGCAATCTGTATCTACACACACCCCTCTAAAATTGCCCTTTTGGGTAGCAATGGCTATCACCAATAGACTCTACTGCATGCAATGTCGACTTTGACAAAAAAATTGTGCATATTGCAGTCATTTTCTGTATAAAAGTATATCTAACCATGTAAGACCTGCATTTCCTAGTCACAATTCAACCCACAAAGTTCCAACACAATGTCATCTTTGGACAAAAATGGGTTGATCCTCACCCACAGAAGTGAGAAGATTGAAGCCAGAAGAATGGACCAGACCAAAATGATGGTGGGAACACCTTCCTGTTTTCCCATGACTCCCTTGAGGAAGGGGTAAAGATGGACAATGACCCAAAGAGCAAAAAAAAGTTTGCCAAACAGAGGACCCCATGAATCATAACCATTGTTTATTGCATCTGAAACACCTACAATAACTCCTACTATGTTAATGATGAGCAAGGTCAAAGGAGGGATCAACAATGATGTCCACTTGAAGAGGTAGAGTTCAGCAAAGTCTCCATCATCTGCAGCTTTGGATGTGACTGTGAAGTTAGTGTTAACTCCTGCCAGAACCTTGAGCAAACCCTGAAAGAGAGCGAAGAGGTGTGAGGAGGCACCACCAATGACCCAGAACTGCTCATTCCTCCACCAGTCATGTATGCCAACACCTCCCCACTGCATTTCAAGGATGCCTGTTGCAGCTATGGAGATGAACAGTGCCATGAAAATGATACTGGCATAGTTGCTAATCTGGTAACAACATAATAAAGCATCAGATAAAATATAAAATTGCTCTTAATCGAAAGACTATGGAACATTCAAACATAAAGGGTTAATCAACATTCACTTTATGAGATCAAGTCCAGAGTTGATTTGATCCTTACCTCTGGGACAATGAACTTTCCAGTGAGAAGACAGACAGCTGGTAGGGTGCAGTATGCAATTAAGGGGAGTGATGTTAAAGGATAAACTACTGAGTTTATGTAAGAAAAGCGCTCCAGCCATTTCAAGCCACAACCATATCCGTACCATATAGGACAATGCTTACTCAGCAGGATCTCAACAGATCCAAGTGCCCAACGGAGAACTTGGTGCAGACGATCTGAAAGATTTATGGGAGCTGAGCCCTTAAAAGCAGGCCTTTTAGGCATGCAGTACACAGATCGCCAACCGTGACAGTGCATCTTGAAACCTGTTAATATATCTTCTGTAACAGAACCATATATCCATCCAACCTGAAAGACAAGGTGTAATTAAGTACAGTGACACAAACACATGATATATCATAAACTCCAGCTGAGAGAACCAAGAGATGTTCCATACATACCTCTTTCCCCCACTCTGTCTTATCCTCATAACCACAACTGATGACATGAATGGCTTCTTTCAAGAGTGATGCAGATGTTGCTCCTTTTGGAATACCCCCATCTTCCATAAGCGTTGAAGCTATGAAAACAGGTGATTGCCCAAATTTTTTCTCAAATTTTAGTTGTGACATGAACCACGACTTCTCGCTGTCAATTCCTGTTATTGGGATTTCAAGAGGACTTGTTAGTATTTCAGAATATTTTTCAAGACTTTCAAATGAAAGGCAATGCCAATTTCAGGAATCTTGTACCTTCAATTCCCTCTTCAATATTTTCTAGTGCATGTATTTGCTTTGTAGCATCCTTGTTTTTTACTTTCTTTCTTGGACTTGACTTCACTTTCCTATTTTTGTTCCTAGATCCACAACACAGACAGCACCATTTGGGCCAACAGTTACAAGTCTTCCTTGGCGGTTTCTTCTTAGCAGGGGCATCGTATCCATAGAGTGCTTGCCTTCTAAAGACACACCCAGTTCCCACATATATTGGTCCTTGGATGCCATCCAAACCTTTCATGTTTATCTATATAAATATAGAGTCAAACATAGATTAGTCTTTCCTTCAAAGCACAGTAAAGTAGATGTAACATAAATCCGCAACAATTTGTTACTTACATCAAAGAAAACAACATTGCGATTTGAGTATCTATCATGCCGATCAATCCCATCAAATCTTTGAGGAAATTGTACATAGCATATTTTTTTTCCTGATGTAGGATCCATCATGAAGCACATGGCTTCACGAAGTGCTTTGCTGTTGTTTATGTAGTGATCACAATCCACATTGAGGAGGTACGGAGCATTTGAAATGACTGCGGAGACTCGCACCTTGAAAAATTAATCAACCAAACCGACACATAAGAAAATTGGTCAGGAAAATAAACGGCGCAGGAAATTTATCTCACAAGAGGGAAGAGAGTATACCAAGGCATTCATCGCACCAGCTTTTTTGTGGTGTTCAAATCCTGGTCTTTTCTCACGAGACACATAGACAAGACGAGGTAACTCGTTCCCTTCAATATCACGAAGACCATTTTGACCAAGGAAAACCTGTGCAAACGCATCACAGATGAATTTAAACTTATAAAAAGTAGCACAACATTGTCACCAATGTAGAGTTCAGATCAAAATAGAAATTACTTGAATCATTCCAGGATGATCCCTGACACTGTTTCCAGGCCACGGAGTCCCATCCTGCATTGTCCAGCCATCCTCAGGAACCTTCTGTGCCATTGCAACCAATGCATTGATACGCACTTTGAACTCTTCATACTCCCTCTGCCACCAGCATTGAAAACACCAAATACAATTTATTATTGGCTTTGAGAAGAACGCCACAAGGTAAAACAAAACCATAATGAGAAGTGGTTCAAAGTTCAAACCTTAATAGCACGACGCTCCCTGATGAATATTGCGTCCACTTTGTCTTTCAGATAGTCAACCTTCTGAGCAAAATACCATTCAGGAGCCCGAGGTTCAATGCTGAACTTCTTACAAAATGGAACCCACTTTCTTGCGAATTCAGAAGTTTCTGAAAGGGCTTCAAATGTAAGCATAGCTGCACCATCATCTGAGACATAACATGCAACTTTCTCCACCGGATAATCTACAGCAAGGATGGATAGAACTGTATTTGCAGTTATAAGTGGAGGTTCTTTCATAGGATCAACTGTGCTAACAAAAACGTCTATATCAGCTAATTCAGATGGCTTTCCTTCTTTCTCGTACCTGGTAAGTTGTGCAAAGAATTAGCCATGGACTAGTAAAGCATAACATTTCCAAGCACACAGAAAGAAGTATACCTCAATGACAAACGATCCAGGTATGTTTCTCGCTCAATTGGGCACCATTTGGGAAATTGATCCAAAATCCATGACACGGCAAACCAGATTTCACATATTACTGATGTTAGCCACAATCCATATGCATCATTTACCGGGTGCAGAATTCTATAATGAAAAAATAGGCCAAGAACAACAATCCGGAGTACTATTATAATTCGATAGGGACTGATCTTGCTTGGACTAATTGGCAACTTCCTCCAGAGTGGCTGCCTTCCTTCATCCATTCTGTTAACAGTTTCAAATAAAAAAATTCTTAAACCAAACACAAGGAATGGATGTGATAGCAATTGATGGATATTGAGTTGCATTATTAAGTAATCTTAAATATATAAGTTCATGAAATGAAAAGAGAAAAAAGAATCATTTTATCCTATAGCTTAGCAATGATAAGAATTAAATAATAGCACACCTACTTTGGCAAATCAGGGTCATCAAGCTCGTCACCATTTTTCCCACCATCGTTAGGCCCTTCATGCTTAACTACCTTAGTTTTTTCATTCTGCCTTTTCTTCCACTCCTCCATTCGTTCCTTCCATGCGACACTTCCATATCCATAAACCGCTAAATCTTTTTTAGGATCCAAAGGTCTCGGTTGAACTGCATCACCACCAGCCTTAAGTGTAAAAAAACACAAAAAATGGATATAGAAAACTAGGTTGAATAGAAAACAGATTATAGTGAGGCACATGATACAAACCATTGTACACAAGCAAGCAAAACTGATAAAAACAACATACCTGGCACAGTTGAATCAGGAAAAGGCATAGGATGGACGCGTTTCCCACGAGACATGAACGGGGGAATAATTAGAGCATGTTTATCAGCAGAAATCCCAATATCCTTAATTGAAAAAGAAAATCATAATTAGACAACCAGGACCCAGAAATGTCATAACATAACTATATCCAATGAACTACGAAGAGATTTGAAAAATCAATTAACCTCGTGATCATATGTAAGGAGAGGAATATCAGCAGCCACAGAAGATGCATCAAACTCTGATGGTGTGGTGATCCCTGGAGCATTCATTTGTGAAACATGGCCAGTGTTGTGGTGAGCAGAGAGTGTGGCCTCAACGTGACCATGCCTGATATTGCTTCCAATGTCAAACTCATTTTCCAAATCATCAATGTCCTCTTCTTCCTCATCACCCTCAACTCTGGGACTACCTGATGTTTGCTCCATTGTTACTAAAATCTATGTCCCCCAGGTTATATATAACAGAAACATGAAAGTAAAAATTGGTTGAAGACTCACCCTTTAGGCGCTTGTATCTGGTTTTACACTGAGGGCAAGCTTGGTTCCCCTCTCTTCTTTCATACTCATAGCAAGGTCTACACACCGGGAATGCACATTCATTGCATGCAACAAACGGTTCACCATCCACTGTAATCTCTATCTCATCCCCACAGATCTGGCAAATTTGCCCACTCAATTCTGTGACAGAGTTCACCTGCAAATTATGTGCAATGTCAACCTCTAGCCAGATCCCGAAAATTAGACAACTAGGTGTTAACATAAGAGGGAAGGTGAACGGATTTTCATTGCAGAAGATATGTAGCACCAAATTGGAAAGGCTTCAGGCAGTTAATTATCAGCTCTGAAATTGTGAAAAAGTAGAAGAACATATAAAGAGTAAAACAAAGAAAGAAAAAGGACCCTCAGATACTGAATTGGTTGAAACAGTTTTTCCTATTTCTTTCACCATGAAGCTGGAGGAAAACTAAAAAGCAAAAAGAAGATTCTCAGAATGTCAATACACTTCTCGCAGCTTGAAACTCTCAACGGGAATAGTAGAAAACATAGGAAACTACTTCCACCTAAACAACCCATAACTCATTAAAATACAAAGTGTCCCTAGACTAAAATGAAAAGCTTCACCGTGGAAATCAACGAAAAAGAAGCACTGGGTAGTTTTAATTCTTATTTTATTTTTCAAATTCTTCAAGCGGCTTTGAGACATGAGTTATAGAGCAAAGACAAAAGCAGAGAAAGTGTGAGATTTTGAAGGCTATGAAGCTGCAAAGAAGAAGAGGCCACACACACTCCCTCACCCTTGCAGTTTCATCAGCATTGATGAGAACAAACTCATTCCGGTTATGTGACCCCGCAACAAGTCTCCCCTTGGTATCCATTGAAAGCAGCACTCACCACCACCTGAATCTTCAAATAGCACAAATTCACATTGAAACATAGAAACAGCTCACACCCTCAGGTAGCATCACATTGAGAAGAAACACCCATGAATGACAGAGAAGGAGGAAAGCATAGAAATTTAAAGGCATGGGGGGTGTTGGAGAATGGAGAGTGATTAAATGCAGCAGGGTAATTAAGAAAGCAAGTGCCTTTGGTGGGTATAATGAATGAAGGAAGCCCCAGTAAATGATTCTTTTCTTGAGAAACTGAGTTTCGCAACAGATGGGGTCCTGGCTGTAAAAAAAAAAAAAGAAAGGGAAAGAAGTAAGAGGGGTGGTGGCTCCGTGACAGACAGCAGGTGGTGTAACAACTAAAAAACAAGAAAAAATATTGACTGTGAGAAAGAGGGGACAGAGAATCTAGACAGGGATTGGAAATGGAATTCAACTGGTAACTGAGAAACCAACAGAGGAAAAACAACGCGGGATGGGATATATAAAAATAGTCGTGTATATGTGTGTGTGTCAGGAGAGTGTTTGGATCCATTTTTATACAGTATTTGCCAAGAAATCTTATTGGGTAATGCCATCTCATATGATAATAGTAGTAATTAATAAATCAGTGTAACTGTATGGTTTGTTTTTAAAACCACCTATTACACTTTATGAAAGTTATGTATGGTTAACTTAAAATGATGTTAGTATGTTGAAAAAAAGCTTTTGACTTTCCATTAACAAATATGTCGGTTTAATTTTTTTAAAGGACGTGTTAAATTGGAGTTAAAATATACTTAAATTCTTACAATTCTTTTGCTATAAAAGTGTTCGAAACATAAATGACTAAGACTTAAAAGAGGAAATAATATACGCTTTAACAATAGGTTTTTACACACCAAACTATGAACTTTTTTCATAATAATGTTGTTCAATTTTTATAATAAATAGTTTAAATAGTAAATAAATAGTTTTTTTCTGGACAAAAATAATAATTTAATTAATTGATATAAAAAAATGAATTTCCAGTAAAAAGAGATAATGAAAGGATAAACATTATAAAATAGTGTTCTGAAAAATTAAGGGTATGATATTTTCAATAATTTGTATCGTTTGTATCGATTCAAACAAACAGATACCAAAGTTATAATGCGTTCTCATTTAAAGATTTGAAAAGAAATGTGCGTGATCAACTCTATTGTGAATAATTTTATAGATACACAGATTTATGAATATTTGAAACTTATTTATTAAACTGTTTTTTATAGTATTTTTGTATTTGATTATTAAGTAAACATGACAGATACCTTGTTAAAGTTTTAGATTTGAGTATAATATATATATATATATATATATATATATATATATATTATAATAAAAATAATATATTATATAAA
>Ga0214545_1000781_pt1 | contig 54935 bp, 16 predicted proteins | sample CNSS4metaG_FD_160064 | JGI IMG/M metagenome (GOLD analysis project Ga0214545, IMG submission 160064) | Root nodule microbial communities from cowpea collected in UCLA plant growth center, Los Angeles, California, USA - CNSS4 | ecosystem: Host-associated > Plants > Roots > Nodule | place: USA... | reverse complement strand
ATTTTATAAAAAGTTTGTAAAAGTAACGGTCAATTTTTAAAAATTTAATAAATTATTATATTTAAAGGGTAAAATCGGTATTTTGAAAAGTGGACACAAAAGGAGAATCCCCTCTATATATTGTTATAGATAAAATAATTAATGTTTAAAATAACTAAGGGTAAAACGGGTATTATGAAATGTGGACACAAAAAGAGGAATCCCCTTTATTATTATAATATATATATATATATATATTATAGATAGATATAGATATAGATATAGATTATATATATTATAGAAGATAGAAGATTATAGATATAGATATAGATATATATACATAACTAAGGGTAAAACAGGTATTATGAAATGTAGACACAAAAAGAGGAATCCCCTTTGTTAGAAAAATGATTAAAAGTAAATTATTTATAAAATAATTAATTTTTAAAATAACTAAGGGTAAAACGGGTATTATGAAATGTGGACACAAAAAGATGAATCCCCTTTATATATAGTTATAGATAGATATATATAACTAAGGGTAAAACAGGTATTATGAAATGTGGACACAAAAAGAGGAATCTTCTTTATTATTTATTATACTAGTGTAAACATAGGCGCTATCGCGCCTGTGTGTACGCATTTTTTGAATTATATTAATAATTGATGATATTGTTATGTTATTAATTTAATAAACAAAATAAAAGTATATTTATAAAAAATAAAATAAAATGTACGGAGAAAATAAGAGAAAAATAACTATTGATGAATAGTAAGAGAAAAAAAGAAAAAAGAGATAAGTAAATAATTTTATAAAAACTTATAAAAATAACCGTTAATTTTTAAAAATTTAATAAATAATTAAATTATAAAGGGTAAAGTTGGAATTATGAAATGTGGACACAAAAGAGGGAATCCTCCCCTTTATATATAGTTATAGATATATTTATTATTTATTATATAATACTAGCGTGCGCTATCGCGCCTGTGTATGCATTAATATTTATTAAAATAAAGTTAAATATATCAGAACAGATAAAAGAATAAATATTGATAAATAAAGAATAAAAGAAGAAGCATAGACATATGATTTTATAAAAAGTTTGTAAAAGTAACGGTCAATTTTTAAAAATTTAATAAATTATTATATTTAAAGAGTAAAATCGGTATTTTGAAAAGTGGATACAAAAAGGGAATCCCCTATATATATTGTTATAGATAAAATAATTAATTTTTAAAATAACTAAGGATAAAACAGATATTATGAAATGTGGAAAAAAAAAAAAGAATCTCCTTTATTGTTTTATAGATAACCACGGACCAAGCCCCACAAAGGATATAAGTTTGACTTTTAGATAAAACATAATAGGTAAATATGGTGAACAATGGATGGACCTCCCAATCTCAACAACGTATTTACATATTGTCATTTTACTTTCCTTTTGATTTTGGTTTATCCTTATCCAAAAATAAAAATCACATCTTATGTTAACAAAATGTTGGGTTATTCGATATTAAACAAAATAACAATCATGTTATCCAACTGAAAGAACAATTAAATAGTACATAGACTGAATTGAAAAATATATAATACTTTTAATACTCAATTGATAAAAAACTTAATTAAAAATACTTCTTAGAACTTAATCAAACATATTCCAATTCATAACATTTGTTTATAAGGTTTAATAAATGATGTATAAATTGAATTATTGTAAACTCTTTAATATATTTCCAACTCCTATAGATAAAAAAAAACTCATAAAATTGAATTGATAATCGTAAATATTTGGTAAAAATATTTAAACATGGGACTCTGTTTGATGTAACATTTAAGTTGGGAAATCATTGTTTGTATGACAGGTTTTATGGCACAGCGAACCTCATATCTTACATAAATGAGTGATTGAATGTGAAACATCACCCACCTACACAACAAATATAACCATAAACTCGTTGAAATTACTGATAATTTAGATTACAAGGCAAGCTAAGCTCGTACCTGCAACATTGAAGTAACCGTCAAAACTAATCTAATTTTTTTAAAGATAATAATATAGTTATCGAAGATATTGTGATTCATATAATTATATAACATTAGTCTTGTACATATAAGATATTTGACATTATTTTTACATCAAAACTTTAAGACAATTGTGTTATGAGTCTTTATTTTTATATAGTGTTTAATTTTGTCTTTTCTATCCAACGTGGGACTTTTTGACTCACACTTAGATTATTTCCAACAAATATGATGATCTAATGATGATTAAAATGGTGTATTATAAGCGGTAAAAAAAGTGAATTAACTTATCATTATCTTTTTTAATGCGAGTTTTGTTTTCCCATTTTAACCTCAAAATCCAATTTAGTAGAGAAAATTATGCGGTTTGACCTTATACGATGAAGTTTTTTTTCTCTATTATGAGTGATTTATTTAGTTTTTATTTGAAGTTCTTTATGCCACGCCTTGAGTTGTCTAGTTTACCATCCATGAGAGAGACACTTCTCATACCATTGTGTTTAAACTTGATTTTCCTTTCTTTCAAAGAGAGAAACTGATACTTGGTAAAGTTAAAGGAAAATGGATAAGACTCTCACTAAACTGGGAAGTGCTTGGATCTCCAAGAAAGCCAAGGCAGAGATTTCCCACGTAACTGACGATCTATCAGTATGCATCTCTCAGCTTCTTTTTTTTTTTTTTTTGTCTCTGAAAATTCTCATTTGTTTATAACCACCTTCAAATCTTAACTTTCTGTCTGAGTGCTAGAGTTTTCTCTGTGTTGGGTAAAATGTTTTGTTGATTTCATACAAAAATGGTAGAACTAAGATCTGATGCAATACATTTGCTACTATTTCTAGGAATCTTATACTATGATACATGTAAGTGTGGAATAGAACTATGATCATATCTTTATTTGAAAATAAATATAGGAGGACATGAAAATGCTTTGTTGTTAGAAGTGGACTTTAAAGTCTAATTTAACTCCACAAAACCGGCTTGTAAGGTGAGGATTGCACCTATTTATATATTGTGAATTGAATTTATTTTTAGTCGATGCAAGACTTTCAACATTTGTTCTTCCGATTGAATCTGATATGATTACTGGTGATGGGTTGCTTTAATCATGATTTTAGAGAAAATTTTCTGAACGATCTTGCGATGAACGATCATTGATTTGTTGGGAGTTTGAATATTGGGTGCAAGAAAGCTGATACGTTGCTTGCAATTTCAGGCTCTCTCAAATACTGTGGAAGAGAAGGCAAAACTTTTCATCAACAAGCTGAAAGGTACCTGCCTATACTACTACTTATTCTTTTCAAAACCACTTGCATTTCCGACTTGAACTTGCAATTAAATTTGTATAGATAATAACAAACATATTAATCAGACACTTCCTTTTGTTAAAGAACTTGTTTTGTTAAGAATTTGTTAAAAAGTAAATTTCAAACCTAATTCAAAATATTTCTCTCACGTTGAAGTATATACATTTCGAACGTAGACTAAACATTAATAAGTGGTTCCATAAAGGTTTGATAGCGGTTGACACTATAGACTCAACAAACAACAAATCTTATTAGGATATATTCATGATTCTAATATCATATTAAAAAATGAATTTTAAATCTAATTCAATCTCACAAAACTAGTTTGTTATATGTGATTTACAAACTCGTCTCATCTATAGTAAATAGAGGATCTCTAATACGTTTTGATATATTTTGCAATTAATATAGGAAAATCCCAGAAGGCTTTACCCGATCTTCTTCGAGAGTACAACCTTCCAGCTGGTCTGTTTCCCCGAAACATAACCTGCTACGAGTTTGATGAATCTAAAGGAAAGTTAGTGGTGCACTTGTGGTCTCCCTGTGAGGTGTGCTTTAAGGACTCATCCATTGTAAGGTATGCAAACCGTGTGAAAGGGAGCTTAACAAAGGGTAAGTTTAATGTTATGGATGGAATGAAGACGAAGGTTCTTGTGTGGGTCAAGGTCACCAGTGTTGCTGTTGAGAGTTACAAATCAGACAAAGTGTGGTTCACTGCTGCTGGAGTTAAGAAATCAAGACCCAAAGATGCCTATGAAATGCCTCGTGAAGCCATTAAGGTACAAGAATTTTGAACCATTTTTGTAATATGGTAATTCAGTTCACAAATTATGTATTAATACATGGTTGTATTATTAGACTATTGATTTTTCTTTCCTGGGTAAGTTTAGGGGTATTGTATACGGTGTTAAACTTGAAATTCACATATTAATTTCACTGTATGCGCTATGTATGATGTCAATTTCAATGATGTTAAGCATATTTGCACTGAGTTGTAATACCCATTGACGTAAGTTGTAGACTATTTTATTATGTTTCTTAATAAGCAATCATGAAATAATAGTTTTGAACTGGATTCTTATTTTGATAAGCTAATCCTTATAAAAAAATTTAAAATTAAATAATCATGGTTTATAATTATTAATCTATTTTAATAGATGCTGGAAAATTTCGGATGAAGCAAAAATAAAAAAAAAAATACAAAGCATGAAAATACCACTCTAAATCATGATAAAAATTACATTTACAAAACATAAAATAAATTATACTTATTATGAAAAAAAAATCTAAAAAATCTATGGAGGTAAATCATTAACACACTTGTGTGGTTTTCTATGAATAAAAAAGTCAAACTATTTAAGTTATTAGCATAATGATTTTCCTCATATAAAAAATGAGAAACTTTGGTAATTGTTCTTTATGACTCCAAATAATCACTCATTTCAAAATAATCAAAAATGTAAATGATCCTCATACACTCAATATAAGTAGAGGTTTGCACCCCTAAAAAATAAAAATAAAAAACTATCCATATATTCACTCCTAATTTCCTTTAAAAATATTAACACATGTTGCTAAATCAAAACAACATCTCCTTGCACCATCAATATTTACCTTAAACCAATTAGCATATAGAATTTGTCATATTATCTCCGTAAATTAAACCATCATACTCTCCTTAGTTTGAATGTTGAAAAATTTCAACAGCAAAAATCATATTTTTTAGATTTATTCTCAATCATACACACAAATTCCTTAATTTGAAAAACAACAAAAGTAAAAACAATTGTAACTTGAAATAAACTATGGTTTCTAATCTCCAAATCATCCAGATAGCCGCATTAATAAGAGCCACTTTGATCACTTTAAACATAAGACTAGAAGGAAACTTCATAAACTAAACAAAGAAATCCAAAAACTAAATTGCAAATCCTGAAAAAAAAAATTTCCTCAACCATTCTCAAAACAAATAAGAGAAAAATTAATATTGTTCCCACATAAATAACATGAACAACATTAAAGCACAACCATTTCTTTACCTCCAAATCAATAAATAATCTCGGTCACCCAATAACTTCCAAATAATCAAAGTCTTAACAAATCAAATTCCCTCAATCATCATATTTCATACCAGAAGAGTAAAATTTTTAACAACCTTTTAAAAGAACATTAGTATCATCTAGAATCCAACTAGTCACATCTCGATCCTTATTAACTAAGATAGAAGAAAAATCACATATAAGAAAATTCACATATATTAATCTTACTATGTAATTAAAAAATGTTAGTCAACTTAAATATGAAAACGTCAAACCACAATTATTTCAAAATTAATACAATCTCTCGTGCCTAATGTTCAAAATGTATAATTAATTAATTAATGACTTAGTTATATGTAGATATATTTTAAGTGTAATTCACATAATAGCTTTGTAAATAATATACAATATTTAAAAATCAATTTGTATTAAACTAATTCATTAGAATAATACGTAATAAAATGAAAATATTAAAATACATATCTAACAATTATAAACATATATTATGATACTGGGCCAATCCAGGATGTATCTAGCCCAGTCCAGGATGTACCCAGCCCTTTAGGTCGAGATGTGCCTGCTGTCTTGTTGGGTCATGGAACGCACATTGCCTACAGTGGTCGAGATGTATGCGGAGCCAGGATGTACGCGTCCATCCATGCCAAGCTGGGTCTATCCTCTTTTCTCCCTATCCTCCTTTGATAAATGCATCTTAGTTTGAACAATATCCTTTCTCGCTATGCACGTGTTCGAGTACATCTATCTCACGCTTCCCTATTGTACTAATTAGTAGGACATACACAGACACCCTATACAATATACAATTCAAAATATATTTAAAAAATATATTCTAAATTATATAATCTGAAAAATATTTTTAAATTTAAAAATAAATTTTTGTACAATTTAAAATGTATTAAAAAACATTTTAAATTATACTATCTATATTATGTTTTGGAATGTATATTTCAAAAATTACTTTCGAATTTGAAGTTCCTTCTAGTCTAGAATATAAAAAAATGTTTTGGGAGAGAACACAATTGTTTAAGGAAGGGTAAGAAAAAAGGAAAATAATATTTTGATCTTTTTCTTTTTACTCATTTTTAATTTATTATTTTAGATTATCACTATATTATTAAAAAAAATTAAAATAAATAATTTAAGAGTGATGAAAATAATAGATAAAAGAAGTGAGTTAAACTATTATCATAAAAAAAATTAAGAGAAAGATTGAATATATTTTAAATTTTTATTCCCTTCTCACCAAAGGTTAAAAGGGTCATTTTAGCATGATGCAGAAAGAAATATATTATTTTATTTTTTTTCTATTTATTTTCGCAGCTGGATTATTTTTGTTGGGCTGAAGCCCAATTATAATAGCGTCCATCTGACGCATGGAAAAGATCCAACGGTGTAGAAGCAAACAAAAGAAGATCTGATACACAAAGGAAAATAAAACCCTAAATGGATAGGTTCAGTTTGGTGGCGAAGGAATATATTATATAGGCACAGAGATCTGTACTTGTGTATCCTCACTTTGCTCTTCTCCGCCACTTCTCAAATCTTCCCTCTTCAATCCAAGCCATGTCGGACGAAGAGCACCATTTTGAGTCCAAGGCCGACGCCGGAGCGTCCAAAACCTACCCTCAGCAAGCCGGTACCATTCGCAAGAATGGTTACATAGTCATCAAAGCCCGCCCCTGCAAGGTCGATTATTTTGTCAAACCCTAAATTACTTTTTGCATTTTTTTTTTTATGATTTCTGCTTCTTAGATCCTAGTATGCTCTTATAATTCTGGTAATATACTTTTACAATTCCGGTGTTGTTGGGGCCTTCGCCGCCATTAATTTATTTATTCTTTGATAGATCTGCCGTTGATTTTATGTCCTGTCTCTGTTATTGATTTTTGTCGCTCCTTTATGTTATGTATATTAACAGGTTGTGGAAGTTTCCACTTCCAAAACTGGAAAGCACGGTCACGCTAAATGTCATTTTGTTGGAATTGATATTTTCACTGCCAAGAAACTTGAGGATATTGTGCCCTCCTCTCACAACTGTGATGTATGCATGATTTGATCTTTTAAATTTTCATTTTTGATTTTTGTTGTTGTAGTAGATTAGCCTAACCTGGGCAATGTTTTTCCTATGTTTTTGCAAATTATGGATTTTAGGTTCCTCATGTGAATCGTACTGACTACCAGCTCATTGATATCTCTGAGGATGGATTTGTGAGTTGATGTTTCTGTTCAGATTTTTCCCTTTTTATAATCATTGTAAATGGTGAAATTAGTTTGGCTTCTGTTATGAACTCTGAACATGGGTTCGCTACTAAAATTATTGTAGGTGAGTCTGCTTACTGAAAATGGGAACACTAAGGATGACCTCAGGCTCCCTACTGATGAGAGTCTTCTGACTCAGGTTGGCTCAATTTTGGATATTTTCCACCTTTTGGATTGACCGGTATAAGTTGTTTTTTGTTAGTATCTCTGATTGGGTTTGTTTTGTTGGTTTCTCTTTGCAGATAAAGGATGGATTTGCTGAGGGCAAGGACCTTGTTGTGTCTGTGATGTCTGCTATGGGTGAGGAACAGATTTGTGCTTTGAAGGATATTGGGCCGAAGAATTAGCTTTTCGTGTTGGTTGTTTCTTGTTTCTATTTAAGCAAAATTATTTTTGTAAACTTTGGTTTGTTCAAGAACTGCTTATAGATTTTAGTCAGACTAGTCTTAACAATTGTGTTTTTCTGTTGTCCTGTGATTTTATTATGAAAGGAAGAGTATGTGGGAATTAATTTTGGTATGATATGATGAATGATGAGTATTTTTGTTATGATATTATGCTGTTTCATGATGAGACTTCATGATAAACCGGTAATCAGAGGGACGATTCAAGAGATAATTTTTTTTATCATCAAATCTAGTAATATATTTATAATTGAAAACGGATTTTATTTTTGTTTTGAAAATTTTTCATTTACTTAAAAGCTTAAAAGGAATTTTCTGTGACACGATGTTTAAATGTGTTTAGGTGAAGTGATACTTTGAGTTTGTATAATGCTTATTATTGTGATGTTTTACTCATAATTTATTGATATTATAATATGATATTATAATGGAAGTTTGTCGACTTTAAGGTCTTTGGCGATGTTATTATGTCAATAAAAATTATAAAAGCGTATCATGTCTAATTGATTTTGAATATTATGTCTTTGTTTTGTATTAGGAAATTGTATTTATTTTTCATTTAGACTATTTTATTGTCTCTACCATGTTATTTAATTTACAATGATTGCCCTTCATGTGTACTTAAATATGTAGAGTCTATGTTTTACTTTAATATTTTATAACTTTAATTTCATATAGTTTTTTAGAGATCAATTATTTATTACAAAATATTTATGAAATTTAGTAAATTTTGTTTATATTATATTTTTAATTTTGAATAAATAGTCGTTTTACCACATGTATTATGAATGTTTTAGGTTTTGTTAAGGTTGGGTTATTTATTTTTCTTGTTTTTATTTTTCATTTATTTGTTTCCAAAATTTAAAGAAATTGCTTATATTTTTGGGTTTGTACCTGTCTTTCTGGAAGATATTTTTCTCCGTCTTTTTTCACCTTTTGGTATGTGAAATGTAGTAAGTGATCTTTTTAAAAACAAAGTTATATGAATGTTTTCATCTTTCAATCTAACGAACTTTCTTCCTTATTTCCATCATCAAAATGTACGTGCTTTTTTAATTTTAATTCATTTTAATTCTATTTATTTATTTTCTGTTTTATTTATTTCCTTATCCAAATAGAATGTAATTAATTACCTTTTTCTGTTGAATAGAAACTAAAAGTCAATTAAAATTTGGAAATCTTATATATATATATATATATATATATATATATATATTTATATTTTTGCTAAATATGAAATGTAACATAAATAAAAATATTTATATGATCTTTGTATACAATTTTTTATTGTTAACTATTAATAAAAATATATTATTTTGGTTTTCAATCTTAATTTTTTTAATAGTAAAGTAATTGATTTAATTATACTTTAAGATTTAGTTACTATAATTTTTACATTGTATATTCCTATTTTAATCTCGTATCTTGAAATACTTTAAAAAATGAAAATAAAATAAAATTAATACATAATTTAATAGATGTTGTAGTTTTATTTTGCTAATTAATGTAATAATTAAAATAAATGTTATAAAAGAATTAAATATTTAGTTTATGAAGTTTAAGAAAGAAATTCAATCGTTAAAATAAAATACTATCTCAGATCAGAGCAATGAATATTGTTATAATTAAGTTTAATTATACAATATAAATATTTATGTTATCAATTTTTGTCTTTTAGATATTATAGATATTATATAGGATTAAATACATTTTTTGTGTTCAATTTTTTTTATTTATTTACAGGTTGAACATTATATTGTTTGGTCTAAGTCATGTAAAAGCACCAACAACAACGAACTATACGTATCCTTAATGTGCTTTGAGAAAGATATTTTACATCATTCTTTTAAGATGCAGGGACGAAATAGATATTCAATTTTGTTTAAGGACGAAACAATTTTTTGAAATTGATTGAGAACAAATGTATACACTAAAAGGGTATATTTAAAAACTTTTACTAGGTAAATTTTATTATGTGTTGTATGCATAATTCATTGATACATTTCAAAGCTAAAATTAATTAAATCAAGTGAATTGTATAGGCTCTTAAAATTAACATTTTACGAGGTGATGTCCTCACATCTTGAAGAAATAACAAATACTTTTTTTATGATTATAGTTAGGTATAAGGTCGTTTTTTATGATTAAAAAATGCTTTCAATTCAATTTTTCTTATTCAATTTAATATTAGTGCCATGTTTTATAAAGAAAAAAAATTCTCATAAAAAAAGTAATATTCAAACAAGAGGTTGTAACCTCAATTAATAAAAAATCTTAAAAAAAAAAAATATTGTAGAAAAAATGTCTCCGGGAGTATATTTATTTGTTAAAGGATATGGAAACAAAAGGAGTAAACACCTTTTCTTTTGTTCTCCCATGGATGCTAGTCCTTTCTCTAATGGTTTAGTTTTCTTCCTTAAAGGTAGATTTTATCATTCCTTGTCATGTTTTCAACATTATAAATGTGTCATTGATAAAACTATTGTGTTAGTCAATTAATTTGTTATACATGCAGTTATTTTATTGTTCAACGTTCTTCCACATTGATACTTTATCATATTCTAATAATATATTCCCTAGAACTTAAATAGAAAATTATAAAAACTAAAAGAAAAATTAAAAACTTTTTATAAGTTAAAAGTTGAATGATTTAATCCAATTTAGTGATATAATAGCATCCTAATAGCAATAGCACTAATATCACAAATGAAATTAATATTTGCTTCGTAATGTTAGAAAAAATATATTATAAATGAAAAATACGCCACATTCATTTAAAAATAAACATGTATTTTTTTATATTATAAATAAAACAACTATTATACTCTTAGTTTTTTTTATACTAAAATCATTAAAAATAAGTTAAGAGTTTCAATAATATATTATATACTTATTTATTTATTTTATATTAAAATATTTTTTTTGTTTTAATAAATTATATATTATTAGAATATTAAGAGATTCATGCCATTTATTAAAACAAAAATAAAAACAGATGCTTCTTCTTCCGCTGTTTTTTCCTGATTCCTCGCTCCCTGTAGTGTAGAGTGTGGAGGAGGATGAGTTCTTCTCCGCCTCGTTCTCGTGGCGACGGCGAGAAAAGACCCAGGTTTTTCGATTCAAACGCCAAGGCCATTTGTTGGTCCAAGGCTGATATTGTCCCTGGCCGTCACCCTGAGAGGTGGCGCAAAGACGCCGCCGGTAACATTGTCTGCAAACGTTTTTACAACTGCATCGGCTGCCTCTGCTACGAATACGATCACATCATTCCGTTTTCCAAAGGTTTCATTCTTTTTTTTAATCCATTCATTTCTTCTGCGGCATTTGCATACTCTATTCTTCTTCTATGACTATCACACTTTTTAGTTAAGAGAATAATCTGGGAAGTGACTGAAGATAGAACTAAATTAAAATGATAATGATAGTTTCAATTGTTTTTTTTTTTAAATGAAAATTGGTACAAATTTCCAGTTAAAACCTGTGTTGTTTGTATTAGGTTTGCCTTCGAAAATAGACAATTAGGCTTGCTATTTGATAATTTGATAATTATCTAATTGTGTTGTGATATTGGGGTGTAGGTGGTGAGTCAACAGCGGATAATTGTCAAATACTTCAGTCAAGAGTTAACAGACTCAAATCGGACAAATATGACATTGATGCTGATCAATTGAAAGACTACTCTTGTGAGGTTAATTTTACTGGTATGTCTGCTTCTTTGTTTGTCTATCTCTGCATTTCACTTTTTCTTTATGTAATAGTTGTCGTAATAACAACCTTGTAAAACAGAACCCAATAATTCTGTTTAGTTAATTCTGGTTTTTGTTGAATCAGAATTATAAATTGGTCTTGTATGTGCTTTTGAAGGGGTATGAGAGTTTTCTAGTTTGTGAAACCTCTACAATCTTCCTTTGAAGTTGTGAGTGAGTATTGCAAGAGTGATCTTGGTGGTACGTGAGAGTTGTGTGGGTTCTGTTTACAGTATAGGGAGCTTGGGTGAGAGGATCGTGTAATATCAGTTTAGATATTACACTTTATCCTCCTATTATGCATTTTACCCATCCCTGGCTTGAGGAATTCCTTTATCCAGGTCTGTTCATCATGGAGGAACGAATGATAGTATTATTTTTAGGGACTGAGAATCTCAATTCCTTTTTTCGAACTCAGTCACCTTAGTAAAGTTAGAACCTCAATCCTCTTCGACATACAACCCAAATTGTAGGTAATAGTTGTGATTCTTTCAATTGCTGGCTTTTTTAATTTATTGCTTGCATCATTGAAGAGTATCTGCACAATTTTTTGAAGTGTCTTGGTTGCCCGGATTGGGATTTTCTGAATGCTTTACACATTTCATGTCCCTCAATTTCATCACTAGAAGCTTTTGCCTGCACTTTTTGCATTCTGCACATTATGAGTTATGGACTACTTCACCTTTGTAAAAAATAATGAAAGCAGTTAGATGAAATTCTCTATTAATGTCTTAGTTTCCTTTCATTTGTTTTACGTGAATTTCTTAGTTTAGCTAATGCTTCATTTTAACTGAATCAATTAAGAATGTTTCGTTCTAGTTATCTTCAATTGGCCACCCTGATTCTGAAGATCTCCAAAATTAGTTGGCAATACATTTTTAGATTGATCTTAAGTGGATGTATTGGCGGTCACTATCCCGGACTTAATATTGTGATGGGTAGTTTATTCACTGTATCCCGTTAAAAGAATTGTTGTTGCATTACACTTAGGACCCTTTTCTGTTTGATGATATTTATTGGAAATAATATTACAAAATGAAGGGTTGTGAAAAGATAAAAGGGCGTGAGTTAATATAAATCAAGCAGTATTATTTTATGTAACTATCAGGTATCCGAAGGGTTATTTACATTGTGATTATTTGGCGTGTCTTGTCAAAATTCATGTAATAGTTATGGGTTAATCTTATTATAAATAGAGTTCCTATCCATGCAACTAGTATGCCAAATATAATATAATCCTCCTTTATTTTCTTTAGTCTCCTATCTATTTTTCTAACAAAGTGGTATCAGAGTTTAGGCTTTGATAATTGAGAGATATACACTTGTTGAGTTGATAGATGACAAACAGAATCTTGAACTTGTTTCAAGTCGCTCATTTTACCTATATGGCAATTGGTGCGGTCAGATGAAGGCCTTGCTGGGCCTTGCTGGGGTACCAAGATGCTTGGGAGGTTGTAGATAAATGTTATACCCAACATGACATTGAGAATACTTTGTCTCCAAATGAGAGTGAGGCTTTGTTGATGATAAAGAAGAAGGATCAACAAGCACTTACCATTACCTATGAAGGTTTTGAGGACATCATGTTTGAGATGGTGTCTAATGCATTCACCTCCAAGCAAGCTTGGGAGATTTTGAAAAACTCCTTTTAAGGTGTTGACAAGGTAATGAAGGTGTGCCTACAAATTCTTTGTGGAGGGTTTGAATCCTTGCATATGAAGGTGATTGAATTGATTTCTTATTTTAACAATAAGGTGATAATGATTGTAAATCAAATTATGAATTATGGAGAGAATGTGGAAGACGTTTGCGGTGTAGAAGATTCTTCATTGTCAACAATAAAATTTGATTTTGTGGTTTGTGCAGTTGAAGGGTCAAAGGACATAGAATTGCTGACCAATTGATGGTTTCACTTCAAGCTTATGAAGAAAGGTTCAAAAGAAGACATGATGAGTGTTTAGAAAAAGTCCTCAACGTCAAAGATTCTTTGAAAGAAAATGGAGGAGAAAAAACCAAAAAGGACATTGTCTTGGAAGAGGATGTGGTTGTGGCCAAAGAAGAGAAAGATGAGTCTATGACAATTTTTATAATAATGAAAGGAAACCCACTACATATCATGGAAGAGAAAAAGGAAAAAGTAATTTTGGTAGAACAAATGAAAGGAGGTGTGATAATCTAATGTTGAATGATATCATGCCGTAAATATGGTCATTTTCTATGGAGTATAAAACCAAATGTTGAATGTTATAATTGTCACAGTATGACCATTTTTTTTTCTGGTGACTGTAAAACCAGTGTTGAAGAAAAAGGCTACTCCTGTTGGTGTGAAAGAAGAAGATGAAGAGTTCGCACAATTGCTAGCACTTAGTAATGAATAGAAAGATCATTAAATCTTATGGCATCTTGCAACGGACCAAGTAATCATTCGTAATTACAAGGGGGAGCTTTGTGCAGCTTGAAGAAAAGGTGAAAGAGAATGTTTTCTTTGGTGATTCTTCCAAGACACATAATCCAAGAGAAAGGTACAATTATGATTTCCTTAAAAGATGGTACTCATAAATTAATCAAGGATGTCTATTATATTTCCAAACTAAGAAGTGATATTTTTAGTTTGCAACAACTTATTGAGAAGGCATATTAAATTCTCATGAAAGATAACTGTTTTGGCTTAAGATCAAAACTCTAAATGTCGTTTTGTCAAGAAATAGAATGTTGTTCACTTTAAAACACGGTGTTGACATATGAGGTTTGGTCTTGATCATTTTTAATTTTTGAGTACTCAAGTTAAGTCCTTAGGAGATGAGAGTACGGTAATGGGGATGTTTCACATGAACCACACTATAAATTGTGTGAAACATGACTTTATAGCTAGCATGCAAAATGAAGATTTCCTATAGAAGCTGAATCAAGAGCAAAAGAGCTTGTTCTACTTGTGCATTCCAATGTGTAGTGCATCCTCTTTCATTTGGTAAAAAAGGTTTTTTTGCCCTTTGTTGATGTTTTTTAATGGGAAAAGTTGGGTATAATGTTTTGAAGAAAAAATTAGACATTTGTTATTTAAAAATAAAAATAAAAAGCTCTTGTAGAAAAGGAGAGTGGCTAATAAATAAGGTTTTAAGATATGATAGAGGAGACAAATTGACATAAAAAGAATTCAATGAATTTTGTTACAAATATTGGAATTTGTCAGCCTCTACTGGTCATAGAACTCCACTGCAAAATGTCTTGAAAGAGAAAAGGTGGTGTCATTCTTAGCATGAGTAGAAGGATATTGAAATCTAAATCTATGCCCAAGAAGTTTTGAGCCAATGCTGTTTCATGTACAGGTTATTTGTCTAACCACTCTCCTACAAGGAATGTCAAAAGCCAAGAAGCATGGAAGATCCAAGCTTGATAATAGAAAAATCCAAGAGTTGACCATTTAAGAGTCTTTGGGAGCATGGTGTATGCTCATGTACCTAACAAAGGAAGATTCTAGCTTGACAATAGAAGTGGGAAACATGTGGTCCTTGGCTATGATGTGAGTTCAGAAGATTACTAGTTTTATAATTCAAACAATGGAAAGATTATTATAAACAGAGATGTAGAATGAGGAAGAAACATGGAATTGGCAGAAAGAAAAGCCAAGCAAAATGAGAAGCATTTTAAGAGATATGTTCAAATTGAATTTATTTTATGATTTGTTTTGTCTTTTTTGTTGACTGTGAACGCCTAACCTTTGATGAATCCATGGAGCACAAAAGGTGGAAACAATTCATGGAGAAAGAATTAAAACATTGTGAAGGACACTTGGAATTTATCAAAACTTCCTAAAGGTCATGAAGCAATTAAAGTTCAGTGGACATTCGAGTTTAAGAAAAAAGTTGATGAGAAAAAGGTGGAGGTAGTTCATGTGAAGACACAAGACACAAGACGTTTTCATTTTTCATTAAGCTCCTCAAGGTTAAAGATGTTACAAGATTAAGAAAAATACTTGATATACAGAAAATGTGTTCAGATTTTTCTAAGGGGGATGCTGGAGATGAAAGGGAGTGAGTTTACATGTAAAGTAGAACCTACTCTAATATAAAAGAATAATCAATCCATCTTTTTCGTGTCCCAAATGCAATAAAATCTCCTCTTTTTTCTCTCTAGTTTCCTCTCTATTTTTTCTAACAGATCTAGGCCTGATCAATTATTGACATGTTCATTGGAATTATATGTCTAATTCACAATTACTTATAGGTATAGTGTTGTACAAGTAAATTGTGCAGTGTTCAAATTTCTGCATAACAATCATGTTTCTTATCTCAATATTCTACTTTTGATCAATTAGCAGATAAGGAGCTTGATATAATTGAGATGGCTGTTTACGGCGATGTGGCGCGGCCGGGAAATCAGTGTCGTTGCAGAACTATTGCTGAGAAGCTTGGCAAATTTAAACCAAAAGATGACAAAGATGCTTGTAAGTTGCCACAGGGATGAATCTCAGCTGTAGTAAGCAACTTTACAGCATAATGTATTGAAAACAGAACCTCATGCCAAATCTCTTAAGTTTTAGACAAAAAACAATTGTTTCACTTTATATCATATCATTTGGTTTAGCGTGAGGATTGGCATCTAGACTAGTTGTTAAGTGTAATTCTAGGTTTCTGACTTCTTTAAAGTAACCTCTAAGGTAAGAGGGAAAAAAAACTCTATGATCAATGACAAAATCAATAATTTATATTTAATAAGAAACTTGCATTTGTGGGGTAATTATAGATTTGTATGATATATTTTTTTTTCATTTTCTGATACATGGTTGAGATCGTTTGCTTAATTAGTTAAACAGGAGAAGGCCTATTTTTCAGTTCTTATTTTTGGTCCATGAACATGGTATCCCTGCCTGGAGATAAGTAAAATCTGGTCATTTTGAAAGTCTTTGGGAATGGGTTTAAAATCAAAGTTGTAAAAACTAGGCTTACCCAGCTGGTTCAAATGGGTCCCAAGTCACGGGTTGATATTCAGACCGGAAATATAGCCAATCCAGGTTGATCCAGTTGAATCTGACTGGATCAATAAAAACGATTGAATTGGTCCGATTTTTTTAGTGTGTGTGTGTGTGTGTATATATATATATATATATATATATATATATATATATATTTGCCTTTTAAATTAGTTTACTAATATGTGTTGTTTAATTTTTATTTATGGATCTTTGGTGATGTTAGAACTTTATTTTGAATATTAGTTATTTCAAATAATATCTTAAATTTTGAGCTATCAAATTCCATTATTTTTTTTAAAACTTTATTCACTGTTTCATTTATTTATTTATTTTTATCTAACAAGTTTTAAATTTGATTAGATTTGTCAAATTGGGTTAACTATATATAATATTTTTTTTTTTTAAATGTGTGTTGGTCTGTGATCTATCTCTCAAACGATTAATCCAATACATTGATGGGGTCTCCTTGGCCACTTTTCAGAACCGTTTAAAAGAGTTGTGTTCTATTTCTATTTTTTAATTTTGTAATAGATAATTTTAACAAGTGATTCATTTCTAATCTTTAGATTAAAAGTAAATAAAAATATGAAAAAATATATTTAAAATAACTTGTTTATCGTCTTTTACTTTTTCTGATTTCTAACAAGTATAAAGTACTTTTGAAATGCTACAAAGCCTTTTAATATTGCATTTATTATTTTCATAGTTGAAAGGTATGTGAGTGTGAGGGAGTAGGGCCATCCATGGCACCCTGAACAAAATGATAAAAGAATTGTCCCTTTTAAACTGATGTCCCAAAGGACCAAGAAAGATTACTTGTGGATATTGCAGAACTTGCAGAAAACAAATTTTGATATACAGAAAAATTTTTAGTAGTTTGTGTTTCATTCAACTTATAATAGAAACATATCATGTGTACACTTTTGAGAGTGGCTTTTTTTCAACATTCTAAATTAATCCACTTAGCATAATGCAGTTAGGATTTATCTCTATAACACCATCTGATGTTATTTTACCACCACAGGGATGTTACATGGGATATTACAAAATTGGGTGTATTCATTAATCTTCCAAATAAGAACACAAAAAACATTATTTCATGGACTCTAAAAGGGAAGGTGGGTGATTAATGGCTCATAATTAAGAGAGAAAGAACCATTTCCTTTTGTATCAAAATAATATTTTAATAGTAGAAGGACCAACATTCTCCCTTCAAACACTAACGCAACACAAGGTTTTAAGTAAATAGGGTTTATCTTATATACTATTTCTACCATTAAATTCTTGATGCTTAAAGTTATTGCATAATATTTTTAAAGCATTCAATATTACCTATACAACATATATCTAAAATACTTTCATTTTATATGTACCATTTTAAGTGTTAATTTAGGTTTTATCACACAAAGTTGGAGAACAAAATTAAGAGATGAAAACATAAAAAAATTAGAAAAAAAGAATGGACGAAACAGACATTGTCGAATGAGATGTTGCAGAAATAATTGGTGTATTTTTTTTTATTGGACAATCTTCATGAAAAAACTTTTTTTTTTTCTTAATAGAGTTTCTTTTACCTTTCATCTCCGTTTTTCCACCTTCACCCACACCTTTATTTATTCTTTCCATCTCTTCTTTTCTTTTCGATTAAAATTGTTTAAATATGCTGAATAATTTAACTCGATAACATGATAAAATAAAACACTTTGATTTCCCTCTAATTATAAGGTTCTAATTATAAGGTTTGTTAGTGAAGAAAATTGAACTCACAACCTCTCTTACCCTTCTTTTCAAATTTATTAAACCAACATTATAACTCTTAAATGTTAGTGAAGATAGTTGAATCCATAATCTCTTCTAAGACTCACTTCTAACTTTATCACTAAATTAACCTTATATCTCCTTGTCATCTGATTTGAGCATCATAATCTCTTTTAGATCGAGATTGTCAATAATAAAAATTAATTGCAAAATAAGAAAAATAGAAAAATCATTAATTGAGACGGATAATTATATAAAAGTTATCTTATCTTAATTAGAATATTTTACATAAATTTCTATACTTAATTTATCTCAATTTGAACTCTAAATGTTGATCAAGAATAAATTATCAAAATATATTCTCCTTAAATTTATTTGAAGAGGATATGTTTCCAATTTCAAAGTGTTTAACTAATTATCTTTAAACGTGCATACATTAGATATTTGACCTTTTTGGAAAAATAAAATAAGAAAACTTAGATCATACACTATATATGGTTATGGTAATTTTTGGTTTTCTTCAATTGGAACCACGTTCTCTCTTTTTCTTTTTCATCAAGATATATTTAAACTACATCTTTAAAGTTATATAAATAAAAAACTCTAATTCATAAAAATTTAAAATCATTCTATTCTTTAATTTTGAGAAAAGAATTTAACATTTACTCATAATTATAATAAACTAATTAATAATCACCTTAGTATAACCTTTTAAGCAATTACTTTATATAAAAGTTATAAGTTGGAAACTAACCCTACAAAACTAATAAAGGTATATATTTTTAATGTAAAATAATGGCCACAAGTTGACTTAAAACCTTATAGAAACTTTGTAAACCCCACCACCATAGTCATAAATAATCTTACTAAACGTTGACGTTTTTCTGCTTTTCCTTATAAATAAATGTTTCCATAACTAAGTTGGTAGTACTTAACAAATGGAATTAATATTACTACCAAATTAAGTTGGTCTTCTTATACTCAGTCTTTGGACAAACAATTAGAAATGTTCAGAGACAGATACTAATATTTATATACCACTTCACACCATAACATTTATCTGCTGAACTCTCTTTCGGCAAAATACCCCAAATATTATTTATTAATAGTACATTTAAGTAAGAATCATGTGCTTAAATTGCATTAGTTTTACTGAAAAAAAAACTTTTTTTTTTCTGAAATGATCTGATCTTCAGTGGATTAAACTTATGATATGCTTCAAATATGATTATAATTAAATACATTATTAGTTGCTATTTCATATTGTACTACAAAATCTAATGATATCATTTCCATTTTTCACAACATAAGTTTCTATTTCATTTTTTATGTATCCTAATATCGTTTTACTTCATAATTTTATTTTATATAGATTCTATTATATAAATCTCATTACGTGATATAATTTTTTAAAATATTTTTTAGTTTTGACACAATATACAAGTCTTATAACATCTATATTTATAATCTTGGTTCATGTCGTTTAAATTAGTCCTTTTTTTTCGTTCAATTTTGTCTTCATGTTCACGTATTTAATTTGATAACCACAAAGTATGTAGGATTGTACTGTTCACATGATATGACACTCTTCACATTATAACTTATTTGAACAAAACACATGCATTCATAATGTAAATAATGTTATGTCATGTGAAAAATATCAATTTGTACATTCTACTGTTATCAATTTAAACAGCGTCAACATAAAAAGATAAAATTAAACCTAATTTAATAAATCAGATATCAAATCAAACAAACAAAAAATAAAAGAGACCAAATTCAACAAACTGAACTAAAATAATATTTAAAGCTATAATTTTTAACACTCTCCTACTATATACATAATGAATTTCCTGAAAGATCTTAAAACTCTAATTACTATCATTGCAACAGAGATACGTAATGATCACGTAAATGCTAACTTGTTTCTCCTTTTTTTTTCAGATTTCAGATCATAAAGCATTAAGAAAAGTGGAAAATGCAAGATTTTTAGATAAGAAAACCCGAATTTTATGACCAAGTATTTGAAGAATTGGCCTCTCCTTTTGTGATGTAGTTAAGTTGTGCCTGAGTACTGATTAGGGAGAAAAACATGAACATGTTGCAGGGCCAGAATGTGAGTAAGAAAAGAATAAAGTAACTAACGAAGGAAATGTTTGTGTGTTATGGTTCCCTTGTCGTTCAGTGTTTGTGGTTTCATTAAGCGTATGTAGGTTCTCTAGTCAATATTTGCACCAACTAAACCACAGTTATAAACCAAATCCTGACATGGATCCCCACTTGTGACCAACCTTTAACCTACCACACCCACCTCTTTTTCTTCTTCATTTTATTACTCTTTATTCCTTTTAATCACTGTTGTTGGTTTTCAGTTTCATTGACATCTTTTCAAGTGGAAGAGAGGGTGATGCTTCCTCCACCATGTATAAAAAATGAATTCAAAAATTAATCACAACAGCTCCACTCACATGCTTTGTTCAACATCACATTTACTCACTTTGTTTCTTTTGGTGTACATTTACTCACTTCTTTGAGTTGTTTCCTTGTTTGGAAATTAAGCTTATCAGTTTAATCTTGTTTAGGTGCACATGCATTGGCTTTCTGTTTCTTGTCAACTTCCTCAAGTTGCAATTTGGATCACCCTATATTGAAGATTAAAGAAGTCCACTTATGCCACTAAACTGTTTGTCATTATTCTCAAGCCAACTTTGTCAAAATGTCTGGAGTGGTTAATAAATGCATTCAATGAAAAGATTATTTTCTCTGATCAACTGTGGCACATTAAAAATCTGGGGACTTTTTCAGCTTTGTGTTTACCCTGCAGTAAATACATGCAGTACATCTTCATATTTTTTTCTTATAACTGGGTTGAAACTTTCAGGGAAAGATGGGTGCAAGGTTGTAAATCTAAAAGACGATCTTTTTCCTGTTTTAGCTCTGTGATTAACCACTTATCCTCTTTTCTTTTAAATTGTGAATTTGAATAATGCTTTGTCTGCATTTATTTACATTGATTAATGTAAGGGTTTCTTTCATAGTTTCATCTATAGATGTATTTATTAGTTATCACTTTGGTATTGTTTATTTCTATCATTGCTTCTGAGTGCTCCTCATGCTTTGAGGGATATCTTGATTAGATCACGGGAGGCACGAGGCAGCAATTATGGCTTTTCTCAGAGCCATCTTTCCTTTTTTTATGTATATCATCAGAGCCATTTCTTTTTCAGGGGGAGGGGTTGGAGAAGCGACTTTTAAAGTTTTAAAAAGAGTTACTATTATCAGTGTGAACCAGTGATGTCAAAGACACCACATGTAGAACTGGTAAAAGGAAGCCTGATTTTTTTTTTTTTAATTATAAAATTTACTTTGATACTTGTTTATTTCCATGTTTTAAAATCTTTTTTCCTACTTTTGTGGTTTAATTTGTGAAAACTCCATACAGGAATGAATGTAAGATGCTGATATTTAAACTCCAGTCATTATAATAAAATTCAAAAGCTTTTATTACCTCATGTTTCTAATTCTGAATCTTGACCCAGAACTATTAATCTCAGTTACTGGTGACTCAATCCAGCAACTATGAGCCTTATTTCCTTAAATTATGACTTCCTAGTATGATGTTTCCCTGTGGCTAAATAGACAAAATTATGAAAAAGCTTCAATTTGCATAACAGCACAAACCATTATTTAGGTGAATAACAAACAAGACTTGCAGAATCAGGAAAGTTACTCACTTATATTTTACTTTATCCTGTTCTGACTGTTAAATCTAGGATTCCGGAAACTACATAGAATGGTAATCATAACGGTGAAAATAGCTGTTGGATGCTTGGGTTGGATCCCCCTTTCCTTTTATCACTAGAAAGAGAAAAGAGAAAAAAGAAAAAAAAGGATATATAGTGGGAGCCACACTGCAAACTTTTCCCTCGCCATTAGGATACTGAGAAAACAGCATACTGAAAATAAGGTAACCACATTAATAATGCAGACAAGGTTTTGGTGATCAAATCATCATGCTATCCTTCTTTCACTCAAGTCAGCTATGCTTACACCATGCCTAATCATTGTACTGAATTCCTAAACGCATTAGCACCAGGAATAATTTATTAAAACCCCACTTTTAATTTTTTCTGTATTATCAATTGGAAAAAAGGTCTGGTTTTACCTTTTCTTGTGCACATAGGAGGAACTATTGAAACATAGTAAATTATAGGAGGTAAAAGCTAATTTAGCATGTGTAGGAGCCTAGACCGTTTGAATACTTTTGGTCTACATCAAATTGAAATGGGATAATTTGGGAAGATTTTCTGGAATCTACAGAAATGGTCCCAAGACTCTGAATTCCGTAGTGAGGCTATATCCTAAGCAGCACGCTTTCTACCCACTCAAAAATATCAAACATTCCAAAGCGTTATCTTTAAGAAAGTGAGAACTGTGGTCAATATATACACCAAGGATAGAAGCAAGATAGATAGACACTGTTCTGTTTTCATGATCCGGTGTCAAACCACGAAGAAAATTTTGTGCTCAGAGAGTGCCTGCCCCATTATTATTTCAACCTATCAAAATCAAACACAAAATGCGTGGACTTTAAGTCAGTAACTGACGGAAGTAAACATCAAAATGTCAGCGTTTTATGCAGACACAGTTCGAGTAAGCGAATTTTATGCAGACTAACATTTCCTTCCATTATCAACTTTTCAGGGACAATGATTTATTATTTTCAAGAAGTGATTAGTACGAAAAATCACCCTTTTATTACCCTGTTCCCACGTCAAGTGGTGCATGAAGTATGAACAGAAAATAATCTTCAAATCTTGAATTCAAAGAAAGTGGAAATTTAAGCAAGGAAGACGCATTAATGAACACAACAACGACAGCCCAATACCATTTATCAGTGTGGAAGCAAATTAATTGTGATTGATAATAATTGGTGATTAGCAATTTGACATGATGACGACAAAAGCCAAATGAAAACGGAATTTATTAATTTATATATCTGTCATATGCTATAACCTCCCCATTTCACACGCGCTCTTCTAATCAAGCCCATGCAAAATTTCTCTACTTTCAAGTAGTTTACCTTTCACACAACATCACGCTCACAGGCAAAACAAACCTATTATAATACAAATTTGCAAACCAGTAGTACTGAGTAGTTACAAATACAACAAAACCAGTATTTCGCATTTTCGTTCGTTCGTTCGTTCGTTGTCATGCAAAAAGGCAGATACTCACAAAAGACTTTCATCCTTCCGTTGATTTCGGCGCTGTGTTTCAGTGAGCCTCATTAAGATCCCAACATCCACCCTCTCTTTCCGCAATTACCGGAGAAACGAAAAAAAAAAAGTGAGAAAGCGAGTGAAACAAAGTTTTATGTCCGTGCCTGTGTCTGAGTTCATGTCGTGTGAGTTTAAAAGGTCAGACCCATTTGCCCTTGCGGTGTTGAACAGTTGCTGATGCTCACTCTCGTTCTCCGTGGTTCCCAAAGGAGCTAACTTCATCCGAGGAACAGGACGAAGTTAACCGGTTGCGTGGTGGGTCGGAAGGTGAAGGTGTTGGGAGTGATATGGTGCGGTGAGGCGTAACGTAATGGGGTGTGTGGTGGCGAAGCAGGCTGTTTCTGTCACGCCTGCGATTGAGCACTCGGTTGAGTCGGATAAGAACAGGAAGAAGAAGACCGAGTCTGGTAGGAGCGAGTTGGGCGAGTCAGGGAGAGCGAGTTCCAATGGTGGAAGTGAGTCTCTAAGCTTCAGGTTGGGTAACCTGAGCAAGTACGTGGAGGGAGAGCAGGCGGCGGCAGGTTGGCCGGCGTGGCTCAGCGCCGTGGCAAGTGAGGCCATTCACGGTTGGGTCCCTCTTCGAGCTGACGCATTTGAGAAACTTGAAAAGGTTCGTATAAATACCAGCCACCATTTCATCATGTCAAATTATCAATGGTTTATCTCGGGGTGTTCATTTTGTGATTTAACTAACTAGGAAGCATTTCAAAATGAGAGTCATGGATGAGATTTCTCAAACTTTTTGGAATGGTATAGATAAGATTTAAAAATTGTAGTTGCGGTCAGCAATTTTATCACAATGGTTTTGCAGAAAATTTGTAGACGAACACAATTGTAATTGCATCTCAATTTACTTATCACAATATTTGATGTTATAAAACATCGTAAATGCAGTCACAACTATGGTTGCAGAAATCTTAAAAACTTGACGATGTAATTGAAATTGTCGCTATTGAATAATTGGTTTCTCTTGAGTTGTATATAACGTACTGCTTTATATACTAATGTTTATTATTGGTTTTGATAAGTTGGCTTTTATATGTTTGCAAACTGGATGAATAGATTGGGCAGGGAACATATAGTAGTGTTTTCCGAGCAAAGGAGATTGAGACCGGAAAGATAGTAGCTTTGAAGAAGGTGAGATTTGACAATTTTGAGCCGGAGAGTGTGAGGTTTATGGCACGAGAAATAATGATTCTTAGGAGGCTTGATCATCCAAACATCATTAAACTGGAGGGCTTGATTACTTCTAGATTGTCTTGTAGCATATACCTTGTGTTTGAGTACATGGAGCACGACATCACGGGGCTCTTGTCTAGACCGGAAATCAAGTTTAGTGAATCACAGGTATGAATGTTGCATGTTTGTTGTTTTGTTTCTCAGACACCGTGAGATAAGTGTTGAGTGATTTGTGAACTGAGACAAAAAAAGGTGCCAATTGAATGTTGTGATGCTTAGCTAAAAGGATGAAACAATTTTGTTGTGCAGATCAAATGCTACATGAAACAATTGTTATCTGGTCTTGAGCACTGTCACTCACGGGGTGTGATGCACCGGGACATCAAAGGATCAAATCTTTTAGTGAATAATGAAGGGATATTGAAGGTGGCAGATTTTGGACTGGCAAATTTTTCCAATTCTGGGAACAAGCAGCCCCTCACTAGTCGTGTAGTCACGTTATGGTACCGTCCTCCAGAACTTTTGCTCGGTTCAACAGATTATGGTCCATCCGTGGATATTTGGAGTGTTGGCTGTGTATTTGCAGAATTACTAATTGGGAAGCCCATACTTCAGGGGAGAACCGAGGTAGTAAAGTAAACTTTTCAAAATGTATGGACTTTTTTCCTTCCCTGTTTGATATTTTGTGTTCAGATGATTACCCTCTAATGATGCTCGTTGGTGACAATTTGAGTTTCATTCATTGTTTCGGTTACATACTAATTTTATTAAATCCTATGTAGTTGTTGACAATAATTATTCAGAATACAAATTATAGTCCCCTTCCTATTGCATGACGTTTTGTGACAGTCAAAAACTGTTGGTTTGTTTGACATGGGTGCTCTTGTTGTGTGTTTAATTATATATGATCTTGATACAGTGGAGAGTGGAACTGAACTTCATAGATTGCTTGTTAACCGGCTAATTGATAATAAACGAATCAACTGGAAGTGACAAATATAATATTTTGTTCTTTACTGTTCTCTTCAATCTATACTGAATTCAACTTTGCTATACATTAGGTTGAACAATTGCACAAAATTTTCAAGCTCTGTGGCTCCCCACCCGAAGAATACTGGAAAAAAACCAGACTTCCTCATGCAACATTGTTCAAGCCACAGCAACCATACGATAGTTGCCTCCGAGAGACATTTAAAGATTTTCACATCTCCAGTGTAAATCTTCTACAAACTCTTCTTTCTGTCGAACCAAGCAAACGTGGGACTGCCTCCTCCGCTCTCTCATTAGAGGTAAGTCAGCATGGCAATGTTGGTTTTTTATATGTTGAAAATAGTTAGAAAATGGATTTAGGTCTAACTCAACCATCTAAAGTGGATTTAGAGTTAATTCTATAAAGTTGAGTTAAAGTGGATTTACTGAAGTGTTCTTTTTCGGTGATTAATCTCTATAACAGAGCATAGTCTCCTGATTGCGTTTGTACATTTTGATTTTGATAATATCTTTTTGTGCATATAATCTTTCTGTCATTTTTGTGATATTAGTCCTAGCCTATATTCAGATTTGTTCGTCATCCATCTGCAAATTTTATGACCATGTGCAGCATTGATGTATGGTTTTGGACTCTTCTAGCCTTCTAATAATAATTTTACCACTTTTCAGTATTTCAAAACAAAACCTTATGCATGCGACCCATCAACCTTACCAATATACCCACCTAGCAAGGAGATTGATGCGAAACATGAAGAGGAGTCAAGAAGGTAAAAATCAATCATCTTTTTTCTGACTATTTTATGGAGTTTTACTAGAAAGGTTTAGTTTTACTGAAAAGAGGATATGAAGCTTTCAATAGTATTGAACATCATAAACAAAATTTAATCTTGAAATTTTCATTTTATCAATCATCATTTGTTGCCTTTTCATGAGATTATACGTCGATGAACTTCCAGGAAAAAAATTGGTGGGCGAGCTGGTGTACCAGAATCAAGAAAACCATCAAGAAAGCCACTAGCACTGAGTAAATTAGCCCCAGCAGAGGTCTAGCTTGCTTTTTTTGTTCTTCCATCATTGTGTTTCTTATGCACTGATTTCCAAACAGTGACCTAATCACCAAAAATGGATTTTCATCTCACCTAGAATCTTATTCTCCTCCTACAGGATTTGACAACTCAAACTCAAACTTCCCTAAAGATTGATGATAGATGTATCCACACCCTTAAAGAAGAGAACACTAATACAGTTGAGGAGGCACCAAAGCAGTGTAGTGGTAAACCAGAGGATGATTCCCATGTGAAGAATGCATCTAAAGTAGATATTCCCTTTCCTGGGCCATTGCAAGTTTCAAAATCAAGTGGCTTTGCATGGGCAAAAAGGCGTAGAGATGACACTTCTATTAGAACTCACAGTCGGTCTATTTCTAGAGGCTATATCTTTAATTCATTGGAAACTTCTATACTAAATTCAAGGAATAATTCTGAATCCAGAAACTACGAAAATAATGAATTTTTCGGGACATGCACCAACTCTAGGGGCCACGACCTACTTGAAATTTCTAAGCTTTCCATGAAAAATCAATGGAGTAAGTTTGATCGTCCAGATTCATTTGATACTGAGGAGTACCATTCACAAGAACTTTCCATGGCGCTTTATAACAGGCAAGACTCACTATCCAAGAGAAGTAACCTGGTAAGTTTACTTAGTTTGCTAATTCCCTAATGTGCAATTTATGTGCTCTTCACTGGACATGCTTCTTATTTATTTCCTCTTAACAGAGTTACCAGGATCAAGGAGAAAAGGTAGAGTTTTCAGGGCCTCTGCTATCTCAAATGCACACAGTTGATGAACTCTTAGAAAGACATGAGCGTCACATCCGGCGTAGTGTCAGAAGATCATGGTTTCAGAGAGGTATGTGGCAGAAATATCTAAAAGACTGTTGTCACAAAATGAAGAAGCAATTGCTTTTTTCACTCCCTCTTCAATCTTTTCTCATTCATTTTTGTGCATAGAGTTCTTGCAATCATTATCAAGAAACTATGGTATTACAAAGTTAATCGATCCATGGATTGCAGGTAAGAAGCAAGGGACGTAACTCCAAAGGTGATATTTATTCATGGAAGGAAATAGTAACTCCAAAGGTGCATTTGAAACCAAATGTCCTTGTGAAAGGACCATTTTTCATTCTCCAAGCTCACTAGCTGCTGTGACTTTGAGCAACAGATGAACATTATCATGTCCACATAGACACAGTACCAAGAATAGAAGCTTGGAAGCTAACCAATTTGAGGAGTGTAATTCAGTTTACAGAAATCAGAAGGCCATGGAGAAGAGAAGAAAAGCTCTCTTTTTACTTCTTTTTCACCATGGATTCTCTATTTTTGGTCAATTATAATATATGAAAATTTATTTCTTTATCATCTAAACTTCCTCAAACATCTTGCCTTTGGTAATCCTTATCTACCTCTCAATTCTCATCCACCAATGTACATACAAACATTAATACATTATCTGCATTGCTTATAAATTGGTCTAATTCCTATTTCACTATTTTTTATAGGCTTCAATAGTATATTATTCTACAAATATTTTTAAAAGAAAAAAAAATTGAATTTTTCAATAAGATAACATTAGTTTATAAAATTAGTTTCATTCTAAGTTTTTATTTTGAACTTATATCTAATAAGTTAATTTTAGCTTATAAAGGAGTTTATTTTATTTTTCTTCCTAAAACATGTTTATGAAAAAACTAATCCAACTAATATATTATTAACATTTTATTATCTAAAAGTCTCTTTTTTAAAGGAAAAACTTTTGAGTTACACAGTTCATAAGACATTTTTGACTCTCAGATTGTAAAGGCAAGATGGAAAAAGAAAATGTGGGGTGCAAGAAGAAAATATGACTGTGCATTAAATTTTGAAATTTTAGACCAATTTAGTCATTCATCTTTCGAAATACGTGGATTTAGTCTTTTTAATCAAATTTTATTAGGTTTAGTTGATGTTTTGTATGCATTTCAGGATTGTATCTGAGTTGTTTATACTGTTTGACACATTTTCGCTTTAATGTTAAGTCGTCAAATATTATTATGAAATGTGCTTGAAATGTTAAATAAACTTAAAAAAATTGGATTAAAAGAATTAAATTTCTATATTTCAAAAAGTAAATGACTAAATTGACCTAAAATTTTAAAATAAACTAATTCCAAAATTTACTAAAAGTTAAGGGACAAAAATATATTTAAGTTTGCAAATAAAATTGCTCCCGGTTCCTTTTACTACCGGACTTCTTGGGCTTTCTTTTTCTTTTCATTTTGTGGTTTCGCTCCTTTTGTTTATTGGGCTTTGGCCCTAGACGCACCCGGAAAAGATAAGAGGGGACTTAACTCCGCAGCACTTCTTCACATTTCCATCTTTTTCATCTAATTATTTGTTTCTGTAGAAAAAGTCTGAACTGTTTATATAATATATTTTTTAGTTTGTGTAATTTAAAATATATTTTATATTATATAATTACAAATTTTAGATTCTTCAATTCAAAATATATTTATATATTTTTAGATTGTATAATCTAAAATTGTAGTTCTACTATTAAGTGTTCTAAAAATAGTTCTTGGTTCTACAGTTAAGAAGTTAAGATTATAATTTTAAATTTCAAATTTCATTATAACTAAGATTTTTATGATTCAAAATGCTATAATGGAACTTAATCCAGAAGATTTTCAGACCGCACAATCTATAAATAACTCAAAAAGTAGTATCACCTCCACGACTTCTCAAAAGAAAAAGTTAACTAACTTCAGTACTTAGAAAACTCAAAATTATTCAATGTCCAAAATCTGCACTTGGAAAACTGTGTGTCATTTATTTAGCTTGTGTGTTTATCTAACAGGTTCAAATTTCAAAATAATAATTAGGAAGATTTTTTTAAATTTATACAAGCTTAAATAATTGAAAATATAAGTACTCAAAATTAGAAGGAAATTAATAAATGTATTCAAAATTTAAATATAAATGAAACTCAAAACAAGAAAACACATGCTTTTTTAAAAAAATTATATAGAAAAATGACTACATTTAAAGAAAAAAAATCAACATAAATTTATTTAAAATAGATAACAATTTAAATAATAATGATGACAAAGTCATTTATATATGTCAAAAAGACAGTGTATGATATGCATTTAATTTAATGATAAAATTTAGGGTTTGATTGGTGCAATCAACGCATTATAATGCGTCCCAAAAATAGAATCACCATTCTGTGTTGTTTAATTGAAAGCAAGATAAACAAAAGTGGGTGTAATGCATAAATTAGTGCTAAAAATAGAATGAAATTGTAATAATTGGTAGCTAAACCTAGAGACTAGACCTGGAACAGAGAAACCTGGAAACACTTGTTTTAGGGTATTGTCTTGTTGTTAAGAAAAAGAAAAAGAGTGACGCGTGCATGCATGCAATGCAAAGCTCGTAAAATAATTGAGGTGAAATATTTGCAAGGGGTTGCTTCCAAACTTGGTCAGCATCAATGAAACACAACATGGATTGATTTGTTTATATGCAGTTTCTGAGAAGTTAGTGATGTTTTAAGAAAGGTATTAGAGATAAAGGGTACTGTGAACATCGTGGATATGATTGTGTTTGTTTTAGTTGTCAGTTTTAAAGAGGACGCGATGATGAAAGTGAAAGAGGGACCATTGCGCTTACAATCATGTCAATTTTTTACACAACTCTTGCTTGGTTTCTCCACATCAAAATAAAAGGGTCATTCATATGCACCTTTGAGATTGGACCACTACCTGCTCCGTTATCACTAAACTCATGGATTCTACTCTAACATTGTATTACAAATTTAACTACCTTTAAATATTACTCTTTATCACAAAATTAACTTTTAAAATGTTTTCTTATTGACAAATTATAAATTGATTTTAATTTTAGTGGACATAAAATATTATATCTTTGTTCGAACAAAATAAAAGACACTGCAGAACAAAAATATAAAACAAAAACAATTAAAAGGGCCTTTTCCATTCACGTGGATCCCTTTCTTCCATTCAAATATGCGCAAAAAGGAAGAATGTACCTACGTCACTGGATTTCCGTAAAGGAAAATTATAATTTGATTTTTTTTTTACTTCCATCTTTTTTTTTTATATAACTTATGGTAAGTTATTGAATGTTTAAACAAAATAATAATATATTAGTTAATAATCTATATTAAATACATCAAAAAATAAAAAAATGAAGATCATATGGGTGAGTTTCTTATTTTTATTTTTTTTCGTATGAATATATTTCTCTATATATATATAACATTGGTTTTACAAATATAATATATTTAATATTATTTTAATTTAAAATTTTAAGACAGTAATATTATAAATTTTTATTTTTATATAATATTTAATTTTATCTGTTCTGTCTTATGTGAGATTTTTAATTTATACTTTACACTATTCCAAACAAATAGACACTCATTTATTGTGATTAATTAGTAAGGCTTTGGAGGAGAAAAGAAAGTGCCGGGAATTCTCTGCAGTTTCTGAGAAAGTGCTGGAAAAAAATTTTCCAGCTTTTACACGTGAATGCAGAATCTCAAACAATCCTTCGTTACTCCCATCATCTCATCCGATCACGTTTCTTACCCACAAAATGTTAGGCAGCACAGAGTGGTTACAATCATTTCGTGGACCAATTCACATCGCACGTTGATATAGTTGACTTTTCTCTACTGTTGACGAACAATCATGTGGCAGTGCAGAAGGAGCCACAGAGGAACAGCGACAGGCCTCGCACGTCTGATTCCTCGGACCTTACCTTTGATTGCAAGAGACAATCAACGCAGATCGCTAAACAACCAACCCTATGTAATCAACACCTTTTTCACATCCATTTTTTTTATTAATTAATTTGTTTTCTTAGCTTTCTTATTCCCTAATGCACGACATATATGTGGATGGTGTGAATAGTACATCATTGTAGTAAAGTTAGAAATGTGATTGTTCTCATCGAGTAAAATTAAGGTAAAACGAAATGAAAAGTTAGGGCAGTTAATAAAATATTCAGAGAAATAAATGGAGTTAAATGCTTGCAAATTTGGACAAACAAATAAGGTGACATCGGAAAAAGTAGGGGCTTAATCTACAAAATAGACTTTAAAGTACACGATATACATTGGCTTCAATCCTTATGATTTTAAAATTTAACACAGACTTAACTGGTAGGGAAATTTATAAAATTTTAATAGTTATATTATAATATAAAATATCGTAAGTAAGTGTAATATAAAATATAATGAGAATTGAAAATTTTTAGAAATTATGAAAAACAAAATAATATATATATATATATATATATATGATATATTAGACAAGAAATTTGATATTTTATTTTATTCTATTCATGTATTCTTTATATATAACGATATGTAATAGAATATAAATTAGAATATAAGTAATTGCTCTCCACAAAGTTAAATTTGAATAATGTGATGTTATTTTTAAATTATAAAAAAGTGTTATCAACTTTTATGTTAATGTGAGTGAGTTGAAATATTTTTCTTATTTATCATTATTTAAATCAAATTAAAGGTGCGTTATTTATCCTTAGTTGTATCATACAAAATAGTCAATCAAGTGAATGAATCGAAAATAATCATTAAATGAATTTATATGATTTTTTTTTTAAATAAAATTACAAAATTATTGATCAGAATATTTTATTTTATAAATATAAATTTATACAGTATACAAACTTAAATGAATATTTACATATAATTCAACTTAATTATGTAATTTCTTAGAAGTCAATTACTTATATCGGTTTGTAGGAGTTTGATGCGAATCAATTCACACGTCTTTCTTCCACTTTTTTCTTTTCTTATTGAACATTATTTTTGTTACACTTCTCACACGTAATATACAGGTTATTTTTTCTGTTCTATTTATGTACTGAGATAAATATATAGTTATCTGATTAAAAAAATGACATTCACGATTATACTCACAATACGTTTTATTTTTAATTGGAGTTGTGGAATGATGTGTGGGACGCATCTAACTCATAATAGAAAATTAAATTTAACAGCAAATATAAAAGGAAGTGAAGGATGGGTAGGATACATAAAAGTTTAATTAAAAAAATGTTACATTTATGCATGATCATGACTATAATTTAATTATTTTTAGAGATTTATCTAATGTAGAGTTGTCAAAACGGATAATTTTGTCCAACTCGGCTCGATCCACCATGGATTGATTACTTAGTGAGCTAATCCAATCCGGCTCACTCAGTGACAGGATGTTTGTGGTGGCAGGGAGGGGCCATGGTCCCCCAAAAATTTTGATTTTTTTTTATATTTTAAGTATTTTAAATTTTTTTATATTATAGATATTAAATAATATATTATAAATATTAGATAATATATTATAAATTAATGATAATTAAATTAAATATTTTATTTCTTTTATAAATATAATAATTAATATTAATAAATAGTAAATATAAAATCAAACATAATAAAGAATAAAGAATAAAAATATTTATCCATATGTTTTTATTATTATTTTTCATTATGGTTTGAGCTTCTTATATATCGTTCTCATTTCTTATTCTCACATATTTCTTTTTGTTTTTGAAGAGAAAAATATATTTTTTTTGCTCTTATTTCACTTCGTTCTCTTTCATCCACGAGGAGGAAAAGAATGAGGTAATTCTTTCATCTTACTTGATAGTGAAATATTAGTTTAAAAATTTATTTAATAAGTCTTTTTTATATTAATTTTTATTTTATGAACATAGAAGTAAAAGTATCTTACTGAGTGTTTTTTTATAACCGGATTTTAAATGTGGTTCCATTATATGACTTGAGTTTCTCACGAATTGTTCTCATCTCCCATTCTCACATATTTTCTTCTGTTTCTTAAGAGAAAAAGATCTATATTTTTGCTCTCATATATAAGTTGTTGTCTTCCATTCTCAAGAAATAAAGAAAAAGATAATTCTCTCTTGTATCAAATGATAGTGAAATATTAGTTTAATAATTTATTTAATGAGCTTGTATATTAATTTTTTATTTTATGAATATAGAAGAACAAATATTGTACTGTGTGTTTTTTATAACTGGATCCTAAGTGTGGTTTGATCATCATCGAATTTTCTTTTGGTATTTACGTCTCTCAATTTTTTATTAGATTATGATAAATTATTTTTTAGTCTTTTTTTTTTTTAAATAGGTATACAAATTTAACTCTTCCATATATTCATTTGTAGCCTTATTTTTTTTTAGTTATCGTTATACTAAATTATGTATTCATTTTTATTATATTAATGACAATAATTAAATGTATAAATTTTTGACGTATTATTTTGGCTTCCCCAATAATGTTGGTCAAGATTCGCAACTGGGCTCACTTATTAGCAAGTTAAAAATATTGGAACTCAGCTCGGCCTAACGCGGATTGGTAGATTAAACGGGTCGGCTCACGAGTTCACTTAATTAAAAAAATATAATTTATTTATTTATTTTTCAGTCAAAATTAAATTATAATTCTAATTAAAATCTAAATAAACTTTAATAGAATCCAAATACAAACCAAAATCATAAAAATACAAATTATTTATGTGTTAACTAAAAAAATAATCTAATATGACCCAAATACAAAACCCAACTTAACAAAAAAACACTTGTGCGACTCTTTATTTGCGGGTTAGTGAGCTAATCCGACTCACCATGGGTTCAACCCGGGTGAGCTGAATTATGGGTGAACCGAATTAGAAATCAACCCGTATTTAAATTTATAAAAAAAAATTAACCCAACCCGAATCTGTGATAAATCATATTGACTCGCGAATTCCAACTTATTTTAACAACTCTAAACTAATAATTATAATTGAAGAAATAAGACTCGTAATTTTTTATATGTAATTAGTTTTGCTTTAACGTTTGTAGTGTACGATAAAAGTTACGAGGAAGGTGTAGTTAAAAATGTTAAGAGTTTACTCATTAAAAACCCTGACGTAACCTACTCTACTGTCTACCTAAGCTTAGATACTACGCCTACTTGATGAATAAGTTACGAGATAATTTATTTTAAGAACTTATTAATTAAAAATAAATTTAATATCAAGCCATTATAATAATAATAATAATACATTAAAGAATTTTTAAGAATTTGAATATATTCTTTTAAAGGATATATTTCCATTTTGAACTTGCATCTCTAGAAAAAATAATCGTATTTTCTTATAAAAGGAATTTTATGAATAAGTTAGAAAGAGGGTGTATATTTTTGAATGTTGGAATGGAAACATTTAGAGATAACAAGTTCGATCATATATGGTTCCAGAAGTTTTAGGAATGTAGAAATCTTTATATAGAATTATAAAAAAATTTAGAGGTCAAATATATAAATAATATTAAACTTTTAAAGAATAAATAAATTATATATTAATTTACATAAATATAAAAAATAAACTGGGGTCGGTCTTTGTGTGGTTAGTTAGTTTAGTGTCTATTGGTTGTTTATTTATTCTCAGAAAGTTTATCTTGTGATTTGTAACATTATTTGTTGGATATCTCTTAAAGAATATTTGTGATTTCTTTTATATATGTGAATACCCATAGATTTATGCAGATATTTTTATATTTTATATTTTAAAATTTTAAATAAATAATTTTTAAATTCAATTCGAATTAAATTAATCAATAAACTATTATAAATAAATTCAGTATTATTAAAGAGTAAATTTAAATGAGTTGTGTTAAAATATAAATTTTAAAAAAATATTTTTTAATAAAATAAATTTAATTTCATAAGTCAAAATAACAAAAAATTGAAATATATAAAGTTTTAAACTCCACCGTGATTAATATCTCTTACATTGATATTTTATTTTGATCACTTTAATTTAAAAATACTTAAATTAATAAAATTTAGTAATAATTATTAGTAAGCATATTTCTATGAACATCTTCGTACCCGTCTTATTACCAAATAGTTAATTAAATACTCAACTCATTATATATGTGAATATCTATTAAAAATATGAAGAATGCTAATCAGTGTAGGTTAAGATATAATTAATTATCTTTGATTTTATATTTTTATATTCAAAAGAAAAATAATTAACTCTAATAATTAATTATATTATAAATTCATATAATAGATTTTACAAAAATAAAAGTATCCTTTAAAATTTTAAACAATATATTTTTTACAAAAATTAAGCACTTCTGGAATTCTCTAAACAATATATTTTTTACAAAGATTAAGCACTTATAGAATTTTTAAGATATCTATTCAAAAGCAAAAGAAAATATCTCTTTATCTCTCGGTAAAAGTTTTAAAGGTAAAGACTTCAATTGTTATTTAATTTATATTTATATTTTTTTAATTTTTCAGATGTTTAACTACGTTTTTTGTTGGTTTTCTATTAATTTAAACTTATTTACATTTAAATATATTTTAATTTTTAACAATATTAAAATATAATTTTTTTTTAATTTTTTATAGGTGTGTATCAAATAAAATATTAAACACACTTATATAATATTTGTAAATATTTTTATTTTCTAAATAAAATAAAATTATATTAGGGATTATCATGTCTAAATTCATTTAATATCATAATTAATTATAATTAATTATGAACTCTTATAAAATTTGATAAATATTTTTCTGTTAGTTAATATCTTAAGGACACCAATTAACATGATCTTAGAAATATTAATTTAGTATTAGTCCCATATTTTATTTACGGATATTTGTGAATGTAAATTTTTTTGCATTCCTAATCGAATCATTATGCTCTCTTTTTTTCATTCATTAAGTTTATACATAGGTGAAAAATATGTAGAGGTATAATAACCAAACATTCTATTACTATTTTTTACATATTTTGTTCCTACTAAGAGCTATTTACCCCTCCATTTTTATTTTACAATGAAACTGAAATAAATAAATAGAAGAGAGAGGTTGATATAAAATATTACATTGTGGTGCTTAATCTTAATTCTTCTTATTTCATTACAAAAACTTCGCCGGAAAACGAATTTGGACCAACTAATCAAATTGTCCGTATAAAAAATAAGAGTGAAATTTAACTTTTTAAACTTGGGTATGTAAATTAGTATTATTTAGAGTTGTCAACCACAAATTGGTCATGAGTTAGTCATTTAATAAATGAACTCAACCCGACTCACTTATTAACAAACAAAAATTGAAACTCAGTTTAGTTCATCGATTGTTGAGTTAAACGGATTAGCTTACTGACTTAATTAAAAAAAAATATGATTCTTTTTTCTTCCGTCTAAAAAAAAAAAACTAAATTAAGATTGTGATTAAAATATAAATAAACTTAAATATAATCCAAAATAATGTTTAATCCCAAATACAAACTAAAATCACAAAAATATTATTTTTGTATTTGTCAACCCAATATGTTGGCTAAAAAAAAAATAGATAAACCCAACCCAAATACAAAAAAATTATGTGACTCTTTATCTGCGGGTAGGCTGGTGAGTCAACCTAGTTCACTACAGACTCAACCTGGATGAGTCGGGTTCTTGGTGAACCGGATCAAAAATTAATCCGTACTAAAATTTGTAACAATTGACTCGAACTCGTGATGGACCAGGTTGACCCAATAATTCCGCTTTGACAACTCTAGTATTATTTATCAAGAAAAAAATAATATAACAAAAAAGAATTTAATCAGGAACTAGTTGATTATTTTTTTCAATTTGAAAACCTAAAATTGAATAACATTTTAAGACTAAAGACGCAATTAAACATCTATTTAAGATAAATTTCTGTTTATTCATAAAGTCATTAGTTTATACATTAGCTGCGAAAATACTATTTACCTTTCCACTTAATCAAATATTCTTACCATGTACTTTTATAAATCTTTGGCATAGTTACTTTAAAGTCATCAGTGAAAATATTTTTACCTAATAATAATTTATAAAAATTAAACTTTATTGGAAACTCTGTATTGTATAATCAGTGAAAATATAAGTTACACAGTTATATCACATTAGATATAGTATAAATCATGTTAAAAGTAAAATACCCACTTCTTCAACTTCTCTAACCAATTATAATGCATAAAATTCTAAATGTTTTCCAAAAAAAATTTTTTTTTATTTTATTTTTAAACTTCTAAATGGTATTCTTTTAATAAACCCAATATTATGCTTCAATCGTCAATCCTCAAAGGAGTTGACCTTTAACCCCAGAAAATATACCAAGAGCTTTTGTTTGCAGGGAAGATAATAGACCAAAAACTAGGTAATCATTGAAGATTCGTAAAAGACTAAACAATATAATGATTTAAATAATGAGAAACAAATAATATAAGTAGGAAATTAATATTAACCTTTTTTCTTATAAACTATCTTTCGGAGTCGAATTTCTCTGTTCAGTTTTTTTCCTTTTTTATTTTTTGTTGAACATTAAAAACACGTTATTTAATATTTTAAAAATAATTTTAATATATTTTAAAATTTTAAAATTAATGACCATTAAAAACACAACTAAGTGAGGAATATCACGCAGCGATTGGTGCCTCCTTTTTCCTGTCTGAGATGCAATGCAATCATTAATTTTGTAGTGTAAAAAAGTAAAAAGAATTAATTTTATTCTTTTTAGTTCTTTTGGGTACACTAGTGGGGTCTCATAGATCATTAGTGGTGCAAATCTTCTAACCTATTTTCTATCTTCACAACTCAATCATAATTTTATTCCGTTACTAAAATGAGTAGCTTTTCATTCCCACGTTTCATTATATGCATGGGTTTTCACCCTATGTATATTCCAAACTTCGCCCTCATGTCTATGAGATTATCATTGCACAACTTACTTTTTATTTTTATTATTCTTTACAAATAAAAACACTTAGAAATTCAAGTTGGAAGTGCATTTGCATTAAGAAATTAGTTGAAAGTTCATTTAAAAATGAGTAATTCATTTAAAAGTGAGTAACATGATGATAATATATAAATAAAATAATTCATCATCTTAAAGTTTTTAGTTGACTTGTCTTCGACGATAGTTCGGACAAATATTGATAAACATATTTTCTAGATTTTGGATTTAAATGTAATATGTTGATTTCTTATATTATTCACTACACAACATTGAATCTTCTTATTATTTTTCTTAAAAATAAAACTCATACAAATAAAGTTTACGCTGGTGTTGAAAATTTATATATAACGTAATTAAAAAAACTCTTATATCATTATTATTTTTATGATAATTAATTCAAAAGTTATATGATAATAAAAAAAATCAGATAATTTGTTTAGGTTAAATAGGTTTGTATTTTATTAGAAGAAGGAACAGATAATTTGTTTAGGTTAAATAGGTTTGTATTTTATTAGAAGAAGGAAAAGAAAAAGGTTTGTGGTGTTGTATTGTATGATGAAATTTGAAGTTATGGAAGATTGTGATTCCCTCTGGTCTGTACGACGAGGATGAGTCCTCCTTGTCTCGCGGCGATAATGTTCCCTCACAGTCCATCACTTTCCATTTGTTTGTCGTAAGAAAAGATATTTCTCCAACTTTTATGAAAAATGCATATAGTTAATACTTTTTTAACTTTAATAATAAATTCTGTATACTTCTGGTTTAATATTAAACTATAAGATGATAGAGAGGATGAATTTAGTAGGACCGGACATAATTTACTATAACTATATTAAACTAAAATATGCTAAACTGTTCATAATAATAATAATTGAACTGTATTATAAAATAGTTCAGTTTTAAGAAACTAAATTAATGTTAAGTTAATTAAGTTAACTATTGAACTATAGTAAATTGAAATAACAAAATACCTCAAATAAAATATTGGTATTAAGATAAGAATTGGACTTATGTATTTTGTGTCTTATGTTTTATTCTTTCTTTTTCATATTGAAATATTTATTTTATTTTGTCTTAATTTTTTTCTTTACTCTTTCTTTGAGAAAAATATAAAATATTTATAATTAATTTATTAAAAAAAATTATAAATTAATTCAAGATCTTATTTTATTTTGAATGAATTTTACTATGTAATGTTATTTTTATGTTATGATTTTACATAAGTTATTTTTAAAAATTATATTTTGTGACAGCTAACATTTTTATAATTTTTTATTTATATTCTTAAATATTGAAATTAGTATAATAAATATAAATATCGGTAGTAACGTATTTTTTATTTTAAAATCTTATGTAATATTATTTTTTAGTTTTAAAATATTTCTTATGTGGCGTCAACTTTTTTAAAGAGAATTTATTTTAAAAAAATTAAAAAAAATATAAAAATTTATTGATTCTTTGCTTCACGAAATATATTTTAGAACTTCATAAAATTTCTAAAACATTTTTCACACAAATATTAATGAATACAAATGTTAAAAAAAATATTTTGAAAATTTTCTAAAATAAATCCTTTTAAAAAAATTTGACGCAACATAATAAATATCGTAAAACTAAAAAGTAATATTACATAAGATTTTAAAATATAAAAAATAAGTTAATACCGATATTTATATTTATTATATTAATTTTAATATTTTAATTACATTTTAAGTTATGAAAAACTTTAATATAAATAAAAAAATTATAAAAATGTTAATTGGTGTATTAAAGTATGATGCATATTTGAAGTATTATTTCCTAAGTACTTTCAAAATATAGACTTTAGATTATTATTGCGTAGTACAATCATATGTAATTAGTGCAATTTGATTCAAAGTAGTGTAATTAAGTTCAAAAATAGTGTAATTCAATTAAAAATCAATGCAATCCGGTTCAAAAATAGTACAATTCAGTTCAAAAATAGTGAAGTTTATTCAAAATCAGTGCAATTCGGTTCAAAAACAGTGTAATTAAGTTAAAAATTAGTGCGGTTCAATTCAAAAATAGTAGTGCAGTTCAGTTCTGACGTAGTGCAGTTCATAAAACAATTCAGTTTATATCATAGTGCAGTACAATTCAGTGCAGTGCAATTCAGTCCAGTTTGTTTTTTAGAATAACACTTCAGTTCATCTGAACTGTTTTTCAGTTCAGTGTAGTTCATGTGAACAATTTTTTAGTTCAGTGCAATTTTTGGTAATGCAGTGCAGTTTAGTTTATTTTGCCCAGTCTAGAATTTAGAATGTTGCGGGATAAAAAGTGGAAAGAATTTCAAAACAACAATTATATACTGAATGCTATGATTGTTTGATTGATTATTTTATGGTAGAATCTAGTGACTTCTTTTACTAAAATCATTACATTATAAGAAAATTTTCGACAAGCAGTTAGTAATAAGCGTTTTCTGTCATATTTCTAGTAATAATAGATTTTGTTAATAATTTAATCGTTGATAAAACTATCAATCAATTATATATGTCTGTCACTAATTATAGAGAGATATTCAAAGTGAAAACCATCTTAAGTAAACTAGTGACCAACACGTATCCATCAAATTATTGAATGAAAAATGTTTGATGATAAATAATATTAAATAAGTTACAAAATTTCGTTCATATTTTCTGTACCCATAAACCTACTTAAATAAAAATTCAAAAATCCTAAATTAAAATTTTATGAACAATTTATACGTTAAATAGTTAAATTTCTATTACAAATGACTATTAAACATATACATTGATAATATTTATATTGTTGAGCTATTGTGAAGTCTTCGACTTTCTATTATAAAACGCCACTTCCAGTGTCAAAGTTGAAGCTTGAGTTGATAATGTTTTATAAGTTTTGTTTGTTAAAAAATTGTTTTTGTTTGCAAAAGTAACATTAGGAAAATATCTTTAACAATACAGACTCGGTAGATTTTGTGGTTATAAATAAGGGGTGGCAATTAAGGCCTGGTCCGTTGGACCAGTCTGCAGAAAAAACGTGGAACGGATCAGGATAGTGAGTCCGTAGGCCCGTATAGACCCGCGACCCGCATAAAATTAAAAAAAAAACTTGTATTTGTGTATATTAATTATTTTTTTATGAATTCTTGCATTAATGTTTCAAATTCTTGTATAATTGGAAAAAATAAGTATTATGTAATTTTTAATGTGCTAAAAATTAAAGAATACATTGTGTATGTCATAGTATGAATATGATGAAAATGTTGAATTATTAATTTATCATCTAATTTCCCAAAGTCTTTACTTAATTTTGTGAACTTCTTAAATTTTTCAAATTTTTAAACATTAAAAGTTTTATCATAAAAATTAAAAAAAAGTGGGTCGACCCGCGGACCCGCGGGCCAAGGAGTATGCAGGGCGGACCAATGTTTTTAGCCCACATAAAGTATGTGGGATGGGACGGACCAGTCCACGTTGTGCGAACCTTATGCAGACTGGACCTAAACGGACCGAGCCGGCCCGCATTGCCACCCCTAGTTATAAATAAGTCTAAACTAACATTCAAAGACTATTTATCTTAATCATCTAAGTTCTTATGCACATTTTAATACTTTCGTATTTTTCTTCTGTGAAAAACTCCTATTTGACTTGCATAAAATTATTTTGTTTTATGACAAAAAGATTAGAGGATCAGATAACTTATAATTACTATTCTGTGCAATTTTCAAGTTCTTAAATTAATGTGTGAATTTGAACTCACACTAAAGAATAGGAATTCTGTGTCAAGTAGGCGCACAATCACTATCAAATAAAGGTTATGTGAACTAGGATTATAGTAATGCATGCAAGGCAACTAAATGTAGAAATGGATTCAAACATCATTAAAACTCAAGAAACCATCAATTAAAGTAAAATAATATCATTAATAGGTTATTTAATGAAAGGCAACAAATGTCTACAATAAAGAGATCCAAAACTCGCGAAAAGAAGATGAAACAGAAAAATAAAAAAAAAAAATAAGGAGCGAGGGAGTTTGAAATGTGGGAAGAGTGAAACTATCATCAAGTCATAAATTTGTCCAACAAGTGCATTGGGTTAATTGTAGTACAACAAGGTTGATTAAGTGATGTTGATTAAGGCGTTGAGATTGAACTTAGCTTCCTTCATTCAATTGTACTGTCCTCTATAAGTTATATTCTTTATCTTAGTGTTTCTGTAAGTACACTTACTTGTAATTTTAACGTATGTTTGAACATTAGAACCTAAGGGTGTCAGATGCAGATGTCCCCATCTAGGTGGAAGAACTTTGCATTAAAAACAATACTCTTTAAACCAACTAAAGTCGCATATCCATGTTTGGTATATCTCAAGCATTAGATAATTTGATTGGATCTAAACGCCAAACCAGATGTCTCTGCATCTAATGTTGATGAAGTATGATGAGTGATCAAGTCATCAAACTAATGAAAGCAAATGAAATAACCAACATGTAAGATAAGAAATAATATATATCAAACTAAGTGCATTATAGAGAGTTTAGAAGTTACATCCAATCCCAACTAGAAAGAAATTAGTGTTCATAATGATGTATACAACAAGCGCAATGAGCCCCTTCCTTCCTCCTACGGTTCTCTACTAGGATATTAGAATTAGTGCTTAAGAATCCAGAACTGAACTACTATATCAGTTCCTAAAATTAACATACAAATAACAAAGGCATGCATTGTTTTTACAAAAAAATAGTGTGCAGCTTCAACTCTAACTTTGGTGTTTGAGTCGTAAAGGTGTCACTTTAAATCTTTCCAAACCACCTTTCTTAGGGCTTAAGCTATTAGAAAATGATTAAACAAATAAAAATAATATAATAACAATTATTAGAGCAATAATAACACCAAGACACACACGCACGCGCACACACATACACACACACACAAATCGACGAATATTAATCAGACCCAACAATTCTTATATCAATAATTGATAAAAAAATTAAATGAGAAGATAAATAGAAATATCCTGGACTGAGACACGCAAAGTGTTATCCTTACAGAGAAAACATCCCTATTGCACAGGACAAAACAAAATCATATGTGTTTCTCTCCCAAGATACAGCAACCCGTCAGATCGATTAAGTGCAACGAAAGATTTCTAAATCTTATGAACACCATTGTTTTAAGAGATAGTCTAGAAAAGAAAAGGAGAACACTTTTAAGAGAAATCAATGTTTGTTGTATCTTTTCCCATGCACTCAAGTGATATTTATACGAACAAAAAAGAGACAAGAGTAGATAGTTTTTTTTTATAATGATAATTATTTGAATTCAAAAACTATAATAATTATTTAAAATAGTAAAATTGAAAAATATTTTTTTATTATAAATAATTATTTAAATTTTACAAATACCAATTATAAAGGATAAAATTAGAAAAAAAAAATATTTTTTATATATAATTATAGATTTAAAGTGTCACTTTACCGATAACACTGTTAATCATTTATATCCGTTAATAGAAGTGACACGTTAATTTGAACTTCACCATGGTTTACATATTTTTATTTTTCCACTAACTCAGCAAATAGTCTCCGTATATTCAATTTTAATCTCTTACACAATTTATTTCTACTCACTCTCATTTATTTTATTTTTTTGCATTTATTTCTTTCTCTTTCTCTTGATAATATTACAACTTTATGTACTTTTACTCATCTTTTATTTATCTTCCATAAAACTTGTTAAATTTATATCTTACTTTCATTTAATTAAATTTCAAGTCATTTACAAATTTTAATATTTTTAATTGAATTTTTATTACAAATTGTACATGTATTAAGTATTTCAATTTTTTTTACTTGAGTCTTTATTATTTACTCTTTTCATGATTATTTTTATATACTGAAAAATATGAGATTATATCATTAATATAAAAAAAAATTCATTTGATTTTTATTATTTTCATCCAAAATATGTAAGGTGGTAAGATTACTAAATGTTAGATTTTCAGAAATATTTTAAGGTGTCAAAATAGATATACAAAAATATTAAAAATATCAAATATATTAAAATTGAAAAATATAATTTTATTTGTATATTAATTTATATGTGTAAAAAGAAGAAGTTAGGAGGTCAAAACTCCTCCCACAATAAACCATGCTTTAACAACGCATGTTATCGTACTTCCTCATAACTTTCACACTACTTACAAAAATTTAACCAATAAATACTCAATTAAAAATATAAATTTTGAATATTTAACATTATAATAAAATTTTAATAAAATATTTTGAATAAATATATATATTTATTATTTATGTTTTAATTCTTTCTCATTTTTGTTTTATCTGCCAAAGAATAGTGTTGAGACACGGTAAATAACATTAATTGATATTGATTGTTGCAACCTCTTCGTTGATAACTAAACCGACCAAAATAATTGGCTTGGGCTGTGCCATTATGTTTGGTTTGGTGCGTGGTCCACCAAAGCAACTTACGTGTGGTATGTACAGGATCACTCACGTGTGTGGCCAATGATGCAGATGTGCTCTCAAAATCCAACGGTTCAAAGAAAACGCATCTCATCATTAAATGCCAATATCACACTCTTTCATGTTATCAGTACATAAACTAATTTTCCATACATTTTTTTTTTTCAAGAAGATATAATACTAATGTAATATCATCACATTCAAACCACATCTAGTTTAATTTCCTTGAAACAATGATGTTATGTCACAAGTTTACACTCATCCACAGCCTCTAAACTAAAATCCAAGTATGTATTAATTAAGGAATGTAACATTACCAATGATTTTTTTTTAAATTAAAACGTTTCCATTAATAAATAATGAAAATATTAAGAACTTATAAAAATAATCGAATGTACAAAATAATATATCAATATATATATATATATATATATATATATATAAGCAAAATAATAAATACTTTATATGATAAATTACAATTACAAATTCTAATTAAATTGTATAATTTAATATACCGATCTTTTTATATTAAATATGTTCTACTAGAGACTATTACTAACTCATTCAAAGTCTCTATGAAATTCATCTTTATATTCTTTATTTAAAGTGGGTTTATGAACTTTTTTTTATAGTAACATTGCACATAAGCTTTCTTATTTCACCATTAATTTTTTAATCTACTTAATCAAACCTCCACATATATATATATATATATTATAAATTTAATAAACAACAAATTTTACTAAAATAGATTTTAATTTATAATTTTAATTCTAATATTATGTTAATAAATGAAGTTAAAACATAATTTAATTTCATAAAAATTAATTTATAAAATAAGATTTATGTTCACTTATTTATTTATAATCGATGTAAAATATTCTATACAATTAAAAAAGAAAAACTCACAATACTTTGTTACGAGTTAAGGAGAATTTATCTAAAACATAAATTCCATGAAAATAAAAAGAAATTAGGCAAATTTCTAAAATAGACTTAAAGAGATTTTTAAAACAATAAAATAAAATAATAATATATATCTATGTTCCATTTATAATTTTGAAATTAAGCATACTATTTTTGTTTTCATTTAACTTTTAAAACATTCTTACCTAATACTCTAATATAAATAATTACACTAAAAAATTATCAAACATTTGCATTAATAAAGCATTTTTATTTATTACAAATAACTAAAACATCCTTTAAAAAACGAGTAATCAAATATAGTCTACGAATAATTACACATTTTAAATTTACACGCATTTGCAACATGTTTTCCTGATATTACTTCTTATAAACTTAATTGCACGTTAAGTTTTCAGCTTGTGTTTATGCAAATTCATCTCTTTATTTATGATTAGTCTCCCACTATTTTAGTAGTGTGATTTTGGTTTAACTCACCGTTTAAATTTAATAAAAGAAACAACGGCAAAGTGTGATCGGAATGCAACATTCTTGAATCTTATTAGAACAGATTTGTGTTAAGCATTAAAAGTGAAATTAATAAATAGAATAAAAAAGTGAGAGAAAGAAAAATGTTGTAGAAAAGATGATGGTTGTTTGAAATAAAAAAGAAGGTGAGAAAAAGTTGAAGTTGATTGGAATGAATGGGGCGTGTCTCGTGTCTCATCCACTGTGCCAAGGACCCAATCCCAATCCCAATCTCCATCTTTCCATTTTACACTTTTTTTGGATTGCCACACCTAAACCACGACGAATACCTCTTTTATTTCATTTCTCAAACATTTTACATTTTACGTTTCTATTGTCGTGATTGTGGACGTCTTCGTAGTAACATTTAGGGAAGATAAAAATATGTGTTTGTGAGTTTTTTTTATAAAATTTACTATGGATAGTATTTCTGATAGTTATTACTCAATATCAAATATATTAATATCCGTTTATAAATGGATCGGATGTAAATATATTATCTGCAACAAATAAAAGTTAAAATTTATTTTAAATTTTATTAAGATAATTTACTTAAAATTAAAATTATATTTTATTATATTAAATTTAATTAAAATCAAAATTAATTTATATTTAATTTAATTTATATTTTTTATAATTTTATTTTAAAAAAATTTAAAATATATATCTTTTTAAAATATTGGTGGGTATGCGGATACACATGGATTTTAAAAAATCCACGAATATTTTTTAAATAGTACTCAACAAATAAAAGGGCGAGTAAAAGATTAATTTTTTTTTTTCGAATTAGGTTGCGAGTAAGCACTATTCGTATCCGACTCAATCCGTTGTTATCCCTAATAACATCACAAAAGCCCATCATATGTGAATTATAATTTCCTTGTCTATTTTTAAAGTTGATATGGATTGACTTTTTGAATATAGATGATGGCTTGGTGAGAGTTTTTTCTAGATTATATATGAGAGTTTTTCTTTTGTATTGGACTTTTTTCACATTAAATTTTTTTGGTGTTTATTGATTTTTTTTCTTCTATGTTTTGTGCATTTAATTATTTTACATATTATTTACATAGGGAATAATTCATTTGAGTGTTGATTTCACTTGTTATTTGTCTTGTCTTTCTAATAACTAGTACCAGAGATTTTAGTTAGAATCTTTAGTATGTGCTCTGAAGATGAGAGATGGTGATAATACTCGAACCATGATTAAATTGGATTCTACCAATTATTCAATATGAAATTCATGTATGAAAGATTTGTTATTTTGCAAATATCTATATAATCTTTTTTAGGAACAAGTGTTAAACCAACAAATAAATGATGGAAATCGGAAAAAGTTAAATATGAAAACTATTAGCGTGATCACATAATGGATAGATCAATATGTTTATCATTATGTATTTGGTGAAACTTTAACTTATAACTTATGAAAGAGATTAAAAAAGTTGTTTGAGTCTAAAATTTCTTGAACAAAACATTATTTAGTAGGAAGTTAGTAAACTTTAAATACAATGATGATTTTCTAGTGACTAAACACTTAAGTAGTTTTGAGGATATGGTGAGTTGATGTGGAGATTGTGTTAGATAATGAGCTACTAGCACTGTGTTAGGAATTCAAGTGTGAGTATAAGTTCCACATTAGCTAAAAATGAGAAAGTGAAGTACTATATAAGGATAAAAGACCCATAAACCCATTGCTTTAAAGTTTTTGGTTGATAGTGGTCTCAATGCTTTATGTGATTAAATTCAAGTCTTATCGGTGTTTATTATCTCCAATAAAAAAGATATTAATGGTATCACGTAATATCTATATTCCTAACAGAAAAGTTACTTTTGACATGGTGAATGAAAGCTGTCATTTTTAATGAAGATGATTATATTAATTTTACTTGAGTATAAATAAATTATTGACTTTGTAGTTTAATTGTATAATTTGATGATAATAAAATATTTAAAATTATAAAATTATAAATTTACATGTCAAACTAAGTAAAATAATAAAACAAAATAATAATATGCTATCCATTTAACAACCAAAAAATTAAACGACAAAAATTTAATTAAAAATTATAATTTCTTTTAGTATTCAATAAGTTATAAAAATTTAGAAAAATTATATTTTGACAAATGTGTTTTTATAAATCTGACAAAATTTTCATAAATATAATTAAAATAAATATATTTTTTATTTTTTAATCAAGATGAAGTAATAAAGTTTTACTTTCTTTTTACCTAAATAAATAATTTGTCAAAATTTGTTAGATTTTTTTTGTTGAAGTATATTTTTCAAAATTTTAATACACCGATACACCACAAAACAATACCATGGACTTACTTTTTTCTTTCTTTTTGTCAAAACCATTTCCGTAATCTATCTTCAATCAAATCACCAACTTCAATCTAAATTACCTCTAATCAAAATCTATAATAGAATATAACTTTCCCTACCTTGATTTTTCTAGGACAAAATTAGATTTGGAAGGAAATACCGAAGCATAATTCCATTGGAGTGCTCTCTTCAAGTCCAAGACAAGTATAAATGTTTTGTAAAAAAATAAAAAATAAATGCAAACATTAATATTGTTAATATAAGAGATAAAAATTTTATTTTAAAACAATAAAAAATATGAATGACATTTGAAGGAAAATTGAATGAAGCCATTTAATATTCATCCATAAAAAAATATTTAGTTTTTATAATTTTAAATTTCATTTTTCTAAAATTTTTATCTTTAATAAAATTTTAGTCAATACATTATTTTTAGATTAAATAATAGAAACAACTGACATTTCATTAAAAGTATAAAGATAGCAGATGTCGTTTTATTAAAAATATAACGAAGTGAGAGTTTTTTAAGAGCTAAAAGTGGTGTTATTGTTATTTTTTATTTTTTTATAAATTTAAGGGACATTCAATGCTTTTTAAAGATATACATATTTACTATGCAAGTATTTTGCCTTTTTGGAGATATAAAAGTATACGAAATCAGTGCTAAGTGGATAACGAAAGCTGTCTCATACATAAGTGGAGATGTTATTTTTTAAGTAATTTTAAAATTTTGAGAAAAAAAATTAAAAAACAATAATTAATTAAAAATGACACTTAAAATTATAAAAAAAAATTGTCAAAAAATTTAGTAGTCAAAAAATTATTTTTTCATACATATACGATGTTGTTTATTTTATATTGATATTATTGACATTAAATATAAGCTGAGTTAATTAGTGTGAGAATTTATCTACTAGTTAAGGGATCCGACTATGATTAGGTTAATCCAAATGAACCAAAATCAAAACGATATATAATCTAAATTGTTGTTCGGATAGATTTGTATGTATTAATTAATCCCTAATTGTGAATCTAAGTGAAATTGTTAGAGTAATGATTTTTTTCTAAGTTCAAGATTTTAATTGTATATATAAAATTTTTAACGAGTAATAAAGAGTCTTGAATTTCAAGTTATATTTTAATTGTTCCAATTTGATAACATTTTTTAGAACATTACATTGTAGTTATATTATTTATCTTAACATTAATTAATATATATATATATATATATATATATATATATATTCAAATAATTTAACAATATACAATACATTTGTTTAATTAATTTCTATTAAATGTTCTTTTTATATATATATATACATATATTAAAGAGTTTAGTTTTCCATTATTGATTATTTTTATGATATTAATGAATAAGAAATTATATGAAATTTACATAATTATCAGTACAAAAAAGTTAATAAAAATATGAATGAAATAATAAGAGGTTAAAAATTAGATTGAAACGTAGAAGAAAACTACGTTAAAAAGTGAACTGTTAAATTTTGGATGTGTTGGAGTTAAAGATGTCGAAGTAAGGTGCCACGTCAGCAACCACGTAGACAAGGGTGGCATCAAGCCCAGCTTGGGCAAAATATGTTGTCTGTATGCAGTTGCAGAGAGACGCAACATAACACAACACAACACACAGGCAAAGAGAGAGAAGGAGAAAGAGAAAGAGAAAGAGAGACGGGTCTAACTTCCAACGAGTGTTCATATTCTTCTTTTCAGTTCACTACGCTTCCTTCTTCCCTTTCCCTCTTCTCCGTTACCCCTTCCCCCATTCACATTGTAATCACATTTTCTCACCCCGCTTTACCAAAAAAAGAGAAAGAAAGAAGAAACAAGATAAAGGTTTATTACCTTTTTTGCATTCCACTTCTACTTCACTTCAATTTTTCTTCTACCCCTCTATCCCCTTCAATTCGGTTTTTTTAATTTATTATTTTCATTTTAGAATTCAATTCTTTGACTATTGTTTTTCTTCAATTCAGCTTTCCATTGGATCACGTCACCCACCTTTGCTTTTGCTCTCTTCTGCCTCTAAATTGAGCATTTCCGACTTCTATTGTCCTCTGATCGAATTGGGTATTTGCAAGATCTGCGGCTTCAATTGTTGGGGGCAAAAAGTTTTGATCTTGGTGGTGGACCAACCCAATTACCGGTTTGGATCCGATCGGGGTAGAAACAGCGCCATCAGATGGCGCTGTTCAGAAGGTTCTTCTACCGGAAGCCGCCGGATCGGCTTCTGGAGATTTCCGAGAGAGTTTATGGTTTGCTTTCTCTCCATTTCCCTCTGGTTTTTACTTTCCCCATTTTCTATTTCTTCATTGATTGTTCTGTTTTCTCTGCACAATTCAGCTCATGAATGCACCGGAAGCGTTCATCCGTTACTTTTTCAACTCTCCAAGTTAAGGGGCAGCTGATTTTGTAGCTTTTAGGACTCGTTTTAATGTTTAGAAGCTAATTTAGTTAAATTTCATTAATGTCATTTCAAACCAATGCCTTCGGTGGAGCTACAACAGGGTGGACCTTTTTTTTTTTTTTTTTTTTTATTTTGGACTTCTTAGTTTCCTCTCTTGCTTTATTGTAGGACACTAATTACTCTGGAGAAGTAAAAATAAAGCATTATGTGATTCATGGTGGTCAGTTATCAATTAGGTTGCTGTTTGATGAGCTCTGGAAGATTTTAAACTGAGGCCATTTAGTGTGTCCTTTAAGACATTTTTTTATGGCTTGCAACAATTCCCTTTTTTTTTCCTTGTTGCAAAGATGTATACTGGCAAAATGAAACAGTGTTCTCTGTTAAGAAATTCTTTCTTCTTTGCTTATTGCCTTTGGGTTTTCTAACTTGATATTGAAATGAAAACATGATTTTTAAAGTTGTAAATAAGTACCCTAGTTACCGAATTGGTAGTATCTGACTATTCCATACCCATTTTTTGCAGTTTTTGATTGTTGCTTCTCCCCGGATGTCTTGGAAGAAGATGAATATAGAGTTTATATGGGGGGGATTGTGGCTCAGCTACAGGATTACTTTCCAGATGCTTCTTTCATGGTATTCAACTTCAGAGAAGGGGAGAGACGCGGCCAAATCTCAGACATACTTTCTCAGTATGACATGACAGTTATGGAGTACCCTCGGCAGTATGAGGGTTGTCCTGTTCTGCCGTTAGAGATGATCCATCACTTCCTTCGATCAAGTGAAAGCTGGTTGTCTCTGGAGGGGCAACAAAATGTGCTTTTGATGCATTGTGAAAGGGGAGGTTGGCCCGTGCTGGCATTTATGCTAGCAGGTCTTCTGTTATACCGGAAACAGTACAGCGGGGAGCAAAAGACTCTTGAAATGGTCTACAAGCAAGCTCCAAAAGAACTACTACACATTTTGTGTCCTTTGAATCCACAAGCTTCCCATTTAAGATATCTTCAGTATATTTCCAGGAGAAGTTTGGGCGCTGAATGGCCACCATCGGAAACACCCTTATTTTTGGATTGTCTGATTCTTAGAGTCCTTCCAATATTTGACGATGGAAAAGGTTGCAGGCCCGTTGTACGTGTTTATGGTCAAGACCCTTCAATTTCTGCCACTAGAAGTTCAAAGCTTCTTTTTTCAACTTCACAATCCAAAAAACATGTTCGCCACTACCTACAGGTGCCATATAAATTTCCACTATTGATACTGAATTGTGAATTGATTAGATAGAGCGTCCTCTTATTAAATTTTAATCACAGGCAGAGTGTATGCTCGTGAAAATTGACTTGCGTTGTCGTGTTCAAGGGGATGTGGTTCTTGAGTGCATACATTTAAGTGATGATTTTGTTCGTGAGGAATTGATGTTTAGAGTTATGTTTCATACTGCATTTGTGCGGTCAAATATTTTGATGCTGAACCGTGATGAAATTGATATTTTGTGGGAGGCAAAGGACCTATTTCCCAAGGACTTCAAAGCAGAGGTAAGTTATTGTTATTCTTCCACAAAGGCCATTTTCTGGAGCTGTAGGAGTTGAACACGTACTCATATCTGTATCAGGTGCTTTTTTTGGACGCTGATGCTGTTATACCTGATCTAACCACAGTCACGGTGAGTGAAGATGCAAATGAGATTGAGAGTGCTGAGACAGAAAGTGCTTCACCTGATGAGTTCTATGAAGTAGAAGAGATCTTCAGCAGTGTAATTGATGCACAAGAAGGTAAGACAGAGTATTATTCTCAGGCTTTCCATGAAAATGCTGTGAATGATGAAACTCATAAAGAGGTCTGGAGGCATAAGTCTGATCCTAATAATTTTGAGGATTGTCCACCAGATGACAAGATCACCAAGCAGGTTTACAAGATGGATCCTGGTATCAATACTGTGAAAGACATCTCTATTGATGATGCTCACTATAACTATAAATTTGATGGGAGCGTAGATTCAGACCCTCATGCAGTGAAGGACATTGCTGTGGATGATGGAGAAATTAAGTCACCTTCCACTGCAGTTGTTTCTGATATGATGAAACCTCCTCTGGAAACAAAGGAAGTTACCATGCATGTGCAACAGGAATTTGCAGTCACTGAAAATGAATATGATGAAGATAAGGAGGTAACAGAGAAGGAGCCAGACTCCAAGGCTGGGAACCAGATGCCTGATTTGGCTGAACAAAAATATGGGAAAGTACTTCCATCTACTGCCAAGAAACAACCTCCATCCAACTCGAAGCCAGTTGGAGATACAGTTGCAGCAAAGCAAAAGACTAAACAGCAAGAAACCCATGGTTTTCAGGCAAAACAAGCTAAGCCAAATGCAGTAACTAGATGGATTCCTTCTAACAAGGGTTCTTATACAAATTCAATGCACGTCTATTATCCACCATCAAGGAATAATAGTGCACCAGCTGCACTGATAAATTTGTCTTCCACAAAAGAGAAAATGGAAGATGCCAAAACAAGATCCTTATCTGCTCCTGTTGTTTCTGCAGTTGTTGCTTCTATTGACAAAACAAATGACCTAAAAAGCCGGAAGGTGGCCTCTTCAAAATCTTCTGGCTATATAGCAGCAGAAATAGATGAAAAAGGTCTACCATCACCATTGTCATCAATTAAAGAGACATCTTTTCAGTCAGATACTCCAGCGCAAGAGCAGAGCTCAGAACAACTGCTACATCCTTCCTCACCTCCTCCCCTTCCCCCTCCAGCTCACAGTAGAGTCTCTTCTCAAGTTTTTGAATCCTCATCATTAAAGGACGGTGTATCAGCTCAAGGCTCTCCATCTCCTGTAGTATCACCATCTTCTTTGGGTGGGAAAGGGCCCCTCATGCCACCACCACCACCACCTCCTCCACCACCACCATTTCAACCTTCAACTTTAACAACATTTATGAGACCACCTGAAACTTCTCTTCCTTTCTCTCCACCCCCACCACCACCCCCGCCCCCCTTTTTTGGGGAAAATGTAGGGAGCTTAGTACCTTTCCCATCCCCTAGGAAATCTGTGGCTTCATCAATAGTTGAAGAGACTAGTGTATCTTTAACACTTCCTACAACCCCTCTTCCATTTGCAAGCATCGATGTTACACTGGATGTTTCTCAAGTGGTTACTGCAGTGATCCCTTCACAGCCTCCTCCACCGCCACCACCTCCAAGGTATGAAGTTTCATCCATTCCTCCTTTGACACCATTAGCATCACCTCTTCCAAAGAATGAAATTCCGTCGGTTCCCCCTCCTCCCATGTTTCCTACAGCTTCAACAAATAGGGCTCCACCTCCTCCACCTCCTCCACCCCCTCCTCCCCCAACACCCCCATTTGCATCATATAAAGGTTCACCTCCACCAGCAACCCCACCTCCAACTCAACCCCTTTCTCCGCCTCCCCCTCCCCCTCCCC
>Ga0214545_1000775_pt1 | contig 55076 bp, 25 predicted proteins | sample CNSS4metaG_FD_160064 | JGI IMG/M metagenome (GOLD analysis project Ga0214545, IMG submission 160064) | Root nodule microbial communities from cowpea collected in UCLA plant growth center, Los Angeles, California, USA - CNSS4 | ecosystem: Host-associated > Plants > Roots > Nodule | place: USA... | reverse complement strand
ACTATATAAGAAAAAAAAAAAAATATATATATATATATATATATATATATATATATATATATATATATATATATATATATAAAAGGAATAAATTAAGAGTTAAATTTCTACGTTGGGTAGAAAAAATAAATTTAAACATTATATAGAAAATGAAAGACACATAAATTTATTATTTTAAAGTTTTGGGTTAAAAGTGATTTTATCTATAATAATATATAAAGAGGATTTCCTTTTTTGTGTTCACATTTCAAAATATCATTTTTATCCTTTAAAATATAATTATTTATTATTTTTTTTAAATTGACGGTTACTTTTACAATTTTTAAAAAAATTGTCTATCTCTGTTTCTTCTCTTCTTCTCTATTGATCAACCGTTTCAGTTATTCTCTCATCTTTTCTGATATTTTTTTAGTTTATTTTTAAAATATAATTTTATTTTATATTTTAACTTAATAACATTACATTATCATCATCTAATAATATAATATCATGCATATTTAAAAAATGCGTACAAACATGTGCGAGACAAGCAGTATCGCGTGTATGTTAATATGTATAAAACCAACGTTTCACAAAGTGGTTTTATAACCATAATCTCTCAATGATTATAAGTCTCATATAAAAAAAAATTCCAACAAATATATATATATATATATATATATATATATATAATAAATAAACGAAACTTCCTTTTTTAACTTATTGTTTTGACGTGAATGTACCATTTAGAATTTACTTTAGCAGTTGCACGATGCTGCAGAGAAAAAACATTCTTGGTGAGACTTCGTGTAGCTGCTGTATGGGAAAATCACAATAAGTTATCTACAAGTATGGTGGTAGCTTTTCAAGATTTAATAACCTTTTTCAATTAAAAAATTTAAATAAAAACTTCCCACAGATAGATTAAATCAAGAAATTATTTCACAAAAAATCAATTATGCACATTGTGGACAATAAGAGAAGTTGCACTATCATGTTCACCTCTCTTATATTTATACACACAACAAACTCGCATTTTTATCGATACATCTATTTTATAATATAAGATATTACTTTTCTTCGATCTTTACGTATAAGTTATGAGAAGAAAGAATATGTACAAACATATGTAAAAAAGTATTTGGTGAAAATAATTAAAAGGGAATTTTGTTTATTTGTTTACTGATTTACTAAAACATTGTTTAATATATAAAGTACAATGTTTCATTATATAAAAAGAAAAGTAAAACTTAATAAAATAATATATTTGGTAATAATAAAACAGAATAAAATATATCATATCTCTATCAATACAAATAAAAATAAAAGATATATAATATTTTCATCATCCGCTCTCAAAGTGGGCATAAAGATTGTAAAGTCCTAATTTGAAAGTAGCAACCCGGAAAAGCAGAAGGATGTAATGACTTAGTAAACATATCAACAAGTTAACTTGTAGAAGGAACATGGAGAAAGTGGATAAAACCATCAACAGGCTTTTGTCGAATAATGTGACAATCAAGTTCTATATGATTGGTTCTCTCATGAAAAGTGGGATTCTTGAGAATGTGAATAGCGGAATTGTTGTCACAAAAGACAATGTAGGGAGTGGGAACAGAAAAATATCAATCCTCAAGAAGGTATTGAATCCATTGTAATTCATATGTCAGGGAAGCCAAGGCGCGATACTCAGTCTCAGAAGAAGATCGTGAAACAATGATTTGTTTCTCAGATTTCTAAGCAATCAAAGAGGTGCCTAAGAAAACACAATATCCAAAGACAAAGCGTCAAGTAGTGACACATGTTGTCCAATCAGAATCAGAAAACACCTTAATTTTAAGAGAGGTGTTGGATTTATTCAAAAGATTATAGCCAAGAGCATGTTTCAGGTATCGAATGATCAGTAAAGCCTACTGCATATGTGGTTCACGCGGAAAAGAAACAAAATGACTGAGTTGTTGGACAACAAAACTAATATCAGGCCTGTTGTTAGTCAAGTAAAGTAATCGTCTAATCAGACACTGAAAGAAAGAAGGATCTGGTAGAAGACTGCCCTCGTCAGCATGAAGTTGGATAAAAGGATCAGATGGTGTTGGTGCAGGTTTACATCCAAGCATCCCTGCCTTTAAAATGAGGTCTAAACAATATTTTCTTTGGTTCAAAACTAATCTATCAAGAGAACGAGTAACTTCAAAGCCCAAAAATTATTTGAGAGAGCCAAAATTTTTAATATGAAATCTAGAATGAAGATGAACTTTTACAACATTAATTTCAACAATGCTATTACTTGTGAGAACCACGTAATCAATATAAACCAATAAAACAGTAATAATATAGACAAATTTCTTCACAAAGAGAGAGTGGTCTGCAAAGCTTTGTGTGTAGTCAAGAAGAAGTAGCTCTGAAGTTAATTTTTTATTCCAATTACGATTGACTTGTTTAAAACCATATAGAGACTTGTTAAGTTTATAAACAATATTTGATTGGGGAAGAGAAAGATCAGGTGGAAGCTTCATATAGATTTCTTCATGTAAATCTCCATGGAGAAAAACATTGTGAACATCTAACTGATGAATAAACCAATCACTAGCAGTGACCAAGGCTAAAAGGATACGTACAGTAGTAAGTTTGACAACATAGGAGAAAGTTTCGAAATAATCAAACCCCTCAGTTTGAGTAAAACCCTTAGCCACCAACCGTGTTTTAAACTTATCAATTGTACCATCTGGTTTATGTTTGAGTTTGTAAACCCAACGACAACCAATTGGCTTGAGGCCAGAAGTAGGAGGAACTAAAGTCCAAGTCTAGTTTTTGTCAAGAGCATGTAACTCAACATCCATAGACTGTTTTCAGCAATAATGTTGAGTAGCTTCTTTGAAGGGGAAAAGTTCAGCTTAGGCAAAAATATCATGACAAAAGGCATTATGGTCAAGAGAACAATTATCATAAGAAACAAATAGATGCATTGGATAAGGTGTGAAAAAAGTAAAGCATGAATTGGAAGCAACACCACAATAATGTTGATCTAAGTATCGAGGATTTTTTACACCCTATAAGAAATTCTAAGATCAGGATCAGTAACTTCAACATTATCAGAAACAAGGCTAGAAGCAGGGTCCGTAGTAAGGTTAGTGGCAAATGAAACAAGTAAAGTTGGAAAATCATACATGCTAATATAACAGGAATGAAAATCATCAATTGAAACAATAAAGTTATCAGATGGCAAAACGAGTAAAGTAAAGAAAAATATTTTCCTGAAAGATAACATTCCTAGTCACAAAAATAGACTTGGAGTGAAAATCATACAAAACATATCCTTTTGATAAAAGAGTGGGTAACCTATTAATGAGATGAACAACCAGTTTAAGAGAATATGACCATAAAATGTTTGATATTTTTGCTTGAAAAGGAAGAGCACGACACACATTGAGAAGATGTTGATGTTTCCTCATAACAATCCCATTTTGCTGAGGAGTTGCGATACAAGAAGTTTCATGAAAAACATATTTACTATTATATAAATTATTAAGAAGAAACTTTTTGCCATTATCGGAACCTATTTTCTCAAACTTACAAGAAAATTGATTTTTTGTCAAAGTAATAAAATCTTAAAGAAGGGGTCTGACTTTAGTTTTATTTTTAAGAAAAATAATCCAAGAAAATCTGTTATAGTCATCAACTGTAGTTAAAAAAATGCTTGTATCCATCAATGAAAGAGACTGAAATTAGGCCTCAAATTTGTTATGAAGGATAAGATTGTCCAAGACAATGGTACCCGAGAATTTTGCAATGACAGAGTTTTGGTTGTGTAATTGTATAGAAATAGGTTTGAGATTTTGAAATAAAGATTTAAATGGACAAATATGGTCAGTAGCACCACTATATAAAATCTAAGAAGAAAAAAAAAAAAACAAAACCTGTGGATTTGGTTGTACGTTGATGAACAACAATTGTGAGAGAAGAATCATTTTGAGACGGTTGGATCAAGGTGAGAAAAGCTTCAAACTGCTCTCTACAGAAACTAAACTGAGCTTTAGTTTTGTCATCCTTCTCGGCATGCATAAAGATCGACAGGAGATGAGGCGATATCAACCATACTAACATAGGTCTTGGAAGGAAGAGGGTAGACTTTGGTGTTTTGGTGATAGCCTTGAGGCAGACCATGCTTAATCCAACGGTTACCTTGAGGCAGACCATGCTTAATCCAATTGTTACCGTAAGTGTGATTGGTTTGGTGACAATGGTCACAATATTTGGGATTGCGACCACCAGACTAAGGAAAGTGTCCCCGTCCATGATTTCCAGATAAACTACCGTGAAAATGTTTACTATGTCCCTCGTGAAAGGAAAAATTGACAATAAAGTCTTGAGAAGTAGAATAAAAAGTAGCATTGAATTCACGTTCCTAGCAAAAAATCAAAGATAAATTTTGCGCCATGGCAAGAAATCAATAAGAAAAGAGAAAATGCGGAAAACAATTTAAATCTGATACTATGTTAATATGTATAACCTCCCACTTACTTTTTTTCCAATTCTATACAACCTAGTATGAACGCACATCATAGTATTAATATAGAATTGGAAAAAAAGTATAAAATTGAAAATAAAAAATGAGTGGGAGGTACTTTTTGTGAGAAAGAAAAATGCGTATAAAAGGTGTTGGGTGAAAACAAAGAGAGCTTGCTTACTGGTTTATTAGAACTCTTGTTTAATATATAAAGTACAAATGTCTCATCATATAAATATAAAAGTAAAACCTAATAAAACAAAATATTTAATAATAATAAGAGAGAATCAAATATATGATATCTATATCAATATAAATAAAAAGGTTAAATATGTTTTTTGTCTCTCAAGTTTAAGTGAATTTTAGAATTAGTCCATTTTCGAAACTTTATACCAATTTAGTCTTTCATCTTTAGAAATACGTGAATTTAGTCATTCTTACCAATTTTTGTTAAGTTTATTTGACATTTTAAACGCATTTTATGATAATATTTGAGTTAACATTGAAGCGAAAATATGTGAAACGATGTAAATAATTCAAATACTATAAAGAAATGTGCTTGAAATGATAGATAAACTTAACCAAAATTGATTAAAATGACTAAATTCACGCATTTTTAAAGATGAATGACTAAATTGGTTAAAAGTTTTGAAAATTGACTAATTCCAAATTTCACTAGAACTTAAGGAAAAAAAACATATTTAATCCTAAATTAAAAATAAAAATATAAGATATATAATAGCTTTGTGAATAAGAGAAGTTGCACTGCCATATTCACCTCTCCAATATTTATACACACAACAAACTCGTACTTTTATTAATTAATTTAAAAATTATAAATAAAAATAACATACACATTTAAAACCTTCGAAAGCCGAACAAGGTACAAATTACTAATTCATGTTCATCTTTATAGTATATCAATATTTTTTTTTAAGTAATAATTCACTCATATAGAATTCATCAACCAGAACATATATAAAAAAAGCAAAGACCCCATTCCTCATATTTTTTTTTTATCAAAACATCAATTTTATAATATAGGATATTACTTTTTGTTCAATCTTTACGGGTCTATTACTTTAGCCAAACTTCATTAAGCTTCTCACCAAACTTAATTAACTTTACAAAACAGTTAACAAATATTTCATACATTACATAAATATTTAAAATTTAAGTAAAACTAAAAAAAAATTAAAAAATAAGACAATGTCTTTAATTATTAAAAATAATTAAAATGAAAAGAATACAAATAACGTGTATCATATTCCTCAAGGATAATAAATTAAAATATTTAATTCCCTCTTAAATAAAATATATATAAAAATTAATATTTGAGATTTTTTAAATATAATTTTTTAAAATCTAGAAAGGATCAATATACGAGATTTAGATTGAAAAATTATGTGAACAAGTAAAATTTGCATAAATTAAAAATACAATCAATTAGAATTTTTTACAAGAAATAAAAATTATTAATTGCAAAGTGTTTAAAGGGTAATTAATTTAGAAATAAATAATTTATAATTTTGTTATATTATCTAGATGCAAAAAGAGTTGGATTTGTTGAGTCTCGTTGTCGCTTTTTCAAACTTCTGTATTTTTTTTAATATTGTTATATATAATTATGAAAATTAGAGTATTAAAATAAAAGACTATAATTTAAAAGGTTATAATTTTTGTGTGATGTTATTTAAAAAATTATAATTTATCCAATTATGAATATTAATTAAATAATCAAGCTTTATAAAATACTCAAACAATTAAATATGTTTAAAATATATATTAAAAAAAACGGATACTCAAGTTCGTCCCATTTTGGTCACCTTCGACTATTATAAATGAAAAGTGTATGAACTTTTGAAATAAAAACAATTTTTTTTACTAATGACAACTTTTAAATGTTAATAATGTAAATTTAATAATCCTCACAATTTGAACTCACAATTTAATAATTATAAATAAAAATAGTGACATTCCATGTCTTGAAAATAAATTAAGAAAAAAAAAAAGAGAATTGAGAAGGATTAGGTTTTTCTTTGTTTAAATTGAAGGATAGGCCACTATTTCTGAAGGGAGGGAATGTGCAAATTCTGATACCTAAATCGTGCTAATTAATCAATCAATAAATGGGATAAATAGAAGAAAGTATTGGAAGAGGAAGAGGAGGGAAATGATCCCTCACAGACCGTTTCATCAATCTGCAATTTTCCTTTCCTCCTCGTTTCCACCTTTCTTTCATTCCAATCAATGTTTCCTCCGACACCCCCATACACATGAATTTTCAACATCACATTATGTAAAAGATTCACACCACCATTTCATTTCTCATTTCCATGTTTCAAGGGATTCCCCACCCTCCTATTTCACACACTGGTGCCTTTCCCTCCCCAATGTTTTTCTGACATTTTTCTCATCAAATTCTGATGTTACATTAGTTTTTGCAGTTTCGGGTCTAGATTGATCGATTACCAACAAAATTTAATACATATGTAGGCTTGTGGTTGAATTGAAGGGATACCCTTTTGATATTTTGGCCTTTCTTTCCCTTATCATGTTCAGAATCGGACTTTCTTGAGGGAGGGAAAGAAGGCAAAATTCTGAACCAAACTTGTTAAATTTTGCAACTTTTTTCCATCATTTAATTGGTTTTTGGTTTTGGTAACAATGAGAAAAAAAGTGGGTAATAAGGTCTCTGGTGTTATTTCCCGCCAAGTTTTGCCTGTTTGTGGCAATCTTTGTGTCTTCTGCCCTGCTCTGAGGGCAAGGTCAAGACAACCTGTTAAGAGGTATAAGAAGCTCATTGCTGATATTTTTCCTCGTAATCAGGTTTGTTGTCTCTATTTTTTTTTCTACTTAATTCACCATTTTCTGTTTAGTTCCATGTCTCTCTGTTCATTACATATTGTCATTTCAAGACTATTTCCTTGTCCAACCCATTTATGTTTTGTAGTTCAAGTTTTGGATACTTGTCTCCACAAAAACAACAAATAGTTGCTCATACACTTTTCCTCATTGTTGGTGTGAAAATCCTACTAGAGCACATATTGAACAAGCAAATAAATACAAACTTAGTTTAATCTTCAATTGAGGTAGTTAAGTAGGCTAGTGAGGTTCAAGGTAAGTAAACAATCAAATTCAAGCATAATTAAATATGTAAAATAATGCAAACTTGATGTCTATATTTACTAAAAGATGCATGCTTACATGTCAATTAGTGGCCTTAGTTTAATCGACTTATTCATTCCTTTTGTGTTCATTTTTGTCTCACAAGGTACTTACAACATTGATTTTACTTTTGTTTATGAGATGACAGGAGGAAGGACCAAATGATAGGCAAATAGGAAAACTATGTGATTATGCTGCCAGAAATCCTTTACGCATCCCAAAGGTATATGCAAACTTTAAACAAAATGTTCATAAAAGTTTAAATGTATTTTATTATATATCTTGCATACATTGATTCTTGTATATGTTCACTGAAGTTATATAATTTATCAGATTATGCAGGCCCTTGAGCAAAGATGCTACAAGGAGTTACGAGTCGAGAATTTCCATGCAGCCAAAATAGTCATGTGCGTTTACAGGAAATTTTTGTTTTCTTGTAAAGAGCAAATGTGAGTTCACATTTCTATTATCTTTACGCTTGTATATAGATGGATTTATACATGTCTGTTAGAATATATAAGAAGTTTTTGTAGTTTATCATGTATATGTGTTAGAATCAATTCATAGTAATCTTTCGAATTGATGATAACACTTTACTTTAACAAATTGTTCTTAGAATTTCAATGTGTCTATTGAGAAATTTTTCACGAATTTCTAAGAGAGTTTTGTTTTGTTCTTACCGATATATTTTTTGGTAATCTTTGCTTAACCTTGTAAAGTTAAGAGATTTGAAAACAAGTTGTGAACTTATTTTTCTTTGTTGACACAGACCATTGTTTGCGAATAGCTTGCTAAGTATTATTCACACGCTACTAGATCAATCACGTCAAGATGAAATGAGAATTATAGGATGTCAAGTTTTGTTTGATTTTGTAAATAATCAGGTTGGTTTTTATTGTTTCTTCTACACTTACAAGTCTTAAGTTCAATAATTTGACAATTATAATTCAGTTTTCATTTCTTGTAACCTTCAGAGTTTTGACTAGAAAAACGTATATGTAAGCCTATATATACTTTTATGAAATTTGTAGAATGATGGAAGCTACCTATTCAACTTAGAAGCTGTTATCCCGAAACTTTGTCTATTAGCCCAAGAAACAGGAGATGATGAAAGGGCAAGAATCAGTCGTTCAACTGGTTTGAAAGCACTTTCAGCAATGGTAGTTATTTAATAATAATTCTGCCACTACAATTGCTATTAACTCTTTTATTGAATAATTTAATTCTAGTATTTTCCATCCACCTTTCTATAATGGGATAGTTGCAATTTTGCTTTATAACTATTCCGCATTCCAAATAAGTTCATGTTATCTTTGTATTTTAACTTCGATGATCCAATGGTTGCTTTAACTTTACCTTAGTTCTAAGTTAATTCCTACTGTAAATCTAAAAAGTGTTTTTTATTTTTTCATTTTTAAAACTAATTTTATGCTCAATGGACATGTTTGCTTACCAGCGTAGTTCACATTTTTTTTTATATTTTTTGTGATCATTAAAAGCTCTTATATAATCTGGGTTTCATATTGTGACTTAAATTTACTGTGATAAGTATTTGTTTCTTTTTTGATTCACTTTTTTGAGGTTACATACTTCTTAGACTCTGCGAAGATGTTGGAATGGAATTGATTATTTATTTCTGTTGTATTTCCCTTTTTTCAGTAATTTGTCTCCTTTCTTCAATTTTAGCATAATTTTAACACACATCCTTTTGAATTAAATGACTATTTTGCTTTATAGGTTCGATTTATGGGTGTAAATTCTCACATGTCGGTTGAATTTGATAACGTAAGTAAATTTTTACTTTTCAATCTTATGAGTACTTAGTTTTGTAATATTTGCTAGGGATGTCTTTTTGTGGATATATAAGCATACTTTAGTAACTATACTTCTGTCCTAGAATTGAAAAGGACAATTATTTTTTGGGTATATGCAGATAATTTTGTAAACAATCTCATTTAACGCGCCTTGTTTAGTCTCCATCATGCATGTGTTTGCAGCCATCTTATGCAAAATTACATTTTGTATGCACACACTCTCTAAATTTTTATAAGATTAATTTGCAGACAAATGTTGGTAATAAAAAGAGTAACAATTTATTACAATAATTTGCATTATTTATTCGGTTAGAAATTGTTGGGCTTCTCAGTCATGATCCCCCATTCTATATGTTCATTACTAATGATCTATGAAGCCTGGATACGGACATGGATACAACACAGACACGGACATACGGCTAAATTGAAAAACATAGGACACAAGACATGGCATGTATATACATATTATTTTCAAACTTTCAACTAACACATTGTCAACTAACATAGAAATGAATCTAATTTATTTATTGAATATCAAAAAAATGAAAAGTAGTAATCATATAATACTTTTTCCTTATTTTATAATCATAATAGAAACTTATGTGATAAATTTACAAGTTTATGGATTTTTTAGAAAATTATTGAATTTGTGGTTATTAATATTGTGTTGGAGTCATGTCAAAATCATGTTAAAAACAAAAAAAATATCTTTTAAATTGGACATTGTACTGATACGTGTCGTACGAGTGTCGGTGTTCGATACGTGTTGGAACATTGATGATTGTATTCTTATATGTTATCTATATGGGTATTAATATATTAAAAATTTCTATCTATTTAATTGTAGATCGTTTCTGTTGTCTTGGAAAATTATGAAATTCCCAAGGACAATTTAGCAAATATTGATGATGAGGAAAAAGGAGTCGAGAATACGTGGGTCGAAGATGCGATGGCCAACGAGGATCAAAACTCTCCTTTGCATGATGTCAGAACGAGGAACCCTTCGTGGACGAAAGTTGTTAACGATAAAGGCGAAATGATTGTAGCCATGTAATTATTTTTATAATAGTAAATATTTGCAATAAATTTATGTTATCTTGCACTTATCTCATTGACTTAACATTCATAAATTCACACAGGGAAGATGACAATAATCCAGCTTTTTGGTCTGGGGTTTGTCTGCATAATATGGCCAACTTAGCCAAGGAGGGAACTACTATACGTCGTGTGATGGAATCTATATTCCGGTACTTCGATAATGGAAACTTATGGTCTATAGACCATGGGCTGGCCATTTCTGTTTTGAAGGATATATTATTTTTGATGGATGATTCGGGTAGACTTACTTATTTCATGTTACACTTCTCTTGTATCATATGATGTTTTGTTGATTGTTACTACTTTTTATGTTTTCTCTTTCATTTTTTCTGCATCTTGTTGCAGAGAAAAACACACATGTGTTGCTATCAATGTTAATTAAGCACCTGGATCATAAAACTGTCCTTAAAGAACCTCATATGCAACTTGACATTGTCGAGGTCACCACTTCACTTTCCCAATATGCAAAGGTCCAACCTTCTGTATCAATAATTGGTGCAGTGAGTGATATGATGAGACATTTGCGGAAGTGCATACATTGTTCCTTAGAAGAGTCAAAGATGTCCCCTGATGAAATAAACTGGAATAAGAATTTTAGAAAAATTGTGGATAAGTGCCTTGTAAAGTTGTCAAATAAGGTACAGGAATTTTTACACAGTTTTCATTCAAGTTTATCCTTAAACTTCACATGACAGCTGAACCAGAAATGTTTTGAATGACTAATATGTATGATTTTTGTTGTCACTAAAATGTGGTTGAAGTTATAATATATGTAGTTGTCACACAATATTACATTTATCATAAAAAGTAAAGGAAGAGATCTAACCTTCTTCTACTCATGAATAGGTTGGAGAAGCAGAGCCAATTCTTGATGTTATGGCTGTGATGTTAGAGAACATCTCAGCTACCACATCAAACTCTAGAACCACAATCCATGCTGTAAATAGAACTGCTCAAATTGTAGCCTCCTTACCAAATAAGTTATATCAGAATAAGGCAAGTAGTGGATATTCTTGGTGCTGTTCTTTCTTCTATGATTCATTGCTTTGATTTTATGGATAAATTATCTTATAAAACCTTAATTTACATCCCAGGCATTCCCTGAGACCTTGCTTCATCAATTGGTCCTGGCTATGGTCCATCCTGATCATGAAACACGAGAAGTAGCTCACCGTATCTTTTCTGTTATTCTTGTGCCAGCCTCTATATTTTCTGGTCGAAGCATGACTATTTGTGACCGTAAGCCATCAACTGTTCCACGAACTCTCTCTCGAGCAGTCTCTGTTTTCTCTTCTTCAGCCGTCTTATTTGAGAAGTTAAGACTGGAGAAAGGTTTAAGTGAAAAATCAATTAAGTATAGACAAAATACTTCTGGAGAGATTGACTCAACTAATAGCAATGGTGGGATCGTAAACAAGTTAAAGTCAATGCATAATCGGGTGAATAGCATAAATAATCCTCCTCTACAATTCGAAGTTGATGAAATTGCTGCAAAAAATGATGATAAAAACTCGGTGAGTCTCATGTTGATTAGTTTCCACTAATGATTTCATTATTGGAAACATAGTAGTTAGATGACTAATTCTCACTTTTCCAATATTCGTATATGGGTGCGTGCATACAAACTCCCCTTCTAACCACTATGTGCTTTTCTTAAATTATCTTGAGGTTGATGTTATCAGGGTTAACAGTGTTGATCAATTTTGTCACTTGTATATAGGTGGTTGCTGCTCTTAAGCTGAGTAGGGTTCAGATAAATCGATTACTATCATCAATTTGGGTACAATCTGTATCTCCTAAAAACGTGCCTGCAAATTATGAAGCAATTGCTCATTCATACACTTTGGTGCTGCTTGTTTCAAGAGATAAGGTGATGATTAGATTCATGATATTGTTTTTTTTCTTGGTATATAATCTCAAAATAATTTAATTTTTTTAAGGGGTCCTCTTTTTATAATGTTTTCTGCTTTTTTTCCCTTTTATTCATGAAAATATGTATTTTTTACAGAATTGTTACATCATTATTTTTTATTGATATTTAAGTTTTTGAATGTTTCAATCCTCAAAACACATGAAAAAGTAGGGAAATGGATAAAAATAAAGATGGAGAATTTGGAATAGAATATTCCATGGGTTAGTTATTGGTGGTGTTAAATTTAAGCTCCTACTTGTGGTCTACATCTTTGATGTAATATCATTATTTTTTATCTTGCACTTTACTTTATTCATCTATTGTCTATAATTATTTATATGTCCATAACATTTGTAATGTGATGTATATTTTTCATATTATACTTGTGAATGTATTATGGAATGTTAAGGTCCATCGTGCAACCTAAAGTTGTAAACTATTCACCCAAAGATATAATATGTATGTTAGCATTGCTTTAGGATCTTACAGTTAAAATGGAGAAAATGGTCAAGGTTGTTTATAGTGTTTTCATTCTTTCTTTTTAATGAACGAGACTTTCTTTTCCTTTAAAATTATTTTCCAAAATTACTTTGCCTTTTGCAGAATTCATATCATGAGTTACTGGTTCGAAGTTTTCAACTTGCTTTTTCTTTATGGAATATTTCTCTAAAGGAAGGTGAGTTATTCATTATAGTTAAATTTGATAGAGAATCCAATTGTGACATGATTGAGTTTTTCTTGGGTCCTTTAATAGTATTAGTAGACATTACGTATCTTTGACATCCTATATTTATATTGGAAACAAAATCATTCTTCTTTTCTATTACTCAAACTATATATTATAGTCACACTTACAATTTATCATTTGTAGTTCAAAATTCTTTTTCCTGCTTAATATTGAGTTAAGTGGTACTGTGCTTCTAATGGACATTAGCCAATAATTTGTATACTATAAAAAGGCTTGGAAATTGTAGTTTGGTGAGGAGTCTTCGAAATAAAGTAGCATATGATCATTCTAAGCAGCCATTTTATTAGAAAATAAACACATTTCCATTGGGAGTGGGTGCAAAATGAGAACAGGGAAGAACAAACATACCTTTGTTGTTGGAATGTTAGTCCTTTCAGCTCTTAATTCCTAATTTATATTGTAGGGTCATTACCATCATCTCGTCGAAGATCACTCTTTACTCTGGCTACTTCAATGATTGTGTTTTCTTCAAAAGAATACAACATTGACCGTCTTGTCCAAAGTGCCAAAGGAGTGCTTTTGGATAGACAGGTAGTGTCCATACAAAAGTTTTCCGACACCTTATGCCTTATTATTTGTAAATGTTTTCACCATATAACCTTTAATGTTGTCATCAACTGAATTCAGATTGATCCTTACCTTCAATTAGTTGATGATTATAAGTTGCAAGTTGTCAACTTTCCACCACAAACCATCATTTATGGATCTAAAGAAGACGATGATAGGGCCACACAAACGCTTTCAGAGTTATTGGGTTCTATTAACGAAACACGAGATCTCTTTGCTACTGAAATCATTAAGTGCTTGGAGACGTTTGCAAAAGTAAAACTTTCACTTGTGTTTAGAACTGTCAATAGATAAAAATAGTTGTATTTCTAGACATCATGAACCTTTTATCATTTATGCAGGCCGAATTATCTTCAATTAAGGAACAACTGCTGGAAGACTTTGCACCGGTTGCTATGTGTGAACTTGGATCTCAATTAACAGTGAATATGGCTACAAAGGTGACTTAAATGGGTTTCTTTTCGGAGTTAATAAACTTATGTATGTTCCTAATTACGATTGACAGTTAATTTCACAACATACAGGGTGCTTTAACGGCTTCAAATGTCGATGACGACTTCACTTTTGAACCTCTTGAAGGTCAAACTAAACCAAATCCTGCTTTATCCGTAGAGGTCCCTAGTCTTCTAAGTGCTAATCAACTTATAGACCTTGTACGTGATCCCTTCTTTATTGTTGTACATTTTTGTGTTCTTTGGATTGTGTTTTAAGTTCTTCTATCAATTGCACAAAAAATTGGCATTTCACTTTGAATGTAGGCTTCGGAGACACCTAGTCCAGCTGGGAGGATTTCTGTATCAAACGCATCTTACAATGTTATGGCTGATAAGTGTGAGGTACTTTTGATGGAAAAGAATAAGATGTCTAGATTGATGAGTACCAAACAAAAGGAAGATAGTTTAGACGACTCTCTTCTGCTGGATGAAGATAACGCATTGAAAAACAAGGAATCCTCTAACCAAATGGATTTTCAGAAGGTAATTCCTGGCTTTAAAATTCCACACTTACATTCAATAACTACGTATGCATGTTTTTGTTTTTATCTAACAAAGGTTTATTAAATTATCTGCATAAAAATGTATGGTTGTACATGAACTTTATGACACTATAAATGTACCTTGAAGATAGGCTTACCCTACATATACACATACATTTGAAATGACTATCTAATTAAGTTATATAAAATGCAGGTGGATATTCTTCCCTTTGATGATAATGTTGGTGTGGATTTATTCAAAGCAACTTCTGGTCCTCTTCCAATGTTGTGTGCAACTGAATATCAAACTCATTCTCATTCTTTCAAACTTCCAGCAGCAAGCCCTTATGATAACTTTCTAAAAGCTGCTGGTTGTTGATCTTGTAGTTATGCTAAATTACACACTTTACAAGCTAGTTAAAAAATCATGATGAAGGAAGTGAGTAGTGGATCACAAAGGGAAGGTTTTTATTAAGAACTTTAATTTCACTGGTGGACAAGGCAAAGATATATCAAGAAATATTAGTATTCTTATTCTGATCATATGTTCAATTTTGATACTTTATTCTGTATAACCTTTCTTTATTAATTGGTATGTTGTCGACTCAGGCTTCATACTAATTAAGCAGTCGTTTTAAAATGCAGAGTATAATTTCAGTCTGCATTTTGTCTTCACTATGATCTAATATTTACTGTTAGATGGGATAAACTTGTTCATAAGCATATGTAGAATTAGAAAAGAAGTTTGTGTAATATAAAATTAGTTTATAAACGAAACCATTTACAAAAAATTATTTTCTATTAGATATTTTTAATCTAATTTTTAACTAATGAATACATTAATTTTAGTTTAGGAAGATGTTTCTTTTTTTCACTTTTTTTTATATTTTAAAAATGTTTCATAAAGAAGTTTCCTCCAAACAAATCTTCATAAAAGAAAACTTTAATTGAATACATATAACAACTCATTTTTCTCTTGTTTTTATATTGGATCATGACTGAAATAAATATCTTCCACCGCGATGTTGTGCTTGAAAAAAGTGAATTGCAATAAAGGAAGGATATTGTAACAATTTGATTTATGTTCAAAGAATTGAAGTAAAAAAGTTATGTTAATAGAATTGCAAAGATTATTTAGGAAATTTTGGTTGGAAACCGAATCATAAATTGAAATTATTTAACTGTGCTTGTGATTGTAGTAATAGTAATGGGAGTTGAGTATAAAGGGAAAAAATAATCTCATTCTCATAAACCCTACCTTAGACATCACTGACAAACATAGTTAATTTTACTTTGATTTATATGGAATATGCACACGATGACAACACACAACAAGTATATGATGAAATATTTACTTGATAAGATTTTTGTCATAAAAGTGTTAAGTTAATTACTTGAGCTTTGTTTATACTTTGACATGTATTTCTCTGATGGTGGAGTTAACCAGGAAACTCTTTCATGTTTGAGGGGACTATGCATAACAATAAAAGAGTAAAGAAAAAATTATATACAAAAAATTCAAAGAACTTGATGATGACAAACAGAATTTAAAAGTAGGTTAGTAAGCTAAATTTTTCTATTCGATACAAAAATTACATAAAATTGTTTCAAATTTAGAGCTATGAAAATATTCAGCCTTGCGTTTAATAATTTTGGTGAATTAAAAACTAGAAAAAATAATAAAAAATAGTGAATAATATTAACTATGGCAAAATCAAGTTATTTCAATATTTTCAGATTGGCCTGTTAAAAATAAGAAGAGATGTGTCATGACAAAGTGAGCTAAAAATTGTCCTTTTGTGAAAGTCAATGTCCAATTAATACATACTTTTATATATACTCATTTATTTATTTATCTTGTTATGATTTATAATTCTCAACTCTAGATTGTTAATAAATGTCATTGGCTATTAATATTCTCTCTTTTCTTTTGGATTTTTTTTTATCTTATTGATCTGTGTTTTAGTTTTCATTTGACCGTTTATTATGCTCTCTTTGTCATATTTTTAGTGTTCTTTTTTGTGGTTTACAACTATTCTTCGAAGAACTTTTCTTGAATTAAAACAAAATTGTCTAAAAATAATTCAAATATCTAATTTAATTATTGCTTTATGTATTTTACATATCTTACATGTGTTTATGTATTAGATAAGTAATGTTTTCTCTCCTTTTTTTTCATAACTATGAATATTATTGTTACTATAATCACGTTTATAATTTTCTACTTCACAAACTTTCTAGAAGACAGGATTTAAAGAATTATCAAGAAAGATGGCAAAAATATGATTGCAAGGATAATAAAAATGTGGAAGGCACAAAATCAGGTTTAAGAAATAATAATCCATAGTAGATCCACAAAAATTTAAAATTTAAAATATAATACAGATGCATCTAATTTGTTTTCCTGAAAACTTACTTTCAGAATATATTTTTTTAAAATTTAAATACTTCGGAAAGAAGTTCATCAAATATTATTTTTTTTAGAATACTTTTCTTAATGATTTTTTTTTTAACTTTCAGAAAACAGTTTTAGAATAATTTTTAAGCTTCGGAAAGGTAGTTTTATGAGTTTTTAATTTTCTAAAAATATTTTATAGAAAAATCAGGAAGGTATATATATATAAATATCAACTGACGTTGAAAATAGTTTGGGCCGTAAAATAATGGGCCGAGAGTGGGCAAAGTAGCCCAGCCCATATATGTACTGAATGCAGAAAGTAAAGTAGAAGCGTTCTTGTTTCACTTCTTCCATTTCGTTCTTTCTCTCGATAGATCTCGAGCTTCAGGTACGAACCCTAGACTTCTTCTGTAAGCCTTTTCGATTTCATGCCTCGCATGAATTTATCTCAAATGTCTTATTGTTTCTCGTTTAATTTCCGCGCTTCTTTATCCTCTTCACTGGGTCGATTATCTGAACATTCAATAGACTCCAATTAGGACCGGATGTAACTTTTTTTTTCTGACTTCTAATTTTTTATTAATTGATTCAACCAATACATTGCACGATTAGGGACGTGATTGTTTTACCACATTTACATTTATTTTGTGCAAATTTGATTTCAATTCCAAGTTTCCCCCCTTGAAATTTGCCTAATCTTATGTAAACTGGTTTCTGTGACAATGCTTTACCTTCTCTATTTTTTCTATGCTCAGTGGTTTCGATGAAGAAGCTTGTTTGCTTTCTTGTGATGGACTTTATAGTGTAAAATACACCAAATCATACCGTCTTTTACATAATCGCCCAACCTGTAGGCTTATTAATATTCGGATGATAGGTCTTAAAAGAGTTCCCACATGCAATATAAGGGTTTTGTTCTGACAACTTTCGGTTGATGTATCATTGCATATGAATTGACTCCTCACGGTTTCTGTTTTCTTCAGTTTGTTATGTTAATCCATTCAACCATCACCTGAAGCTAGCATTTTGGGTTTATTTATATTTTTTATTGTGGGTTGCTATCTAATATCCTCGAGTCTCGAGTTGTTCGTTTGGTTTGTTAATCTATATAGTAATCTACTTAAGCTAGCATTTTGTATTTGTTTATATTTGTAATTGAGGGTTGCAATCTAATATCAGAGTCTCGAGTTGTTAGGTTGTTTAGCATCTAAACAGCATGTAGTTTTTGTCAAAGGGATTTCCACTGCTATATTCACGAGTTTGTAAGATTTTAGGAATGTAGTTGCTTTACCACTCTAACTAACACGATTTCATGCATTTTTTTGGTGCCTGTGCAGTTTAGTGTAAAATTCCACCTAGATTGTTTTCTGCAATTTTATTGTGTCGTACCATCTGTTTAATTGGATAGGAATGATGTCTCTGCCATTCATGTAGCCGTTTTCTTTCGATTTTGTATTTTGACTTATTTATTCTTTTGTTTGTTAGCGTAGTCTGCAGTCATGTCAGCCAAGTATATCGTTTCTGCTGTTCTTGGATCGTTTGGAATTGCATGGGTTTGTGATTATTATGTTTCAGACAAAAAGATATTTGGAGGTGAGTAGAGTCTTCCACCAGAAACAATTTGCTTTCTGGATTTGTTTTTACAGTGTGTAACCCCCCTAACTGATTTCTTCAGGTAGTACCCCTAGCACCATTACAAACAAAGAGTGGGAGGAAGAGACTGACAAAAAATTTCAGGCATGGCCTCGTACGGCTGGTCCACCAGTTGTCATGAATCCCATAAGTCGCCAAAATTTCGTTGTCAAGTCTCGCTCTGAGTGATCATTTTTGTTCATGAATTTTGAGTTAATTGGTTCACCTTGATCATGGGATATGTTTCCATAAATGATGGTCATGTTTGAGGTAAAACTCCTCCAGTTCAATTAGTGTTTCTATGTTTTAACATGTGAATGTTTACTTGCTTAATAAAAGGTTATTTAAACAAAGTGGATTTATTAATGAATATTCTTGTATTCAAATTCTCTGTTTAGTCTCTACCTTGGTATGAATGTGAATCAATGCGTGAAATTATGTTTAGCAGAGGTATGCTAAAAACTATTACTAGCGGTACTATCGGGTGCATTTAGCCAGTGTCATTCAGTGAGAGCAACCAACTTTGGATTGTTTTCCCTTGCTGTAAAATTACAAGTGCGGTTTTGAACGTATAGTGCTTGATGGAAATTTGCCATGTGCGGGAAATGTTAATTGATTGGTTTGCATCATAGTCCATTCTCAGTAATTTGTGAATCTCTCATCAAATCTGAGAGCAAGTTTTAGCTTTAGAGTATTATTAACTACTCTTCAGCGGTAAACCAACACGCACAAAACTCATTCTTAATATGATTGTGTAGAAAGAAAATTGCTTATTTACTTAAATTTCTGGTCTCTTTTGCTGACTTTAGAATTTAAAGTGTTGGGTGGCTGCTGGAGAACACCTCATCCTTTGACTTACCGAGATGTGATAGTGTTTGGGAGGAAAAAATTTGGATGAGATAGAAATATAGAAGAGAATAGTAGCGAATTGGAATTGTTAAGAAATGATAGAGAAATATAGATGTTTATTTTAAGAAAAATAGGACAGAGTAAAAATAGAAGTATAACAAGTATTTTTCGTATAAAGACTGATGTGAAAAACTGATAACTGAAAGAATATTCGGGACTTGTATCCAGGAGAATGCAATATTGATTACGAATTTCAATGATCGAAAGTCATGATAAAATTAACTGAATTTTAACAAAATGTATAAGTTGTTGGTTTTGTAATCATGACATGACCGTTATTGCACTTTATTCTAAAAGTGCATCTCCTGAATTTAGAGTAGCCAAATTCATTATGCAAAATTGGTAATCGATTGTGAATAATTGGAAAACAAATTATTTGATGAACCAACCATTGATAATTTGACTAGTGGTGGACAAGCTGGTTGTTTTGACAAATAAAGTTATCTCTAAATTTCTTGCAGATTTTAAAAGGGAGCGGAAAATAAAATTGAGTCAATTTTTTAGGGAAAATAAAAATATGTATTAAGTTGACGTTTAAGTTAATTTGATTTGAAAAGACTAATAATCAATTATGGAAAATTATTCATAATGGATTATAATTGGGGAAGTAAATGTTTTTCCTAATAATATAATATTGAATATTGATTATCATTGACAGTAAAAATAAGCTTACTGTTAAATTTCATTCTTGATCTATAGAGAAATTGTATGTTGGAGGATTTGTATTTGTTTATTTCTCTTCACTTCTATTTTCAACACTATCAAACAATTTTTTTTTCACCCTTCTTTTTTCATGTTTTCCCTCAGTCCCTCTCTTCAGGAACAGACAAGAGATTCCTCGTTTTGATAAATGTCTTATCAGTTATTAAAATTTCTTTTTTGACAATTAAATTTAGATAATTTTCTCTTATAAAGAAATGAAAGGTTGTGTAGAAAATATCACCTTAGATATTAAGATAAAACTTATCAGAATTTAGTTTTTAAAAAATTATTTTTCAATTTGTTCTGTACTCAAGTGTTATTACAGTATATTTATTTAGCTCTTCCTTTACCTTGAAGTTTGACAACTGAAGTAAACAAAAACAAGTAGCTGAAAATCAGTAATATATCTCACAACTCAAATATAAGGAAAAAAAGTCACGAGAATTAGATATAGACAAATTTCAATCCTCTAAACCTTATTTATGTTGTTTTAAAACTACTTTTATTTTTAAATCAAACGTAATTCTTAATAAAAATATAACTTCGGACATCTTAAAAGAAAAAATATATCTTTTATTATATAGAAACAAGAATATTAAATAAATTTAACTACTATTCTTAATTAGTATTGAAGTAATTAATTTTACATATAAGTTTACTCGAATTACATATTCACGCTTGGAAACGCACTAAACAAACGTGCAATGCGATAATCATGGCACTTTGTATCAATCACCATGGTGCTTCTGCGTGGCGTGGACATTATGTATGATATAGGAAGAATGGAAACCAAACATGTCGTTAAAGTTCATTTATTTAGGTTTTTATAAACTTTAAGAGTTGACTTTTTGAACACCCAATGAATCCTTTTTCCAAATTAAATACCTAATAAACTATAATTTTTTGGTTTAAGTTCATAAAAAAATATATTTGTGTTTTATTTTTTATCATTACATTGACTCTTTTAATTGAATCCTTATTTTTTTTATATATTTTTTTCTTTCAACTTAATTTTTTATAATAGTAATTCATTTTTTTTCATATTATTATTATTATTATTATTATTATTATAGGTAATAAAAGAAATTTAATAAACGTAATTTTCAATTATTCAAAATCGCAGTATACAAGTTTCAACTTAATAATATACACAGGAATAGTAGAATGAAACAGGTGATAACAGATATTTAAATTAAAACATTTAATTTATTAAGTACCTAATATATATAATTTTTTTTATTAAAAATAATCATAGAGAAACTAAAATTTATCTAACATTTTATTTAAAAATCAAATTAAGAGACGGCCACATAAATATAGTCGTAAAATAGTGTTGATCTTTGAATCAAGCTTCTTTTCACAATCCAAAATGAGTGATCTATATCCACATCAAGGTATCATGGTCCTACCAAACAAAAACATGTTCATTATCTATAAACCAAAAAAGGAGACCACTAAAGGTACATTTGCCACAGAAGACAGCGACCATAGTAGAAAGATGACATGTATCTTTAGATCATTAATTATGCAGCAAGTACTTTGAAAATCATATACTAAAACACATCAGAAATGAATTTCCAAACTTGTGTTTTGAGTTTCTTATGTCGAAAAATATTATTTACAGTAATATTTTGTATAATGAAAGGTTTTGTGATGTATGTCAAAAGTGGTAAAACATATCCAGCAGAAGCTACTGCATGTGAACAATTCAGTTGTATAGTCTGTGATCTCAACAAAAATAAACTAAAGATTCTCAATTTCAATGGGAACAGATTGATTGATAGGTGCATACATCTCCCAAATGAGTAAATACAATATGAAAACTGTGTTTCGATTATATGCAAGAGGAACTGATATATCTTGTTTCAAAGCCTCTTGCATTTATCCTCCACCAACCTAATCATAGTGTCCAACTCAAATAGATAAGCTAGCTGCCATTTTACAACTAACCCTTTGGACAACCTACAAAGGTGAAGTTATAGCAATGCCTGAATTTACTTTCACACCACCTTCACCATCTGAAGTAACTCCTCATACAAGTCTACTATTTAATGTTGTTGTATTACTCATCAGTTCCTCTGTATCCATGAGATTTTGCATACATCAAATCTTCAACGGCATAGACTACAGCACAGAATAGAAATCTTGAGTAGTTTGTTTGCTGTTCTCAGTTTTGCTTTATCTCTCGCAGCATTTCCACTACATTCTTCATTTTCGGTCGTTTGGCTGGTGTGTTGTCGGTGCACAGCAATGCAACCTTCAAAGCAGCAAGCATTTCTTTCCTCCAACCAAAAGAAACTGTGCTAAGCCTGGCATCCAATATCTGCTCTGGAGTTTCCCCTCTCACTGGAGCACTGTGAACCCATTTCACCAAATCTACACCTTCACCAAAATCCTCATCAACTGGTAATCTAGTTGTGAGGATCTCCAACAGAACAACACCGTAGCTATAAACATTTCCTGGTGCTGTCACTTGCATAGTATATGCATATTCTGCATTGCAGAAGAAATGTAACATGAAGCATGCTAAACACAACAAAAGTAGAGTTTAATTTGTATGTAATGACTGTATACAAAAGTTACCCTCATCAACCAGTTATAAATCATCATTAACATGAATTTTAATGTAATATTGTAAAGTTAATTAACTATGTGTAAAGAGATGATAATGCAAAGACTATATACTGTAAAAGTTAATAGCGCGAATAGATGGGAGAATTGCATGCCAGAAATTAGCATACCTGGAGGTATGTAACCAAAGGAACCAGCAACTGCACTGATACTTGCAGTGCCTTTGGTTGGATCCAGAAGTTTTGAAATCTCTATCTCCCCAACTAATGGTTTGAAATTTGCATCCAAGAGAACATTGCCAGAAGAAATGTCAAGATGGATGATTGCCACATGATGAAGGAAAGCCAAACCTTCTGCCACACCAATGGCAATGGACAATCTAGAGGGCCAGTCAGGTTGATATTCAGGTTTCCGGGTAGATTCATGAAGAAGCTGAGCCAGTGTTCCGTTTGGAAAATAATGATGCAAGAGAAGAGCAACATCTTCATAAATGACATAGCCAATGGGACGCACAAGATTATCATGACAAACTTTGCTCAGTCTTTCAAGTTCTCTAATCATCTTGTTCTGGTGGTGGATTATTGTCTTGTCTACAGACTTCAATCTCCTAACAGATAAGACCACCCCAGAAGGCATGATTGCCTTGTAAACTGTGCTGAAAGTTCCGCTGCTGAGCTTATTAGAGTCTTTCAGAGTTGCTTTAACAACAGCATCAAGGTCTACTGCTTGTTTGAGATTATCAACAAAAACAGTCCCTGCAATTATAGTTGGGTTGTCATTGATGCTCTCATCGACTATCCCAGCATCTTTGGCTACTTTTTCTTGCCTCTCTCTGATCATAAACAGCAAGACAACTATAGTTACCGACATAAAAACAGCCAAACCAGAACCAATTACAGCTAGTATGATTCTGTAAGAAACCCGGTGATGGTAAGCCTTGTGATCATCATAAAGGGTTCCACATGAAGGGTTTATAGGCTCTCCACAAAGCCCTTTGTTGCCCAAAAAACTTGAACTAGGACTCTTCTGGAATGGTACAAATGTTGGTACCAGGCCTGCTAACAGATTATTTGAGAAGTTCACCTCTATCAAGCTCAACATTCCCTTAAGTTCAGGTGGGATATTACCTGATAGCCGATTGTTTGAAACATCCAGTGAAACAAGTTTGTCCAGTTTTCCCAATTCAGGGGGCAGAAGTCCATGAAGATGATTGAAGCTCAAATTTAAAGCTATCTGTAAGTTCCTAATGCGCCCAATCTCAGGAGGAATAGTTCCAGTCAAGATATTGCTGCCCAATTGTAATTCAAGAAGTTTTGCACAATTACCAATTTCATGGGGGATCTCTCCTCTTATAAAATTCTGATCCAACAGCAAGTACTGCAACCGGGTGATATTGCAGATTTCATTTGGTATTGTCCCATTGAATCTGTTGTTGCTAATATCAAGCTTGTTAAGATTTTTGCAACTCAGAATTGATATTGGAATATCGCCAAATAGGCTATTTCCAGAAAGAATTAATTCCTGAAGATTCATAAGTTGTCCAAAGTCTTGTGGAATTGTTCCAGTAAATCCATTTGAAGCCAAATTCAAGAGAGTAAGATTAGAACACTGAGAAAATTCTGCCACAACCTCACCAGAAAGATCATTATTATCAGCTTCAAAGTAGGTTAGGCTACTAAGATTTCCAATGGTCTTAGGAATGGTACCTACTAGATGGTTGTTTCCAATTCGAACGCTGGAAAGGGCTTTGCAATTCCCAATTTCCTCAGGAAGTTCTCCACTAAAATTATTCTGGGTGAGAACCAGAACTTCCAGCTTCCCTGGAACAAAAATGCTAGCTGGTATTGGACCTTCAAGCTGGTTAGAGTGCAAGTTAAGTATTTGAAGCTCAGAAATTGAGCCTAGATCATCTGGAATCTTGCCATCTAAACGGTTCTCATAAGCAGTGAAAAGCCTCAGATTAGTTAAGTTTCCCACCCAGGAAGGTATAAGACCACTCAAATGGTTACTAGAAATTTGAAAATCTTGCAATTTCTCTAAGCCCTGAAGTTCCATTGGTATTTCTCCCACAAGCACATTATTGGAAAGGTTCAATGATTTGAGGTTTCTGAGACCACCCAACTGAGGTGGGATTGAACCTTGGAACTTATTTGAAGACAAATCCAAAACTTCGAGATCAGATAAATTTCCAAAATCAGGAGGAATCAATCCATCAAAGTTATTATTTGAAAGATCAAGCCGCTTCAATGCTTTGAGCTCAGACATTAAAGTTACATTACCTCGAAGATTCCGGTGAGACAGATCCAAGCTCTCCACCATTGAGTGGTTACCACAGTTGACACCTTGCCAAGTGCAGTAATCTGAGTTGTTGGCATCCCCCCATCCAGGGACTCTAAGCTCTTGGTTGATGGCCTGTAATATAGCTTGCTCCTGAAGCTCAGCACCAACAAGCTCAAAACATGACAGACACCAAGCTAGCAGAATGTGTAACAAGCACAGAGCTTCCATCACTGTACACCGTTCTCTGCTGAAGTGAAGTGTAAATGCTTCCACTCCACTCAACAGTGTTTTTCTCCAAGAGCCAAAATCGTTATCAAAACTCTACCAAACACTGTACCACAGCATTAACAACTCTTGTCTCTTGTTCTTTTCACCATAAAAGTCCACGATGAACTTTCCCTTTTCTTATTAAACGTGAGGACTTGGAGCCAAGTATCCCCTCCGTTGTTGCTTGCACCGCTTCAAGGGAAAAACCTTTAGAAGCTTTCACCAGCCCTGAAATGCAGTAAACAACCCCAGAAAGATATCAACATCTAGGAGAAAACCCATTTGAGATTTGAGAAAAATGAAAAACAGTGATGCCATTAAAGTCGTGGTAGTACCTAGTTCCAGAGAACAAAGAAAGAAAAGCATTGGAGAGAAAAAAAAGAAAAAGAGAAAGCTTTCACTTTCGGTGGAAGGAAAACAAGAAGGATAAATAAAAGAGACAAAAGAGGAAGCATTATGAACCGTGGGTTGCATATGAAACATTGCCATACTTGGTAGCAGAAGAAAACATGAAGTGCAGAGGTAACAGAGAAAGTGACTACAACGATGCAGAGGGAAACGTCTCCAATCTTGAGTGAACAGTGAGTGATGAAATGGGAGAAGGAGCTAAGAGAGAAAGAGTGCAATGCTTTATCGCAGGGTTCACGGACCAGGTGTTTTCTTATGTCTCAGAGAGAGAGAAATGAGAATGAAATTCTTTGCCATGTAGATGTAGGCATCACGAGAAATGGGCAGTCATCACTGAATGAAAGCTGCATAAAACTCCTGTCTCATTGCATGTGGGGCACACTTTACCACAGCGTTTTCTGTTTGGGACGGACCATAATTCATCGGGCGCCATTAATTCTCATCCTCAAAAATCAAATCTTTTTTTTCTAATGTTCTACTTTCCATTGGTGAAAAATCAAAACCACGTAAAGAAAAGTTACCCAAATGAAAATCTAAATAGAAAAAACCATTTTTCATTCATAAAATAAAGTTTAGCCCCCCTTCACTCTGATGTTAAATAGCAAACAAAAGTTGGCTCAATAGCAATAGAAAATCAAACTCACATTCTTTGATGTGTGCTTGATTTTCACTGTCATTTCAATAGTTTTTGTAATCCATACAAGTGTAGTTTGAGTCATAAAGTCCGCAATGCTTCTAACTAGTATCTGTAACTCCAAATTTGTAAACTTGTTATGGGTAAGAAAATGCTGATATTGACCACATACAGAAAATGATAGACAGTTTCTGTGTTTTCAGTGTTGTGAATGTGTGTAGTGTTTAATTTGTTGTTACATATTTAAAGTAATTCAGAAATTCATAGCAGAGATGGTGGAGGGATGTCAGAACCCTAGCAAATGTTTTCTTGGTCATAGAAGGAGGGGAATAAGGGCCCGGATGGGAAATTAATTTGCTGTGCCTATTGTTTCTTCCCAAAATTATCATGGATTTGAGAAGACAATAAAGTTGTGCTGCAAATATCACATTACCTAATCCTAGGATTCCCTCAATGTAGGCTTATTTTATATAGGGAATGAGACTTCCCTTTTTCAGAATACATTTCAATTTTTCTTGAATAAATATATCTAAACAATTTTCATAGAGGTTCTGTATTTCTGGGCCCCTATCCACTGCTCCCATTCATGCATCTTATTTTCACCTAAATGATCAAAATTTTCTCCTTGCCTATAAACTTAGCCTACATTTCTAGCATTCATGAATGCAGTTTCTTCAATCATGAAAGCGAAATATGAACAAGTATGTGCATTATAAAAGGGTTTCCGTGCATGTTAAATCAGAAAGATAATTAGTAACATTCGGTTTATATCTCAGTTATAGTGCACCATGTAGCTTCAGTGATTCCATCACCATTCACCAAGTTACAGTGTCAATTATAAGGTACTTGGATGTGTTTTTGAACTTCTCTCACTTATATTTGAAACTTCTAATCCTATGAATTCAAAGCATTCAAACTACGAAGTTTTACATATACTATAGAATGTCAATTATAAGGTATTTAAATGTATCTGCTACCTACAATTCACCTAAACTTTATTTCAAGCATGATTGAGCAATCAAATTGTTGAGTTAGTCTTATGATTCTTGATTTCTACCTTCACCTTCGTGCTGATATCAGAATCTTATCTTTATTATTGAACACAACTCTAACAGTTATTGGAATCAATGCAATATTGCCATTGGAAAGCGAAATCTCTTGAATGGAGAAAATAAAATGACATGGTTGCGCAAAGTAGTGTGAGACAAACCATATGCTTGCCAACAAGTGGCAAAATTCTATGTTTTACCTTAATTCTCTCTGTGTGTGTCATTTTTAAATGGCAGATAATACATCACATTAACTAGGTACACCATTAATTACTATTCATGTTTAAAAAACTCAGTAGTGTCAAAAAGCACACTGCTTTAGAAAGCATATTTTGTCCTTTAATTGTTCTCTCTGTGTCATCATTGCCATCATTAATTACTGCACAACTTAGCACAACTTAGCATTGTATACTTTATATAAAAGGTTATTTTATACAGGTTTAATTAAGTTTTAATTGTAATGTACAATTGATATATTTTTTAATTGAGTTTTTCTTTTAAACTAATAATTATAGTGATTATGGAGATAATCCTTTATAAATAATGATGGTGGACGTAGTAAGGGAGTATGACAAGTTTACTTAATACATTTTTCATTAAAATAATAAAAATCATTCGTTGTTTTATATTAATCACAGTACTATTTTATATTAGTCAAATAATTTTTATAATTCGTAAAAAATAATAAGACGATGAAATTTATTTTATATAAATTATGTAATCTTACATTTTTTTTAAATGATGTTTAATATTTACATCACTCTATTTATAAAAAAATTAAACAATATATCTTAATTAAAAAATATAAAAATTATACTCTCCGTTTTTTTTTTTCATATCTTTGCGAACTTTTTGTTTTATTTCTTTAACTTTATCATTTGATTTTATATACTGTATTCTTCAGTCTTTCTTTGTAGCTTTATCTTTCTTTTGAACCCTGCGTCCAAAATTAGGATGTACATGTATGATTTTGCATTAGATTATAATTTAGCAGACAAAAGTGATGAAAAAAAGTCAAAATCAATGAACATGGTTGTGGACCATGTGTCTGCAAAGAAAGCGGAGAAAGGGGAAAGTGTTACTGTTTTCTCTTACAAAGCATGATAACGACCAACGATCTCATTCACAACAGATGTTATTAGCTCAGATTTGAATTTCAACAAAGCCATCACAAAAATCACAACAAGTAAACATTGCAATTATATTAAAATATAAGTTAATCCGATAAATTCATCCCTTTAATATTAATGTGGTTATTGCTTTAATATAATACCACTTAACAACAACAACATAAAATCTGTTAATAATACGATACAAATATATAAATAAAAAATTAAATATGAAGAAAAGAATCCACAAATACTAAATTTATATAGTTGTTGAATTATAATTGCTCTCATAAAAGTTTCATGGATCTTCCAAGTTAAGATTCATTAGAGAGGCATAATAATAAAATAATAAGATATGAGTTTAATTTATATACGGTATTAATATTACTTTCAACCTAAAATTAAAATTTTAGATCAAAAATATTATTAATTTTTTATGTGAATTGAATTATATTTTATTAATGTCATTTTATAGAGAATATTTTCAAAAGATTTATTAATGATATTAGAGTCAAATATTTGTTTTGGTGACGGACTAAACCAAATCTAGTATGATTCTTATATCAAAAGTATCTCCTGTTATAATAAACAAGATACAAATAAAGTAGGGTATTTGTGATTAATGTTTTTGTCCCATTGTAACCAGACTTACATTTGAGAAGAATTTTGTTGGAATCTAAAAATAAACCTAAATTTTATGAATGAAAAAATAGAACATCTTATAAAATAACAACCCTCTATAAAACTCTTAGAAACATCCATCAAATTCTATCTAAATGCTGAATTTTGATTAGTATTGAAAAGTAGGAAGTGAGAAATTGAAGTGGTAAAAGGAAAAGAGAAAATGAAATAATGTGATATGGTGAGTGGGGCCAAAGCAATGGGCAAGGGTGTAGAGGCATCTTGCAGACAGGTAGGTCCAAGACATGTCCATATGACAGTAAGGTGGCCACCACTATACATTATCATATCAAAAGAAACTTTAAAACAATGTTGCAAAATTTATATTCTTCCTTCAGAAACTTTCCCTCTACATTAACTTTCCCTTACAAAAGCCAAGGACAACATCATTCTTGTCCTAACACTATTTTTTAAAACAAATTTCATCACTTTTCTTTTTTTGGCCGTAAAGTCATTTTTCTATTTAGGTACCCCAAATCCCTCCAAGATTTCTTCCAATTTTCAAAAGTTGTTCTTATTGTAACTTTAATCTTATGTAATTACGGTTACAAATATACCTAGAGTTGAACAAGATGAGTGCAACTTTTAAGGATGTTAAAGGATTTTTTTTTCTTCAAATGAATGATAAAATTACCTCCAAATTGGGGTGGACAGACGGGCTCGTGTTTCCGAACTGGTTCATTAGTTTTGTGGACCTTGCTTATAACAACCTCATTTTTTTTCAGAAACAGTATTATCAAGCCTCGTTCGTGAAATCCATCGATGTAACACATTTGTACTTTTTTTTTTTTGGGAAAGTTAGTTGATATATAATAAGTTAGCTTTCAGATAATAAATAAGATTTTAACTCAGAATCTAAGTTGGTAGCCTGATTTATTGGATTAGAAACGTGAACTAAATTAGCGAGTCCATATTTTTTTTAGTTTTTTAGTGTTGTTATTTACTTAACATTTTTTGGTGTTGTTATTTACTTAGCATTTTTTTATTGTTATTTATTTGACATTATCAGGTGTTGATGTATTCAAAATCTTTTTAATATACTTTTATAGGTTCATTAAGGAGATACAACATTAATACAACCTAAGTCCAATCAAGTAAGGAATTGATATAACTCTCAACCCAAAATCTTAAGATAATAAATTTATGAATCTTCATTAATATTTTACTTTCTCATTTTTAGTCAATGTGAGACTTAGACTCACAATTGAATACTGGATTCTAACAATTGGTGTCAGAATCAATGTCACAAATTCAATTTCTTTGGACTCTTTTGAAGAGGGAGCCCAAGTGGACCGGGTCATAATCAAATCGTGACGCTTAGGCTTGTTTTACACTCTTAAATAAAAAAAGTTGTGCCTTGACCAATTGCTATAGTTTTTGACAAGTGATAAGCGTTTAATGATACAACTACGTATAAATGGAATTTATATTCAAACTAAAAAATCTATTATTATGTTATTATAATTTTATATTTTTTAAAATAATTGAATTTTTATTAAATGTTTTATTATTTTATTTATTTTTTAAAAAGTTGTACGTGTTTGTTTTATTTGGAGAAGTTATTCTGTTTAAATGAGATTATATAACGAGTATCAATTAAATTAAATTTATTTATATTTAATACATTGAAATTTTTTACCTTCTAATTTAAATTAATGCTACATTAAATTTATTTTTTATATTTTTTGTTGCGTGTAATTTTCACTTAACTTCCTCTAATGAAATATTTGTTGCTTCAATTTATAATTTTTTTTAAATTTGAAAAAATAAAAAAAAAAATCTAGCAAAAATTGTTATCTCAATAGATTTGAGATACGTAATAATAGACAAAAAAAAATCAAGAATAATATGAAAATGGACATATATTAAAATAAAAGATATAAACTGAATAAGCTACTAGCTACAATCTATAAACTAGTTGAAGTAGATTATAACTTATCTAATTCTAAAACAACATATTTATTGAGAAGATTTTGTCATGACAATTTGAATTGATTTTAGTCTCGTTCATTGGCATCAATGCGATTGCTTGTGCGATCAACTATCCTCAATTTTATAATTGACTTTTATAGCTTTGGTTAGTTCGTTGAATAACTAATTATTACATTTATTTTAAATTTTAGAGAAATTAATTTATTATCTATAAATAAGTGCCCTAATTTTGACAATTAAGGTGATTTAAAAATGACACCTGTGAATAATATTTATCAAATTATTACTATGTATTTTATATACGGATTCTTTGCTTGTAAAACTGTGGACTAAATTTACTTCTATTTTATTGCAATTTCTTTGTATAGTAATTATAGATTGAATTTATTTTAGATTTGTAAAACCAGTATATGGTTTTTATTCGAGCTTCAATTAAGCACATTTAATCACGTTTAATTCGTTTTAAGAAAGGCATCACCAAGAAAATAAGGAAATGTGTAAAGCATGGTCCTTTGGGGACCAAGTTAAGTAAGACATGGAAAATGGAAAGCATGAAGGAAACATGGGAAATGCTTACTAAATCTTGGTCGAGCGGAAACTTATTCTACATCTTTGATTTAAATTCCAAATTTTCCTCTCATGAAATATAGTCAATTAAGAACATTCTACAATAAACAAAATAACATGAAACACAACATCTAAAAGTCAGTAACATAATTAATAACTTAATTTATTAACGTATAAAGACCACCCACTGTCACTAACTTAATTTATTATTATATTAACATTAATCTTACATTACATCCACCTTAAACTATTTGAGAATAATCTTCAGTGAAGTCAAATCTCATTAATAAAGGTTGTATAATTTAGTCATAAAACTACAATAACAACATTCACCACATACATTCACCACATATGTAATATACATATAGCAAAAACTATGATGTTGAATAAACTTCCAATTATAATAATTAAGGATTGCGATTTAAAACCTAAAGCATGGTTTAAATTTAGAATTAAAATTCCATTAGTGAAATAGATAATGATATTATGACACTTATTTTTTTATTTTCTTTCTTTATTTTCTGACTGAGTTATTAATTAATGTACCACTATCTTTTTAAAAAAAAATAATAATGACTCACACTAAATCACGTCAGAAATCAAAAATGAAAGTTAAGAAATGAGAGTCATAGTATAATTTTATCAGTAAAATGATAGGTTTATATATTTTTTCATATATATGGGTATGGTTATAGTCATGGTCATTGGTTATGGTCATTGAGAGATTGTGGTTTCATATGGTTATATGACATTAGTCTTACATATATAAGATCCTTGACACCACTTTTACCCCCAAAACCTTAAAGTAATGATGTTATGGGTCTTTATTCTTATATAGTGTTTAACTTTGTCTTTTCTATCCAATGTGAGACTTTGACTCACACTTGGACTATTCCTAATAATTAATGTACCACTATCTTTTCTTTTAAAAAAAATCAATGATCCACACTAAGTCAGTCATGTCAGAGATAAAAGATGAGAGCAAAAAATGGGAACCATTGTATAATTTTTTTAGTGAAATGATGATACTATATATTCCATTGAGTAGAGTTGAGTAGTTGAGAGTTATTTAATAGTTGAAAAGGGTAGGTTTACGAAGAAAAGTGATGCGGAAAGCAAATTAATGGTATGATTATGAGTAAAACGGGTGTGATGCAGCAATAATGAGAGGGTTATAAAAGAAATCGGAAAAGGGGCATTGAAATGGTATGATATGATGCATTGATCATAAGTAGAAGAAGAAAATGTTTTGGAAAGACATGATTGTAGCAATTGCATGTGCATGGATGATGGGTGTGAGAGAAAGTGAATTGGGAGATTAAGATCCAAAAGCAATGAAAAAGCATATTGTAGTGATTGAGACCAGGCTCTCCCTTTAGTAGACATGCATCATGAACCTTCTATCATTTCTTGTCTCACCTCCCTACCGCATCAAAACCACTTTTCTTTCTCTCTCTCTCACCTAAGCTTTCCCATTTGGATTTTTCTTAGCTACTTCCCCCACCTATTACCTTTCCCTATCTCATTCATCCAATTTTTCAAAAATCTCATTTAAACATTTATAAAACAAATGTTGTATCATTAAATTGACACTCTAAAATAGTTCACTCCATTTTGACCCGATCGTCATTGGTCAATTAAAAATAAACTAGACCAAATTAACTCATCGTAACAAAATATATCAAAATTTATAACTCACTTCATCAAAGAAGACGTGTTGGTGAACTGATATGTCGAACTAATTATTTTTTTAAATTAGTTTATACAAATAAACATTAAAAATATATTTAATTATATAAATATTTTTAAAATTTTTAATTGATTAATTAATTGTTAAATTAAAATAATGATTATATTTAAGTATTAAATTATTCTATTATAACTAATAATTAATATTTAATTTATAATTTTTAATAATTTAAGTTATAATATTATTGTATATTTACCTACTTAAAATAACATAACATAAAATATTAATCATTTAAATTACTTTTTATTTAGTCATCAATCTGGTAGGATAAACTAGTTGGAATAAAATAAGTTGAAAATTCCAACTTAACTGTTCTTGTTCTGTTGGAATGAATGGGTGGTCGATTGGCGAACCATGACAATTCCTAATTAGCACTAATATATATGACATAAACATATAATATGAAATTTATATTATAGTTTGTTAATTTGGATATGTTTGACCTAATAATTTTATTAAATAAAACAATTTTTTTTACCAAGATGATATGTGAAGAGTTTAGTCGTTACACCTAGAATTAGAGCTCCAAATGCGGTAACTCCCACTCACCCACAGTATTTTAATTAAGAAATATTTCTTTTTTCACTTCCATACTTCTTTTCTACACTTAATAAATATTAAAATTTACACTTTACATTTCGTTCTTTTTTAATTGTGCAGTTCGAAACTTAAAAATGTATATTAAATTACATAATTTAAAAATGGGTTAACTATGTTTTTGTCCCTAAACTATTAGGCGATTTTGGTTTTAGTCCCTCTTCTAACGTTTGGTCTAATTAGGTCCTTATCCTTTCAAAATTCATGAAATCAGTCCTCAATATCTAACGGCGTTAGTGTTTTCTTTGACGTGTGACAAACGGTGATCTTTGTCATCATTTCATTTGTAACACGTGATAAATTAATTAATTTAAAAGTTTAAATTAAATTTCCACCGCATCTTCTTCTTCTTTCTCAAACTAGGGTTTCCTTCCCCAAATCTCTCTGGGAGACACAACTTCTCCTACCTCCACCCAGATCACATCACAAAAGCGTTCCCCCTTTTTCTTTTACAATTGCACACAATCGGGCATTGCAGGTACTTCTTCTTCATTCGTGCTCCGTCCATTTGACCAGAGACGTTTGTAATCGAAAGCCTCATCGTTGAAAGTGTTACCCGCCAATGTCGTCGCTACTCGGATCTCCCTTTTCTCCTCTTCTCTTTCTCTTCCAAGCCTTAGATTGGAAACACCACAACCTCACCAATACCACCATAGACCAATGACGCCCTCCACGGTTCGCCTCTCCGCCCCCGGTTCGACCATCCAAGGCCATGTTGACGCTGCCATATGGAAATGCCACTGACGCAAAGCATCTTTTCTTCCCCAAGCCTTCAATCGTTGCACGTTCCGTCGCTCGCCATCACATATCCATATGTCGCCGCTCCCCTCCTTAACCCTAACCCTTACCCCCTCCACGGTCTTACACCTCCCACTCCTTCTTCCGCACTTTCTTCGCCACCATGATTTGCCTAGCAGTTACTGTTTCCTTGAATTTCATATTCAGTGAATTGATCGGCGGAGACTGGTTTGGACGTGAATTATTTGGGAAGGGTGATGTTTGTAAAAACCCTAGGTTCAATTGCAGATTCATTTTCTGATTATGTCTGGGTAATTGATGCTTACGGTGATTTATGTTTATGCGATATGATTTAAGTTTTGAATGGAATTTTTTGTTGTTAGTTATGAATTTTTTGTTCTACTAAATATGTGTAGTCAATGGATATTGTCTATGAAAAGATGTTTCAAATTAATTAATAATGTTGATTTAATAATGTTGATTTTTGAAATGAGAGATGGATTTTCTATTGTGGTGATGGAGGAAGAATGGTGTTTTCTGTTGTGGTGTGAGGGGGTGGTGATGATGGAAGATGAATTTAGTTGATGTGTGGTGATGATGGAAGATGAATTTAGTTGATGTGTGCGTTAGAAGGAGAAAGATATGAGCTTGTTGTTAAGGAATACGATAAATATGTTTGTTTTGTAATGGATATTTTTTATTAAAAAAAGCCAGAATTGTGGATGAAAAATGGAAAGGATGAGATGAAGGTCGGGTCATAAAGGATGGTGGATGGTGGTGCTGGAAATGGAGAACGTGAAAAGTTGAGATGGGTGTTGTAACATGGAAAAGAAGAAAATGCTTGAGAAATAAGATGAGGTGGAAATTTAATTTAAATTTTTAAATTAATTAATTTGTCACATGTTACAAATGAAATGATGACAGAGATCACCGTTTGCTACGTCAAAGAAAACACTAACGTCGTTAGATATTAAGGACTGATTTCATGAATTTTGAAAAGATAAGGACCTAATTAGACCAAACGTTAGAAGAGGGACTAAAACCAAAATCGGCTAATAGTTTAGGGACCAAAAACATAGTTAACCCTTTAAAAATCAAATGTAACTTCTGAATTATGTAGTTCACTCCTAGAATTCTATAAAGGTGGCAACGAAACATTTATATCTTTCACATTACATCAAATACGTATAGTATTCGATACATATATTATATTTTATGTATCAAAGATAGTCATTAATTTTAAAACATATTAAAAATATTTTTAAAGTATCAATATAATATATTTTTAGTATTGACCATGACTAAAAAAAAATTCAATAAAAAATCATGACTCGTTTGGTGTGAAACGAAAGTTAAGAGGATACATTATAAAGAGTGCTTAAACCTTCTAAGAGGATATGCAGGACTACTTTACATGCAGAAATTCAAAAAACTAATTATTACTGATTTAATATTTGTTTTATGTTTGCCTTAATATACTCTTACAACGAAAATATTAATATGCTTTTGAAATGAAGTATTTATTTGTTTTAATTAATATTTATATTTTAATGCAGATTAAATAAACTGATAATTTAAAAGTAATATTTTTGGAATCTAATAATATGAATAGGTCAAGAAAATGAAGTTAAAATGTTACCTCATACAACCTATATCCTACACACACCTATTCTTACATAGGATAAGGTTAGATCAATAATTTACAACTGGAAGTAAACTAATTATGTGTCTGTTTTCGTTTTGTCCCATCACTGTGCCGAGTAGAGAAAGGAGAAAATATGTTTTCACAAATCCTGCATAACGTGACGTTAGTTTAAATCTTATCCAAACGCACATTCATTTTTGTCAAAAATAGCTTCTATGCGGTTAATGGACTTAGCCCAACCAATCTCCAAATCTTGGCCCAGCCCTAATACACACTCATAGAAGACGATTGCATCTGTAAATGCATGTTTTCTTTCTACACCTCTACATCAAATATAAAACATATTATTTTATCATATATGTTTTTGGAAGGATTTCGGATAGAAAGATAAGATTTTTTTTTTTAATTGTACAATCTTAACGTTAAAAAAAATTAGATATTATATTTTGAATTGTATAATTTTAAAGTAAAATGATTAGTTTTAAACTAAATATTTCAAAATATATTTTTATAATTGAAAATAATGTTTTAGTTTTGTATTTATAATCTTAAAATATATTTTGAATTACATACTTTTAAAATTAATTTTTTTAATTTTAAGTTATACAATTCAAAAAGTTTTATATTATTGTTTTTTATTTATTTTTGAATCATGTAATCTAAAAATAAATTATATATTACATATAAATTTATTTTTCTTATATATAGATATTGATTAGTCGGGATGTCATTTTTTAAAATTTTGAGATTGTTGATTCTGGAAGTGTATTTTCATTGGCTCCAAGTATAATTATCCAAAACCTCTTTGCCTGATCTTAAGCATATATGGAAAAACCATTTGCGATATCTGCTAATTCTTTCAAATGAAATTTGCTGTTCCTCTTTGTAGAATTCTGTTGTGTTCTTAAGCAATGGTGCCTAGTTAGAGGATTTTGGAGCTCCATCCACCACCTGATTTCTTTTTCCACTTACCTGCATCCAATGCAGAAAAAAAAAATCTCACTTATAATTTTTTGAATTTTAATAAATGGTTCTCTAATTCAATAATTGAATTTCTAGTATCATGCTTGAAAATAAGTGTAAAAGTAAATTTGTATTGTTTTTATTAATTTACAAAAAATGAATATATTATTTTATTTTTCATCAATATACCTAATTAAAAAAATTAAGACTAAAAAATAATTTATCAAAATCTAATAAAAAAATTAAGAGACGTAATTACTAAAAAAATATGATAATCAAGTCACATTTAAGAAATGGTTATGAATAAACATATAATACATAACTTTTCTTTTCATATTCATAAAAAAATAAATATACAAAAAACTCATAAGATGAAAAAGAAAAATTAAATATTTTCTATTAAGAGAAGGGAGAGAGTTAACTTTTTTATCTTAAAAGAGAATGAACGAGAACTAAGAGTGAGAGAATGAATTTATATTTAACTTTCTAATTTAAAAAAAAAAAGATGCAAGACTAATAAATGAATACAATACATGAGAAACTTAAAATAAGAAAAATCTCTCAATAAAATTTATTATTCTTTATTATGTTTAATTTATTATTTTATTATTTATTAATATTAAATATTATATTTTATAAGAAAAAATAAAAATCAAAGGTCCGTCACTGGTCATTAGAAGGCAGAGCGACTACGGTCATAGTTGAGCCTAGGGATGGCAATTTGGGGCGGGCCAGGTGTGCTGGCCCGCACAAAAAAACGTGGGGAGGGCTGAAATGTTGAACCTGTTGGCCCGTGACCCACCCCGCATAGGCCCTCAACCCTCGCGGGCTAAAGGTGGGGCGTGGTGGGTTGGCCCACTGGCCCACTGGCCCACTTACAAAATTATATGTTCTCATTTTTTTAGTTCTCACTCACATCATTCAGTTGTTTCTTTAAGTTCTTTCTATTTATTATTATTATTATTATTATTATTATTATTATTATTATTATTATGTATAATCATGATATATAAGATAATGATTTTAATTTTTGAATATGGAATATCTTTTTGTGCATTTTTAAGTAGATGTCTTGTAAGGTGACATGTTGTTATTGTATTTTAGCTATAATCTTCGTTATTATTTTTCTTGTTTTTGATTAGGTAAACTAATTGAAATTATTTCGATAGAAAATGAATATCGATTATTATGAAAAATAAAAAAAATTATTTTGCTCAAAAAAAAAAATTTTCACTTATCACAAATGCATACCAATCCGCGGGGTGGGATGGGTAAGAAAAGTGAATCCGAAATCAAACTGCGGGACGGGCCAACCCGGCTCGCACTTTGCTGACCAAAACGCGGGACGGGCCAAAACGGGTCGGACTGACCCGCTTTGCCATCCCTAATTGAGTCCAAGGTTTTTTGGTAGAGCTTATACCTTTTACCATCATTATTTTAAAAGTGAGTTTTTTTTTTTGAGTTAGTACATTCTAAATTTATAGTGTGTTTTTTTTTTATTATTTTGATGCATTTTTGTGTTGATAATGAATTAGTGTGGCGGCGAGTGGTGGCTGGGCCGAGGCTTATAGTGAGGAGGTGAAAGTTGTTTAAGTTGATTTATTTTTTTAGTATTGAGAAATAAATTTTAAGTTTAACTCAATCTTACAATATTAATTTATAAGGTAAGGTTTTCACTCACTTATATATTGTACACTCATAAATTGTAAATTGACTTTATGTCTATAAATTTGAAAAAACTATAAATTTTAAAGAGTTTTTTTTTTTTTTTAAATTAAAGACTGTACTGTTCAAACGTTTCCCACACCAATAGACTTTTCAAGTGTCAGGGATATATTATTTCTTACATTTTAGAAGAGATCTTAAAAATTCTAAAAAATTTATTTTGTGTCAAAGATATTGTTTAAAAAATATTTTTATTTTTATAAAATCTATTATATAAATTTATATTATTTTAATTAATAAAATTAATTATTTCAGTTTTTAATGTAAAAATGATAATATTAAATATCATTAGTTATATCTTAATCGGTGTTCTACATACACTAATTAATATTTTTTTAAATTATTTCTTAATTTAGCATTCTCCTATTAAAAACCATACAAAAAATTATGTGCTACAAAACTAAGATCCGCCGGTGGTTAGAAGCAACGGCTAAAAGTTGGATCCTGAAATCAAAGGGACTGTCGAGAATAGACCTGCAAGACTCAGATAATTAAAGTAAGTTTGACTCATCTTTTTCCTTCTCAGATCATCAGGTGACGCGTGGTATTTCGCAGGCTGCAAATTCAAACCCCATATATGCACAATCATGAATGGGAACCTTTCTATAAATACTCATAACAGTTAAAGGAATTCTTAAAAAGAAGAGAGAAATCGTGAAACAATATTGTTACTCCTGATACAACTTCTTCTCCCCTCGTAATTCAGATACTACCTCCCCCCTTATTGATTAAACAATCATTTGTAATTTGTAACACCTTGCACAAAGATATTAGGACCGAAATTATGCTGCTTCGTACTTAATATCAGAACCAAATAAATCGAATAGCGAATTAAACACTGGTTCAATCTGAATAACTAGTTTAAGCACATAGCCAGCAAAAAAATAGTTCACCTTGTTGTGGCATTACCAGAAGATTAAAAGGCCCTAAAAAACAACAACATACATGATGTAAACCCAAAACATAGAAAAACCAGTTTTTGTGGTGACTGTTTTAAAGCTTACCACTACTTTTCCCTTACTCCAATTCTTCTATCTTTTCCTCCACTTCTTCATCTGGTTCATCAAAGGTTAAGTGTTGGCACGATTCCAGATTACCATCAATTTCCAATCGTTCAAGGGTGGGTAGGTGATGGATGTCATCATGGAGAGACAACATATTAGGACAGCTTGTGACACACAGTGTTTTCAGACAATTCATAGCTGATAGCCATTGAGGAAGCCCCACAAGATTGTTGCAGCTTGAAATTAACAAGTACTGCAATGTATCAGTGGAACCTTGAAGCCATTGAGGCAAGATCAATAACTGGGGCAATGAAATGAAGTTTACAATCTTCAACCTCAAGTGGAAATTTTGATTATGTTCCTTTGACAACTCCAACACATCACAGTTGTCAACTAACAAAGTCTCTAATTCAGGAAAATGTTCAATATCAAGTGGCAAGGACTTTAGACTCTGGCAACAGGAAATACACAACACTTTAAGAGTAGGGAGTGTAATCCCTCCAAACAAAGATTCCACGTTGTTGCAAAATTCGATTCTGAGAGTCTGAAGAGAGCTCAAGTTTGCAATCTCATCCTCTGGAAAAACACATTGCTTTGTGGTTATCTCCAAATGTTGAAGACTGATCATTTTTCTTAAACCTTTAGGCAGTGCTACAAGCTCTGTACATCCACTAAGTATCAAAACTTCCAACTTTAGCAGATTGCAAAGAGAATCAGGAAGTCTCTTTAAGCTTTTATTATTCTCAAGACTGAGATATCTTAAATGTTTCAACTTACCAATGTAAGGAGACAAAGTTTTAGACACAGAATCACTTAAATCTAAGAATCGCAATCTATTGCACCGTGAAACGCATTCAAGCAAAAAAACTTCACTGTTGGCTCCTATTCCTGGGGTAGGAAATAGTATGGTTCTCGCACAAACAAATTTGTGGACTGGAAAATTTTCAATTCCAACATTTTCAGGAAACGATAGATGCTGGACATACCTGTGTTCTGGTCTAAATACAAAGGGGTATCTTACAATTATAGAGCCTTTTCCCAAATAGCATGCAATATCATGCACCAACTCATGTATTTTAAAGGCAAATCCAATGTCGTAGTCAACAACATCCTGCAGAAAAGATCTTGAAAATAGTTCACACATATATTGATTTGCACCACCGTGTTTCAATATTTGGTTTCTGTTTGGTGATGGAAGGAGACCAAGTGCACCCCAAAGTGATGTAACATCAAAACTATCAAATGCATAGCCACATGGGTAAAGATTGAACAAAGCAAAACATTGCCTCAAATTGGATGGCATTTGATCAAAACTTAACTTAAGTGCAGGCCACATAGCACTGCCATGTTTTATTGAACTCCATATTTCGTTGTCTCTCACAAATTCCCATTCCTCTTTTTGATCTTTCAAATATAATAAACTTCCCAATGTTCTCACTGCTAAAGGCACCCCTTTGCATTTTTTCACAATTTCTTTCCCAATACTTACCAAATATGGATACTTTTTCTCATCTCCTTCTTTAAATGCCCATTTGACAAACAGAGACAATGAATCCTCCTCGGAAAGTCCTTCTAAAAGGTAAGAGGGAACCGTGCCCATCATGGAAGCCGTCACGTGACTGCGTGTAGTCACTAGAATTTTACTTCCTGCAGCACCTACTTGTACTAAATCCCTCAACTCAACCCATTTCACAAGATCTTCATTCCACACGTCATCCAAGACTAGTAAGAACTTTTTACAGGCAAGTTTGTTTCTTAATTGACATTGCAGTTGCTCCACATCTACTTTGTCTAAATTTTGTTGGTGAGCAGAATCATTGTTAGAGTTTATGATTTTAATAATCTCTTGCTTAATTTCAAAGGCATTAGAAACACAAACCCACATCTTCAATGGGAACAACTCATGTATCCTCGTATCATTGAACACAATCTTTGCCAGTGTGGTCTTTCCCAAGCCTCCAATCCCCACAATGGGGATGACAGAGAGCCTTTTGTCATTATTATTCGGATTCTGTTGCACCAAAAGCTGTATAATATTTTCTTTATCTTGATTCCTTCCTATGACATCCGAATCAATAACGTAAGAGTATGTCATGTCCCTTCTATGTACAAAACGTCTATCAACACCAATTCTGTCAAGACCAAATTTGTGTCTGTCTGCTGCAACCTTGTCTAATCTCTTCTTGATTGTTTTGATCTGTTGAGCCATTCTATAATGAAAAACAAGAGGATTAGAACTTGAGAAGAAATGAGCTACCTTGATTGTGGTGCTTCCATGAGCTTGGACAACTTGTTTTTGCAATGTTTCGCACTCAAATTCATCCAACATATTTTCGACATCAGAGAAGACATGTTTGATCTGCCTCAGCCATTACACGTCTTACATTGTTCACTAGAGTCTAGAAAAGATATTTTGCAGTGTCATTGTTTTACACCAAACAATAATAAGTCTATTCTTTAAAAAAAATAAAAAATTTAATCAATCATATACAAACAGATAGGGTTTGGACTTGACCATACTATAGCCATGTTGGACTAAAACTTGCCTCTTGATTAAAAGTTGTATTTTTAAATGGCAACAAATTTGAAAAATGGAAAAAAGTAAAATATATCGTTCAAGAATGGGATTTACCTTGGTGTAAAGAAATATATCATGTGAATGGTGAAGTGAAGTCATGATCTCACTAATAGTTCGTGCTCATATGCTAATCAGAACCAGGATAAAAGTAGATTTTGTGTGGTTCTTCAATGGAAAAAAACTTCAAAGGCCTTTTACATTAAGTCATAAACAAATTCATATACGAAACCAAAACACAAGCTAAAAACCTTAAAACAATGATTAAGCTAAAATTAGATCATATACGAATTAAAAATCAGATTTTGAAAAATCAAATAGGAAACAACTTATATAAACTAGATAATGCATAAACTAATTTTAATTCGTGGAGGAACTAATTTTGTTTTTCTTCTGATTTTTCATTCCCATAACTATAATGGAGAGATCTTTCTCGTAACATAATTTGCTATTCAAGATCTCTCAACATCAAATTAAGATATTATTAATCACAGAAATACAAGGAAGTAAGATATATCAACACAGTAGGATATAACATATTTCTTACTGTAACATATTTCTGAAAGACATAAATATCAACACAGTAGGATATGTCCAAATTGGTATCTCTTATTATAACATATGTCTGAAAGACATTTATATCAACACAGTAGGATATATCATTTGAAAAGAAAAATAATTAAGTAATTAAATCATGAATATAATTTTCACCTTTTCTAGCTGATATGGCAAAAGTATTTTTTAATAAGAAGGAAGTTTTAAAACGCCAAAAATGATAATTTTAGTAGGAAACAAAACTTTTCAATAGCAAAACTCTGTTTTATATGACTTGGAATTATACTTGAGTGACAAGTGAATGTTTTTGATATGTATTCATCTATAACTATATTTCTAGTTATTCAAAATTTCATTCATTAACAGGCTCTAACAGGCTTGACAATAAAGGGGATGAAATCAATTAGATACAATTATAAACAATTTTCTTCATATGTGAAAAAAAAAAGAGACATGAGCGTAATGGGAAATACATAACATATATAACTACTCCTGCTCATGCTTTTCTCCGTTACCTCTGGCTTTGTACTTTGTTTTTGCAATTACAAAATGCTAGAGAAGCATACATGAGTAAACACTGAATTAAAGTGTATGCTATCCAATCGGAATTGCTCATGGTGATTTGCTTCATTTAATAACATTTATCACCAAGATTCTAATTTTATATACCCTGTTTTGGATTGGTAACTTAAATTTCTCTTTCATATCCCATATTGAGGTTCTAACCTACATGCAATTGCAACAGCTTAAAACTCTTAAATTTATAATTCCATTTTCCTAGACTGGTTCTTATACCATTGATGTTTTCTTTTTTTTCAAGAGAAAATTCATTAGGAAAAGATTACATAAATGTGATCTAAGTCTAACCCATATAAGAAATTGATACTACTTTTAACTCAAAATCAAAAGAAAATGAATTTATGAGTCTTTTTTCTTATAAGGTGTTCAACTTTCTTATTTCTACTTGTTGTGGAACTTAAACTCAAACTTAAATTCCCAATAAAATGAAAGGCAGATCATAAAGTATAAGATTCACAAGATTAAGAGATTTTGAAACTATAAGTGACAAGGAGGCTCTAAAATGAACCGTTCATTCACTAAAATCTAAATTTCTATACAAGAAAAAAAAGGAAAGAGTAACATAGAAGAGATGTCATCATCATGGTCTACATCAAGCAATCACCCATAGTGCGATCCATGGGTTCAAGGAACAACTATCACCCATAAAACATAAATCAAAATAATTTAAAAAGTGCTTTAGAAAAAACAATCTGCATTACAGAACCTAGAAAAAAGAACGGAAAGACCTTCAACATTTATCAAGGTAGTTGAAACTTTTCACTCCCTCTTCTATTTACTTTTTATTCCAGATCTTTTCTTTCAACAATGCTAAGTATGACATTTGGTCCAATACTCTCCGACTTACAGCGTGTATTTTCTGAATAATTCAGGACAGTCTATGATTTGTAAACGTTCAAGGGCAGTGAGGCAATTGATGCCATCTGGAAGAGAATGCAACTTCGAGCAATCTTTGATGTCAAGTGCTTTCAGACAAGTTACCATTGGTAGCCAATCAGGAAGCACCTCAAGATTGTGGCAGTGTTCTAGTCTCAAGGATAGTAGTGTTTTAATAGATCCTTGAAGCCAATGAGGCAATGTCTCTATCTGTGGCATTGAAGTAAATAGTATTGCTTTTAACTTTAAGATGAACTTCTGGTCTTCATGACCCTTGGACAATTCCAATTGGTCACAGTTCCCAATACACAACGTCTCTAATGCAGGAAAATGCTTACTGTCAAGTGGCAAAGCTTCTAGCCTCTTACAGCTATTAACAGTCAATGCTTTCAGATAAGGAAGTTCTATCCCTGAGAATAAAGACTCCACATTATCACAACATTGAATAGTCAAATACTGAAGAGAGCTCAAGTTTGCAATGTCATTCTCGGGCAAAACAGCTTGCTTTGTGGTTATGACAAAATCTCGAAGACTGATCAATTTTCTTAATCCTTTGGGTAATGCTTCCAGCTCCATGCATCCACCAAGGTCCAACACTTGCAAACTTTGAAGCTTACAAATAGAATCAGGGAGTCCCCTGATTTTCTTGTTATTATAAAGACAGAGAGATCTCAAATGTTTTAACTTCCCAATGAAATAAGGCAAAGTTTCAACTGAAGAATAACTTAAATTCAAAATATGCAAGTATTTGTACCTTGAAACCAATGTAAAGAAAGCTTCACTCTTGGCACCAACACCATCCTTAGGAAAGAGAATGGTTCTCACACCTACTGATTTTGAACTGATTGATTTGTCATCCAAATCGTTTTCGACAAATGACAGATGACGAATACTCTCAGGTATACTTTGAACGTGGGAATTTATTAGTAGACACTCATCTTTTGCAACAAACAAGGCTAGATCATGCACCAAATCATGTATTTTAAATGTATAAACTGTCCCATAGCTCACAAAATCTTGAATAAAAGATCTTGACTGTAGTTCACAGAAATACTGATTGGCAACATCTTGTGTCATATTCTTTTTCAGAGACCCAAGGAGTCCAAGTGCACCCCAAAGATTAGCTACCTCAAAATTAACGAATTCATAATCCTTTGGGTAAAGGGAAAACAAAGCAAAGCATTGCCTCAAATAGGATGGCATAAGATCATAACTTAATTTGAGTGTAGGTAAAATATCCTCTTTTTTCTGCGGTAAATTCCAAATTTCTCTGTCTCTCACATATTCCCACTCATTTGCTTCAAATTTGGAAAATAATAAACTCCCTATAGTTCTCACTGCCAATGGAATCCCTCTACATTTTTTCACAATATCTATGCCAATATTTATCAAATGAGGATAATTTTCCTCTTCTCCTTCTTTAAATGCCCATTTGACAAACAGAGATATTGAATCCTCCAAAGAAAGACCTTCTAAAATGTGAGAGGAAACCGTGCCCATCATGGATGCAATGGAGTGACTACGAGTAGTCACTAGAACTGCACTTCCTGCAGCAGCACCTACTTGTATTAAAGCCCTCAACTCAACCCATTTAACACGGTCTTCATTCCATACATCGTCCAAGACAAGTAAGAACTTTTCACCAACAAGTTTGTTTCTCAATTGATTTTGCAGCTGCTCCATGTCTAGTATGTTCAAATTCTGTTGGAAACCAGGAGCATGAGAGTGTGAAGCAGAATCGTTAGCAGAATTGATAATTCTAACAATCATTTGCTTAATGTCAAAGTTTTCTGAAACACACACCCACATCTTTAATGGGAAGCACTCGTTTATCCTGGCATCATTAAACACAAACTTTGCAAGTGTGGTTTTTCCCAAACCTCCCATTCCCACAATGGGGATAACAGGGAGACTTTTATCAACATCAATGGGATTCTTCTGCATCAAAAGATGTATGATCTCTTCTTTGTCATGTTCCCTTCCAATCACATCTGAATCACTCACATGGGAGTGTGTCATCTCTCTTCGATGCACAACACGTGTGTCAACATCAATTGTTTGAAGACCAAACTTATGCCTATCAGCAGCAACCTTGTCTAGTCTGTTGTTGATATCTTTAATTTGTTGAGCCATCTTGTAACGAAAAACAAGTGGATTAGAGGTTGAGAAGAAGCGACCAACCTTGGTTTTGGTGGTACCATGAGCTTTGACAACTTGATTTTGCAGCGTTTGGCACTCAACTTCATCGAGCACATCTTGGGCATCGGAGAAGACACGCTTCAGCTGCTTCAGCCATTCCCGCAGCTCGTGGTTGTGCTCTTGCTTCTGCTCAGCATCCAACAACACAGCTTTGACTAATGAGAGAGTTCTTGTAAACTCTTGCAGATGCTGATACAAACCCATCACCCGAGAAGCTTCTTCATAAAGCTGAGACGCAAGCTTTGCTATGAGTGAATCGGCGATGCTGAAGAGAAATGATTCGGCCATGATCATCAACCCAAACACCAGAGATCTGAACAACGCAAAACTCTTGTCTCAAAGTCAACTTCTGTACCCTCTGGAACTATTTTATTCTTCTTTCTTCTTTGTTTTTCGATCACTTTCTATCGTTGTAAATACCTTTATTCTCATAAAATTTGCATTTAATAACATGAGTTCTTTTGGCATCGTTTTAAATTTTAAAATAGTTTTTGTTTTATTTTAGAAATTTATATTTATCATCAGTCTCAATATTTAGAATGTGAATTTTAAATAAATTCACATTCTAATTAAGATAGAAAAAAATAAAACAAATAGATAAATAACAAATGCTATCTTTTATTGTGTTTGAATAAATTAATCATTAACAATTTAGTATCCCATCGAAAGAGAGAAAAAAAATTATAATTTATCGTATATATAAAACAAGCTTAAATTACGTCTTGCATTTTTTATGGTGGACTTTATTAAAAAGGTGTGATATGATTATCCTGTGTTACAAAAATCTAAATTCTTAATTAAGTTTTAAATTTATCAAATAAATTTAAGTATTTTTAATTGGTTTTTTATTAATTTCTTTTCCTTACGAGTACTCAAAATTTTATTGTGAAAACAAAAAATTATAAGGAAATATTGAATTGTATGTTTAAAACTTTTTGAAACGTTTCGCGAATATTATCTAAGAATGTTCAGATGACGATTTTATATATTTTTGTCATCAACGGAAAACAATTTCACCATATGAAAGTAGACACAACTTTTGATTCTTGATTGAATTACTCGTTAAAACGTTTTAGATTTATGTATTTAAACAAGAATAATGATATTTTGACCGACATTTTTTATTTATATTTAATTGATATTTTAATCACTTTTTAATTATTTATTTTAATTTTTTTAGTTGTGTAATGTAATGTAATAATCTAAAAGTGATTAAAATGATAAATTAAAAGTGAATAAAAAAAATCGATCAAAATATCATTATTCTTCAAATAACGACCCTTGTTCTATGTTAGTGAAAATATAAATAATATGCAACATAAAGAAATACATGGAAAGAGAGTATACATAATACTTTTATATCAAAAATAAATTTAAATATTTTTAATTAGTTTCTTTTAACTATGAGTTCTAAAAAAAATCAATTGAGTTTTATTAAATAAACTAATGCCACAACGTAAAATCTAATATTCTTTGTATTTGTAGTCACTTTTAACTAACTCTTTGAGTATTGTTTGAGCTCATAGTCACTTCTGGTTATGAGTACTCCTTCAACATGTCACTCTTGGTTGAACTAAGTATTATTTCCAAAGTCACCTCTGATTCAACCAAGTATTTTTTTTTCAAGTCACTTTTGGCTCAACCAAGTATTTCTTTTCACTGTTGGACATGTGTATGTACATACTCATCCTCATCTCCATATCCAATTGTAAAAATCAGATATTACCTATATTTATACATGTATTTAGTCAATGCGGAGATTTCTCATCACAACATGGACGAGTTTGGATAATATCACGAAGACATGTTTATTTGCACTTCCCCTCCATCTAAGGTGAAAAATAATATTAAATCAACATCATTATTCTCATAATATTTTACTATATGTATATATTACTCTTGTAATAAATACAATTATAGTATATCACAAAATATTACACCATATTAAATACAATTATGATAATTGATATATATATATATATATATATATATATATATATATATATATATATATATGGTTTAATTATGGTTTAAGTCCAAGATAATGTTGGAACTTTCAACTGAGTATCTAGTAGACTTTTGTGGTCTATTGAGTCATTAAAATTATAGCTGTCAAAACGGGTAATCCGGTCCGACCCGGCTCGACCCATCACGGGTTGATGATTTAGTGAGCCAACCCAACCCGGCTCATTTTTTAGCGAGCTAAAAAAATTCGAATCCGGCCTAGCTCACCACGGGTTGGTGGGTTAAACGGGTTGACTCACGAGTTCACTTAATTAGAAAAAATACAAATTTTTTATTTTTTTTCAGTCAAAACTAAGTTATAGTTCTAATTAAAATTTAAATAAACTTTAATACAATCCAAATACAAACCAAAATAAAAAAAATACGAGTTATTTATGCGTTGGCTAAAAAAAAACAACCTAACATGACCAAAATATAAAGCCCAACTTAATAAAAAAACACTTGTGTGACCCTTTTATCTGCGGGTTGGTGAGGCAACCCGGCTCACCACGGGCCCAACCCGCATGAGCCGAGTTCTAGATGAGCCGGGTAAAAAATCAACCCTATTGAAATTTATAAAAAAATTTCAACCCAACCCGGTCTGAACCCGTGGTGAGCCGGGTTAGCTCGCGGGTTCCAACTCATTTTGACAGCTCTACTTAAAATATTTAAAACTTTATTTCAATTAAGTTTCTGTTTTAAAAGGTTTCAAGTTTTGAAGTTTTGACGTGACAGTTAGTTACAGTGTCAATACGCTTAAATGTCGTCACATAATATTAAAAACATTTAATCATGAGGATCTCTCTCAAAGATTTATTGTATTTAGCGAAAATTATTATTAAAGCAAATTAAAATTATAAAATATAAAATTAAAAGATAATAAAAAATATACAAAATTATAAAATTAGATAATAATAAATTATTAAACATAAAATAAAAAATGTAATTTCATAATTTTTAATTATCTAATTTTACAAGTCATATTTTTTATATTTTACAACGTTATAATGTCATAATATCATAATTTCAAAATTTTATAATTTTTTAATCTTATAATTTCGTAATTTTATTATTTTTAAATTTTTCAAATATAATTATATAACTTTTTAATTTTATATTTTATACTTTTGTAAATTTATAATGACTTAGTTATAGAATATAAAGATATTAACAGTAAAATTAGATAATTAAAAAATTATGAAATTATAATTATAATTATTATTTTATTTTATAATTTTATAATTATCTAATTTGATATTTTATAAGTTTATATATTGTTTATCTTTTAATTTTATCTTTTTAATTTATTTTAAGAATATTTTTTGTTAAATACACTAAGATCTTTGTCATCAAAGTTACTTGTAATAAAATATTAAAGTATCACGTGACAACATTCAAGCACTATAATCGTGTAAGGTAGCTACTACATTATACAGTTCATAGTAAGATCTAACGTGAGAGACTTAATTAAAAAGTTGTAAATTGTGAGAATTAATAAATCATATAAATTTAGAAAGGACTCAAAAGACATAATTATATATATATATATATATATATATATATATATATATATATATATATATATATATATATATATATATATATTTTGTAGTTCCCCTTCATTCAAGCTGAAAAAATAATATCAAATCAACATAATTATTCTTATAATATTATGCTTTATGTACATATTATTATTATTATAACAAATACAATTATTATAGTATATTACAAAATATGACATCATAAGAAATACAATTATAAATATAATATGTCACAAATCTTATTAAATATATATATATATATATATATATATATATTTATATATTATAAAAAATAATATTAATTTAATATAATTATTTTTATTATTAATATCATGCTACATGTAAATATTGTTATCGTAATAAATACATTATAAATACATTATAGTATATCACGAAATATTACACCATGCCAAATACAATTATAAACCATGCTAAATACAATTATATGTATAATATGTCACAAATCTCATTAAATCTAATAATTATATACATATATAACAATAATAAATTAAATATTGAGTAAATTGAATGTAATATGTGAATCAATAATATTATTGAGACATAATTGGTTAATCAATGATATTATTAAAGTATATTATGTAAATCAATGGTATTACTCATGATTAGAGATGACAAATAAACCTGTCTATGTGGATATTGTTCGAATCCGTCCCTGTTTTGACACGGAGAATCTCTGCATTGACTGGGTATGGGTATGGGTATGGGTATGAGTATGAGGAATCCCCACTTTTTCAACTGGGTATGGGGATGGGTATGGAGATGCACATATCCCCGCCATAATATCTGTTCCCGTTTAAATTATTAAAATATTCTCAATTAATTAAGTAACCATATATATATATATATATATATATATATTATTTTTTATTTTTGCTAATTATTTGGTTTGTTATGAAACTCATTCGCATCTCAATTATATTTTGTTAAAAAATGTATGTCAATTAAAAATTGTTATGTCTCACATTTAAATATTTCTATTATTTTTTAATATTTTTATTTATTGTATATTTTCCTTTCACATGAAAATGTTTAATACTTTCAATTTAAGTATTTAATAGCACAAACATTTCGTTTACTAAATAATATAAAAAAAATCCTTTACTTATTATTATTATTATTATTATTATTATTATTAGTTTTTGTTTCATTTGGATAATTCTTTTATTTCACTAAAACAATTTTTGTTATTTCTCAACCACTTAGTATATATGTTTATATTTCAAAAGTTTTCTTAGATCTCTAAGATATTTTTTAACTTATCATACCCTTAATTATACATTTGTTTTCCTTTTGTACGATTTCTTTCAATAGTCTCTCAAATTGTTTGTAAACATTTGTTAATTTTTTAATATTTTTATTTTTTGTTTATTTTCATTATGTAGAATACTATTTCGATATATTTTATCTAATTATTTTTTATTTTCTAACTCATTATCAATCATAGTGTAATTTTTTCACTATAATTGTATAAATAACTTTTATTTACTACAATATAAAAATTTAATGTAATTGTCATGAATATTTTTTTATCACCATCTAACATAATTGAAGTTCAAAAGATACAAGATCTATGTTAAAATTTTATTATTATGATTATTATTTATTCTTTGTATCATTTTGATCAAGTAATGTATTATAACTTTTATTAGTGCATAAAAAAAAGATTCATTGGAATTTAAAAGATTGAAGTAAACAAACATTTAAAATATATTTTAATTTGAATATTTGTTTTCCTTTTATATTTTTTAAAAAATATTTTTAAATTTTATCAACTAGGTTTCATTAATGTTTGCAAATTTAATAAATGTGTTGGTTCTCATGAAATTTTATTTATAATCTAAAATGTAAAAAATTATAATTTATTTTAAAATTTTATTATGATTACTATTTGTTCTTTGTATCATTTTGATCAAATGATGTATGATAACTTTTATTAGTGTATAAAAAAGAGATTCATTAGAATTTAAAAGATTGAAGTAAACAAACATTTAAAATATATTTTAATTTGAATATTTTTTTTCCTTTTATATTTTTTAAAAAATATTTTAAATTTTATCAACTAGGTTTCATTAATGTTTGTAATTTAATAAATGTGTTGGTTCTCAAAAAATTTTCTTTTGGTATTATAATTTAAAATGTAAACAATTATAATTTATTTTAAACTTTTATTTTGATTATTATTCGTTCTTTGGATCATTTTTATCAAATGATGTATTATAACTTTTATTAGTGTATAAAAAAAGATTTATTATAATTTAAAAGATTGAAGTAAACAAACATTTAAAATATATTTTAATTTGCATATTTGTTTTTCTTTTATATTTTTTAAAAAATATTTTTAAATTTTATCAACTATGTTTCATTAATATTTGCAAATTTAATAATTGTTTTGGTTTTCATGAAATTTTATTTGGTATTATAATTTAAAATGTAAACAATTATAATTTATTTTAAAGTATTTGATATCCAATAACCAACCATCCTTCTAATATTAAATATTTGATAATATTATGTTTCCTTTATCGTAATTTTTTATTATTTTATAAAAATGAATTAAAATTAATATTGAAGTAGTAAAAAAATGGGTATGGGTACGAGATTATACCCGTTATCCAGTGAAAATGGGGATGAGACAAAAGTCTGATACTCGTTGAATTTGAATATGCGGATGAGGATGAATTTTTTTTACAGAGATGGATATGGGATAACGAAACCCGTGCCCGCTCCGTCCCGTTGTCATCCTACTCATGATATGTTAATATTAGTAAGACATAATTTCTCATTCAATAATATTATCAATTAATTTTGTTACCCATCCACACGTCTATAAATCCCAATCCTCATAGGAAGTATTCACAGTTAATCTCATATACAACTAGACTCATTTTTTTATGTTCTTATTATTGAGCATCAAAAAATTGTTGCACGTACATGACATTCTTATAGGAAGTACTCATAGTCAATCTCATATACAATTATACTCATTTTTTTTATGTTCTTAGTAACTTGAGCATCCAAAAATTGTTGCACGTGGATCTTTCTCCAATTTTATTCTTTTAACATCAATCCTGTCTCTCCACTTCTCTTCAGAGGACTGGTGCTCTTTTTGGGTAATATATAATCTATTTATATTATATTATATTATATTATATATATATATATATATATATATATATATATATATATATATATAATAAGATATAAAGTTTTCTTTTCTTAATTATTTTTTCAGAAATAAGCAAAGCATATCGTAAGTGTGGTGCGTGTGATGAACATTGTTCATCTGCGACAACAAATGACAAGCTCATCATTACTCCCTCTTACACCACTTTAAGCCTTTGGGCACAAAACTAATCTTTTGTCTTCTTTTTCTTTGCCTTTTCGATTTCTCACAGCTAACCATTTCTCTTGAGCATCGCAGAGTCACTCATTGCAGAGTTTGCGTCTCGTGCTTTTCAAGAAGCTTCTCGAGTTGTGGGTTTATACGACAATCTTCGAGACTTTACAAACACTCTCTCTTTAGTGAAGGCTGTGTTGTTAGATGCTGAGCAAAAGCAAGATCACAACCATGAGCTCCGCGAATGGCTCACTTACCTTAAAATTGTCTTTTCTGATGCTGAAGATCTTTTGGATGAATTTGAGTGCCAAACACTAAAAGAAAAAGTGGTTAAAGCTCATGCCAGCGTTAAAGACAAGATAAATCACTTCTTCTCAATCTCTAATCCACTCGTTTTTCGTTACAAGATAGCTCAACAAATTAAAGATATTAGCAACAGACTAGACAAGGTTGCACCTGATAGGCACAAGTTTAGTCTTCAAATAATTGATGTTGACACATGTTGGAGTTGAAAGGGAAATAATTTAACCGGGAGAAGGAAAAAACAGAGCAAGGTAAAGTGTACAGTATAATAAGACTGATGTGAAGAAAGGACTTGTTTCATTCAACATAGCAGCAATACATTTATAATAAAAAATAAAACTGACAGTAACCACATAATCATGATTTCAGGAAACGTGAATAATAAACATACTTGCACCTAAAGTTTAGGAAGACCTATTGACTAATTAAAAAATTAAACAACGATATGCAGTTACAAAAAGCAGATATTTAACACTCCTCCTTGCTTTAGGAACTGCTGCACACTCCAATTCTTTTTCTCAATAATTCAAATTTGCTGACGGGCAAAGGCTTTGTAAACATGTCAGCCAACTGATCTTCAGACTTGCAGTAAACTAAGTTCACTTCTCCATTTTGTTGCATCTCCCTCCAAAAATAGAGCTTGATGTTGAAATGTTTTGTTTTCCCATGACATACTGGATTATTTGCAATTGCAATTGCTGCCTGGTTGTCAACAAAAACCTCAATTTTATTTTTCTGCTGAAAGTGTAAATCATA
>Ga0214545_1000773_pt1 | contig 55115 bp, 32 predicted proteins | sample CNSS4metaG_FD_160064 | JGI IMG/M metagenome (GOLD analysis project Ga0214545, IMG submission 160064) | Root nodule microbial communities from cowpea collected in UCLA plant growth center, Los Angeles, California, USA - CNSS4 | ecosystem: Host-associated > Plants > Roots > Nodule | place: USA... | reverse complement strand
TTTTTTTTTTTTTGTTTGACGTAATTGAGTTTTTATTTTGAAAAATTTATTACAATTAGGTATTGTCTGTTAGTAGTACAACCGTGTTAGTTATGTATTACGTATAAACAAGTGATTTTTTTTAATTTTTTTTAATTAAAAAAAAATAAATTGTCACGTATCAATCTGACATTGTATCATGTGACAGAAATAATGTGATGTGATAGTGACAGTTCCACGTGTCACTATTGGATGTGAAAAGTCTCAATACAATATCTACAATCCCTGTATTTGTTAAAATAACAACTTTATAAATTGAATTGTAAAATTTTAAATAAATATGTTTATTTAAATTGTCATAAAATTGTTTTAAAATTTTATATTTGAATTTATAAAGTTTTAAAATTTTTAAAGCAACTCTAACATTTATCTATAAATTATAAATATATAAATATTTAAAAGAAAATTTAAATAAAATTCAATGCAAAATATGCATTTAAATAAACTTAATTTTGTTAATCAATTATAATAAAAATACCATTGTAAAATTTATATAAAAATTAAATTCGATATAGGAATGAAATTGATTCTGTTTTACAAAAATTGTGACCAAATTGAGACAAAATAAAAAATAGAGGGATTACATTGAGACTTTTCACATCCAATAGTGACATATGGCACTGCCACTGTTACATCACACAGTCTCTACCATGTGGTACAATATCAAATTGACACGTGAAATTTTTAAATTTTTTTAAATTATAAAAAAATACACGTATTAACACGTGGCATAGTTAACACTGTTAGTGTACTACTAACAGAAATGACCTAATTGTAACGAATTTTCCAAAATAAAGACTCAATTGAGTCAAATAAAAAGGAGGAGACCTACTTGAGATTTATGGGGATCTCTGAAATGATTTAACCTTTCAAATACTATACCTTTATTCTAAGATAAAACTTCTTACCACAAAAGATGTAATAAGTTCTAACATCTTGTTTAGCTGACTTCTCATCTCTTAAAGTAAATTCTAAACCTGTATGTATCAAAGGATGTCAAACTTGAGAGTTTACGTAAACTTGTGGGAGTTTCATAAACTCGAATCACAAACTCGAATCGTAAACTCGTAAGAGTTTATTAAAAAAATATTAAAAATAATATAAAAATTTAATATTATATGATATTATAAATAATTTTTTATATATTTTTACTAAAATATTATTATTATTATTTTATCATATTGTATATAGTTATATTTTATAGTTTTTTTATATTACTATTCTATTATATTAACTTTAATTATATGATATATTGAGTTTTATAAAAAATAAAAGTTTTTGGGACTTGAGTGGAGGCCAAATGGTAAGAATAAAATAAGAAAACCCTAAAGCTCATTAAACAACTTCATTGCACAATAAAATAAGAAAACCCTAAAACTCACTAAACAACTTCATTGCATAGTAGAAAGAAATAGAAGAGTTACATAATGTCTCAATTTCTACCGTCGTCCCTAAATTTAGAACTCCAGTAAAGAAAGGAAATGGAAGAAGTGAATGACAATGGCGAGCATACGACCACCCACGAAAGAGACTATTAAGGCAACCACCAAAGACAACAACGACAACAAGCAACTTGCAACCATGAACACGAGACTCACGAGTAGAAACATGACGTTTCAGGTTTAAAGAAGAAAGCATATTGACTCGCCAACTCGACTGCAAACTCGCGAGTTCAACAAAGTTCACAGTGAGTCTACCGAGTTTGCTCCAAAGATGAGTTTTCTTCTGAGTCAACTAGTTCAAGGTGAGTGGAAACATAAACTCAGATGACTTAACGAGTTAACTCGCGAGTTTGATAACCATGCATGTATACTATCTCTACTCACACCCAACAAGGTGATCATTGTAAGAGAAAGAAGACAAACAACATAAAACAACAAGACAAACACGAGGGTAAGCTAATTTATAAAAGAAAGCACATACCAACACACACATACACACACATACAAAAGGATACACCAAACTAAAATAGAATTACAAAACAATATGGCAAATACACCAAACTAAACAGTATCAAATAACCCATCACACAAAAGGATACTCTAGGGATTGATGTATGATTCTGGGTGATTTTTGCACTTGTGGTAATAAAAGAATATTGCTCGACTTGAGTTGCTCTACCTAAGCTTATACACACAATTTTAGTCCCTTTAACTGTCATAAGAACCGTGGGGCCGTTCTTAATGATAAGACCTTCTGCCCCTCTCACCACACAACTCATTGTACTCTACATGAGTCTTGATTAGGTATTAAAGTATCAAGATAAACCTTCAGCACTAACTCCTTCCATCAATGCACACACTACTAATTATAATAAGCAGACTTCTTTTCCTAGAATTCCTTACATTACCATCATTCACACCAAATTCAGTAGAAATAGATCATTAATATATTAGACAACCTAAATCAGAGATTAGAAAGCAAAGAAATCATGAAACACAAAGAAAGAGAAAAGCCATGAAGGTTGGCGTCCAATGTAAAAATTTCACATTATTTATACACTTATCTTGCATTAAATCAATGTAAAACTCATCAAAATTGTCTTAATTGCATATAAATACGAAATGTGGTGATTAGAAATTATAAAAAGTGGAATTTAATACATTTGTTGCAGCTCAGCCAGAAAGATGAACTGAGAAAAGTTAAAATTGAAGCTTGTGGCTGAGCAGTGATATTGGCGCTGAGCCACACTTTAAGAAACCTTCACTGCAAGAAAACCTCAAGCTCTAGATTTGAAGCTGAGCATCAAAGGAAAACCTCCATGGCAGGGAAACCTCCATTGCTCATCATCGAGGTGGTTGCCTAAGCTTGGAAGAAAACCCACTCATGAAGGAAACCTCCATGGCTAATCTTCAAGAATGGAAGCTATAACAACACTTGATTTTCTATAAATACAAGGCATGTCCATGTGATTCATATGTTGATTTTGTAAATCAATTTTAGAGAGAGAAACTCTCTATTTAGCTTTAAATCTTATTATATATCTTTGTAAAGCTATGGAAGGAGGAAGGATACTTCGTATTCTCATTGTATACATCATCATGAGCAACTAATTCCTTCCTACTTGGGATTGAAATGTAACTTCTAAACTCTCTTCGTACCACACTTGATTAGATATTTTTTGTGTTCTTGTTTTATGTGTTAGTTACTTGATTTATATTGGTTGTTTTGGTGAGACATCTGGTTGGTGTTTAGATCCAATCAAGTCTCGTAATGCTTGGCATATACCAAACATGAATATATGACTTTAGTTGGTTTAAAGAGTCTTGTTCTCACCCTTAGGTTTTTCCTTTCACATGATGTTAAATCTACAAGTAAAACGTACTTCCAGGAACACTAAAATAAAGCACACAATTTATAGATAATTAAGGGCAATGTAATTGAGTTAAGAAGCCAAGTTCAATCCCAACGCCTTAATCAACATCACCTCTCTCAAACTAAATTTCAATCTATCTTTCACCACTAGTGCAAAATAGACATATTAGAACAAAATATTAAATCGATTGTAAGGGAACCGATCTAAAACAAAACGCAGTGGCAATTTTGTAAATAAAAGGATGTATATTAGATCAGTTATTTATTTAACCGATCTAATATTTACATATTAGATCTAATATTTACATATTAGATCGGTTGCAAGGAGAACCAATATAATATATAACTATTAAATCGGTTAAATAAACAACCAATTTCATTACACGAAAACCCTTTTTTCGTGTTCTTCCTTTACACCTCAACGTCTCTTTTTCTCTCCCAGGCACTCTCATTCTCATTTTCGCCACCATGGTCGCCGCTCGTCATTAGGGTTTTGGATACAAAGCTTTTCGTCGCCATCGTCGCGTCCAACTGTAGTTTTCATCTCTTCTTCTTCCATTGTTGAAGCTCCACTTGACCTCCTTCATTGGTCTGCCGCCGCGCCATGTGTTGCAGCACCACTCAATCCCGTGCTGCACACCTTCAGTCCAGGCATTAGATCTAGCTTCACTCCTTCCGCAGAACCACAACCAAAAACCATTCTATCTCTTTCGTTCTTGATTTGAGTTTTTATGTTTTTTTTTGTTTCTTTCTCGTCAGATCTGTAGAGTCTTCTTTCCAATGATGCCACTATTATTCTTTGCATATCTTTTCTTGACGAATCTAAAGTGTATTTGGGATCCAAGATCAAAGGCAAGGATGGTGAAGATTTGGAAACCAATGTTGATGAACACCGCTGATGTTTCGAAAATGTTTTTATTTGGATATTAGACCGGTTGTTGCAGAACCGATCTAATATATCTCTAACATATTACATCAGTGCATATTAGATCGATTGTAGAACCGATCTAACATGTGCTTCAGAACCGATCTAATATACATATTTTCTACTAGTGCACTGATTTCAGCATGCAAAAAACCAAAAATCTCAAACCAAAACAACCACTCTGATTCAGTACACTCATCAATCAAACACATCAAGATGCAATCAAATACCAAGATAAACAATTTATTTCAAAATTTAAAAGGAGAACCTAGCTTCCCTTACCTAAAACGTAGACCAAAATTGAACCGAAGATGATTTTCAAGCTACAAAACCCCAATCAACCTAAAGGAACCAAAATAAAGGAAGTATAGAGAATCACGAGCCTCTAATCAAAACTCAAGCAAAGATAAACACCCCCCAAATAGAAGAAGGAGACAAAGGTTAGATTTTTAAATTACACGAAAGAAATTGTTCAGACAAATTTGAAGAGGACTTCGCTACAAGTTCAAATATGGCCTCTGATTTTAAGAGAAGATGAGAACCAAATGAGTAAATAGCAAGAATCAAGATGGAATGGAAGAGAGAGCGAGGTTGGTGTAGATAGAAAGAGATGTCTTATGTTTTTGTTTAAAACAAAGGCAATTGGATTCTAGCTTTTAAAAGAAATGAGTTTTACATTTTCTCCAACAACAAAAATTTTCATCCTAAAACATTTACTCATCAAGTGGAAGATAAGGACAAACTCTCATGATTCTCATATAACAACTACCTAGACTTGCTTGACTTACCTTTCCAACACCTTAACTAAAGGAAAAGCGTGCCTCTATGCTATGTGATATGATGTTCAACAATGTAGATTGGACTGACTACTACCCCCTTAAGACAATTTCTCCCCCTTTGTTCCAAAAGCTTGAACGATATTTTTGCGCCTGACTGACATTTTGTATCTGCTAAACAAAACTCACCTTCCATATGCTATATACTTCCTCTTGTAGGTTGTACAAAAATCTACAAAAAGCCTTGTTTCCCATTTTATTTAAAACATGTTAGACATCACTTTCACATCTCTGATACCATAAAATGACACATCCCATTTAATAGAAAATTTCCAATAAATAAAACATCACATATTATAATATAATATAGAACAAACAACAAAAAATATATTAGAATTAACTATTACAGTTATCCAAAATATACTAGAACAAAAGCATCATGGGCACAGAACAATGTCATACACAAGTCTTAAAACAAAAAGCAATTTTAAGAAGAGATTTGCTCAACAAAGCAAAGAAAGTCATAAAATAAATCCTCAAAAGGTACACAAATGGGAAATAGCTAATATGCATAATCTAAATAACAACATCTCCACCATCTTGACAATCGTCACGGGCTCCCTTATCTGCTCACACCAAAATTGGTGATCATTGCAAAAAGAAAACACCACAAGAAAACAGAGCACAAACAGGAAAAGGGTAAGCTAGTAAAAATAATTTTTTACAGATAAATAAAGTTATTGAGCACAAGCAACATGTGATACCAAACAATAGAAGACCCTCTAACTCGATTATCCGGATACATGTAATGAAATCATATTCACTGGAAACTTGCACTTATGATGGCCTTTATTGCTCTATAGAGCCATTCTTAATGGGTTTCACCTTACCACACACAAAGTTAGACCATGATCATCTAAGGCCATTATTTTGTCAAAGACTAGGACCTCACACTACTCTCACCACATGAACAAGTCTACTCTATGTAAGTCTGACTAATCCATTAGAGTGTCAGAATTTAACCTTACTTAAATCCTTAAGTCATTACATACACTACTTTATCACCAAAGGAATTTCTTCATGAAACTCTCACATACTAAACATTTTATCTTAGAGTAATATCATCCCATGCTAACCGTATCAAATACAGTTTTAAAATATCATGAAATACATGCATAGTCACGTACATCATGCAATTTAGACAACCATATATTCAATAGCAAAATTAAAACAAACTTGCACCATTCTCGCTTAGGTTAGAAGGTCTCGCTCAAGAGACAGGGTCCTCTCGCACAAGCTAGAATCCTCTTGCCTGATCGAGAACTCGAACAACAAGGACAATGAACATCTGCGAGTTCTCGCTTAAGCTAGACTTTGTCGATTAGGCCAGCCTGCTCTCGCTTGGGCGAGACTTCTAGCTTGAGTGACAACTCGTGCATAAGCAAATGAGAGTTTTCTGCTATTCTCGCTTAGGCTAAAGGCTTCTCGCCTAGGTGAGAATTTCTCACCTACTCGCGCATGCAACATCAGGAATCCAAGCCAAAACAACATACGGTGCATTTTCACACAATCACAAACATCAAACCAACATTTTAAGCACGATTCATGACCAAAAACATGCAAGACACTTAAAAAGCTTTAAAACCCTAGCTTCCTATGAGGGAAAGAAGGCCCTTGGTGGAATGAAAACCACGACCCTACAATAGCCTAAAGAGCTGAAAAACAAGCACAAGTAGACGAAAATGAGGCTCTAAGGAAGACCCCAAGACATAACCAACACTATTGAATTGGAAAAGAAGAAAAGACGGAGGTTTGGAGGTCAACTTACATGGAGGAAGGAAATGTTCGGTTTGATCAGTGGAGTACGCGCATAGAACCGATTTTCAGCCTCCGTTTCACAAAATGGTTGCAACTGAGTTAGAGAGGGAGAAGAACAATGATTGTGAATAGTGGAGATAGTTGAGAGAAAAAAAAAATAATGTGGGGAACTGAAAGGATTTCTGGAAAAAGGACAAGTGGACTAGCTTTGCCCTTTAATTTAACTGAGTACAAATATTTTAAAATAAAAAGAAATGGGTTTTACATTCTCCCTAACAATAAAATTTTTGACCTCGAAAATTGAGACGTACTAGAGAACAAATGCAAATGTTACTTCTTCATATCCTCCTCTAGCTCCCACGTAGAGTCACCTGTCCTTCTATCTTAGATAACCTAGACTGATAGATTTTCCTCTAAGCTGTTTGGTTTGACAGTCCTCTATACTGACTGACTGCATCTCCACTAAGATATCTTCTCTAACATGCACATCTTCAACCTCTGACTAGAGTTGTCAAAATGGGTTGGAACCCGCGAGCCAACCCGGCTCACCACGGGTTCGGGTTGGGTTGAATTTTTTTTTACAAATTTCAATACGGGTTGATTTTTGACCCGGCTCATCCGGGTTGAACCCGTGGTGAGCCGGGTTAGTGAGCCAACCCACAGATAAAAGGGTTACACGAGTGTTTTTTTATTAAGTTGGGCTTTACATTTGGATCATGTTAAGTTTTTTTTAACCAACACATAAATAATTTGTATTTTTTTTTTGGTTTGTATTTGGATTGTATTAAAGTTTATTTAGATTTTAATTAGAATTAGAATTTATTTTTGACTTAAAATAAAATAAAAAAAATTGTATTTTTTTTTACTTAAGTGAATCTGTACGCCAACCCGTTTAACTCGTCAATCCGTGGTGGGTCGGGCCGGATTCGATTTTTTTTTGGCTCGCTAAGAAGTAAGCCGGATTGGGTTGGCTCACTAAATCATCAACCCGTGGTGGGTCGAGTCAGGTCGAATCGGATTACCCGTTTTGACAGCTCTACCTCTGACACATGAGATGATTTAATATTTAGAAAAAGTAAATATATAATTTAATATAATTGTTTATATGAGATTAATTATCAATTTAGTTTTAATAGAAATAAATTAAAGTAATCTTTATACATTTAAAATTCTCGTATGCACCAATTTAATTCAAACTCTCAATTGAAATTTCAATATTGGTTTATTAATTTAGTTTAAAAAATTCTACATCTCTATTAAATCCAATCTAATTTTCCAAACCCTAAACCAACAAATTTAACTATTAATGTTATTGCAATTTATTACACAATCAAATTACCTCCTACTCATAGAATATTGAAAATATCTTAAATTACATGTACCAACCATTTGTGATGAATCACATAAGATGATGCTCAAGGAGAGACATTTAGTGTTATATAATAATAATAATAATAATAATAATAATAATTATTATTATTATTATTATTATTATTATTATTATACATTTGCCTAAATAAGTAATTAAAGCTATTTTACAAGGAATATGTTAGTATAGATTATTGATTATTCAGTTAATTAATTTGTTCAAAAAGATCCGTTTATTTTCAATTAAAAATAATATAATAAAGTAATGAAGTTTTTAAATAATTATAATAAAATTTAAATTTAAATAATTATAATAAAATTTAAATAAAAATAAAAGAAGATAAAAACATTTAGTTCTTTATAATTTCTTTCAAGAAAACAAAATTGAATGTAAATGGTTTGATAATATAGAATAGTGAACTCAAGTCCATTTATTTAATGTGAAAATGAGTTGCTCTGATTAAAAGAAAAGACAGCAATAAGATTCACGCTTGATAACATGTCACACACCAGAAGATTAGGAAACAATAATTTTTCTTTTTATTTTAATATAGGTCAGCATCACATCACCCATTACTTCATTTTTCATTCCTCTCATCTTGTTAAAAAGGTTTAAGCTCTTCTCATTAATTTCTTTAACCCTTTGATTTCAACGACAGAGACATCAAATAAGGTCGGAGAGTGTAAGGACAAATACAAAAACAAAATTAAGATAAAAAATTAATTACAAAATAATTAACAAACCTGAAAAACAATAAATAATATTTTCATTCCGGAGTTGATGGAAAGATTTGCTTGTTATAGATAATATTGTCCGGAATAAAGATGCGTGGTGTTCGGAAGAGAACTAATTCAAAGTAACTATAAACAATTAAAATTGATGTTTATTTTTTTGACTTAATATGATTTTTTTTCTAGAACCATAGAGTTTGATTTGATTTGTAATTTTGAGACTCAGTTGTCCATGGAAACTAAAATAAACTATTTATTGCATTATTAAATATTTTATTCATATATATTAAAATATTAGTATATGAAAGGAAAATTTAATCTACGTACTTAGGTTAATTGCTATTCATAAACAAATTTTCTTTTATGGTGTCAACTTTAAATTTTGAGTCTTAGAAGAAAAAATGTTGAAGCAAAATAATATATTTTCGGAAGAGGACAACAGTATTTATGTCAAAATATATAAATGTAATAAAAAATAATACAATAAAAACTTAAAATCAATCTAAATTATCTGCAAAAATTTAGTTCAATTTTCTATATTTAAACCGAATTGCATATACTTTTTATGTTTATTTTGAATGTAAATTTATCATTTTCTTATTTTCATTTACATCTTCATCTTAAGTGACTAAAACACTTTTAAGTAGTAAACTATTTTAAAATTAATGTAATTATAATTTATTTATCGTTGAGAGAGAAAATAATGTAATTTTAACATTAAATTTGTGATACTATTGTTTTATTTATTATTGATTTTTTTATAAAAAATAATTAATATTTGGATGGATACAATATGTATCCATTACTTAATATAGAGACATTAAATACAAAATTTATTTCAGTTAGATATGAGAATAAGAGATAAATATACATTTTTACATAAGGTTAAATCATTTCAAGGATCTCATTTTTGTAGCGAAAACTCAAGTAAGTCACCCATTTTTATTTGACTTAATTGAGTCCCATTGTAATCATGTCCTTTTTGTGTACATTAACGATGTTAACTATGTACCACGTGTCAGCACGTGTTTTTTATTTTATTTTTTGATTTTTTTTAATTTTTAAATTTTTTTTTATAATTTAGAAAAAATTAAAGTTGCCACGTGTCAATCTAACATTGTGCCACGTGGCAGAGACGGTGTGATGTGACAGCGACAGTACCACGTGTCATTATTGAATGTAAAAAGTCTCAATGTAGTCATTGTATTTGTTATTTTGTCTCAATTTGATACTAATTTTTTTCAAACTGATTCAATTTCATCTCTATATCAAATTTAATTTTTATATAAATTTTACAATGGTATTTTTATTATAATTGATATTTTAACAAAATTAAGTTTATTTAAATACATATTTTGCACTAATATTTATTTAAATTGTTTTAAATATTTAAATATTTATAATTTATAGATAAATGTTACCGTTGCTTTAAAAATAAAAACTTTATAAATTCAAATGTAAAATTTTAAAACAATTTAAAATAAATATATTTATTTAAAATTTTACAATTCAATTTATAAATTTGTTATTTTTAAACCAAATCTAACATTTGTCTATAAATTATTGAGACTTTTCATATTCAATAGTGACACATAACACTGCCCTTGCCACATCACACTGTTTCTACCAGGTGGCCTAATGTCAGATTGACACGTGACAATTTTAATGTTTTTTAAAATAAAATTATAAAAAAAATTAGAATTAAAAAAATTAAAAAAACCACGTGACACGTGGCACATAGTTAATACAGTTACTGTATTACTAACGGAAAGGACGTAATTACAACGAATTTTTCAAAATAGAAACTCAATTGAGTGAAATAAAAATGAAGAACTTACTTGAGATTTTTCTACAAAAATAAATGAGGACCTCTGGAATGATTTCACCTTTAATAATACAAACATTAAACATCGATCGTACCTTTACATAAGTTTTTTAATAACTGAACAAAAATGAGGAGAAAGAACATTTAATTTTTTTAGATTATATTAAACTACATTCGTGTCATCATTAATTTTACACTAGACATTAATTTTTTTTACATCTTTTAATAACACTCATTTCTTTTATATTTTAGTAAAGTGATTAATAATTCCTGATTTTATGTATACAAAATATCTTTTCTATTACATATCCTTTGAAATTTTAATCTTAAGCTTTTAATATGTATGAGTGTCAATAAAATTAATTTGAAATACACAAAACTAAAAAAAGAAAAAGAAAAACTTATTTTGCACCTTGGTGCTAACTAGTATCTACCTGGAAGAACATTCTTAGTAATAGCCAAACAGTGGAGGAGGTCCACACGACGTTGAATTCAATTGAAGAAACACGCAAAAAAGGAAAAAAGTAAAAAATAAAAACAGAGTCTCTGACTCCTATAAATAGGTGTCTCCGCCACCACAAACAACATATACATTCGAACATATTCATTCTCCTGCGCCCAACCAACCCTTCAAATTAACTCCGTTCAATCCTTGAATTCCGTTATTCCGTTAGGGTTGGGAAACAAAAAAAAAAAAAAAAATGGGAAGCGATGGCGTGAGAAAACCAAGATTTTTGTGCCTTCATGGGTTTCGAACAAGCGGAGAAATACTGAAAACGCAGTTACATAAGTGGCCACAATCCGTTCTTGACAACCTTGATCTTGTTTTTGTGGATGCTCCTTTTCCTTGCGAAGGAAAATCCGATGTCGAAGGCATTTTCGATCCTCCTTACTACGAGTGGTTCCAGTTCAACAAGGTTCCCTTTCCTCCATTCAATTTTTCTTTCAACTTATTTTCTCTACTAATTTGGTATTCTTTTTCCAAGGGGCTTTGAGATTTGTAATGAAAACTAGCGAGTTTTGAGTTTTGATATGCAATTTCAATTCTGAAAGAGAATTAATATCATAGATTTGTTAGCAACCATCTAAACTTCTATGGCGAAACAGGAATTTACAGAGTACACAAACTTTGATGAGTGCCTTAAGTACATTGAGGACTGCATGATCAAGCACGGACCTATTGATGGACTTCTAGGTTTCTCACAAGTAATCTTCTGATCATTTTTATTCCTTTAATTTGGGGAAATAAGTTAAAACATGAAGTGAATCTGAATCTACCCAGTAATTAGTTGTAGCTTGTGTTGTATTTCTCTGGAATTTGTGGATACATCAATACATGAGACTTTTTTGTTCTCAAAATAAAAAAATTGAATGATTATGCATAGTTAGTGCGTCTTTATATGGTTTGAGAATTTATGATGGTGAAGGATTTGAATATGACTCGGTGTTTGATTTTGACCAAACAGGGAGCGATATTATCAGCTGCGCTGCCGGGTCTTCAGGAGAAGGTACCTTTAAAACTGTTCCTCACTGATGCAATGAAAACAAAAAATATTTAATGAATTGTATAGAAGCAGTAGAAGATACCTTTATGTTTCTTTAATATTTCATAAAAGTTTGAAGAAGATATTAAATTTATTTGTTTGCAGGGTGTGGCACTGACGAAGGTTCCGAAGGTGAAATTCATTGTTATTATAGGAGGGGCAAAGTTTAGGTCACCTTTGGTGGTGGACAAAGCATATTCTCCTCCCATTAGCTGTCCCTCTCTTCATTTTCTAGGTACCCACGTTGCCACCTTTTTTATTTTTGGCATTGTTTTTTGGAAAAGAATATTCTGGCTAGCCCTCTTTCTTGACTCAACAATTATCATCCATTCAATTTCATTAAATTAATAAACTATATGTCATTCAAGGTTCACAATTTAAACATGGTTGATTGTGTGTGCAAATATTGGGTTGCTTTCTAGCCTTTGACTTTGGCGTCAATTATGTGCTTTCAATCATTCCATGTCCTCCATTGAATGTAAAACTAAATTTTCGAAAACAAATATCAGAAAGAGGATTTATCAGAGCTATTATAAAAGTTATGCAGATGAAAATTACTTACTGTAGTCCGAATCATTGCAAAAGGAAAGGTTTTATAATTCATTTTTGTTAGGAATTTTCTAAAACTTTTCGATGCTTACTGCAGGTGAAATAGATTTTTTGAAAAAATATGGAATGGAACTATTAGAATCCTGTGTTGAACCCGTGGTGATTCACCACCCAAAAGGACACACAATACCAAGATTAGGTATGATCATCGATATATTTATCTCTTTTATCTATTTCTATTCATGCTTGTGCTCAGATAGGTTCTTAGTTAGGTAATAGTGTGGTTTAAGTTGTATATTTTTTAAAACGTGGTGGATTAGGTTCGTAGTAAGATCAAGATAAAATATAAGATTAAGGATGAAGCTCATGACATTTCAGAAATACAAAGATTAAAATCATTATTTTAATATACAAGGATTAAAGTTATTTTTGGCCAGATTTTGGAGAAACTAAAGTATATTTCATATTTTATTCATTTGCTCACAAAAAGTGTTGTGTACGAGTTATTGATATAAATAGTTTTCTATTTTCTTTCTCAGATGATAAGAGCATGACGACCGTGATGGATTTCATCGAAAGGATTAAGAAAGAAGTCTCAATATAAGACATGAGTTTAGACAACGAGCCATTGCTTCAAAGTAATAATAGCTAGCATTAGTACTCGCACTCTTATTCAATTTTGTTACTGGTTTATAAAGGGTCATATTTCAGGCTCTAAGCCAATTGTCATACCTTCACTCTGATCTTCCCATATCTTCGATATTTTGGTTTATGTAGTTGGTATTTATTATTCTTGGTTGCTAAAATAAAAAAAAAATTATCATAAAATTTATTATTTTTTTCCTATAACTTGATATATGTTATTATTTTTCTTTGTTTACCATCGATATAGTTAAAGGTTGTGGTCCGGATAGTTAAAAGTGTAATGATAATTAAAAATGCTGAATCAAATAAAGTATAATTAATTTAAGAAAAAAAACCATAAAAAGTATGTAATGTTTTAATTAGCCATATTTGATAAAAAACATAACCACATATAAATAAGATCTATTTCCAATCATGAGAGAATTCAAGTTAAATTTTCAATATATATTTAATTTTTTATAAACTATGTAGATCTATATAATACAAACATTATATATTTAAGTAACAACTACTCTCTTCTAAAAAAAATCATGGTATGCTTGTTTAATTAAAATTATATATATCAACCCAACATGACCTAATAATACATAACTCAAAATTAATAGCCCAACAACTCAATCCAACTTGGCTAAAACAATCTACCAAACAACCCAAGGCTCAAACCTCATAGCTCTTACAACTTAAGATATTTGATTATACTTTGGAAAAACGTGTATTGAGTAGACCCAGAGATTTTGCACCTGTCATATCATCTTACATCCCCCAAGGAGCTCGCTCTCACAAAGAAATAAGTCAGGACCAATGTCTCGAGAAGTATACCAGGGTAAATTCCTTACATCTATATCATTTGATCTTATTTCATATCGAAGCACTAGTTTGAAGGAACATCCTTCGACTCTCACGACTAGATATCTTTCTCTATGTGAGTTGGATACTAGTAGAGTTAAGATAATCTCATCAAATCACAATTCAATATACTCTAAACTCAAACTCAATATAGCACTCCTCGCTAGACTCACTATACTCTCATCATCCACACAATTCATGCATCACATTTCCATTCTCAACAACTAATCATATATACATAAATTTAAAATCTAAAACATATTAATTCAAATAAATACAGATATTTGCGCCTAGCATTAATCCATTTTCGTCCAACGAAGGTAACCCAAAGGACCACTAAAACTTAAGTTTAAGCTTGCAGCTAGTGGAAATCGATCAATGCCCAATGCCCTCACATGGCACGCAATGAAATACACTTGACACCCAATGCCCTAAGCCTAGGAGCTCACTAAAATTTAATTCTAGATGGGACCCAACATCATGCATCCAACACCCAACGCTATCATGGAGTGCCCAACGTCCTAAACCCCTAGAGCTTTTTGTGATAATGGTGTAACATCCCGTCCGGATATTACGAATTTAAATAATATAACAAAGAAATAATAAATAAACTTCATTTATTGAAATATCATTTCCCAAAAACGCGGGAAATTTAAAACTTTATTACACTAATAAAACCAACTCAAATCCAATTCTTACAAAATTCAATACATTATCAAAAATCAGTCTCATTATAAAGCCAAGTTCTATATTTCTAATGATTACAATAAAATCCTTAAAACTCATCAAATGATAAAACATTGCCACACAGTTTCCCAACTAGCCCACGCTCCGGCTTTATGCTCCACCAAAACCACCTGCAACATCATCTGCTCCTGTGTACTGCGTACACGATCATCGTCAAACACACACATATATGGTGAGCTTAAAATGAATATAAATATACATAATTTATATAACAAAACACACACATCAAGGAACTCCATCCTTTGGTTTCATCCCACATCGCCGCCAACATGTAATTCATGTTTTACGTCTTTGGTTGATAATCTCAAGATATCGTTGCTGCCAACCTACAAGCCACCACTCGTAGAACACATGCGGGAACAATCGCTATACCGAGCCACAACTCAAAGAATGCTCATGTTTACCCTCCATGTCGAGCCACAACTCCAGGAATACGTTCTAAGTCACAACTCCATAAACACTCCAACAACTGACCTTTGAGATATCGCCCAAAGCCTTGTAGATCACGCCCTTCCCAGGCACAACCAAGATCGTTGCCAATGTATTATCGCTTGGCGCTACTCCTTAGCCGCCAGGCGAAATGCAGCTCCAGACCGCCTGGCAGAGACTGCAACCCGCCAAGCGCCAGGCGCCTTACTTCTCTCTGCCAGCACTCACCGCCTAGTGGAGCCTCCCCTGTCGCCAGGCGTCAAGCGGTTCCGATGGCCACTGCCTCTATTCTCTACCACTATCGCCTAGCAGCTCGCCACGCGTCGTCAGGCGCCATACCAGTAGCACAATGCTACTGGTTTTTGACACTTTTGCACATGTTCTAATGAACCTCCAACATACCCAAACATACATCACCCCATAGCTTGGAACAATTACAATTATCATTCATAAACACATGTCTAGATTGTAATTTATCACACATAAACATTCATGAATACACTAGTTGAACTCAACCCATCTTTAAAACCTTGCCAAACCATTTCCTCATACTTTAACCAGTGAAACATGCTATCTAAATGGCATAGTTAGGACTCAAACGCAAGTCCTCTGAGATAAGTAAGTACCCTCAACCATTTGAGCTAGTACTATTCTATATCATAACGATCCTCATTAAATGCCATAAAGGCTCCACTACCCGTATTTATTAAATAATTATTTATTTACTTATTTAAATTTCACGGGTCTTATAAATGGTCCCTAGCGGTCCCTAACTAGCACTTTACACCATAGACCACTAGAGCTCTCTAACTTCAAGTTTTCCACTTAGTGCCTAACAGTTTTATGGTACCACCCAACACCATATCAGTGCTCAAATCCTAACTAACTATAACAGGTTACCCAATTTGCTTATCTAGGATATTTTTTCACTTCCTTAGTTCAACATACCATAGTTTAATTCAAAATATACCTTATACAGAACAAATTAGACAATCTTGCTTTAGCAAATAAGTTAAACAAATACCCAATCTTAATTCAATAAGAACAAACAATAACATCAATTCAATTAAACATACCAACATACACATAAAAAATTACCAACAATAGACTTATATAATTAAACTAGCTTCCCTTGTCCGGATAGACATGTAAAATAAATTTATAGTTTTCATATGATCATATTCATTATAGAAAACTATTTTAGGATCTTTAAGATATAAGATTTTCACACAATAAAGCATAATAGAGCACTAACCTTAATCCATAAGAGATCCTATGAGAATGCGTTGTTTAATTTGTTTGTTCTCTAACAATCGTTTATCAATCTATCTCTTTACTTTTCTTTCTCCTCTCACACGTTCTTGATGGCTTACTGTGAAATAATCTTATGGCCAAAGATAGAAGCTTAAACCTCTTTTTATAAACCAATGTCCATCAAGTTGATTTTTAATTTATCTTTATTTTATTTTATTATCACTTCCCATAATAATCAATGCGTCCTTCTATTTTATTAAATAAAAATTGGACCATCATAATATTTCAAATGAGTCACATAATAAAATTAATTTGTCAATTAATTCTAACATTCTCTCACTTGACTCATATGATGTCATAACATTATGTGATTTAATACATAAACATATTGTCCATTAAAGAACCTTACATAAATTGATTCCATCATTATTCATAATTAAAGTTACAAAAATAGTAAGAGTCATGACGGTCACTCATCATTTAGTTGACATGGTCCCTTCCATGTACTACTACATTATCCATTTCTCTTTAATATGACTTCACAACAAGAAGTCTATAACAAGTTCAAACATAACGTCATTTTTCAATAACAATAATTTGCATGCATAAACATAAGAAGAAAGTAGAAATTTCATAAACTTATAAGAAATTAGAGTGTCACATAAACATTAATAACATTAACATTTAACATTCACTAGTAAACATAATGTCCATATTCTTTACATGGCCAACATGTAATTTGGGTTGTAACCCTTTTGTCAAAAGGTCAACAATCATAAGATTTGTGCTAATATGTTCTATCGACACTCTACGTTTCTAAACTTCTTCTTTAATGACAAAGTATTTCAACTCTATATGCTTAACACAATTGGAACACTTCTCGTTCTTAGAAAAAAAGATTGTTGCGGAACTATAACAATAAGTTTTCAGCGACTTGGAAATATTGTTGACTACTCCAAGTCTTGAAATAAAGTTCCATAACCAATTAGCCTGCACTATGGCCTCAAAGCATGCCACAAATTCAGCTTCCATGGTGGATGCAACAATAACAGACTACTTCGCACTTTTCCATCCTCTAGCTAAAAAATACACACAACCAAATGTAGACTTTCTTGTATCGGTACAAGCGACAAAGTCTGAATCTGTATAACCTATCACCTCAAGGTGATCAGATTTTCTTTAAGTAAGCATGTGACTCTTTGTTCCTTGTAGATATCTTAAAACTTTCTTTGTAGTTTTCCAATGCTCAAGCCTTGGATTACTTTGGTATCTACCAAGCATACCAACTGCAAAGCTAATATCTGGCCTCGTACATGTTTGAGCATACACTAAACTCCCAACAACAGATGCATAAGGGATATCTTCCATTTGTTTCCATTCCAAATCATTATTTGGACATTGCATGAGACTAAACTTATCTCCTTTCTATATTGGAACAGGAGATGCTGAACATTTATCCATTCTGAATCTCTCTAAAACTTTATTAATATATGCTTTCTAAGACAAACCTAATAGCCCTTGTGATCTATCACGAAATATTTTTATTCCTATCACATAGTATGCCCTACCCATATCTTTCATTTCAAAGTTATTAGAGAGATATCTCTTAGTCTCACTTAATAGACCAAGATCATCAGTCACAAGCAAGATATCATCAACGTACATAATGATAAATATAAACTTACTCCCATTGACATTCAGATATATACATCGATCAATAGTGTCGACAAACTTTCTTATGTCCATAAATCAAAAGCACACAAAAGTATCATTCAACTTAAGATACCATTGTCGACAAACTTTCTTATGTCCATATATTGATCTCTTAAGTTTACACACCATGTGTTCCTTTCCTTCTTTAGTGAACCTCACTGGTTGGTCCAAATAAACATCCTCTTCTAAATTCCTATTCAAAAAGATAGTTTTAACATCCATTTGGTGCAACTCAAGTTCATAATGAGCTACTAATGTCATGATAATTCTAAAAGAATCTTTTTTAGAAAAAGATGAAAATGTTTCCTATAGTCAATGTCATTGATGGCTAAGAAGGGGTTGAGGCAGGCGTGGGGTGGCTACGATGGAGTCTCCATCGTCGACACCATTAATAGTTAGGCGTCATCATAATATGGTGCTTCACGTGTATGAGGATGAGAACAATATGAGTAGGGATGACAACGGGGTGGGGCGGGGACGAGTTTCGCTATCCCATACCCATTCCTGCAAAAAAAATTCATCCCCATCCCCATACCCAAACCCAACGGGTATCAAACTTTTGTCCCATCCCCATTCCTACCGGGTAACGGGTATAATCTCATACCCATACCCGTACCCGTGTTCTAATTACTTAAATATTAATTTTTATAAAAGAAAAAAATTACAACAAAGAAAACATAATATTATCAAATATTTAATATTAGGAAGATGATTGTTTCTTCCATATCAAATACTTTGAAATAAATTATAATTATTTACATTTTAGATTAGAATATCAAATAAAATTTCATGAGAACCAAAACATTTATTAAATTTGCAAACTACAAACATTAATGAAACTTATTAGTTGATAAAATTAAAAAATATTTTAAAAAATATATAAAAGGAAAACAAATATTCAAATTAAAATATATTTTAAATGTTTGTTTACTTCAATTTTTTTAAATTCTAATAAATCTCTTTTTTATACACTAATAAAAGTTATAATACATCACTTTATCAAAATGACACAAAGAAGAAATAATAAACATAATAATAAAATTTTGACATAGATTTTGTATCTTTTGAACTCCAATATATGTTAGATAGTGACAAAAAAATGTTCATAGAAATTACATTAAATTTTTATATTGTAAGAAAAAAAGTTATTTATACAATTAAAGTGAAAAAATTATAGTATGATTAATAATGAGTTTAGAAAATAAAAAATAATTAGATAGAATATATCGAAATATTATTCTATATGATGAAAATAAACAATAAATAAAAATATTAAAAAATTAACAAATGTGTGTCTTATAAATAATTTGGAGACTATTGAAAGAAATAGCTCAAAGGAAATCAAATATATAATTAACGGTATGATAAAATGAAAAACCTTAGAGATCTAAGAAAACTTTTCAAATATCAACATATATACTCAATGGTTGAAAAATAACGGAAATTATTTAACGAAACAAAAAAATTCTTCAAATTAAACAAAAATTAATAATAATAAGTAAAAAAAAAATTTATATTACCTTAAATCGAGAGTATAAACATTCTCATGTAAAAAGGAAAATATATAATAAATAAAAATATTAAAAAATAATAGAAATATTCAAATGTGAGACATAAAATTTTTTTAATTAACATACATCATTTTAACATAATTACATAAAGGTTATGATAAGATGAAAAATATATTGGAGATGCGAATGAGTTTCATGACAAACAAAATAATTAGAAGAAATAAAAAATAGAAAGTATATATATATATATATATATATATATATATATATATATATATATATATATATATATATATATGGTTACTTAATTAATTATGAATATTGTAATAATTTAAATGGGGACGGGGAGGGTATTATGGTGGGGATATGTACATCCTCATACACATCCCCATACCCAATTGAAAAAGTCGGGGATTTCCCATACTCATACCCATACCCAGTCAATGCGGGGATTCCCCGTCAAAACGGGGACGGGTTCGGACAACACCCACGAGGACGGGTTTATTTGCCATTTCTAAATACGAGAGCCTTTGGTTTTTCCCTTCTTTGTGTAAGTGGCATTCGGTGTGGAAGGAGAAAGAAGAGAGGTGCAACATAATGTAATTAAAGATTTTACGGGACTAAAATGGGGATATTGAAAATTATATGAATGTGGGAAGAAAAAATAGGTGCAAGAAGAAAGAGTTGAAGACAAAAGACTAAATGTGTGCTCAAAAGATCAAAGATACATACCCATATCCAATCTCCTCTCTATGGCACGATGGATCTGGAATGCATGCACGGTGGATCTCGGTGGCTCAAGGGCAAAATCGAAGACACTCTTTCTGACGAGGGTTTAGAGGCAAAAAGGGATGGCCAATAAGCTGATTGCGGTGGTGGCTGCAACATAGACTCTATCATTGACATTGTTGATGGTTAAGCGTCACCATAATCTAGTACTTCACATGCATGAGGAGGAGAAGAAGATGACAGTCTCTGGTTTGCCCTTCTCTATGTGAGTGGCGTTCGGTGCATAAGGAGAAAGAAGAAAATTGCAACATAATTTTATTAAAGATTTTGCGAGACTAAAATGGAGATATTGAAAATTATAGGAGTGTATGAAAAAAGAGTTGGAGACAAAAGACTAAATGTGTGTCCAAAAGATCAAATATGTACCTATTATGCTAGTGAAGAGTTGTGGAGAGCAAAAAATTAGGAAAGGTAGAAGAGAGAAGACAAACAAGAAAATTAAAACAGTTAATTTATAAATAAAAATTACAACATTTTAAAACTAACGTGACTACTTTTACCATTTAACTTTTTTTAACTACTTTAACATATAATTTTATCAAACCCATGATATGCTAACTTAATAACTTTAGCTACCCACATCCATCTAGCATCCGATTTTATCAAACACATGCATTTTGTTGGAAAAAGCACCATTCTAGTCTAAGTTTTTAGAAAAAATACCAAAAACGGTAAATTTGAAAAAAAAAATATGGATATGGATAAGTTGTCATCATGACACAATTTCATTTTGAAAAAATTGTGTCAAGGTGACACAATTTTACTGCACAACATTTTTAAGCTAAAATCATACTAAAGTAACAACTTTAGTTCACTGCATTTTAAATTAAAATTGTGCTAGAATGACATGACTTTAATTTAGTTTTAAGAGAAGTTGTATGAAAATGATATAATTTCAACTCAAAATGTCCTAAACTAAAGTTGTGTAATAAACTAAAGTTGTGTAATGTTCACACAACTTCAACTTTAAAAATGTTTTTAATTAAAGTTGCGCCACTGTGGTACAATTTCTTCACAATGATATCGTGTCTCTTGGCACGACTTACCCACTTTAGTAATTTTTATTTTCAAATCTGCCCATTGTAGTATTTTTCCTAAAAAATTGCACTAAAATGGTGCAAATCCATTTTGTTCCTATTCATATTTCGTATATTTGCTTCCCAGAAAATAACACTTGGAATTTTCTTAGAACGCCTAACATAATAAAAACACCATCCATGAGTTTGCTGACATGTTGTTCTCCGATATTGAAAAGACTCAGAATAGTTCTTTACTGATCAAGACAGATGCAATAATGTACTGTGAAATATTAAATGCAAGTGTGGACACCGATGATGGCCCACTCAACAAATTCAAAGGAATAAAATCAAATGGAGGTTTAAAAGAAGATTTTTGTAGCGTTGCAATGGAGCTAATGTCTGGAGCAAGAAAAAATAATGCAATGGAAAAAGTTAGATTGATGCATGAAGATATCTCCTCTCATACAAACCAATTATTTGATCAGCCACAGCCCACATAATGGCCTGTCCAGGTGGGATCCTCATGAGTCGAGGCAGCAGACCTTTCCATAAGGCAAGAAGTCCTTCTTCGGCATATATTGTTCTAATGGCATGCACCATACCCTTGTATTTCAGTTCACCCCCTTCTCTGCTCTGAGCCATCAACCTTGTTTTCACCACATCAAATGGACCAGTACAGATAGGACCTGCTGTGCCTGCAAGGAATCCAGAAATCATAGATTGCCATGGTTGGAGGACTTTCCCATCCCCTTCATGCTTCTTCCACAAAAGCACATCAAAAGCATTTTTGGCAGTAAACATGGCAGATTGATTTGTCCCATTACGCATCACAGTAGGAGCAACACCTGCCCAAAGACCCCGAAATCCTTCTTCTCTGATAATCATTCCAGCACAGTGAACAGGGCCTTTGTATTTCAAAAGCTCTGGGCTTAGACCTTTCTGCTGCTGCAATCTTATCTTCACAACCTGCAATGAGACATGATACAAACATGAACCTCTCCATGACAAAACCAAACTATTTGCAGATGTTTGCTATTATAGGTACGTTATATGCTGAAAAGTCATACTATTAGGCTAATACTTAACAAAAAAGAATCATCCACTGTTGCAATCAATTTAGGAAACTAGAAAGTAAGCAGCCTCTGAACTAGATAAACATAAAGATAAATTTGGCAGTAAAAATATAATCTGACAAGACTAGTTTAAGTAATTAGAATATTTTATTTTATTTAATTTTTATGCATAAAGGTTTTGAGAGGGGTTGCCTTAATGCAAGGTCAGGTTATGTTATTAAAATGATGCTTACGAATGAATGATCTGCCAACGAGAGTTCACTAACTGTAATCAAATCCAAGACCTTGTCCTCAGTGCTATTGATCTTACCAATTGAATCAACTCTTGTAAGGTGAGGATTGCTTACTGAACTGTGATCTTTTCCTACCAGTTTAAATTTCATTAATTGAAAACTTACCATGCACTAGAAAAATCTAACATAATTAACTTAGTTTCCTTCTAGTTCTGACCCCATTCAAGGGAAATTTTTCTTTCTGATCTGGTATACAGAAACAAAAGTGACCATTTTTTCATTTGATTGACCAATAAAATGCTTCATAACTCAAAAGTCTGTTAACTACATAGGTAAATGATAGGAATCCACAAACCAGAAAATCTTATATGTTCATACTCATTAATGTTTTCATGATCTTGCTGTAATAAAGAAATGTTAGCTGTCTAAATTTTTATACGATTCTATCTCTCCTAGAGTGTGGCAGAGATATGATCGAGTTTCAATCCTAAAAAAGGTAAGGACTGTTACCCCATCTGTATTTTGGCACTGTCTTGAATCAGTGTGGGACTTGGGTTTCCCGATACAACCCGTACTATTGGACTTTGTACATCGATAAAAGAGCAGGTAAACTTGGTTTAGGTTTAACTCAATCCTAAAATATGGAAACTTCTTGTAAGGTCAGCGTTCTCCTCTTATAAACTGTACTTTGATGCTATCTCTAGTTGAGTGAGACTTGGTTTTTTCCCCATAACCTATTTTGGTGAGATCCAGAGTAAATTAAGTGAGGAAGAAGAACAAGATTATAACTCAGTTAACATGATGAAATGGCACAATAGAGTACGGACTTTTCTTACGCTTTTGGCAACAGTATGAAACACATTTTCCTCTCAATCGAGAAGATCCAGACACAGACAACAACAACACATGTGGAACAACTTGGGATGTTAAATATTTTAGTACAGATTATTTGGCTAGTCTGTGCCGATTAACTGTGACCATTCTTCCCCAAACACCTTGACACTTGAACAAGACAAGATCAGCAAATGCTTGCTACAAAACAAAGGTCGTTTTGACTTTCAGGATGCATACAATACCACAACAGAGAATCTTGTTGAACTGCAGTAAGCAAGATCACCGAGCCTTTTAATGCTTGATTGGAAGCAGAAGAATTGGAGCGGTAGATGGGGAAGGATTGAATCAAACTCAAATGGGTGAAGGAAAAAACAGAAGCTTGAAAATCAAGCAAGAAAAGAGCAAAAAAATGAAATAAAATAAAATAAAGTTAGTGCCACACGTATTAAAATCAAGAACATTGTAATAATCACATGATAAAAACAAATGGCAGAGTAAAGTTGGTTCCACAACATTAGGCAATCTGCTCCCCCGTTAAAGGTGGAGAAATCATCAAGCCTTATGTCTTTATCGAGAGATGCTCTTTTTAAAGACCCAAGTACAATGACTAAACTCTAACTAACCTAACAGAAAGCACAACTGTCAGATAGGGACAGCTAACTAACTACAGATAAATGAGAGATTGATAGGAGCAGCAGGCACGATGAGAAACCACAGGAGAGTCCGGTAGCAGCAGCATGAGAGAGGCCAACAAATGGTGAATGAGAGGCCCAAGAGATCCAACATAAGCAGTAGGCTCGTTTTGTTTATCATAAATGAAATAATAATTAATGACTCAGATGATTCTAGACGAGCTTTATTATGATGCTGTTAGAAGGGAGGATCTTTGGTATCACGGGATTTGTTAAAAAGTGTTCATCTTTTATATAACCTATTATGCAGTGAGAATTCAATCCAATTTCCTTTCTTCTATTCCTTGCTTTGGAGGTCTTCTCTACCCTCCAAATCAGATAATATTATCATTCCTATCAGAGATCTCACCTAGGTGTATTACGGTATGCTTTTAACACTTGCCAGTGTAGCAACTATGTATAAGTTGTTTCTACAATCAAAGAGGAAATGGGATTAAACTGTTTTTATACAAGTTATTAGTTGTTTCATAAGATATCTTCAAAAAGTTTATTGAAATAAACTGAAAAGTTATGAACATATCATGTGCTATTTTTATAAACTAACTCAAACACTCAACACAGGGAATATGTCATGTTATAAAATAAGTCCAAATAAGTTGTAATAAACTCTTCCAAATGCACCATCATGATTAGGTGCTCGTGCTTTCAGTTCTATATAATAAGCAATGACAAATGATTGAATATCAAATTGAATAAAATAAAGAATAAATCAGCATAAAATTAAAAACTTCGAATGATCAGAATGCTTACCTAACAGGAATAACATTGAGTCAACAAATTCAGCAACATAGATTTCAATCAAACCATTAATAATTAAGCATACCTTACCACTATAAATATAAGAGATAAAAGAAATAAATATTATAAATTTATATAATCAGTACAACTAGTAAGGAAAAATCCAAACCAAGAATTTCCAGTGAACTAATAAGCAGACAAGTTTAGATTGATGGCCAACGTTGATGACATAAATTGTTAATTTTAAATTCAACAACAAAGCATTATTCCTTATTGAATGCAAAGAATGACACCAAATTACTTCGGAAGAAAACAGGGTCATGGCATGCATTTTTCCTCATTTTTTACCCTTGACTATTAAGTTTAGCTCAAATGTAATATACTAACAGTTTACAGGAACTCGAGTAATTACTGATTGCATATTAAACAAAATAAAAGGCTCTGACCTCAAATGGTGTGACAATAATAATAGCCTCAAGCACTCCAGCACCAAAACCAGAAAGGAACCGCCCATAACCACTGAGCTTACCAGTCTCGGGGTCCTTAAACGCGGATTGAAGAACGGCATTTGAACCCATTCGAAGTGCATACTTCAAGGTCAAATGTGTAGCAAAAGGTGTCAATCCTTTCCACAGAGCCCGCACACCTTCTGTTTGTGAAATTGTGGTACCACAGTGCAATATTCCCTTGTAATTCCCAGACCTATCAAGCTGCAATCTGGTCTTAATCACATCAATGGGTTGCAGGCAAGAAGCCTCCACAATCCCTCCAAGTGAACCAGATATAGCCTTCATGTAGGGTGGGATTGATTTCTTCTGATGCAAGTTGCTATTATTTTGGGCGTCATCTTTTTTCATGATTGACGGAGATTTAACTACAACCTTCAGCGAGCTCTATTTTGCATCACCAGAATCCAAAACCACACTGGATTTGTTTGTTTCTAGGTCACGATTTATGCACCCAGAACAATTTCTTGGTTCAATGGTTGTTTCGTAAAAGTTTCTGTGTGTTTTCCGTGTTGAAGTTGCGTTCTCCCATGACTCCCTTATGTGTTATTGATTCTCCTACACACCTTGCCATCTCGCTGCTCCTATTTCATTTCCCTTGACCAATCTTAAGGCCGGCACAACTTACAATGTAGAGTCTTATTAGGGATTTAGCTTCTTTTTTACTCTCTTTTAATGTGCCAATTTATTCCTCCACCTCCTTAATTTTAACCTTCATCTCAAAACATTTTAAATTTCAAATGTCTCTTAGTTTAGCCTTTTTATTTTTAATTTTAGATTATTTAATTTGGAGATGCTTCTAAACATCTAAAATATAAATTTTTATTTTGAATATAATACAATATAAAATATATTTTTCAATAAATATTCAGAGTATTGAAAATGAAAACAATTACAAAAATCAATCAATTGGTGTTTTGGGTCTCTGTTGGACTTTGGGCCTCTGTTTAGGTCCAACAACTTTTCTTTTTTATGTAAAGTATAATATATAATATATCATATAATTAACTAAAATTATGTTAAAAGGTTAATAATATTAGAAAAACATAAAAAAAGTTTTAATACATATATAATATTGAACTAATAATAATATTACAGTAAAAAACATGATTTTTTTACATAGTTTCATATGATATTAAATCATTTTGTTGTTTTAAAATAATTTAATACTTTTTATCTCCCAATACAAGGTAAGAAGAGGTAGGGTAGTGCCACTATTTTAATAAAATAAAAGGAGCACACAAAAATACGTAACAAAACTTAAACTCATCGATAATGACCTGGTATTTAATCGCATCTCGTGCCGACAATGTACTCTTGGTATGATTCCAATCATTTTGAAAACTACATGGCCCCAAAATTAGTGGACAAAAGTAATTAAACTATACTAAATTGACCTTGAAGTACATTAAATTAGTACTGTATGAAAATTAAATTAAACCTATCTAATAGTCAAATTTAAAAAATCTAAATTGTTCATTTTAATAGTTTAATGCATTGTCATTTTCTAAACTTGTCGGATGATTCAAAGTTCTTAGTTAATAAAACAAGATATTTACTGGAAACTAACAATAAAGGACTGAGAAGTGTTTAGTTTATCATTTATTTTAAGAATAAATATTTCATTACCATAAGAATGACAGTAATTAAATTATTATAGTTACAGCTTTACATCTAAGTCTAATTTTAAGAGAATAATAATTTTGTGTTTAAAGGAAAACAAAAGTGTTAATGTAGTTTATTTAAATATTTTTGTTTCTTCCTTATAATAAGAAAAAAAATCATGATTTATCGACTACCATAAAAAGATAATTGGATCCTAAATGTACATAAAATAGAATGGAGTTTATGGCATGTTTTTTAAAACGTTAGATTTCCAAAAGGATGTTTATTTAATTTCTTATGTTTTTACATAAACTTAAGAATTCTATAACTTATCATGAACGCTTAAAACAAATTCACTTAATGTCTTTTATATCTTTATCCTTCAATGAGATGAATAGTTGAACATTTACAAAAATAAATTTAACTTTATCAATATAAAATGAATTTCACAATTAAATAAGTAAGATGTTTGAGTAAAATTTTTTATTACCTCTCTCCATGTTGACTATTTGTCTCTCTTCCTATGTGAAGAAAAGGTTCAAAACTTGATAAGTTTATGTCTCACTTAACCTAGTAAAGAGGGGGTTGGAAAATAAAAAGAGAAACAGAACAATAGAGTGAAAATCCACTAAAAACCTTAGCATATTGAGAAAGGTAGAGAGAAAAATTTGTTCATATTTTTCACTGAGCTGTCATCGTAAAATCGGCACTACGAATTTGTTCACCGTTGGATAGTGCTGAAAATGTTACAGTAGGTTCAAACACATTGTTCTTCATTTTGAGTGGTCGGATCGTCAATATGAGGTTTGAGTTGATAGAAATTAATTTTGCACTACAGTAGTGATTTTAAAGGTTTTTCTTCTCTTTGTTATTCTCTATTTGAAACCTTTGTTGTTTTTCTATTTGGTTGATGTTAGCACTAATTTGTGCAATTGGTTAAGACTCATTTGTACTCTTATTGATCATAATGGAGCTATTTTTTTTTCTCTAGATGACTTGTGGTTTTTACCCGTACTTTGAGGGGGTTTCAAGTTAAAAATCTTGATGTCTTTATTTGGGATTGTGTGAATTTATTATTGTTGTTCTTTGATAGTTGCTCCTCATAGATTATTGCAAATTAGGGGAAATTATATTCGTTGCATTATCTAGTAAATCGGTTTTGTTGTTGTTTTTCCCTATCACTCCATGAGTTGGTAATGTTCGCAAATATGATTGTGTGCATGTGTTTCATTACTTAATATCAACACTCATAGTTTCCAAATTGACTTGGACACCGAATTGAAAATAATTAAAATGTTTTAATTGTAGCAAGACAAATAAATTACGTTATTTGCAATTAATTGTATCTTCTTCGTAGCTATAGATAGAAGACCTTGTTGACAAAAGAAGAAGATAAATATCTTGATTCAATAAAGAGATTTGATAATGATGACTTATGTAGAAATGTGGAATACATAATGATGATTCATTGAGAAATGTTGAAGACTTAAAGCTTAAAGAATGTTTGGATTCAAGAGTACATTGAAGACTTAAGAGTTTAGTGTTTGAAAGTTTGGTAGTTTGTATATCTTATTTAAAATAGTTAAATTAGTAGGTCAAGAGTCAAAAGGCATAATCCAAACAGTAGAGCACTAAGAGAGTTTTAATTTTTGCAAAACTCACTAGAATAATCGATTATCTTAAGTGATAATGAATTATCTCAGTAAAAATGATTTTCGAGAAAAGCCTCCATGATAATCGATTATCACTTATGATAATCGATTATCAATGGTAGTTGTGACTTGACTTTTAATATTCTTAACCTAATTTTGAAAGTGGCTTCTATAAATGAAGGTGAGAATTCATTTTACAAAACACAAAGTTTTAAGAAGTTTAAGTACTTAGAATTTCTATTGGTATAATTTGAACATTGAAGGATGTCAGATATGTTCCAGGACTCAAAAGAATGTTAATCTTTGTGGGCATGTTGGATGTTCAAGGATATCGAGTCATATTTGCAGACAGCCAATGGAAGGTGGTGAAGAGAAATCTAGTTGTTTGTCATAGCTAGAAGAAAGGAACCCTCTACATGGTAGAATTACTTGCAAAAGAAGTAAATTCAATTAGTGATGATGTTGGTCTCTTTGTGGCACCAAAGACTTGGTCACATGAGTGAGAAAGGTATTGGTATCAAAAGGGAAGATTCCAGAATTTAAAGAGGTAGAAGTTGGTTTTTGTGAGCCATGTATGTTTGAGAAGTGGAAAATAGTTACTTTTGCCAAGACAAGGAAGATGCCCAAGCATGAGAAGTTGAAGCTTGTTCATACAAATGTGTATGTGTATGTGCCAACATCAATCTCATCATTAAGAGGATAACAATACTATGTCACCTTCGTTGATGATTCCATTAGAAATGTATGAGTTTATTTTTTGAAGCAAAAATCAAAAGTATTTAATACCTTTAAGAAGTGGAAAGTTGTTGTTGAGAATGAAATAGGGTTAAAAATTAAATTTTTAAAGTCTAATAATGGTGGTGAATATAGTAGTTTTGAATTTGTTGATAATTATGCTGAAAATGGAATTAGAATGCTTAAAACTATTCCTAAAACACTATGTATGAGAGTTCATGCAGGGCTACCAAAGGCATTATGGGCAAAAACAGTGAGCACAACAACATACCTCACTAATAGACGACCCTCAATTCCCTTAGGATTTAAGATTTCGGAGGAGGAATGGCAAGGCAAGGATGTAAGTCTTTCTCACTTGAAAGTATTTGGTTGTGTTTCTTATGTTCGTGTTAGAGATGTTGACAAAGACAAGCTTGATCTGAAAGCAAGAAAGTGAATTTTCATTGGCTATGGAGCAGATGATATGGGATATCACTTTTGGGATGATCAAAATAGAAAGGTCATTAGAAGCAAAGACGTTACATTCAATGAAAATGCAATGTGCAAGGACAAATTTGATGGAAATACTGAAACTAAAAAGAAAAGCCAATAGAGAAGGAAAAAACAGTGTTAGAGGACATTACAGAAGACGATCTTGCAGGAAAAAGTGGGAGTCCAAAAGACATGACAGTGGAGGAGACCACTCCTGTCACCCTAGTAGTTGAAGTGAGGAGATCCCACAAAGTTATTACGCCTCTCACACATTCTCTCTTTCAGCAAATTGCTTGTTGTTGACTGATAATGGAGTGTGATAATGGATGACGTAACTCAATTAGGCAAGAAGTAGTGTGACAATGCTCTCTATTGTGATAGTCAGAGTGTGATTCATCTTGCTATAAATCTTATGTTCCATGCAAAGACAAAGCACATCTAATTGAGATACCACTTCATTAGAGGGTTAATCAGTGGTGGTACTTAGTTCTTGGAGAAGATCATTGCGTCAAAGAATCTTGCATATATGTTAACCAAGGTGGTTACTACTAAGAAGTTGGAGCTTTGCATAGCTTGAACTGACCTTCATGGTTAATTGTTAAGAAGGCATCACACTGGTTTGGAGGTGTTACAATTTTGAGGTTTACTAGACTTACTTTGGAGTGCAGTTGATCTGATCAGCCTCCAAGTGGGATATTGTTGAGTACGTGGAGGCTAAAGAGTTTATTGGGCCTGACCCATTTACTTGTTCTATTTTTGTAAATACTCGTGTAATTTATAAACTTAATTCATCAATCAAAAATATTATGTAGTACAGCCATTGTGAAAGTAGATCTTTCATCTTGAAATTATTCGTATATATATATATATATATATATATATATATATATGTTTGTGATCCTAAACAATATCTAATAATATGTGTATGTGATCCTCAACAATATCTAATTGGACAATTTATTTCTCTATTGTGACTACCACTACACTTGATTGTTAAAGAAAAGACAATTGAGGTTTTCCATGACTAATTGCTTTGGATTTGTTATAATCATCCTAAATTTAATTGAAATTATTGTGCTAATTTAACTTATTCTAATATATCACAAAAGATGCTCACCTAATTAAACCATATATGAAAAACAAGCTTTATTATAGTCGACTTTGTTAATCTAGCAGGCCACGTGATAAAATTCCTTGTGGCATGTCCCACTATTTGAAGCGCCTTAAAGGCACATGAAATCGAGTAGAATGATCTCGAACAATTACAACTACCACTCACATCATGTCAACCTTTGGTGATGAATAGCCAATCCCAAATTACAGATTTCACTTAAGACCAAGAAAATATATCAATGAATAAAAAAAATATAAACCGAAAAAAGTAAAATTACAAGGATTATTTAGTATTTTTAGATTTTCAAATATTAAATATTTAGATTTTAACGGATATAGTTTATAATATTGAAAAATGTATTTCATATATACATAAATCTCCTTCTAGGAGTAACGAAAATAATTAGAAATTACAACAAAACATATAATAACATACATGTCCTGCTATCATAGAAAAATCTATATCTCCATCAATATTATTTTTGTTTTAAATAACATGTAGAGGGACGCTTATCTTTTTCCTGCACCTCTACATTTTCTACCTGCACCTCCATAGCCAAGGTGAAAATGTATTTTTGCCCATTTCTTCTTCCTCCATCCTTCATGTGCAACTCTCCATTCTTTCACTACAAAACCATTTTCTTTGTAAATATGCATTCAGGATCATATAATATAATCTGAAATACATTTTTTATTTTCTCTTTCAAACCATATATTCTAAAACATAAAACAAATATATATTTTTGGATTACATAATTCGAAATGTATTTTTATTTTGCATTCTAAAATATAAAATTTCAAAATATAAAATTTAAATTCCAGATTACATATTTTAAAATATAATATTTCAAATATTATATTTAAATTATATTTATATACCAAAATATATAATTTAGAATATAATTTTAAATTTCAAATTATACATTACGATACGTTTCTAGAATATATATATATATATATATATATATATATATATATATATATATATATATTATGGAATTCAAAATGAAAAGAAGGTTAAAATGGAGTTTTGGAGTATATGGAGGTACAGGAAACAATTGTAGAGGTGCAGGAAAAACAGCCCATTCAGACAGATTAAAAAGGCCCACACTACATACAAAACCTTTCACACTTAAAAATAAGGGGTCTTTCTTCATGCTCCTCCAAAAGTTATTCTACACCCTCAAAATGATTTTAAATTTTAAAAATATCCTTTGACCATTTAAGTAAAGTCACGAATATCACATTCCCAAAAAAATTATTTTTTGATGAAAAATAATTTTTTAACATTATTTAATTTATTTTTTATGTTTTTATATTTCTTAACATATATATGAAAAATAAAATAAAATATTAATATCTATATGTATTATTTTATTTTTATTTAATATATTGAAAAATAAGTATAAGTATAAAAATAAATAAAACTAAAATATTATTAAACTTTAAATAAAAAAACGAAAAATAAAATTTTTTATTCTGTTTGTATTTAATTTTATTTAATATTTAATTTCTTTAAAATAATAAAACTTTAAATTAAAAAAAAAAAAAAAAAAAAAAAAAAAAATATATATATATATATATATATATATATATATTACATATGGAAGTCTAAAATTATAAGTAGATATCGACTTCCGAAAATATCTTTTACCAGAAATCGTAATCCGAAAATAATTTTGAAGTGTGATTTACGTGATTTCTTGGAAGTACAGAAGAAATTTTTGGAAGTGTAAGAAGAAAGACCCGAAATGAGCAAAGATGGATAAGCCCATAATGTTTTTTATTTTTTAATTAAAATAGAAATTTGCTTCTGTTAAGATGAGCTGGCTCCTGGGTCCTCGCTATTCTAAGAGTATCTTCTTAAAATAATACCACTACGTGTTTATACTACTCAGATTAATGTTTGGAATAAACAGGATCCGTAACAAATATCCTAAAACATAAGAAACAAAAACTATTTTTAAATAAATGCTTTTATATTTTTTTTATCGTTTCAAAGTGAAACAGGGTGTTTCAAACTAAAATGAATAAATTTATTGTTTTATTTACTATTGATTTTTTTTATGTTCCTTAACGTGTCGTGTCATGTTAAGTTAGCTTATCACCTACTATTGCTTAAACGTGGTTAATACAAATTTATTATCATAGACTATATTGACAATTTTTAAATAAAATTAGAAGTAAATTGATTTTTTTTCTTAAAATGATAAGATTAAATATAGATAATCTAATAAAGAAAGTATTGATCCTATTTTATTTTAATTAGTTTTTCTATGATGGAAGGCCTATTCTGATGTGCATTTTTAACATTAAAAAATGTTTAACGGGATTTTTATAATTAACATGTAATAAAATAATATTTTATTACAGTAATTTATTGATCATTTTAAAATATTAAAATAAAAATTATTTTATATTATTCTCTTACAAAAAATAATTTATGAAAAAAATCCCGTAAAAAAATATTTTTTATATTATCTTATGACTTGTTAAAATATTATTAAACCTTTTTTTAATAATTTATATCTTCAGATAATATGCAGGAAATAATTTAAAATTCCTACAACTTTCTTATAGGTTTTTATTCGCAGGACGTTGTAGTAAATAATCTTTTGCAAAATAAAACTGTAATAATTTTACACAAATATTCACATGCATTTCCTTTCATATGGATAATGTTCTACAGAAAAAACCCAAGCAATAAGTTATTTTCAAGCAGTGCTAGTAAGTAGTGTAAGGTTCTTTTTTTCTTTTCTAAAAAAGAGTTTCGGCCTAGCCTTTTTAGGGTCCAAGTCAACTTTTTAGGGACCCCAAGACCTTTGTCGAGCTCCTAACTCTCACTTGTGCCTCATTTCTAAAAACAGTTCCCCTCCCTTCTCCATTTCCTGAGCAGTAGCTCTACTAGGGCATAACGAGCTTTCCTTAGAGCTAGTAGAAAGTTCCTTCCACGTAAGTTAAATACTTGAACTTTGTGCTTTCCCTTCCTTTTATGTTTGGTAGTGTTGGTCCAGCTTGGGGTCATTCTAATAGTCTTCTTTTCGTGTACTCTTGGTTATGTTACAACTTCTTAAGCTGCCATGGTGCTGTGGTGAACTTCTGTTAGGGTTCTTTCTCCCCGTAGTCCTCTTTTCCAAGTAAGGGAAGCTAGAGTCTGCATGTTTTTTTTTCTTATATATTCTGCTTGCTTTGGTTTTGTTTCATGTTTATGTGGCTTGTTTAGTTTTGTGGTTGCCTAGAAGGTGTTAAGACATTGTTTGGCTTCAAATGTCCGTTTGTTGCATGTGTGAATAGTGGTGAGAACTAATATTCTCGCCCAAACGAGCATGTCTCGCTTAGGCGAGAATAGTAGAAGCTCGCCCTGGTTTCTGCTCGAACTGTCGCTCAGGCGACGAGCTTTCGTTTTGAGCGATGAGTAATCTCGCTCAAGTGAGGAGGTCTCGCCTAAGCGAGAAATCGCAGAAGTCATTGTTCACTGCTCGAGCTCTTGCCTAGGCGAAAAGGGCTCGCCTTAGCGAGAGAACCTCTCTCACTTGAGCTAGGACTTCCAACCTAAGCGAGACAGGGACATGATTCATGTTCTAGTTTCGTTTTGTTCTCTTATGTGGTTGCTTGCTTGCATAATAGAGTGTTTCACTGTAAAAGCATGAAGTATGATGCCATGAACGTTGTATGAGATTAAATGAGAAAGAGATTTTGCTATATTGAGTATGAAATGATTTATGAATCGGTAGGTTGTTGGTGCATTGGCATGAGAATTGAATGCTTGAGATGACATGCGAAATTTGTTGGTAAAAGAGTTTTATGGGAAACTCTTGATGATGGTGTGGTTAGTGTATACCTTGATATAGGAGATGTCTAGATAAAGGAAGGTATTTTGAACTCTAATAATCATTCACACTCACATAAAGTAGAATGATATATGTGGTGAGAGTGGCAAGAGGTCCTAGTCTTCGAGACATATTGGACCTAAGACATTAGAGGACTAACCTTGTGTGTGGTTAGGTGATAACCCCTTGTGTCTAGACTTTGCAAAGTTTAGAAACCAGCACAGGTGCATACTTTCTTTAGAATTCTATATCAAGAGTATGATCCGAATAATTGAGTTAGAGAGGCCTTGCAATTATTTGCCATCATATGATTTGGGTGTCTACTGCTTTGTATGTTTATAACATGATTTAAATATTTACTTGCTCAATACCATAATAAAAAATATTTTACTCTAGCTTACCCTTTTGTTTGGTGTTTGTTTCTCTGTTTGGCTTTTCTTTTTTGCAATGATCACCAAATTTATTTAGTGTGAATAGATGTGAAAACCCCTAACGGTCATCAGCATGATGAGAATGTTATGGTTTAGATGGCCATGAGTTGGTGTTGGCTCATTATTGAGCTCCTTTTGAAGAACAATTATTGTTTTGTAATTCTGTGCTCTATGAGCAACCCTTATGGGAAATTATTAACTTAATTGTTGTGTTATTGACAATTGTTTTGTGCCTTACTTCCCTTCCAAGTATATTACCTGTAATAGTTAGTACCTATATATTTAATGTCGTGTGCACTTTTATATGATATTTATGTGATGTTTATTTAATAAATTTATTTTATCTAAATGGGATGTCACAAATAGCATTTATAAATTTTGCATCATGTCATTGATGATTTGGTAAAATTTCATATAAATTTAGTTCATATATTTTTTTTTCTTATTAATGTTTAAAAAGATAAAATAAAATGATAGTATAAATAAATTTAAACTTTATAGTAAACATTGGTTTTGTAAAATTAAATTAGACAAAATCTCATTTAATTAAATATTATTTAACTTTTGTCATAAATTCAAAACTTTTAACTAATGAAACATCTTCAATGATTAATGATAGTTCATACTTATCTTATGTTGAAGTCAAAAGTGCTGAAATAGGTTAGCTATTGATACGTAGCGTGAGGGAAAAGAAAAGAAAAGAGAGTAATTCCTCGTTTGTGTGCAAATAAACATGCATTTGACACTTTAATTAATATTTCAACTTTCCAATTTCCACAACAAATAACTTTTTTCACCACTTTATCATAAAATACTAAGTTCATTTGGTTCAAAAAAGTCAATACCCATTTCATAAAAGGACTCATTTAAAATACATGTTTGCGAAGATCAAGTTGTTATGCTCTCCAACAACAACACTAAATAAATAATACGAACCTTCGTTACCATTTCAGCTTAATTAATTTAATCCTTTTCTTTTTTAAATAGTTTTATATTAAATCAGGTTAAATTAATAAAAAAAACGAGTTAATCATTTATTTATTTTAAATACTATGCATTATTTTTTAGTTTTGCTTTTGTTAATCAACTTTCAAAAATTAAAAAATAATAAAAATTATATATATATTTTTTAAAATATCGAACTAAAGACTTTTTAGTTGTTCTATTATCTTTTCTAAATTATTTTTGTTCTTATAATTTAATATGTGTAGAAATGAATTGTAAAAAAAATTATTTTTGAACAATTAGTGATTGATATTTAAAATAAATAAATTTAGATAGAAACAAATCCCTTCCTTTGATACTCTTCTGCTTGTTTTCTTGTATTTTCCCACTTTTTTTTTTTCTTACAAGTACTTTTTACAAGAAAAGAGTCATGTTCAGAAATACATTGTCAACCTTAACTAAAGTCTTATATTAGATCTTTGTGATGAAGAAAAATGGAAAGAACACTGTACGAACAATAGTATTATAAGATTTTTCAATGAAAAACAGTTATCGATAAAATCAATAAACATATGTATTCAACATACTATTTTTCAAATCTTTCTACATTCTACGTATTGAAAATGAGGAATTTGAGATCCTCAAGGAATGGAGAAGTGCAGCTGTAAGTGAAGACACCGTGAATGTGCAATTCTCAGAAATCAATGAATCATTTGATATCAGGAATGAATCATCATAGCTTCAATTAGTCAACCTGAAATCTATTCACTTCGGAAGTGGCAAGTACACAAACATTTTGGTTCATTATCTCAAAGGGGTGTCATGTAATGTAAACGATAGTAATAATGATGTGAATGAACAAAGGAACCTTTCCTCTTTCAGTTTCTCCCCGTTAGAGTGATGTGCATGTTTCTATGATAGTGATTAATGCCTAATTGATTGGCATTGTTCAAGTGTTATCACTGAACAAGAGATAATGAAATGTGTGTTAATCCTGCTGGTATAGTTCTGGCGGCTACTCAATGTCACAAAAATTAGTCAATAAACAGTTTTATTTTATATCATTAGTTGTAATGAAACCAAACCCTAGTTTTACTCTCTTTGCATGCATTTGTTGCCATATTCAACATCTACCTTAGGTTGTTGACCAAGTTCAGCCACACATATCCTACACATTCTCTGTGCCATACCAGTATACTGATATTACTGTCTATGTATAATGAGAGCCACATGTTATTATTGTAAATTTCCCTTGAAAATGTAGCATTCTAAAGCAAGAGAGATATTTTAAGATTCTTTGACTAATGGTTTAAAGCAAAACAAGGTTTGATTATTCTTCAAAAGGGGACGTTTATTTGAAGTAGACATGTTTTTGTAATAACTGTTAATACAATTCTTGTATTGATTTGATCATTTTACCAATTAAGAGTGTTGTTTGCTTTTGTTGCTGAATTTGTGCATCTGGAAACTGAGGGAGGATGTGTGCATCATGGTTTTTGTTTGCATCTGATGTGTCCTATGTATCTCTTGCATATGCATAGATTTGTAGTGCAGTTGAAATATGATGATGGAAATATGAAATGATTAAGGATGATGAAGATGCAGTTCTTAATCAAAATGAGGCCCATTTGATTTTCTTAGCTGGGGGAGGGTCTATGTATGCTTGAAAAGTTTGTATGGTTATTGTGTGGAGTTTTGTTGGTATTAATTTGGAGTATTAGTTAGGTTAAGATCCATCATGACCAAATTGGGCTCCACCATGCATTGAGAAACCAGCAAATTTCATTTCTTTTGAGGTTTCATCTCCTCCTTCTTGACCATGTTGAAGCTGATACGTGACAGTCATAAATGGTAGCTGCTTTATCAGAGAGGCCAATTTGATTCAAGAGCTGAAGTGACCCCTGACCTGACGACACCACTTTCTTTTTTGAAAGTTAGGCTTGGGCTTCACCTATTTGTTGATTTAGAATGAGTTCCAAATGCATAGGGTATCATAGTTCCATGTGACTTTTGGAAGATATACCAAGTAGTTGAGATGGGACAGAGTTAACTTCAACAGATAATTCTAATGGATACTAACAGAGAAAGTTTTGAAAGTAATTTTAGTTTGCAAATTTGTTGTGAAAAACTATTCTTTTTATATAATATAACAAAAAGTTTAAATTGAATCATGCTTTTAAAGTTGAAGTCTGAAATAAAAACTTCACAAAATTAAACTGATGTTTAGAAACTGATATACTAAAACTAAAATGAATGGTGCTAACTATGTCAAGACCAAAGTAGAAGTTTCCTCGGTTGAAATGTTTTGTTTTTGCCTGTTTTCAAATAGTGAAACCAAAGAAAGTGTATGCCACTTTTAAAGTTGAATGAGAATTGTAGTTCTAATAGTTCATGAAACTAGTTTTAGATATCCCACGAGTGGTCGAAGCTGTTTGATACGATTAATGAGTTCATTGATTTAGAAGCATTGGGGCATTACAAGTTCAGAGTTCCACTTGAAGAAGAATATGACAGAAAAATGATGTCAAGATGGAGGCAAAGACTGAGATAAACCATCTATTATGGATGACCCATGTGTCAATTTTGTACAAGGAAGTGGTCCCTCCACATTCATCAAAATAAGGAGCCCTAATGGCAGTGTTAATGCTAAGGATGTGTTTACTTTTTGTGTGTGCATGTACTATATATGTAATGTGGGGGAAATGGATGAGAGTTCACAGGAAATGGAAAAGATAGATATTTGTAAAAACCAAAAAGTATTGTTGCGCATTGCACAAACGCTCATCTCCCAAAGTTTTCAAATCATGTTTAGGAATAGACAAAGATACTGAGGTAGGGGATGATGCTACTTTCTCTCTTTTGAAAACTTTTTCTTCAATGGCTATCTGTAATATGATTAAACTTTTGAGGGGCTAAATTGAGCAACTTATCTAAAGAGATTCCGACAATATGACTTGACTAGTGTATTATGGGTGATTTATGGACAAGAGCCATTTAATATTCTAGTGCATGTCTCATCCCTTCAATGGTCCACATATTTGTGATGGCAGGATCATTCGTGCATTGTTACACACCATGGATTTCAGCTAAAAGCAAAAATGATACTCTAAATCTAACACAGACCCTCCTAAGTTCTAATGACGTGTTCACTCTGCAATTGGACAGTTTTTATATGGTGGTGTAAACTTCAAAGGGAAAAATCAAGTCTTGTAAAATGTTAAAGCAAGTAGGGGGGGTTTCAATTGATGATTTGATTTCAACTGGTTGTGATTTGAGAGCACATTCCATGAACTGGAGATTAACTTGCTCATGATCAGATCCTTGAATGGACCCAAACATATATCACAGAAATCCCAATGCTCCATTTGCTACAAGAACAAGACCATCTCTGACAGCAGATGCAAACAAGATACCACGATTATTCTTGGGTTATACGTGTCTTACATCACTGTCAATCTCATCCTGCAGACAACAAAGACAGTGAGGCACACCCACATAATGGGTACTCACCCAACAAATCCTGATACTCTCCGCTGATGTGTACACAATGTGTATTCTACAACTATCCATCTACTTAGAGAGATCAAAGTAGGAGAGGAAGAAAACAGTAATTGAGAAGGTATTCAATTACAACTTTGTGTGGGACCATGTTCCAATTTAGTACGTGTTTGTATTTTCTTAAGTGCTAAATCTACCGGATCGAGATGGACCATGAAAACAGACATGATTTCTCGGTGAACAGACTACAGGATCTGTTATCTGTTGAAGAGATTGTATTCATTTCTTATCAAAAGAATCGGAAAATATTATTGTGCTTAGAAAGCTCTGTGCTTGCATTGCACATGAAAATTCATCTAACTTTGTGAAGTTGCCATTCTGACATGGTCCAATACACATAAAAAATATGTGAAACGGGTTAACTTGGGAATAAGTGAAGATCAATCCTGGAAATAGTGCTCGGAAAGAAAAGAATGCGTGAGTGATTATTTAATTTGAGATAAGATAATTGCATAGTGAAGTAGCTTAATCCAGTGGTGTGGCACACTGAGGACAGCATTCTTTAGTGGTTGACCTCGTGCTTAGATCAGCTACGAAATGTGCTTAACAGACAAAAGTTGTAAAAACCAAAAACCCTTTATAGTAGACTAGGTTTCACCGACCTTACTAATTTTTCCTTCCTTCCCCCACCAAGGCACCAACACCACCCACTGCCACTGCCAACTAGTTGTTGGCTTCCTTGTTTGTTGTTTTGTATGTTAGATTCTGCATTCTGGCTCTCCACCATTATTTTTATCAACCTCGATATCATTATTGATAAATGCATGATTATCGAATATCTTAATGTGCACCATGTATCTGAACCCCAAAACCGTACACGTGGCCCACACAACCAAAAGATCAGGTGGGTGGGCCAGACCCTAGATGGGTCTTCACCAACCAGCCCAAAGAACCAACTTTTTAGAACTGCAACTCAATATAATTATTGTAAGTTATTATCAGAGCGTATGTGTGCTTAGTAAACAGTATAATGCATGTGACAACCTGATCGGGTTCGGGATGTGTGTTGTTGATACTTGTTTATTGACGACCATGCAATTTGATGAAAAATTATTTTAAAAAGCGATGGATGGACTTGATCTGAGGGGTGGCCAGTAGGTAAGATAAGACCATCACAGTGGTCATTCAAACGTATCGGACGGCTATAATTGAAACTAGTATGACAGTGGAGGGGAATCAATCTACTCGTGGAAGGTCATTATCAATTTGTTTTCTCTTATTTTGTTTTTCTTTTCTCTCAGGGGACAGTGATGGGTACTCGTAAAGAAGAACGAAAGGCAAACAGAAAAAGGATATGGTTAAAAGGCAAAGACAGCTATTGTATGGTAATGACCATCTCAGGGGCTATTCCCACCATGGGCAATAATATGGATAAGCCAAAGCCAAAGCCAAAGCCATGTTATGAGAAGGGAGTGTTTGGGTTGGTTCAGTGTTCCCTGCACAAGGCTCTTATCCTCCCACCAAGGCAATCTGAGTCAGGGACATGGAAAGAGAAGGGAAAATAGCCAATTGTAAGGGGGCCAGTGGCAAGGAGAGACCATTGCGTTCACTCCACTAGCTGCAGTAGCAAATGGATAGACAAAAAAGAGAGCCAAAGCTTTGCTTCCCATCACTTAGTTGCATAGTCAGATCCCACTTTGATGTTATGTTCACTTTTACCATTCTGCCTCATGCCAGATTGAATACCAACAAGAGAGGGAGATGGATTTCTTACCTAATAATGAGAGAAGAGATAGTCCGTTAGTGGACTTGGCCGCTTTATAACGCAAACGCAGGAGGGGAGACCAGTCATCAAATTATTGGTCCCCCTCACACACACCCTGTTCAACCCATATAATTTTATATCACCCTAATATAATATCTATATTACAACCACAACCAAATTATTATTCAGACTGTACCTAATAAATTATACTTCACTCTCTCTACACAAAGTAATAGGCATGGCAAGGCAACTAAGTGATGGAAAGAGCTTCTCACTGTTCTGATGGAAAAGTTCAGGACCATCAAACAATCCCTCCCTCCGTTCTTTTTTTCTGATAAGATATGGATCCTCACGGCGTGTAAATGGAACCCCACGAGAAGAAAGGGGGTCCTGCAACGTGTACTTGAATAACACTTTCCACACAATTAATAGGTCTCACTGTCGATCATTCCACATTCAGAAAACGAAAGATATAGACACAAGATGGTCCATGCATATTCTGGCATTTATTAACCATCTCACAATTGCTAACAACAACAATAAATTCAACAGTCAGGTGCTACAGCAACACATCCGTGAACATAAAATTAAAAAAGAAAAAAAAAACATTTTAGGGAGATAGAGATAGGTTTATATCACAGTCTGGAGTTTGGATTCTGGCCAGCCAAAGCTTCAACTAACTATCATTCGAATCACATACAGACTAAGTTCCTTACAAAGTGAATACGTTTTTTGCTTCCCTACTGGTAAGATATGATGGATAAGTTAGAGAACATCACCTCTCCAAAACCTCTGATTTGATCCTTCTGAATTTGCTCTCAATGTACCATCTATTAGACCAAGGAAATGAAATAATGCTTATTAACCAATCCTCATAGCAGCTTCAGCAATCTCTACTTCCCCCTCCTTGGGCAGTTTTTCGTTATGATAAATGAATATAAAGGAAAAAAAATTACATAAACTTAAACTGTGACGATACGACAACATTGAATTCTGCAGGTCTTCTTTCTGAATCATCCTCCACCTACCCCTTCCTATTATTCTATTCCCTCTTCCAAACCTCAGTCCTCTAACATGAACAAGGGCAAATGGAGAATTTTTCCCAACCCCCTCCCCAATAGCAGCTTTGGGGTCTGCAATCGCTGCAGCCCACACCACGAACAGGAATTGTAAGCTTAACTTCGTTTGCCATGGATATCAGAGAAATCTTCCGGCAGATTTATTTAAAATCCCCTGCTCAATCATGTATCATCGACCAGCCACCACTGGAAAGAGTTAAAATCTTCTTGAATTAAAATGCAAAATCTAATGCAGAATGTTAACAAATCCTGGAGCATCATCCCGCGGTCCATCAAGTGACCGATACATGTACAATATCTCAATATCATCACCTGCATTCTCCACAACACTGTTGCTGATCACTTCCAAAACCAGGTTGGGCAATGCTTGTGCAATCTCTTGACAAGCTTGGCGTGTCAATTTGCAGCTCGACATCCAGAGGAATCTCATGTTGTAGTAATGATGCAAACCAGATCGCAGAGCTCCATCCCCAAAAGGACTATCCCTGATTTCAAGCTTTTGCAAATTAGGACATCCTTCAAGCACATACTTAAGGCCCATGTCGGTGTCCCCAGCAAAGGCAACCGACAGTGTCCTAACCAATTTCCCATACCTCCCAATGTACTCAAAAGCACGATCAGTCAACAAACCAGACACAGCTAGCCTAGTGAGCTTCTTGCAATTCATAACAATAGCACCAAAACCCTCATCCATGGGTTCCTGAGTCACAGGATCCGGCCTGTACCGCCCAATAATACACAGACGAAACACCACAAGATCTGGGCAGTTCTTTGACATAGCCACCACAGCCGCATTAGTCATCCTCTGGCAGAAATACAAAATCGATTCCAACTTCCTACAACCCTGCGAAATCGCTTCTAACCCAACCTCAGAGACAGGCCCTTCAGTATCCTCCCTTGCATCCACAGGAAAAACCCGAAGCTCCCGCAAGTCCTTGCAAGTAGCAGCTACTGCCTGAAGTCCTTCATCACATATCGAATCAAGTACCTGGAAAACAACACCAGAACAACCATAAGCCCAAATCTAAATTCAGATTCAAATCACTAACAATGCAGTCACAACAAAACTCACAATGCCACAACACAACACATACCCAGAATATCTGTAGCTTATGACAGTGGCGAATAACTGCCTTCAGCTGCTGCGCGTTAACATCGGCATAGCTCAAATTCAACGAGGTCAGATTGGCGCAGACCGGATAAATCGCGGGAAGGTAATCCGCCCAAATCTCCCTGAATCCAGAGAGGCAAACCAAGGATCTGCAGGCCTCAAACGCTGCCGTGTAATCCGGTTCCAGCTCGCCGACCACCCCGGGCTCAGCAGCACTGAAGGAGCCTGTTCCAAGGTGAGTAAGCTGCGGGGCTCGAAGCAACAAACGATGCAGCTGAGCCATGGAAACATATCGGTTCAACCGAAGCTTCTTCAAACGAGGCGACCTAGCCACCAAACTCTCCAAAGCCTCGAAATTAATAGGACACTCAACGCAATCAAACACAAGAGACTCCATGTTGGTTTGGTTCTCGGGGAAACATGAAATCCAATCCGCAATCTCCTCCTCGTCCTCAGAGTCCACAACAGATTCGACCAGCTCAAGCACCCTCAGCAGTCTAATATCAACACCACACCACACAACACACCAATGCTCAAAATAAGGAATCAAGTAAAATGAATCGAGTTCATGGGGTATACAAAACTTGATCGAGATCTGTACCTGCACTTGGCAGCGACGGAGGCCAGACCATGAGTGCTGAAGCCCTCGCAGCAGACGAGGACGAGTTCGCGGAAGCCCGAGAAGGAGTCGGCGATGAGGTCGAGGTCGTCGTCGGTGACGGTCATGCGTTTCAGATGGAGCTTCTCCAGCCAGGGGTAGGCCTGGGCCAGGGCAGCGGCCCAAGGCGTGAAGTGGGCCCCCCAATCGTGCGGCATCAGATCGAAGTCCGCGAAGCGCGGCTTACCCTTCACGGTGACGGACTTGACGCGCGTGAAACGCGTGGTGGCGCGGGCGGGGGAGAGCGAGTAGCAGTTCCCGATGAAGAGCTCGGATCGGGTGAGGGCCTCCGCGCGGTACCAGGAGCGGCACACCAATGAGGCAGCGTTGCGGTCGCGGCGCGAGGAGAGGAAGTGGAGGACGTTCTCCAGCACGTTCTCCAGCACCTGGTCCGGGAAGGGAGCCTGCGGCTCCGATGGACCCGACCCGGAACCCGGATCCGGAAAGGCGCCGTAGTTTCGGGTCTTGGAGGTGGAGGATTCGGTGATTTCCGCTCGCGCCAGATCCAGCACGGAGGATCGGTGGTCGTCCTCGGAGTTTGTGGATGGATGGTTCTCTCTCATTTGTGGAAGTGGGTGGATGATGATCTGGGACTGTGGCTTTGGATTCAAAAGATGGAATCTTTGATTGGTTGATAGGGTATTGGATTTGTGGGGTTTGATTGGTTAGAGTGGGAATGGGAGAAGGGAAAGTTGGAATTGGAATTGGAATTGGAATGGAGAGAATGAAGGAAGAGAGTGTGGAAGGTGAGATGATATGGGAGAGAGTGAGAGTGGGGATTTTTTAGTTTAATTGGTCAGAAAACAGGGCCAGGGAGTGACAACAGTAACCTCAGCTGTCTGTGTCTCTGAGCTTTAGCATTGGGATTCTCCATGCCCTCTCTCTTTCATCACAAATATCCAAACGCCCTTTCTCTCTCTCTCTTCTCCTTCATTATTTTCTACTTTTTTTTTCTTCTTTTATCTTTCCATGCTTCCCTTTGGTAATGTTTTTTAGCTCCCATTCTGGTTAACTTTATGAAATGGGGGAAAAAACAAGATCCAGTCCTAATTATTTTTACCTTTTGTGCAATTTTTAACTAAAAATGAATTTTCTCGTGATGATTTTGGTTTGAATACAAAATGGATGAGGGATAAAATAAAATAAAATAAAAATAAATAAAAAGAAATGATAATTGCATATGCTGAAAATGCTTTACACCAACTCAGATTTTGAAGAAACGGAGTCTTAGCAAGTCACATTATATAATTATAGACCGCGGAACTACTTTTAGAATAGAATTGACTGGACCACCACTTTCAAGGATTATCATCAATTTCCGTTGCGTTAGTCAAGTTTATATATGTGCTGCACTACTCATCACTTTCTTTCATTTTTTTTTTAATTATATTTCCCATTCTTCTTCGTCAACAACAACAACAAATTACTTCTTTTCATGCAGTTAAAAAATATCTAGAATTGACAGATTGGAAGAAAATTATTCCGTTTTATATCGTTTAAATGTGTAAGTAGAAAACTACTGAAAGCTGCGCATATTAAAAAAATGATACACTCAATAATTTGATGGAAGTAGATCATAAAATATTGGGAGCGAAAAAGTTATCGAAAAGATTTAACTTTAAATAGTTTCGGAAAATGCTTTTTAAACGGAGACGATAATAATTAATAATAATAATAATACGGTTTGTAATTAAAGCCGAGAGAAAAAAGCAAACGAAAAAGCAAGGCAGCATATCGTATGTACCAACGTACGTAAGAATGAATTAAAAAATATTTAAATCTATAAAGTTGTGAGTATTTAAGAGGAAAATGGCTAAAGAAAAAGAAATATGTACGTTTAATTTGGCCACATATACAATAGCATTAACTATGTTTCAAATAACTTTATGGGTATCCATTGGTCTTGCACAATAAATTACACATTTATTAATAGCATATTTAGAAATAATATGATTAATTTTCTTTAATGAAAAACTATTATGTTCGACTTTCTCGAATTTTACATTTTCGGCACTTCGTCTTTATCATAATATATCTTAATAAACCCATACTAATTAAAATGTTATATAATTAAAAAATGTAGGCATAAAACAATGTCACCTATCAATTTTATAAATCCTGAAATAGTTTTTACGGTGCCAAAAGTTTTTACAGCAAAGTGAAATAATTAGTGAATTAAAATGGAGATTAGCAGAATGAGTTTTTACGGTGGCTAAATAGCCACACATTTTAGTGGCAAAACAGTTAGTCACAGGTTTCAAAATCGGTTGCTAAATAGCCATTGAAATTGCGTTCAGTAATCGATCACTATATTATTTCACTAAATGAGTTTTATGATTCGCACCTTCGTCACAACCGTCATCGTCCAACCTTCCTTTGCGCTATTAGCCACTGCCGAGCCTCCTTCCATGCCGCCATGGTCATTTGGGAGCAATAGTGAGGAATGCAGGGTCATATGTGGAGAGATTGAAGCTGAACAAAGGAAGAGAAAAAATGGCAAAAAACGTAATGGGAAAGATGTCAATGGATGAACTCATGATGTTTCACTATTGTTATTGAACGATGTGGTTACTCCGATAAGCTTCTTTTTTGGAGAGTTGGTGGTTCATGGTTGCAGGTGCGTGAGAAACCTGGGTGGCTCGCGAAGTGGCAGTGCTGCTGTTCATGGTGCAAATTTGTGGTGAACGTTGGTAGTTCTATCTTCGGTGACTGTTGTGAGACGATAGTGGACTCGTTGATGCGTGAAGGTGCGAATGGTGGAGGTTCCTAGGTGGCGTGGTGGGTTTCGATGAATCGAAGATGATCGACGACTTCCATGATGGTTCGAAGGTGGCAAAAGAACCTAGGGTAGATTTTTTATCGCACTGTATGGCTTTAATTCTCATAAAAGCTTAGGTAGAATATGAGGTTTATGCTTTCGTTTACACCTGAGGCCAAAACATGACTCATTTGACCTCATCCTAATATGCTTTAGTTCTAAAACTGGGACAGAATGACAAAAATAATCGCTGTAAAATCTCTTTCTACATTGGTGAGGGACTAATTTCTATTTTCATTGAAAGTTAATTAACTGACTAAACACATATTCAAGCCAAATGATAACAACATAATATTATATTACTTTCGGTTTTTTAATCACAATTTGTTACTTTCAGGTTTGTATTAGTTTTTTTTATATTAAATGATAATTTAATAACACAATATTATATTATAATCACGTTTGTTTTTATTAATATGTGTTATGTTAGTTGATAATTCGGTATTAAACTTTACATTACGGTCAATTTTATTTTTTATTACAATATGCACTACTGAAAAAACTCATATATTGCGTTAATTTTGTTTTGAAATTTTTTTTAGGAAATATTATAAATTGTTATGAAAAAAATTTGTAGGAAATTGCTGCCAATTTTTTTGCAAAATATTTTCTATAAAACACTTTTCACAATAATTTTTATAAGAAATACTTACGAATTTTATAATTTTGTAGAAAAAGGTATTTTCTTACAAATCTTTTTTGACAAATTTGAAAAAAAATCTCATATAATATAAGAATTTTTAGTAGTGAAGTTTATATTAATATATATAATTTAATAGCAATATACACTACAATCATATTCAATTTTTGAGATTATAAATTTTGTATATTAATGATAGTTTGATAATAAATTATTAAAGTCTTAAGATATCATTGACAAAATTGGTTAATAAGCTAACTAGTTGATAAATTCATAATTTATAAGTTTGAAGTTGATAAAACTACTTGTTAATTAAAGGTATTGGTAAATATAAAAAATTGAAAAGGTGTAATCCTAAAACCTAAGGTGTATAACTATGTAAATTTTATTATATAATGCAATTTATATTTCTAAGAAAAATATATTATTATATAAACTAAACGTAGGAGTTAAGTATTCATAAGCATCTAGCAAATCAATAGCAATATCAACTCAATTCTAGAATCATTTTGAAAATCATTTTGGTGCCTAAAATTTGTTTGCATAAGCCTCTAAACACTTTTGAAGCCAGAAAAAGGCTTGACCAAGAGCTATAGAATTTATTTGGAGAAGAAAATTTGTCAAATTTACATTTTATTTTGATTCTAGAGTTGAACCATTTAAGTTGCATGGATGAATATGACAAATTACTTTCACCATTGTAGGATCATAATTATCTTGGTTAGTGTATGTTGGCTAAATTTTATTGCATGTTTGAGTATTTTCTATTGAGTCTTGTTTCAAGTTTCTCTTGTGTCAGGTTTGTTAAAAAGTTGTTACATTCTCTTTTTCTTAGTGTGTCATTCTTTTAAGAGTTGTAATTTTTCTTCTTCTTTATGTCGTGATGGTTAGTTGCATGTCTTCATACTTGTACGCTAAGAACTCATGTCAAGATTGAGAAAAGTAAGACCATAAATGTGTTTGAGATTGATAGAGTATCCTCCTTGCATGCGATTAGTGTATGAGAATTTTCTAGCTTAAAATAGAAAAACCAATTACATCTTAACAATGAAAACTCCTAACAATGAAAGAATTGGACATCTTAACATCTTAAAACCAACAAGAATGGCATATCAAGTTCGCACTGTGTGTACTTAATGTTTTCTATACTCTCTACAATGTCTTTGACATTTGCTTCTGAGCATGTGCTATGTGCACTTTGAACTTAAGTTGCAAACACTCATTGTCTAGTGATAATTTATGTAATGTATTCACTTCTTAACATGATATGATAGCCATAAGTTAGAGCTTATCTTAGTGAACTTTGTTGTTTGTCGAGTCTATTATTTCATTTGTTATTAGACCACCCAATAAAGTCTAGTCTTACACATAAGATGTATATACCTCTGTGTGAAAGATGTGTATTGTTTTATAAGGCTGAATTAGGTTTAAAGTCCACCTCTTAACATCCAATCAATTGTTTTATTATTATAAGTTTATATTAAGTGATGATTTGGTAGTATGATTTTATATATATTATAATTATAATTATTTTTATTTTTATTGATTCTGATTTATTTATATTAAACAGTAATAAAATGGTAAACTATAAAGTCTTAATATTAGTTTTAATGTGTTTAAATTGTATTGATTTGAATTTAAAATAAATTATTGTAAATCTTCCTATAAATAAATAGCACTTTAATAAGGGTTATTGACTAATTTTACATGGATGAAGTCACAATAAAACTCTCTTCCAACTATACCTAACATTATATATTATATATATAATTCTTTATTTATTAATATAAAGTGAATAGGTTTAATGCATGACCATCCATAATCCTTAACATTTAGGGATCATTAAAGACATTATCCACTCCATTACTAGTTAATCCATCAAAGTGCGTGTCAGTCAATCACCATTTTGCTAAAGTAGACAACTACAACTCCAAAGATGCCAAACTCATTAATATATATGTGTATATAAAGTAATTTATTCACATATATTCTTTGTTTTACTTTTATTACATCATATCATTTATTATATTTATATTTTTTGTATTTTCCTCTCAAGGTGTTAAATAGAACCAAGTCCCATTTTATTTATACTATCTAACTTTTATACTACTTCTTTTACTAGTGTAAAACACGAAGAAACATAAAGTAATAAAAGTGACAAATTATCATATAGTTTTATTATACGAATACGATATTTCATATTAATTAGTATATAGACGTTAGAAGCTGTCATGTCTGGTAACAATCACGAATTAATAGACTCACCGCTCATTCTTCAATAGATACATATATACATAAATTATCTATATATAAATAGATATAGATATATAGATATGTATATATATCGACATCAGTTGTGACTAGGGTCAGAAGGCTATGAAATAATTAAGAAAACAATAACGTAATCATCTGCAGTTGTTCTACTCATGAAATCTTTAGGCTTGGGTGACGTGCATCATATTCTGATTAAGCTAGCAGTATCTGTCAAGCGTGATTATATGATTCATTATTCAAACTATTAATTACAATTGATAGATAATGACAACACCCTTTGACGTGTTCTATGAATGGAAACACAATTTTAAGGTTCCAGATTCGGATACAATCTTACGTACGTGGCACTTAGTGAAATTCATCGATCAAAACAAGGTTGTTTTTTCTTCACTTTCTCAAAGAAGCTATTGACATATACAGTACCATTCATTCTTCCATAAAACATGAAACGGAAGTAGCTAAAGTAGTATGAACCAAAGAAAACAGTCTATTTGCTGTTAATCTTTCCGTCTTCAATAATTTTTCTTTCTCTGTAGACAAAGAAACGATGTGAATGGGATAGAGCATGACACTGCTCTTTTTTCCATTTTCACTAATTCTAGTCTATTAAATATATATGTTCAAATAATCTGTAGTCGATCGTAATATAATTATAACTTGATCTTGTTCTTCGATATTAGGGTTTAAATTGTTGTCGTATTCAAAATTATCTTATATTACAATAGTCATTATTAATAAAACAAGCAAAGAAGTGATTGTAGGGAGCAAAACAATCGGAAAACAAGATAATAGAAATTATTAACAAAAGTTTCGTATTATTACGAGAGAGTGTTGTGAAGCAAGCGTTATAAACATTTCGACATATGTGAACGTTGTTACCAATCATAAATTCTTTGTTGTTGCAGTTTTGTTTTGGTGCAATATCATGCTTCTGTTTTGATTCCATGTTGATTGAAATTATTCTCGTTCATGAATATCCCAAATCACGTTGCAATTTTGGATTTGAACGTTGGTGAAAATATTTATGTTTTCAGCCCATCATTTCCTTCATTCATACCTATAAATAGGTGGTTTTGGTGCTCTCCAAGAAACACCATCTCTCAATCTTCTCCTTCATTCTTCAAGCTCTCTTCTCTCTCATATTTCTTTCTTCTTTTATCTGGGTTAAATACTCTTTCAAGAGTACTTGCTTGCTAGTTTTGAGATCCTCGAAAGATCCGAGAAGTTCATGGGGGGCTTGCGCAACACACCACGGATAAGTCCTTAAGGGCAGTGAATTTACACACCTCAGGAAGTACCTTTTGTTCGTGAATTGTCAGTTATTTACAACAATCTTAAGGACTTATGGCTGACAACAACAACAACTCTACTACGCTGGAGAATCAAAATAGTTCCGGAACTCCAACCATCTTTGCGAAACCATTTTCGGATGTATCAAAAATTGAGGTATTCTCTGGGCAGAACTTCTAACGCTGGCAAGAACGTGTGTCTACTCTTCTAGACATGTATGGAGTAGTTATGGCTCTCTCAACTTCAAAACCTGACGAATCCAGTGCCAAACAAGTTGAAGATTGGACTTATGCAAACAAGGTATGCCGACACACCTTACTTAGCGCCTTGTCTAATGATTTGTTCGATGTGTATTGCTCATATAAGGAAGCGAAAGAAATTTGGGATTCGTTGATTCTCAAATATACTGCTAAGGACGTCGTTCGACAAAGGTTTGTCGTAGGGAATTATTACCGTTGGGAGATGATCGAAGATAAAGACATAAAAATTCAAATCAACGAATATCACAAGTTACTTGAAGATATCAAAGCAGAGAACATACTTCTGCTTGATGAGTTTGTTTCAGAACTTTTGATAGAGAAATTGTCGTCATCCTAGACTGACTATAAACAACAGTTGAAACATAGACATAAGCAAATGACGCTTCAAGAGCTCATTACACACATCATAATAGAAGACACCAATAGGAAAGAGAGTGCTACTGCAAGGGCCAAAGCACTATCTGCAAAGGCAAACGTGGTAGAAGACAAACCTACTTCAAAAAGGTACGAGAACAAACCTGATCACAAAAGAAAAAATAACTTTTGAAATTCTCGTCCCAATGGATCTAACCCCGTCTTTAAGAAAAAGGGTAATTGCTTCGTATGTGGGAAGTCAGGCCATCATGCACCTCAGTGCAGACGTAGAGCAAGAAACGACAATCCTCCTAGGGCAAATATAGCCCAAGGGGAAGATACTATAGTTGCGGTTGTTTCTCAAGTAAATATGACGACCAATGTGAGCAAGTGAGTGGTAGACTCTAGTGCTACCAGGCATATCTGTGCAAATAGGAATGTTTTTACCTCCTACACTAGTGTAGGGGATGGAGAAGAACATGTTTACCTTGGTGATTCCAAGACAAATCCAGTCTTTGGAAAAGGAAAGGTTCTTCTAAAACTCACATCTGGGAAGACTCTGGCCTTGAGTGATCTTCTACATGTACCCTCTATCAGAGTTAATCTAATCTCTGTAGCATTACTAGGAAAAGTGGGGGCTAAAATGTCATTCGAATCTGACAAGATTGTAATGACAAAAAATAATGTTTTTGTGGGGAAGGGATATTGTGATCAAGGTCTTTTTGTACTCAATATTTCAGAAATTATAAATGAATCATGTTCTTCTGCTTATATCGTTGACTCATATGATGTGTGGCATGCTAGATTAGGACATGTGAATTCCTCGTATGTTATGAAATTGCAACGACTAGGATTAATTAATATGCATGATAAACAAAGTGGTAGATGTGATGTATGTGTAGAATCCAAAATAACTAAGAAAACATGTTATTCTGTAGAACGTCAAAGAGAATTGTTAGGGTTAATTCATACTGATCTAGCTGATTTAAAACAAACCATGTCTAGAGGTGGTAAAAATTATTTTGTAACCTTTATAGATGATTATTCTAGATACACCAAAGTGTACTTAATTAAACGTAAGGATGAAGCCTTTGATGTGTTTTTAACTTATAAAGCAGAAGTAGAAAATCAATTGAATAAGAAAATTAAGAGGATTATATCAGATAGAGGTGGTGAATATGTTTTATTTAATGACTTTTGTGTAAAAGAATGTATTATCCATGAAGTAACCCCACCATATTCACTTGAGTCTAATGGAGTAGTTGAGAGGAAAAATAGAACTCTTAAGGAAATGATGAATGCCATGCTTATTAGTTCTAATGCACCTGATAACCTTTGGGGAGAAGCCCTTCTTACTGCATGTTTTTTACAAAATAGGATACCTCATAAGAAAATGGGTAAAACTCCCTATGAGTTATGGAGAGGGTATCAACCTAATCTTAAATATCTGAGAGTGTGCGGGTGCCTAGCTAAAGTAATGTTACCCGATCCTAAGAAAAGGAAAATAGGCTCTAAAACCTCTTATTGTATGTTCTTGGGTTATGTTGAACATAGTGCTGCCTATAGGTTTTTTGTTCTTAAAAGTGATGTGATCGGACATAATACTATTGTGGAGACAAAAAATGTTGAGTTTTTTGAACATATATTTCCATTAAAGGTTAGTGATACATCTGAACAACCTATAGATACTTACAGTGATGCCATGAGTGAGGGTTTAAGAAGAAGTAAAAGGCAAAGGAAAGAAACTTCTTTTGGAGATGACTTTTATACTTATCTAGTTGAAAATGATCCAACAAGTTTTTTAGAGGCTACTAGTGCTCTTGATGCAAAATAATGGGATAAAGCTATTAAGACTTAAATTGAATCAATTGAGAAAAATAATACTTGGACCTTAGTAGATTTGCTTAAAGGAGCAAAACCCATTGGTTGTAAGTGGATCTTTAAGAAAAAGTATCACCTTGATGGATCCATAGATAAATATAAGGTAAGATTAGTAGCGAAAGGTTTTACTCAGAAACCCAACATAGATGGACTTGGAAGGCTTATGAGATACTTAAGAGGTTCAATGGATTATGCCATTGAATATAGTGGATTTCTTGCTATAATAGAAGGGTACAATGATGCTAACTGGATCTCTGATTCAGATGAGACAAAATCCACTAGTGGTTATGTATTCACACTTGGGGGTGGTGCGATTACATGGAGATCAGCCAGGCAAATAATTATTGCAAGATCAACAATGGAATTTGAGTTTGTTGCTCTCGAAATGGCTGGTAGTGAGCCGAGTGGTTGAAAACTTCTTAGCAAACATTCCTTTATGAATGAAACCAACCCCATATGTATCTATACATTGTGATTGCCAATCGGCAATAGCTATAGCTAAAAACAAAACTATAATGGAAAGAATAGACATATACAATTGAGACATAATCTGGTTAAGCAGCTGCTAAAGAGTGGAACTATTTCCATTGATTATGTGAAGTCAGAACGGAATCTAGCAGATCCCCTAACAAAACCCCTGAGAAGAAATATGATTTTGGAAACATCGAGGGGAATGGGACTTAAGCCACTTGCAAACAAACAAGTGATGGTAACCCAACCTTTGTGATTGGAGATCCCATGAATAAGGTTCATATGGGTAAAAACAAGTCACTTGTTAGTTCTGA
>Ga0214545_1000771_pt1 | contig 55153 bp, 26 predicted proteins | sample CNSS4metaG_FD_160064 | JGI IMG/M metagenome (GOLD analysis project Ga0214545, IMG submission 160064) | Root nodule microbial communities from cowpea collected in UCLA plant growth center, Los Angeles, California, USA - CNSS4 | ecosystem: Host-associated > Plants > Roots > Nodule | place: USA... | reverse complement strand
TATATATATATACACTTATTATTTTACGTGTGGATCCCACTAAGACGGTTACTATGGGAATCTTGGTAAAAGCCAGTACCTAATACCTAGGCCTTGGTGGTATGATGTCGGGTATGGGTACTATGAGAATTTTTATAAAAGCCAATACATAGTGCTTGGCCTTGGTGGAATGAGGTTAGGTACGAGTACTATTGGAATCTTGGTAAAAGGCAATACCTAGTACCTCTCCCTAGGGGGATAAGGTCGGATACATGTACTATGAGGTTTTTTGTAAAAGCCAGTACCAGTACATGGCCTTGGTGGGATGAGGTCGGGTACGAATATTATGGGAATCTGGGTAAAAGTCACTACCCTGTGCTTGACCTTGGTAGGATTAGGTCTGGTACGAGTACTATGGAAATCTTGGTAAAAGGTAATACCCAGTACCTATCCTTGGTGGGATAAGGCTGGATATGGGTACTCTAGGATTTTTTCTTAAAGCTAGTACCTATTATTGGGCCTTAGTGGGATAAGGTCGGATACGGGTATTATGAGATTCTTGGTAAAAGACAGTATCCAATACTTGGCTTTGGTGGGATAAGTCCGAGATAGATATTATGGAATTCTTGGTAAAAGTCAATACCTAGTGCCTGGTCTTAGTGGAATGAGGTCGGGTACGAGTACTAAGGAAATTTTTGTAAAAGCCAATACCTAATACCTGTCCTTGGGGGGATAAGGCTAGATAGGGGGTACTATAGGCTTTTTAGTAACACCCAATACCTAGTACGTGACGTTGGTGGGATAAGGTCGGGTACGAATGTTGTGGGATTCCTGGTAAAAGTCAGTACCATGTGCCTGGCCTTAGTGGGGTTAGGTCAGGTACAAGTACTATGGGAATCGTGGTAAAAGACAATACCTAATACTTGTCCTTGGTGGGATAAGGCCCGATATGGGTACTATGAGATTTTTTCTAAAAGCCAATACCTATTACTTGGCCTTTGTGGGATGAGGTCGCGTATAGGTTCGATGGGAATCTTGGTAAAAAGCCAGTACCCATTACCTAACTTTGGTGGGATAAAGTTGGGTACAAGTACTATGGGAATCTTGGTAAAAGCTAGTACCCAATACCTGGCCTTAGTGGGATAAAGCCGAGTACGGGTACTATGAGATTTTTGGTAAAAGCAAATATCCTTACTTGGCCTTGGTGAGATAAGGCCGGGTACGAGTACTATGGGATTCTTGGTAAAAGCTAGTACCCAATGCCTAGCCTTGGTGAGATGAGGTCGAGTACGATGGGAATGTTGGTAAAAGCCAGTATCCAATACCTCGCCTTTGTGTGATAAGGTTGGTTGGGTACAAGTACTATGAGAATTTTGGTAGAAGCAAGTACCCAGTACCTGGTCTTATCCCACCATGCCATATAAGGTTTTTAATGTTAATTGGATTTTAAACCTTGGAATTATTGGTAGATACCAAATTGCCTTTGAAGGACGGTTGTGCTTTGTTACCTCATTAATGTTGTCTTGATCACCATCTTTGACCTTATAATGTAACAAACTACACTTTGGAATATTTTTTTAACTATGCAGACTATTTTCTATATAAAATACAATCATTAGGACATGCATGAATCTTTCGATATTCCATACCCATCGAACAAAGTATCTTCTTTGCCTCATACATTCATCGAGTAGTGTATTCCCTTCAAGAATCATTTCCTTCAATAACTGAAGCAATTATGTAAAGTTTTTCTCTATCCACCCATTTAATGTCATGAAATTGATCAACCTTAATATTGTTGATAATCATGTGAAGTTAGTTGAACTATAGGATATAACAGAATCTCTTCATTGATACATATATTTTCATAATCCGCTTCAATAAAGGAGTCTCTGCATTTGTAGACATCACATATCATGTCCTTTAATCTATCGTCCATTGTCCACTCAATAGATTGATGTGTTTCGGATACACTTGACATGCCTAACAATTCACCTTATCACGTCCATGTTGTATAATACTTCAGAAATTTTCATCGCACAAATATATGTTCTCTAATATTTGAGCAACATCCAATATTCTTCCATTCAAATAATTCATAGTAGGACACCTCATCCTTACTCTGTTTTGTACACCCCTCTCTTGTACTCATGACTTATAAGTGGCAAATTAATCCAACTTTGATCCATATTTATGTTTTGTAGATAATGGTCACAATTAGTTTTCTTTGTCGAAGGTCAGACATCTCCAAACTCAATCCTAACACATTTAATAAATATTTCAAATTACAAAGTAAAACAGACAAATAAAAAGTACTAATTAAATTAAATAAACACTATATAAGAATTCATCCTAATTTAAAATACAATTTACATAATACAAACACAGTTTGACACGGTTGCCCAAAACCCACCAATGGAAACTCGCAGCATCCCAAAAGATTGAATAGTATGGAAGAAGAACGAAGGGCGATGACGCTAAGCGGCAACGTTTGGTTGTAGCAAGAACAAAGGAAGAATAGAGCACACTGCTGCGACGACTTGGAGCGACAATGTTGGCTAGCTGGAGAATGGAGTGCGGTGACGAGGAGCTTTGCGGTGACGAGGAGCAGTGTCGATGGTTGCTGAGATAACGGAGGGGTGCACTGTGGTGATCAGTGGCGGAGCACTGTTGGTGCAGGGAGGGGCATGGCCCCCCCAAAGTTTTAAATTTTTTTTATATCATATATATTTTAATTTTTTTATATTATAGATATTAAAAAATATATTATAATTAAATAAAATATTTTATTTCTTTTATAAACATAATAATTAATGTTAATAAATAATAAAATATAAAATTAAACATAATAAAAATAAAGAATAAAAAGATTTATCAAGATATTTATTTATTTATTATGGTTTGAGTTTCTCACAAATTGTTTTCATATTCCATTCTCACCTGTTTTTTCTTGTTTTTGAAGATAAAAAGATCTATTGTTTTTGCTCTTATTTATCCTCTGTCCTTTTCCTTCCATTCTCATGGAAGTAAAGAAGAAGGTAATTCTTTGGTCTCTATTGATAGTGAAATATTAGTTTAGTAATTTATTTAATGATCCTCTTTTATATTAATTGTTTATTTCATGAATATAGAAAAAAAAATATTGTACTGTGTGTTTTTTATATAACCGAATCTTAATTGTGGTTCCATTATATGTCTTGAGTTTCTCACAAATTGTTCTCATATCTCATTCTCAGCTATTTTCTTTTGTTTTTGAAGAGAAAAAGATCTATCATTTTTGCTCTTATTTCTCCTTTGTTCTCTTCCACACTCGAGGGGAAAAAAAAGAAGGTAATTCTTTGGTCTTAATTGATAGTGAAATATTAGTTTAATAATTTATTTAATGAGTCTGTTTTATATTAATTTTTTATTTTATGAACATAGAAGAAAAAATATTATACTGTGTGTTTTTTTTATAACTGAATTTTAGTTGTAGTTTCATTATATGTCTTGAGTTTCTCACAAATTGTTCTTACCTATCTTCTTTTGTTTCTGAAGAGAAAAAGATCTATTATTTTTGCTCTCATCTTTTAGCGGTTTTCTTCCATTCTTGAATAAATAAAGAAGAAAGTAATTCTCTTTTGTCTCACTTGATAGTAAAATATTTGTTTAATCAGCCTCTTGTATATTAATTTTTTATTTTATGAAAATAGAAAAAAAATATTGTACTTTGAGTTTTTTATAACTGGATTTTAAGTGTGATTTGATTATTATTGAATTTTCTTTTGACAATTTTGTAGATATGTGTGATTTTTTTTAATTATTGTTATACTAAATTAAATATTTAATTTTATTTTATTAATGACAAAAATTAAATATATAGATTTTTTATATATTATTTTGGCTTCCAATAATTCTCGTCAAGATCCACCACTGTTGGTGATGGCGACGAAGTGAGACGACAATGGGCTGGTGATTTAGTGGAGAGAACTGTGCAACGATGGCGGGAGGGAGAAGAGAACACTCTGCATGCGCGGACAAGTGAAAAGGTTAAAACTTTTTAATCTGGCATGAAATATAACGACGGTTGTTTCACTTAACCGCAGTTAATAGAAATATGACGATGGCCGCTAAAGAATCCGTTGTCGTTTTTGTGATTTTGCCGGTTCATCGATGGTCGGTCATGTAGAAAATTATCGTTATAAAGTTGAATTTAATTATAGTGCTGCCACAGCTGTTTTATTACGCGAGTGACATAAACGTCGTTATTTAACGTTGTGGTATGGATACTTTGCATTAGTGTTTAATTTATTTACAATAATAGGTACTATAGGTTATAATAAATAAATATTTTAGTCATTAAAACTGTTTTTCTTTGTTGGAACTAGTCAAATATATTATACTTTTTTGCAAGAGGTAGTACTTTTTTTACACATATTTTGGATTAAGTTCAATACAAAATCTAATGACAAAAAAACTTCATTTTATAACTTTATTATGACCATATATAATTAACACAGAACATAGAGAGATCCAAAGATGAAAGATAGAAGGTAGAATTCCAGTATAGAAGGTTGAAGGTTCATATCATTCATATAAATAAATGAAATTACATCTCATTAATGGTCTTCTTTTTTACATTACATCCGTTAGATAAATGGCAATACTTTATCAAATAACCAATTTAGACAGGTTACACATAAGAAAGAATACAACAACTACTTCAAAAAAAAAAAATATCTACACTTTTGACAGTTTTATTAACTTAGAAGCAACAAATCTCGTTTACTTTTTTCAATGAATCGTGAACATTGCTTTAATCTTCAACAGCATATCTTTATCTGATTAAAGGCATGAGGAAGTATGCTACGTACAATAGCTGCAAAAACAAACCCAACATCAATACAATATATGTTTCACGCTGTACAAAGAAAAAGACAAGAATATACGGCAAACAATTTGAAAATAACTATAAAATGTGTCCCAGTAATCACGTTCTAACATGTTTTGCTCCTCAAACGATGCAGAATTTTGTCACAGCATGAACTAACTACCTTAGATTACAAACATTATTTAAGAGTATTACCTTCCAAATCAACATGTAGTAGGATCTAATAGAACCTTTGTCACTCAAATCTACAAATTTGGCCTGGTACCACAGAATTGAAGCAAGAACAGCATGTCCCAGACCCTAAACGTTTTACACCCAAAAAGTTCCAAGCATTATTGTAAAGATTTAAATATATCTATTATGCTAATTAAATAAAAAAACAAAGCATGATATTTAAGAAAGACAAAAAGAAAGAAAAATAATTCTCAGAGGTGACATTATTCTCTATTCGTGATTACAATATATAAGTCTGAAAAGTGTATTACCGTGACAAGTTTAACCCAAAGGAGAGAAGATGATAGTCCTGCTAGAATGGCAACTCCAAAAGCAGATTCCAAAATGGAAACACAGATCCAAAATACCTAATAATTAAGGAAAATTCGTTAGAAACATCAATAGATTTGTTTTACCAAAAAAGACATCACATGTTTTACTCAAAAAACATACCTTTTTTTGACCTAGACGTGTTGAGAAAGATTGGATGCCAAATGCTTTATCTCCTTCAATATCAGGTATATCCTACATGTATAAAGATCCAATAAAATATTTTATACTAGTCACATATTGTACCAAAAGTTTGATGTTTGAAAAATGTATCATTTGAGAAAGAATAAACATTTACCTTGAACAATGCTATACCCAATGAGTATATGCTGGTGAATGCAACAAAGAACATCAGTGGCTTAAGAGAGGTAACAGCTCTCTTCAACACAAAAGTCTGCAATATTTCACACAAATCATTTCATTAAAAAGAATATTCTTCCATCATGTTTCTTACATTATTATTAATATGTTACAGGTCAAACCTTCATGTGATAGAAAAACGAAATGGGAAATATGAGAGCCAAAGTAGTATATATGCAAGTTGCAGCAAGCAGTGGATTCTTCTTCCATCTCAGAAAGGGACCCTGAAAAGTTACAAAATTGTGTTACAACAAAAAGATAAAAAAGATTAATATAATATTAAAAGTTAGCACGAGAAACATATAGGAAACAAGAAAACGTAAGGTATTAAGAGTCTATTTTTGGAAATATATAAAAAATTAAAGAAGCTAATGAGTTAGACAAATTAACTACGGAAATTTAATCTACTATAAGAAAGCCATCGTTATCAACTTTGACAATAATATAGTCGAGTCACGTGACGACAGCTCAGAAAAAACTACTTATTTTTTCTCATATTCCTAGTTTTTTTATAATTGATATGGATCTACTATAAGTCATCGTTATCAAGACTTTGACAACAATAGTGGAGTCACTTGATAACAACTAAGGAAAAAAAATATATAGTTGCAATTTTTCAGAACTCACCTTGATTGAATAGCCACTCCATATTAAAAAGAATGATAGAAGACCCCAAAATAATGGCCAAGAACCTATCATATAGCTTGCCAAGAAACCCTGTAACCAAAATAAAACAATAAGCCTCGTTTACTATAAAAGGAACATAAATTGTTGTAAAAATAAGGATTAATACCATGATTGCAGATCCTACGGTAACAACAACACCAGTTGTAAAGGAAAATGCCCCAGATGGCAATGGAAGAAATGGTTTGTTTATCTGAAAAAAAAAAAAGAGCAGAGATTAATAAAATACAAAGGAACCAGTACTTCCTTCAAAAAGTTTATAAAGGTGGCATTTTTTTTTGACCATATAGAAGTGATAAATTCTTCTTGATTCAAATTATTCATTTCTAATAGTAAGTTTATACCTTGTCAATTTCGTAGTCATACAATTGATTCACGCCATTAACATAAAAGTCCATCAACGTGAAAGGTAACAGAGCCTGAAACATTTTTAAGAAGTTAAAAAATATTATTTCACAAAGTTAAAGGATTGTTTATAATTGAATATTTAAGAAAAACAACATATTTGGAGTCTCACCTGTAATACACCAATGAAAAATAAAGGAGATGATATATCTGACAATTTCTCCACTGCTAGAAGTGATGCAGAAATCGTGCTTAATGTCTGTCAAAGTCAAAAAAATTGAAACAATTAGGATATTAGAAACTACTTTAATTATAATTTATTTTCATAAAATCGATTCAATTCTAATACACTTCTTCATGTTAAGAAAATGGAAGATTAAAATGAAGTAAATCTAATAACGGGTGACAATATAGATTTGAATTTCAATTAGTATAAATTTTAAATTATTTTAATACTTGATATAAATTTTAAATATTAAAAAATAAATTTAAATTATCTTTTATAAAACTGTGATAGAAAAATAAAATTCATCTTCAATTATACATCATACATAAAAATAAATTGGTTTAAGTATTAATCATTAATTATATCTATTAAAGGAATACCAAAAAGATTGAACTTACTCGACCAAACATTGTGTAAGGATAGCAAAACCAATATAACGCAACAAGGAAACGTTTCGCAGAGCCAACAATGTCTTTTGTTTCAGAAGAACGAGATTCCTCAGACTCAAAATATTCTTTAGAGACTGCTTTGGGAATATATTTCTTGTTGTTTTCTTCATTCGTAGACACTCCTTCAACACTTTTGAACTGATTCTTCAGAATCGGTTGTTGCAACCTCGGAAGGTTATATTCTATTTGATTTTTCCTTTGATGCATTGAAGTTTTTGGTGCAAAAGAACCTACAACACAAAAATGTTAATTGCAAGCAGTATCAGTGACCATGCACAAAAAAAAAGTCAAAATGGTTGATGTTGACAAAAACTATCGTTACTTAAATAGTTGAAACTGTTTTGAATTTTTTTTTTTTCGCATGGTTAGTCAATTATGGTCGCTGTACCTCAAGTGCTTTGAAAAAGTCACAATTATTTTTATATTTCTTAGAAAACAAATTCATTTCTTTTAAAAAATAAGACATAAGCAGGTTTAAATATTTATTCTTCCTTTTATTTATCGAAGTGTCTTGTAAAAATAAAATCGTGATGCAACGGTCACTCCAAAGCAGATAATAATTTTAAAATTAATTCATTGAACATAATATTATTACAGTGTAAAAGAAAAAAGAAATTAACGCAAATTTCTCATATTAAGTATTTTTGTGTAACCTTCACTTTCACTTAATCTTTCAATTATTTGCTTGATTTTATGATTGTCAAATTTTTTTCACTTTTTTTATTGCTTTTCAATTTTTTATTATTTAGGAAATTATAAGAAAAATGCTCTTGGGCCCATTTTAGTAATATCTCAAAATTGAGTGTTCAATCTAATATTTATTTCCCATAAGATGAAAGTATTTAATTATTTATATCTCATGATGACTGCAGCATTTAAGAAATACAGATACTTATGGAGGGATAATCCGAACCGACTTACAAAAATTGGACTAGTAGTGCACAGCCGTTTTATTTTATAAAGAGGAAATACCATGAATTTAAAAAAAAAAAGAAGATATAAGAAAAATATAATGAACAAATTCACGAGGAAACTAAATTAAAATTTATGGTACAAATCAAATGAAATATTTTTCAAACAAATTTACTTCTATTAATATAAGAGATATATTGTAAAGATACGATATTAAATAAAACCACACTATTTAAAGTGTTTAAGACAATAATACATCATTAAAAGACAGTATTAAATACTTTAAAAAAGTTCAAATAATATAATTTTAAAAAACTTTATTTATCCTTTATTTTATTACAATTTATATAAAATTTTGCAAAACAAATAAATAAAAAATAAAAGTATTTCCTTCAAACAAGGAAAAGTCTTAAAGTAAAATTTCTTCAAACAAAGAAAGTATGAAAGTAAAAAATATATTTGTTGATTCTCAAGTGGTAATAAAGGTATCATATCAAGTGATAGAAAGAAGAAAAATGAAAAATGTATTTTAAAATTATCATTTCAATCTTATAAATCTTTTTAACGTTGAATAATTATATTTTTGAATATTGGGAAATGGAAAGGTTGAGATGCCGAACCATTTCGAAATTAGTTATAATAATTAGGAAGGGTTAAGTAATAACAAATTAAAGTTATAACAAATAAAAAGGTTAAATAATTGAAAACAGATGATATGTGAACATACTTCCATAGGAAAAATTCTTGGAATGTTTGCTTTGCCATAGATTTCCACCTACAATATTAACAACGGTAATATTATTAGTAACCAAAAAACTTGTAATGATAAAAAGAAACAAATTTTACATAAAAAATGGTTGAAGTATATATAAGAAGAAAGTGTTGATATATAGTTACCATTTGTAAGTGAAAAGACATTGGGAGAGAACCTAAGAGACATTGAAGCCATGGAAACTGAAACTTATCACAAAAGCACTTTCTGATGAAGAAATAAACAAACACACCCAGGTACTTAAGAAGACAGGGAATGAGAGATTTATATACTTCTCTCAATTCGATTTAATTATTTATATATTTCATATCTTTTGACCATCCTGTCAAAGACAAACAAATACACTAACAATATAATAACAAAAGAATAAATAGCCGCCTAGGAAGAAATGGATTGGTTATTTTTATATTGTATTTAAAAGTGGTCAAAATTGATATTTTTAAATTAGCCTCATGAAAATATTTGTTAATATTTATTCTGAAAACATTACCGGGGTCATTTTTGAATCACGATCTAAAATTCAGTTCATTTGACCACCAATTAACTGAATTATCTTAATTTATTCACTCTCCATGACGTTCTACCATCCATTTTATTACTTTTATATTTAATATTTTAATTTATATTTCAATTAAATAACTTGATTTGATGTGTTGTTCTTTACTCTCGGATAACGGTGTAAAAATAGTGAAAAAATCTTTTTCTTAAATTCCAGAATGAGACTGTCCGGAAACTACGTCTTCGCTGTCTCTGTTCTCAGATATTCAATAATTCACAATGTCGACGTTTGGATTCAAGATTGTTACAATTCTTGAAAAAGTCTACAACTGTTTTAATTTAATATAAAATTTGGATACACATGAATCTGGTTCGGAATATTAATTTAATATAAAATTTGGATATAGTTCTATTCCTATTAATATTAGTAATGTTTTTCATCAAAATTTGATTTCTATTTTTTATTAATTAATTTAATAAAAATTCATGAAATATAATTACCTATATCTCTGAATTTAATTAGGTATAATATTGTTTTGAATTTTTTCTAGTTTAATTATATGATCTATATATTTTAGAATTAATTTTTTTAAATGTAATAGGCTAGCTAGATTATTATATTTGCTCAGAAGTCCCAACACTCTCTATCTTTATTTTTGACTTCTTCCTCCTCATATTTCAGCTCGGCAATTTCGTCATTGTTAGGCTAGATTATTATATTTGCTCCAAAGTTTGACTACTTTATATTTTGCTTCTATTTCATAAAGCGCCAGAGAAAATATTTTAAAGTCATGTACTCAATCTTTTCTTTTCTTTTTTCCTTTTAAATTATTGTTTATGTTAATAATACAAAATCATAACTTAAAATCATAAAATTTGGAATATCTTTAAGAAAGTCTATCTATTTAATAGTAAACTCGAGACAACATTTAAAATGTATTAAATTTTAGGCAGATCTTCAAATATTTGAAGTTAATTAAAATCAATCCTTACTTTTTTACTATTTGTAACTTAATAAGAAAGTGAGAATCCAATCTAATATATCTGACTAGGTCAAACCAACCCTACTCGATTCAACAAGTCTCGACATAGTTCAATTGGGTATGAACTTGGAAAACTCTGCCCTAGCTTGAATTAGAATTGCATGATTTGAACTTGGCCCAAGACCTACCACATGTAGACTCAACTCGGTCCAACGTCAATTTGATTCAACTCGATCTGATGTGGGCTTAACTCAACTCAACTAAAGGCCAGTTTCACTCAGCTCAACCAAAGGTGGGTCTAGCTCCACTCAACTTGGGGTGCGCCTGTAACATCCCGATCGAATGTTACGAATTTAAATAAATTAAATAGAAATAATAATTAAACATAATTTATTATATCGTCTTTTCCCAACACGCGAGAAAATTAAAACTTTTATTTCACCGGAACATGGTCCAAAATCCATAACGTATAAAACTCGAATCAATATATAAAAGTCTGTAACATAAATGTTTAGAAAATTATTCAAAACCATAAACAATAAAAGCTCTAATAAAGCTTTTTCCCCAATCTAGCCCCGCTCCAGCTCTATGCTTAACCAGTACCACCTGAAACATCATATGGTCCCGTGTAACGCAATAGACGATCATTACAAGACACAAGCAGATATGATGAGCTAACAGTAACATATAATAATTCAAATTTGCGTAAACATACACTCATCAAAGGAACTCTATCCTTTTATTAAAAGCCACATGGTCACCATCATGTTATCCATGTTCTACGTCTTTAGATGATAACCTCAAGATACCCTTTACTGCCTCTACCTACAAGCCACAACTTGTAGAACACATGTGGAAAACCTATTACGGACCACACTTCGTAACGTCAGGTGGAGTTCCCAATACGAACCATAGTTCATAATTGTCCCAAGACTACCAAACTCGCCGGCTAGCGCCGAAGAGGGAAATCTTCTTAGACCCATCTGTACGAGCCACAACTCGCACACTCACACCGACAATACTCGCCAATCTAAGCCATAACTCAAGGAATGCTCGTGTTCATCCGCCATCCCGAGCCACAACTCAAGGGGTGTTATTCCGAGCCACAACTCAAGAAATGTAACGTGTTTACCCAATATCCCGAGCCATAACTCAAGGGATATCATTCTGAGCCACAACTCAAGGAATGCTACAACAAAGTTCATCCTTAAGGTTTCACCCAAAGCCTCGTAGACCACGCACATTCTAATCACCCAAGCAATTACTTGACCATAGACCTAAGATTACATGCTCCCACGAACCTCTCTGCTCATGGTCTTGCCTCTATGAACCTCCTCGCTCATAGTCCAACTCTACGGACCTCCCCGTCTGTAGTCTAACACAAGTGATCCAACAACTACAAACCTCCCCGCTCATAGCAGCTCTCAAGTGTGAGCATGGAACATACGAACCTCCCTACTCATATCCTCACACGAGAGCCTCATAATTTTAACTTTCCCACTCATATTATCACGTGTTCACCACCAGCCATGAACCTACCTGCTCACGACACAAAAAAGCATCTCTTAGTCCAAGTCCCATATCACAAACACGCAAAACGCAAACCAAAAGAGCACACTACTCTTTGTTCTGTCGCTTGACGCTGCCTAAGCGTCGCTAGGAGAAATCACAACGCAGACTGCCTGGCGAAAATATTTCGCCGCCAAGCGCCAAGCTCAAACCAAACTTATCTAGCGTTTGTTGCTTGGCAAGTCAATCCTCACCGCTAGGCACCACACGCTCCAAGGTTCTATCTAGTCCAAACTTACATCCAGATTACTTGTTTAGGTTTTTATACCTTGCATCAATTTACACATTATAATTCCACTCCACATACTCCAAGTCTTATAATCATACATATTAGTATTCATGTAAACTCATGCTACTAAAATTGGTCAATATTGCATGTTTTAAAACAACACAACAACCACACCTACCTATGATTAGTGAAATACACAGTCCAGACCACCTAATGAGGACGTCGACGCCGTTCATCGGTGGAATGTGGCTCCAATTGATGGTGAATGATCGGAACGGCCTCCAACAATCGATTTGTTTAGTGAAATCGACCGAATATGCAGTGAAAGACTCGATTATGGTATGAATAACTATCGTTCTCTCACGGATCCTCACAGCACTCACGGTGTTTCGAACCCTAGGAAGAGAAATCCTCGTCTAAGGTGAAGGGTGAGCTGATGAAGAAAGGGATTAAACCACAATTCATTCATCTAAGCTAGCTATTACAATGTGTTTGGTTTGCCTTTATATATGTGAAGACAACCGAAAAACGTGAATGAAGACGTCGTCTAACAACAACCTAACGACAAGAAAGAAAGAAGAAACCCTAGATTAAGAGTTTGGAGGTAGATTTGATGGAGAAAGACAGAGTTCCGGTGGAGGAGAAAGGAAACCCTAACTATGCTGCGTCGTTTACATAATGGGTTGGTTGACTAAAGTGAATGTATTTGGTGAAGTGTTGCACATGCGGAAAGGAAGTGGGCTGCCACTTGCAAGCCCAAGAGGGAAGCTGATTTCATTGTGCCTTCCATACGTGATATGAAACAATCATGTTGTAGATGCTTTGAAATCTGGCTGGTGTGATAATGGGCTTTAAATGCCACTTTCAGGCCCAATGCCACTCACGTAGTAATGATGGTGCACGCATGATGTAAAGAAGCCTTCACACTCCAAGGGATGATTTGGGCTGCTGGATTCAAAAGCCCACGACGCATAATAGTGACCCACATGTGTGCTCATGGAGTAGACTTGGAAATGGGCTGTATTAAAAAACAAACACAATTAGAACAACATTTATTTAATTAAAAAAATAAAGAAAATAAAAGAAAATAAAAGAAATGGGCCTAGGCGTTGACCCAATGTTATAAGCTTTGTTGGGGTCACATTATCCCCTCCCTCTTGAAGAGGATCTGTCCTCAAATCAAAAGGGTTGTTGAAAGGCTTACAACAACCAATTTGGAAAGTTCCACCAGGATAAAAAACAAATCTTCAATAGTCATAAAAAAATGGTATTAAAATCATAATGACCATGCAATATAATTGATTGGGCAATGTGTGAAAATGGGCTTTTAACGAATGAGAATGATGATATCCAACCCATTACACACAAAGAGTGTCTTGCACTTTGACTTAGTTGATGTTTGAAAAGAATTTTAAAGTCAAAGTGTATTTTGGCACAATAATTTGAGGAGGATGAAATAAGGGAATGAGATGGAGAACAAAATGTTTGAGAGGGAAACAAAAAAAATTAATGAAAAAGTGAGAAGAGTTTAAAGAGGGGATTACTCCCTTTGGAAATTAGGTCTTCATAGAAGGGAGTGGTGAAGGATGGTACACCAAATCCCTAGCAATGAGTTCCCTTTTTTCTTTGGAAATGCTCTTTAACTCTACCACTTGTGAATTTCTTTCAAGCTCACTCTTTTGTCTTATTTTCTCTTTTTCTTCAAATTCTTTTCTCTCATTCTCTTCTTTGGCTTTTCTAAGATTCTCCTCTTTATCTTTTTCTTCCTCATCTCTTTTCTTCCTCTCTTTTGTCTCTTTTTCCCTTTGTTCTCTTTTAGCACGAAGCTTCTCAAGCTCTTCTTTTGCTCTCTTCTTTTCATACTCTTAAAGCTTTTTAAGTTTTGCTTGCTCTCTCTTATGTTTTTGTCTCTTTCTCTGTTTACTCAAGAACAAGTCCAAATTGTGCTTAAAATCTTTTAATAGTCTAGAAAACTTAGCAAGATTTTGGATGAATGCATCACCTATATCAATGAAGTCTTCTATCCTAGACTGTTGCTCTTTAGTTATCCTAAATGAAGGGGGAATGAAATGTTTCCACATGCATGTTTTTAATTCATAAAATGTGTTAATGCATGATTCTCTCCCCTTTTGCACTTTAGATTGTCTCTTTTGCCACCACTCAGATAAACGTCCTATAAACCTAGAAGTAACATGCCTAAGAATGTTAAATTGACTATATTTATTAAAATATGGTTGCACCAATTTCTCTGTATCCCACATCCAATCTCTAAATGATATTGGTCTTATATCTTCCCCAAAGAATGGAATGTCACTATAAATGGTATGATGCAACTCATGACTACTATGCTTACCTAAATGCACACTACTATACCTACCTAAATGCATACTGCTGTAAGGAAAACTCCTTTTCAAAACGTTTTTGGAAACACTTTTATCCAAACAATTTTTCACAAGATACTTGAAGAATTTCTAAAGAGAAAATGGAGTGAAAATGGTCTAGAAATACTCCTAGGAAAGGGAGGTTAGTCTCTTGGACAATCTTAAAAATCAAGTCTTTCCTAGCCAAAGATCTCTAAACAACTTTCACAAAATTTCTCAATGAACATTCTAAACAAGACAGATTGGGTGAAAAACAATTTTCAAAGTGTGTGGACTAATTGAAACCTAAAGACCAAAAGAAGGTCAACTAGGTGTTAAACACATGGCACCTACATATCATAGTGACCTAAAACATAAAGGCAAACACACAAATCACACAAAACCTGGACATTTGAAACATAAAGAAAACATAAAGACTGAAAACATAAACTAGACGACAAATTAAATCCTAAGTGAAAATGCAAGTGGCCTTTGGAACCCCTTGACGCTTCACACTACACACGATTAAACTATTACAACCTTGCTAAGGATGGGATTGCTCTAAAGCATTTTCCCACCTAAGCCAAATGAAGCAAAAATAGCAAACTGAAAAAAATTACAACACAAAATACCATGACATGAAAACAACAATAATCACAAAATAAAATAACTATGATATGCTATGTTTCTCTCGGTCCAGTGTTGAAATTTTTCCCAGCTCACTCCTATGAATCCTCTCATGGTTGCACTCCTTCCAACATCACTATGGTGCTCTCAAGTCCCACTCACTCATGTGTCCTGTCGGCAGTGTACTCTCACAACAGAGTCACTCATAACAATTCCACCTTCAAGATGAAATTTCACCTACAAGGGTTGCCAAACAACAGTGAGTGTCCAGAGCAAAGAAAACCAGGAAAATCAAGTGTTGCCACTTAAGAAGAGCAAGTTAGAAAATCAATAAAAGTTCAAATTTAAGATTGGACTACATCAAATGATGAATTAAACAGACAAACTCAAAGAGTAATCAAATAAGACAAGCAAGAAACAAGCTAAGAAATAAAGTTGGCACACAAAAGGAACCTAAGGAATAGGTCTAGAATATGATCAAACAAGACTTAAAAAAATATTGAATCAAGAGCATATGCAATTTTAACTAAAAATGACAATAGTCATTTGGTGAACTGTGCGAGACAACTTGTATTTTGCTTAAACAATTAATGTTTTCAGATTCAATCAAGACTGTTTCATTCTCTTTCAGATGCTTTTTCTCATCATATTTTCTTTTTTTTCACTAATTTCTTTCTTCTTCTCAAAAACTTGAAGAACAACTCACACAAAGGTCAATTTTCTACCACCAAATCAATGAACAAATGCATATGACAGATTGCAAAGATCCAACTCAAAAACAATTTTAAAGAAACACACAAGGAAACAAAGAAACAGATCTTGGTATGGCAGTGTAGTAATCAATCAACAAAATTGTTTCACACAAGCAAAATTGATTTGGTGATTCAAACAGATGACACAGTTGCACTAGACAAATTCAACAGTGTAATAACACAGACAGATGCAAAAGAATTTGAAGCATTGATGCTAGCCAAAGTAGTTATAAGCTACGAGAATCAGTTCACAACATAGTGGATACTGCATAAAAGAAAAAAATAAAGCTGCAAAACTCACAAGTAAATCCACGGGCGGTGCACACATATGTGAACCAAACCAAGAAATTTGCAACACAATCAAGGCAAGAATGAAGCTGATATACATGTCAAAATGCATAGTCTACGCTAATCACAGAAAACAAGAAATGTGATCTAGTTGTTAAATAAAAGACACGAACTACAGTTTTTCCAATCAGTTTGAAATAGCCCAAGAATGCATCATATTTTACTCAAACAGTTTGGCAAACCGAAATAGCAGAATATGAATTTCAAATAGCCAAATATACAACATCAAACATAATAAACTGACTGGCTAGGCACTTTAAAATCCAAATTCTTGCAGAACAGATGTGAACAGCGGCAATCAATAGAAAAGCACCAAAACAAAATCAACCTAAGCATCAACTAAACCAGTTGATTTCCACTGGATTTATCTGAACAAAGACAGATCAATCATATATATGGAATCATTCAGATATGGTTCAATCGACAAGCATCACTGGCCAAACATACACACCTCAATCAATAAGAGGAAATACGAAACAATGAAGCAGAGAAGCAAAAACTTAGCATAATTGAAACAGAAAACAGTGACAATGTACACTATAGAACAATTGCTATTAATCTACTAGCAATTAAAGAACCAAACAAAACATAGGAAACTAGACACATTCAATGAACTGAACAAATTCAATTAACATCACATTTTAACAGCAAAAGAAAAACATAATAGGTACTACTTCTATGGAATTAACGAACATGTAAAATAGCTACACAAAAACCCTAAACCCTAAACCCTAATTCAAAGCTAGGTAAAAAAATTGAAATAACCTATTAGACATGCATTGAACGATAGGATCAAAGATCTAGACATGTTTTGCCATCAATATTGATTCAAGAATGTATAACAAAGTTTTTCAAACCAATTTCAGCAAGAAAAACACCACGACACATATTCAAGTAGAGAAGTAAATAATGACCCACATGTGTGCTCATGGAGCAGACTTAGAAATTGGCCGCATTATAAAACAAACACAATTACAACAAGATTTATTTAATTAAAAAAATAAAGAAATTAAAAGAAATTAAAAGAAATGGGCCTAGGCGTTGGCCCAATGCTATAAGCCTTCTTGGGGTCACATCACCACCTCAAATATACTCAATCTGACACACTTCACATACAGGCCTACAACTATTTTTTTTCACATATAATATGCCAAGCTAAAATTTACCATTATACATGATCATACTATCATACATAGACATAATTCCATAACAATTTCCCCATTCACACATAATTCAAAAGTAAAAAATAACTTAACACCCGCTGGATTCAAAATGTGCCCAAAAACAACCAAAAGACTACAATGTCATTGTTGCCAACTCTATCGCCTGGGGGGGCAAGAATGCGCCGCTAGGTGGCACATCATATTCTAGGCAGAAACCTAGATTTTTCTCGCTCTAGTGAAAACCCTAAACCCCCAATTCAAATTTCAGTCAATCAAGTGCATAAAATCATAACAATTCAGATTTCCTACATGCATATTCATTATATACAATCATAAACTCTCAATTTCACCATGCTTTAACTCCAACAATCACATTAACAAATTAACTCCGACCCCTAACATTACTACCTCATGTTTATGCTTCCCAAATCAATCACTAAACTCATATGAACATAACATTAATCATCAAGTACCTAATTTTTATTTGTCAAATCATGCATAGAAACATTACTAAAGATCCAACCATCTAAGAATCCATAGAAAATTGCTTCAACGTAACAAGGGTTCATGTCGCTTGGCGGAAACACCCCTATTGTCAAGCGGTTCATCTCAAAAACCCGAAAATGGGCTTCTCGCTCATACATCGCCCGACGGGTCTTCAAAGCAGCTAGGTAGTTTCTGGGAAACTTCTAAAAACTCAAAACAATGGAAATTTAAAACAAAATAGGCAACATCCAATCATACCATACATCACGAAAATCATACAATAAGTATACATGTAAAGGAGCTCCCCTAACCTGGTTTCCTTACTTCCAATTGCCAAAAAAAAAATTGTAATCCTTGTTGGTAGCAACGTCCCCCTTCTTGACTCCTTCTACTGTTCTAGCATCAATAGGCTTCCAAATTCCATTTTAGCTCTCTTTTTTAGTGCGGATTGATTAAGGATATCCAAAAGAACTCTGCCTCACCCTTAATTCACCATTATTCTTCCTAAAAAGAGATTTCGCAAAAAGAACTTATTTTGCTTCAATAAGGGCTTGAACACATAACCATCCAATTGTCAATCCAATGCCCAACCATCCAACCAATTCATGTTTCGTGATAGTTCCTATAAATCTAGAATTTTATTATCACTCATCATGATCAAGAATATTATTAAATAATATACAATTAAAATATCACACATATGGAATATATAGGACTTGAACCTAAGTCCCCTCATAATAACCAAGTACTCTCAACCCCTTGAGCTGGTACTTTTCCTCATCATAAAAGCTAGCATTAATTGTCATAAAGCTTTCCACTACCCGTATTCATTAAATAATTATTTACTTAATTATTTAAATTTCTTGGATCTTATAAGGCCAAATTGACTTAATCTTATGTGGGCCTAACTAAACTTAACACCACATCGGCCTGAGTGACTTCATTCGATGAGCCCGACTATACTCAGCCTAACATGGACACAACTCTACTCAATCCAATGTGGGCTTGGCTCAACTTATTCCAAGGTAGGACTAACATGACTTGGCTAAAGATAGGCACAACTTATAACACCCATATCGAGATGTCACGTGTAAATTTTTTTTTCTCTTTTCAAATCAATGAAAATACTTCAATACCATCCTTTTGACATGTGAAACAGGTTCTAGGGTAAACTTTAAGTTGTTTAAACTAACATTATTTGAGATATTCCAACTCAAATATCAGTCTAGAACATCGTTTAACAAGTCTAGCAAAATTAACATCATTGGATTAAAATGACTGTTTTCATTTATTTTTAGAGTTTGAGGGCTAAAATGTATCGAAATTTGGGACTAGGAAAAATTCTAAATTTGCATTCAAGTTTAAGGATTAAAAATATATTTAACCCTTTATTTTTATTGAACCCGGTAATGTTGAGTAGCGAATTCATGTTTGTTTGTTTGTTTTGTTTGCTTTTGCAATGTAAAGGTGAGAGGAGCAATCATATAAGGCAAAAATGGTAATTGGAAAAGATGAAAGGAATTGTTTTAACTCCATAATCATTCACAATGATTATTGATCGATGTAATTCAAGCAATGACATTCAACTTGATTACATGTCTGCAATTTATCATGAGGTAGTTGATTATAAGATGCATCAATCCTGCATGAATGTTCCATTTGCGTGTGATGTTGATCTTAATTGTTCAATGTTGTTTGGTGTTTGGAGCCCATGGAATTTCAAAACTAGAGAAGTTGATTAGTGGTGTGGTTCAAACATAATGATCAAACACGATGGAGTTTCGTGGATAATCAACGTAAATTGGAAATGTGTAGTGGTTGAGTGATCAACAAGCAACTAGGTGATTAAATTTTATAGTGTGTCTGCATGAGACAATTTAAGAGAGTAATTTATTTATTTGAAGAATTTGAAAATCTTTTGAGGAAAATGGCATGTTTATACGAGGAAATTAAAAGAAAATTGAAATTGAGGAATTTTAAGAATACATTTCAAATAACTAAAATAGTAAAATTTGAAATTCGCTCAAAAAGAAGGAAATTGAAATTTCCTAAGTTGTTGAAATGCCCATTGTTGAATCGCTCCACATCTGCTCACACCAATAGCATTGGTGATCATTGTAAAAAAGAAAACCACACAAAACAGACAGGCACAAGCAAGAGGGTAAGCTAGAGCAAAAATTCTTTTAATCATGTTATAAAGCAAATCAATATTCAGATCATATTATGCACAGTCAAAGCAGTAGGCACCCAAATCATGTGAAAGCAAACAATTTCAAGACTCTATGACTCAATATCCGAATCATACTCTTGATATAGAATTCTAAAGGAAGTATGCGCCTGTGCTAGCTTCTAAACTCTGCAGAGTCTAGACGCAAAGGGTTATCACCCAACCACACACATGGTTAATCCTCTAATTTCTTGGGCCCAATATGTCCCAAGACTAGAACCTCATGCCACTCTCATCACATAAATTATTCTACTCTATGTGAGCGTGAATAATTTTTAGAGTTCAGGATACCTTCTTTTATCTAGACATCTCCTATATCAAGGTATACACTAACGACCATCACCAAGAGTTTCCCTTGAAACTCTTTTACCAACAAAATCCACATGCCATATCAAGCATTCAATTGATATGGCATGTGGATTTTGTTGGTAAAAGATTTTCAAGGGAAACTCTTGGTGATGGTCGTTAGTGTATACCATGATATGCCATATCATATGCATTTGTTCATTGATTTGGTGGTAGAAAATTGACCTTTATGTGAGTTGTTCTTCAAGTTTTTGAGAAGAAGAAAGAAATTAGTGAAAAAAAAGAAAATATGATGAGAAAAAGCATCTGAAAGAGAATGAAACAGTCTTGATTGAATATAAAAACATTAATTGTTTAAGCAAAATACAAGTTGTCTCGCACAGTTCACCAAATGACTATTGTCATTTTTAGTTCAAATTGCATATGCTCTTGATTCAATGTTTTTTTAAGTCTTGTTTGATTTTGGTTTTGTTTGATCATATTCTAGACCTATTCCTTAGGTTCCTTTTGTGATGAATACTATTTGGGATGAATACTATTTTGTGATATCAAGGTATACACTAACGACCATCACCAAGAGTTTCTCTTGAAACTCTTTTACCAACAAAATCCACATGCCATATCAAGCATTCAATTCTCATGCCAAACCACCACCAATCAAACAAGTCATGTTTTCCATTTCATACTCAACATAACAAGATTTCATTTAATCTCATACTTTATAAATACATACAATGACATACATATATCACAAAATAGTATTCATCCCAAATAAATGCGTACCAACATTTAAGTACCTGCAATTCCATACACTCAAGCACAACACACAACCATAATTCTTACACCAAAATTCCTAAGTAAATTTATTATCACAAAACTAAATTCACTGCAGTAATGCGTGACAAATTTCTCAAGCTACAAACATCTAATCGACGATCCAACCAGTCAAACCATAAAATAACATGTTATGAACCAAATGTCAAACTTTGACCTCAATCCAACGGTTAATGAGTCGGAAAAGTCAATTTTACTAAAACTGCGCATATTAGAAAAATGACACAATCGCCAGCGACCAATCACTCGCCCAGCGACCACCCGACGCTTCTAGAATACGAGAAATAACGTCAAATATCACAGTTTCATGAATATTTGAACCCCTAACTTGGAAATACACCAAAAATTAACGTTTTCCCCGATCTTGACTCATATTCCACAAAACACTAATCAAACTTAGCCAAACGAAAAAAGAACAAGCAAAACAACTTAAAAAAAAGTGAAACCCTAGCTTCCCTTACCTCTTTAGACGCTAGCAAAAGAATGGTAAAACAAGAAAGAGCAACAGGGAACTGGAGCAAGCTACGGAGCTGAAAACAAACACACCCAGAGTTGAGAATAGGGTTTCAGGGAGAACCCAAGACAGAACTAGAGCCATCTGAACCGAAAAAAGAGAAGAACAAAGTTGAAGTTCAACTTACCCGAGGAAACGAATCAGTTTAGATAACTAGTGAGGGGATGAGCTTATGCCCTAGGAGAACGCTTTGGTGGAGTGAAGGGCGAGGGAGAGGAAGCTGGGTTCTGGAAAAGAGTAAAGAGAAAGTGTGAGGGGCTGAATATAATATTGAGGGTCTCTTACTGAACTGGCCTTGGGCCTACGAAAAGGACTAGGCCCAGACACATACAAACTAAAAAAGGAGCTTACAGTAATAACATAAAAGTGTTGAAACACTAAATTGTAAAAACATTAAATTGAAGAAAACTAAATGCAATAAAATTAAATGTAAGAATAAAAATAGTTGAAAACGAAAATGCAAACAAATCAAGAAGATAATAAATAAAAAAATTGTTAATGTAGATTTGATGCGAATTGATCTTCAAATAATTAACTCTTCATTATTAAGCAATATAAGACGAAACAGTAAAGAAATAGAAAAAGGCAAAAACTAAAGGAAGAACAGATAAGAGAAAACAAAAAACTAAAATTATGAAAATGCAAATGAATTTTGTCAACAACTTTTAACATATTAAAGGTCTTATATAAGATCAGAAATCTGAAGCTGAAATGAGTCTGATACGGATTTTAACAAAGTTCTTAAATTCAATTACAGAAAAACAAGCTAATACAAGTCAAATTCATTTGTTCTTTCTATAAATTTTCAATAAATGTGTCTCAACTTCTAAATATCATATACTCAAAATGAAGTTTTAAGGGTAGAATTCAATGCATATGAAATTAGCCAAAATGATATTTAAAAATAAAATTATAACAAAAATAGTAAATGAAAATCAGATGAATTAAAAATGTAAAATCAAAGTATATATGTGAAAGAACTTAATTTATTACTAAAAATGGAAATGAACTAAAATGTCATCATTATACAATAAAACTATAAAAATGCATACAAATGTTATCATCGATGTAGTCAAACACAATGAGTTTGATAGGTCAATACAGAGCGGTGCAAGCTACAAATTCAAAGCAAGAACTGCAATTTTGTATCAGCTAATATTACATTGTTCAATTAATGCCATTTTTTATTCGAAGAGTGGTTCAATTTTCAATTTTATTACGACTGGATATATTCTATTTAGTGAATTCATTGAGCGGAATCTTTCTGAAGTAAGCAACTAATGTTTTACGTGACTGGTTAGAGTGATGTTGGAAGTAAGCAATTGATGTTTCGAGTGATTAAATAATTCAATAACCAAAGTCTAAATCAAACCAAGTCAGTAAGTTAGATGTATTAATAATTTATTGATCTAAAGAAATAAATTACACATATGATATGTAATACGTGTATCGAATACTATATATATGTTAATATATTTACTATAAAATTAATAAAATATGACACGTAATATATATTAAAAAATATATAATAATTCTTAAAAATATTATAAGATCTTATGTAAATTAAAATTAAAATTATAAACATAAAAAAAAATTATAAATTATTATAAGCATTAAATTAATACTATTTTATAAATTAGATTATTTATGATAAATATTGATAAAATATTCTTAAATGAAGTCTATCTCTGACATGGCTACCCTCCAAAAGCTACGATATTGACTTGTAGATCTGAAAGGATACATTGATATACGTCCTTCTCTTGGCTTTATCCCTATTTCTTTCGATATACATTGAGTTGTCTAAAGAATAACAAACGTTGATCTCGAATAAATTAGGTAAAAAAAAAAACATTTTTTTAGATCTTCTCAATTCTTGTAAAAACAATTTATAATTGTATTTAATTCTTAATTTTAAAAGATATGTGAAAATACTGTTACATTCCATTTTATAGAAGTCCAGTTTTATATGAAGTCCAGTAACATGTGTCTTGTTTAATCATGTAAAAAGGCTATAAGTTCTACGAAGATTATTTTCCTCAGTTTCACAGTATAACGTTAAAAATAACAAGAAAAAGACAAACATATAGATAATAGAACTAAAAATTAACAAAATTATCTAAAAACAAATATAAGAATCGATCAAAACTGTATCAAAAAGAAATTTAAAGAATAATATTAAATATAATTAAAAATCTAAAGATTAAAATTGCAGCGAAAAAGATAACAACAAAATTAAAAGTTGTTTCCGGAGCACTGTTTTCAAATCATCACGCCAGAATTTTCGATATTGCTGACCCACCAACCTATGCTGTTCACATGACAGTGGATCTTCATGGTTTACAAATCTTTGCACCAAAAGCGTGTTGCTTGTGGATGCCAGAGAGAAATTATTTTGGAAAATAAAAACGGCAAAAGGAATTTTCTTTTTCCTTCTAACAGTCAAAAGAAATGGCGTAGCATATTAATTTTTAAAAATGCCATTTGGATTGGGTCTTCAACTTTTCATTATGAAATCCTTTTCTTTTTCTTACTAAAGATTTGTTTTGACAATGGCAATGCCGTGCAAACTTCGATACATATCAAGAGTTTATGCAACAAAACATAGAAATTACGTAGGATTATGATTTCAACAACATTAATATAAATCTCGGAAATTTAAGGACTACAGTATGGCACTCAAATTAAATTATTCCTTCAAAGTCAAAGAGTGAGCTAAAATACACAAGTATCGCATATGACTCATTCTTATTATCATTCTCATCAGACACCATAATACTTAAGAAAAGTGAAATATGACTCTGCTAGATCAAGAACACTGCAAGGAAAATATCATATGAAACTTAAAACTTAAATGTTCTCTCCCAATTGATTATCTTTACTTGCTGCTGCTAGGTTCCTTCACGATAGTCACTGGGCAAGAAGCATGAGTCATCACAAAGTTGCTTACACTTCCCAAAATGATCCTGTTTTTTAACAGAATGTAAGTGAGACTCATATTTCAATAACATAGGAGATATATGAGATTAATATAATTTTATATCAAAATTATCATAATAAGGAGATCATGAAAAAATTACTTATATAAATAACTCATACCATTTGGTAGAAAGTTTACATTGCACTTTTGTACATAGGTGTCCTTCCACCCTCCATTGTTTTTTTCTCTTTTTAAGAAATTTTTCATAAGATAAAAAAAGTGGTGTGTTTTGATACGCCACTATAGCTAAAATACCAAGTGTCATGATGATGCCTAATATGAGTTTACTAACAAAATAAGTCGTATTATTTTAATAAAAGCAGTTGAATCATTTTTGTACAATTTTTTCTTACAAATAGTATTTATTTATAAGAAAATTGAATCCCTATTGTACTAATAATAGCATCCCTATTGTTAAACCACTTGTTCTGAGAGGAACAAGTGGTGAGACTCTGTAGTTGCTGTCTAACTATCTGCATTAAAAAAATAAAATCCAAGGGAATACTACAATGTCCAAGGCTAATAAAAAGGATACTTGTATTTCATTTTTGTTCTTGCTATGAAGGCTTATCTCCCCTCTTTCATTATCATTTACTATGACTTTATCTCTATTTCTCTTTTCTCCCTCCCTCCCTCTCTAGTTTCCATCTTTTTCTCTCCCTTTTCCCATTGAAATTTAAGGCAACAAAGGGTGGAGTCTCCATTGATTCAACTCCAAATGGTTTTCCTCCAACAAGCCACTTTCTCTACTCTTTTCCTAAAGACAACAACATCAACAACAAAAGAGGCCAACACTAGTGGAGACATCTTAACATGGATTCCACAACTACCAGAAAAAGGTTTCCATCATCTTCTCCAAACACCAACACCACCTCCACCATCTCCTTTCAAGTCAACCTTACCTCAGATGACAAGAGGCCCCACATCGATGAGAGGAACTTCTTTGGAATTGAAATGAAAAATAGAAACTTAGAAGTTGTCACTCCTGTAACAACTTCTGAGAAACAAAAACACCAGACAAAGACTTCACAGTTCAAACAAATTAATGCAGGCAAAGACTACTTACAGGTAATTTTTTCAATGTTTATCCCTTTCCCTAATTTTTGTATACAATTGCAATTTTTTCCAAAATCTATCTATTGTCTTAATTTTTGTATAAACCAGCAACCATTTAAAGTAAATTCCCCAATAATGCAGATTATAAAATCCATCACAACAAAGAAGGATATTATTATCAGCAAAGTCACACTCACAACAAAAGAAAAATGAAAAACAAATATATCCATCAATGCAAATACTTCTCTTTGAAATAACTGGTGAGAGATGAAGAAAAAGAGAATTAGGGGTCAAAATTAGGTACCTTTGGATTGTGCTAAGGCCCCTGCTTCCCAAAACCAGCGAATCCAGCTTCAGATCTTCAATTGCATCCAGAAGTTTCTCTCTCGCATCCCCCCAGTAAATTTTTGCAACAATGTGCACCTAAAAAATCAACAAGTTCAGACGCAACACTGAAACATGGGAAAACCCAAAACCAGGGTTGTCTAAATTGAATTCCATTCGTAGAATCAAGAATATCACCTCCTTCTGTCTTGAAGCAGTGTCAAGAATATCAAGAACCTCAATATCAGGGTGAACACCATACTTTTTCATAATCTCAGGCTCTCTGAACTCTTGCAATGGAATCAGAGCTTCAAAAACACAAAGCAAAATCGAAATCAGACCAGATCTGATCAACCCAGATCAAAAGATTCCTAAAAAGTGATCATCAGATGAATAAATAAATAAACAGCCGAAAGTAAAATTGACAGAAAATTGGTACTCACGAGAACCAGATTTTTCCCATAGCTTGTTGCGAGACTCGTCTATAGAATTGGAGCTGATGTGAATGACATAAATGGTGTCACCCTTATCAGCTAAGTTCTCAAGCGCCCATTTGAGAGCATTCTTGCTGCTGTTGGAGAAATCCAAAGCCACACCAATTGTCCTGTCCTTTGCCATGGTTTGTGTCTGAAGTTGGCGAACAGAGTAGAAGTAGAAGAACAACACAGAAGTTGACGAAGGGTTTAGATTTCGTACAAAGTAGTATAAAGTTTAGCATCTATAAAGCGTATATATATAATAATAATAATAATAATAATAATAATAATAATAATATTATTATTATTATTATTATTATTATATATTATGATAATAATAATGGGTGCAGCTATTGTATTAATATTTTTTATTCTGTCCTCTTATTTCAATTTTTACAGTAGATTGCTAAGGATCTATTATCTCATAATTGTCTTAAATTTGATGATTTGAACCAAGGGCTAGGTATTTTCAGGGCAAAAGAAATTTTTCTGCTATAAATAATATTTGTACTGAACTTGATTTCTTTTGTTATAAATTTCTTATTTCGCACAATATAATGATCTTATTTATAGAGAATATTTTTCTGTTTGTATTAAATTCTTATTTAGTTAAGTTCTAAAAAAGATTATTTCAAGTAATATTTGTAGCTTGACTTATAAATAACTTATACATTTATTCATATGTTGGATTTTGTTCTCTATTAAATAGGTTTATTTCAAGTAAAATTAGATAATATATCTATGCTTATTTACATAAGTCCTTATTTATTTATATAAGACTATTATCTATTGTCTCCCTCTATTGGATTATCTTTTAAAGCGTGGTATTACAATTGTGTCCTAATAAATTGAGATTAACAATGGTCTAATTCATTATTCTAGATAATTACAACTAATAATAGAAAAATCATATTTTTTACTACAAATTTATATTTGTTAATTTTTTCCTTAAATTTATTTATTTTAGAGAATTAAATTATTGCATTGATTTTGATGGGTTTCATATTAATGTAAATTTATTATAAAGATCTGTATGTTTTAAATTAGTTTTTTATAACTAATGAACAAATGAAATTAATAGTTAATATTGAAAAGGAGTTTGAAAACCTATTTTTAAAACCTTTTAAAGCTTGATATGTTTATCGGCTCTTCTTCAAGCATATGTCTTAATTGTGAAAGGTTGTGTGAAGTCTAGTAACTTTAAAATAGGTGTAGATATGAGTATTTGTGTAAGTTTTTAATAAGTAATTAAAGATTGATAGTTATACATTTAAACAGAACAAAATTTATATTAGTTTTGATCATCATTGATCATTGATTCTATAACGTTCCATTTAATCAATAAACATAATTAAAGGAAGTGTCACACAAAGATAATATAACAGCAGAGTCTTGGAGTTTTAAACTTAACTCCTTACAACCCAAGCCACACCACAATGCCCGAAAAGAAACAAGTTATGAAGTTTAATAGAAACATATAGAAATCTAAAGGACAGACCACTACATGGGTCATAACCTTAAAGAAAAGCCCAAAAAGAACATGAAGTCCAACCCAAGTAGACTATGTAGCGGAATCATCTCTCTCCTGTTGACCACGAGTACCTCTCACATATGCTCCCAGCAATAATTGATGATCATCGCAAAGGTAGAAGAACAACACACAAAGCAATCAAACAAGCAAAGGGTAAGCTAGAGCCAAAAGATTTTATCATGCAATCATATATACTTTCACAGTCCAATATACATACATCATCCAAGCATGTTATGACCTTCCAAATCAATACACTAAGACTCGACTCGACTCATCTGGATACATATAATCTAGTCGGATTCAGCGGATGCTTGCACTTGTGGTGGATACCTCTACTCATCCTCGAGCTGCTCACCCTCGAGCTAAGTGTTACAAGTGTTACAATGTTTCAATCCCCCACACACAAGGTTATCCCTTAATGAGTTTCAGGCTTCCCGCTACTCTCATCACAGGAGTCAGTCTGCTCTAAGTGAGACTAACTGACTCCTTAGAGTGTCAGGATGCAACCTTACCTTGAATCCTTACCAAATTATATAGATGGGGCACCACCATGAATTCCCACTAACAGGGGTCATGAAATTACGTCTCGACCACTAAAGCACGACCCTAAAATCTCACCTAGAGATTTCAAGGATTTACGCACTGACCACAGACCAAACATATTCAAACGACCAAGTAATATTTATCATGCAGGTATGTGTATTATGTCAACCTTTATAACCAATCCCTTTCATGTTCCCGGTCAAATCCATACCAACTCGTCATACTCCATCCATGAATATAGAAATTCAACTCATCTCATTACCATGCCACTTTCATACCCAACCATCCCATGTTCATTTCATGCCAAGAATTATTCAAGTTTGTCATTCACAACTCATACACCTTCCCACTCATGCATATTCATTCCATGAAACAACCATGCATGTAACATGCTCAATTCACATTGAACTCACCCATCACAGAACATAGCTTATCTCGTTCATACAAAATTACCCAATTCATACCTTAAAAGTAGGATCCACACAAACATAAAGCCAACAATCCAGAACAGGGAAATAACCAAAATAGGCCGTATTCTCGCCCAACTTCTCTCTTAGGCAGAAAGGCCTCGCTCAAGCAAGAGGGACTGTCGCTCAGGCGAGCTCCTTTCGCCTAGGGGAGAGCTCGACATCAAGAACAACGACCATCAGCTCCTTCTCGCTTGAACGAGACACTCGCTCGCTCAAAACGTGGTTAGTCGCCTGAGCTACAACTCGCGTGAAATGGCCTAGGCGAGCCTCAGTTAATCTCGCCTAGGCGAGACATGCTCGCTTGGGCGAGAAAACCAGTGTTCACCACTGTTCTCTTGTGCAACAGTCGCTCAAACATGCCCCAAACAGTTCAAACATGCATTCCAACCACTCATATCCACACACAGTCCATTTAATCAAGGAATAAACGTACAATAATCAGATCTTATGGAATATACAGAAGGATCTAGCTTCCCTTACCTGGAAATAAGCTAGCACAAGACTCCTAAACCAAAAACTAGCGAGCACAACAGCTCCGAGATTAGCTCAGTGAACTGCAGAGACGCAGAACAGAGGCAAAACTGGATTATTAGCAAGGAACTTCGGTTGAGACCAAGACAGTAGGGATAGAATAGGAGAAAACAGTTGGGAGGTTAACTTACTTGAGTCAATTAAGTCCTTCTAGCTCAACGTAAGAGGGGATGCAAAACCTTAGCAGAGCACCGCTTGTGGAATAGAAGGGCAAAGCAGCTGTCTTTTTTTCTAGAACGAAAGGAGAAAAGTGTGTTAGGACAGACTTAGGATCTGGTTTCCCTTTTTGGGCCAGCCCTTAGGCCCAATAGTTTAGGGCAACCTTTAAAATAAAAGGGCCCAATGAAAAGTGGGTTTTACAGATCCTACATTTAATTTTAGTTTTCTCAATCTTGAAGCAAATTGCTTTTATTATAACAAAATTTTGTACAAGCAACCTACCTTACAAACTAACAATAGTTATAAGCTCTTGAACACATTCAAACAAATATCAAACTCAACGAGCATATCAGCTTCTAACAATTGTGGATCACAAAGAAGATATATGTCAGATTAAACCACTTCAAGAGAATCTTAATGTTATCAACTCTTTATCAACCCAGAAGATATTTTGTTGGAAATATTTTAATATAATTTAAAAAATAAATAATTAAAATAATTAAACTTATTGTTACTCATGTTTTTATAGACCTTTAATTTATGGGTTAATGTTTTTTATGACTAACGACTATAGTCTTATTACTATTTACTTCTTTGTCTCCATTTTCTACCTATAAATACCACTTAGGTGCATGGGAAAAGACACAACAACAAAGAATAACAAATACTAGAGTTTTCTCAAGAGTGTTCTTCTTTTCTTCTCTATATTATCTTTAAGACAGTGGTGTTCATAAGGTTCGGAGATCCTTCGCTGCACTCGATCAATCTGATGGGTTGTTGTATCTTGGAAGAGAAACGCATATGATAAGAAACACATATGATTGTGTATTGTGTATTTGTTTAGCCTTGTGCAGTAGAGGTGTTTTCTCTCTAAGGATAGCGTTATGCGTGCCTCAACCCAGAATATTTCTATTCCTTTCCTTGTTTAATTTTTTATTTATTATTGTTATTATAATCGTTGATCTCTGATTAATATTCACTATTTTATATATGTTTTGGTATTATTATTGATTTAATAATTATTATTATATCATTATATCATTTTATATTTTTATTATTATTAGTATTGTTTGAGTAATCATTCAATAACATTCTTAGAGAGAAAAATTTATCTTGTTATTTCTATTTTTGATTACCCATATGTATTCATTTCTAAAATTAAAAACAATATAGAGCTGAAGACTGAAAACACATTTTATGAACTAATGTGTGTTTCTTATGGTTATAATTAAATCAGTTTCAACTAAGCCTAAATATTTATGTGTATAATTGTTTCTATTTCTATTGGTAACAATAAACGATATTATGGATAAATGAAATTCCTTCTCATTGAATAATTTTTTTTGTGATGTCTATAACTAATGTTTTTGTTGTTATATTAATTTATGCTTTAATATTGTCAACTTTTATCATTGATAAAGATGTTCTATATCATGTACATATTTTAAGTGTTTTGTATGAAAATAATTGTAAATAATTTTTCTTACTAAAACTACTATTGTGTTATGGAAAACACTTAAACTAAACTTTGCATTTGTAAATGAAAAAAAAAATAGCTTGATATTTATATGAAAAAAATGACTAATAAATTATCAGATTTATGAATAAAAAGGAGTTTTTGATGTTTCTGAATTTAGAAACTTTCTTGTTCTCAACAAGATTATGAAGTGGTTTCCAAGTGCAATAAGATTATTATTTCTAGACATGTGTTTTGGTTGGTAAATGATATATTTGTGATGATTTGTTTGAGTTAAGTACCTTTATCTTGTAATAAAATATTTATAAGTTTTCTTTGATTATTTCAAAATGTTAAGTTGTGATTTATGACATGCTATTATTATAATTGTTGAGAAATTTGGTTAGAGACCATTCAAATTATAAAATTTTGAGGTACAAAATTAATTAAATAGACAAGTAATGATACATGTATTTATAAATGAGTGTTTTTATGTAAAATTCATGGTATAATTCATTAAGCAACATTTTCATATAGTGTTAATCTAATGGTGCAGTGAAAGAAAGAAAACAAAAATGTTCTGATATAATAAATGTTATTCTACAAAATCTAGCTTGCCTAACATTATATTAATGAAATTTTATATCGTATTTACCATATTTTGAACACAAAAGATTGTGATAAAACTTGTTATGAGTTATGAAAGAAAAAAGAACCACATTTAAAATATTTCAAAATGTGGGGGTGTCTTGCAATAGTAACATACTTGTTAATAAAAAAATATTGGTTATATATTATAAAGTGAATGAATATATACCTCACTATTTTTGCCATCTAGTGTAATATTATTTGTGTTTCTTCTAGTTATGGCAATATGTCCAATTTCTTAAGATGATTGAAGGATAATGTAAATTGGATATTGATTTTGGTGACAAAATTAACTACTGGTTATGGTTATATTCTATACCTTGGATGGAGGTGCACTATCATGAAAATATGTTAAAAAAGTTATTGTCATGATCTACTATGCAAGCATAAATGATTCATTTTTTCCAATGCATTATGACAATTAAATTGATATATTTAAAGTTTTTTATATAAAAATGTCAATGAAAATTTGAGATATGAGAATGAGAGACAAATATATTAAAAACTTAATTACTCATGGTATTGTCTCTTTTGACTTTGTCAGGTTAAGAAGAAATATTGCAGATCTGCTTATCAAAAGGTTGATGCATCAACAACAAGTATTTGAGTCGTCGAGGGGAATGAGATTATAGCCTATAAATTAGTTGCAACAATGAACACCCATCTCCACATGAATGGCGATCCTATGGAATGGAGTTCAATGGGTAACAACAAAGTTGTTGTTGACTAAAGTACACCAAATAATTTGATTAAATTTTATGTCTCATTCATATGGCGAGGTGTACTATAAATTGTGGCAATAATAAGGTTGAGGTATGTGCATCATTATGCTTATTTTATAAAATACCTCTTAATAAACCCAATGACAATTATTGTAGGGGTGTGAGTCACAAACCACCCTTTGAGGGTTTACTTATTGAGTGTGATGGTGGGACTGCCATTGTGAGACATGGGCAAGTCTTTAAGTGACACTCATGAAACAAGATACATGCACAAGGCCGTAACGTGCACCCACTAATTAGAACCTATAATGAACACTGATATTGTATGTGTTATTTACTAAAACCCGGTCATAGAGGATGTAGCTCAAGGCAATTAAGTCTCTGCATTTTCTCGGGTGGAAGTTTATAAGCACTAGGTGTAAGGGTCAGATCCGAAAGGTTCCTTATGCTGAACTACAATATTTTGTTTTAAAAGATAATATATTTTGTTTTATTTATTTTTTAAATTATGTGGGGGATTGTTGGAAATATTTTAATATAATTTAAAAAATAAATAATTAAAATAATTAAACTTACTATTACTCATGTTTTATAGACCTTTAATTTATGGTTAATGTTTTTTATGACTAACGACTATATTCTTATTACTATATACTTCTTTGTCTCCATTTTCTACGTATAAATACTACTTAGGTGCATGGGGAAAGACACAACAACAAAGAATAACGAATACTAGAGTTTTTCTCAAGAGTGTTCTTCTTTTCTTCTCAATATTATCTTTAAGATAGTGGTGTTCATAAGGTTCAGAGATCCTTCGCTGCACTCGATCGATCTGACGGATTGTTGTATCTTGGGAGAGAAACGCATATGATAAGAAACACATATGATTGTGTATTGTGTATTTGTTTAGCCCTGTGCAATATGGATGTTTTCTCTCTAAGGATAGTGTTATGCATGCCTCAACCCAGGATATTTCTACTCCTTTCCTTGTTTATTTTTTTATTTGTTATTGTTATTATAATCGTTGATCTCTGGTTAATATTCACTTTTTATATATGTCTTAGTATTATTATTGATTTAATAATTATTATTATATCACAAATAAATATTGAAGTTGTTGTAAATTGCAAAAATTTCATGTTCTTATTTTGTTGTTAGAGCTTCCTAATTGACTATATTAAAAACATTAAGCAAAATTGAACTTTGCAATGCATGTAATACAAAGTGCCTTGTACCAATTTGAGCTTTTTGTTACTCCACAGAATGTTGCACCTAGTTGCTCTCCTTGCAATATCACATCATGACCTTTATGTTTAAATCTCATTATAAGAGTTGCACAATTCATATAACTTTCACCAAGTGTACTGAACTAATGCATACCTAAGATGATCATAAATGTTTTGATAGGTAACACTAAAACATTTGGTTGTAAATGTATGGTCATTGAATCTCCATTTTATACTTACACTTTCTAGTGATTAATAGCATTTGGTTAGAAGCAACCATTATTGGAAAACCCTTAACACATGTGTTTTCAACCATAACAACTTTACCAATTTGTCACTAATAAAAATTTTAGCACTCTTTTTGTCCATAAAAAAAATGTAGTTTCTGCTTCTTTATTAATCATTTAAACTACAATGTACTTCCACCTTATATTCCTTGTAAATCATTGAGGGGGAAGTGGACATCTACATCTTGTATTATGGTTAGTGTGTTATATACTAATGATTGTTCTTCCTCACAATCAAAAGTCATCATTACATATGTCTCTACTTCTTATAATACTAATTCATTTGATCATGTAAACTACATCCAACTCCCACTCAATTGGTTGAATTCCACTAAAAATATTAATGATGTGAATCACAATATGAGAATTCTTTGAGTTCATAGTCATTTATGACTCAAACAAATATTATTTCACAAGTCGTTTCTGGCTTAAACAAGTGTTCTTTGTCAAACAATCACTCTTGGCTAAGATGAAGAGATTGCATGATTTGTGACCATTGATCACACTTTTCCTTGCTAGCAAAGATAATCATGTGCTGATGTATGTGAGATTGAAACACTTTTCCTCCTAACTTGATATATTTTAGCACTAGTACTATTATTCATTGAAGCTTTTGATTAACCCAAAAATATTAACAATGTTTTTGCACTGTGCGTGTTGTGTCACTGTCTATCTTTTTCTTAAATGGCTTTATATACGACTCTTGAAGAAAGTGATCGTTGTAGAGAAGTTTTTGGTCATTAAGTAGCTTCAACTCTTTTTAATGCCTTTTTCCTTCGTCTGAAAATCTTAATAATGATGGATGCATCTAATGTTGATGGAAGCATCTTCAAGCAAATAATGAAATACAAGAAAAATTATTAAAAACTTTGAGGTTGCTTATGGAACTTATCCAATGAAGATTATTTGGAGATAATTATTCCATTAAAGACCTTCAGAACAGGAAAACAAACATTTATACAAATCAATTCATATTCAACTAACGGTGATTCCATCTAGCCACTTTGCACTTTATGACACAAAATATGTGAAACTAATGACATTTACTATAACAAATCCAACAATTTCTTATATAATTTTTATGTCAATGAACATTTACTCCATCCACTCCATTCCAATTTTCAAATCTTTTGTGGTCATCTTTCCCACACCAATTATCATAAGTAAAAGTTGACTATCTGCAACATCAACATCAGTTTACACATTCATAATTCTCTCAGAAATTGAGTAACACCCCATTTAATTAATAACCCTAATTAAAGGAGGCGTCACACAGAATAATATAATAGCACAGTCCTGGAGTATAAACCTCACTCCATACAGTTGTTCAAAAGAAAACAGAAGAGAAACTAGGCATACCACGATACCGATATAAAGTATAATAACGTAACGACAGTATTGCAAAAAATAAAGCCCAAAGGCTAGACAATACATGGGCCATAGCCCTAAAAGAAGAGCCCAAAAGCGGAAACCACTTTAGAGGCTAAGCAGTGGAACCACCACCTCCCTATTGACCACGAATATTTCTCGCATCTGCTCACATCAATAAATTGATGATCATCGCAAAGAGAGAAAAACCAAACCACAAAACATACACCAAACAAAAGGGTAAGCTAGAGCGAAAAAGGATTTATCATACAATTATATACACTTTCACAGTCAAATATACATACATCATCCTATCATGTTATGACCTTCCAATCAATACACTAAGACTCAGACACGACTCATCCAGATACATATAATTAGTCGGATTCAGCGGATGCTTGCACTTGTGGTGGACTCCCCTGTTCTACCGAGCTGCTCTACCGAGCTAAATGTTACAATGTTTCATCCCCCACACACAAGGTTAGCCCTTAATGAGTTTCAAGCCTCTTGCTACTCTGACCACTAGAGTTAGTACGCTCTATGTGAGACTAACTAACTCTTTAGAGTGTCAAGATGCAACCTTACCTTGAATCCTTACTAAATTATAGATAGGGCACCACCATGAACTCCCACTAACAGGGGTCATGGAATTACGTCCCAACCAACTGAAGCACCACCATGAGGTCTCACCTAGAGACTCATGGGATTACGTCCTAACCACATACAATTCATGTTCCAACAACCAAGTATGTATTATCACACACACCAAACTCATGCCAACATTTTCCACTAATTCTTCATTCATAATTCATACCAAGATCAGGCCAACCTTATCATTTCCAAGCCATAAGTCACTTAACACATGCATACTTAACCCATTCATGCTCTAATAGGATAATAAAATCATACAGTAAATCACCAACCAAAAACATGAGACAGAACAGGTACCAAACAAACACTTGTGTCAGTCTCGCTCAAGCCAGGAACCCTCGCTCAGGCAAAAGGGTTATTTCGCTCAAGCGACAGGCCCTCGCTTAGGCGAGACATCCAACAATGTGGGTTTCTGATCACGCGACTTCTCGCTTAGGCGAGCCCTCCTCGCTTGAGCAAGGCCACTCCTCGCCCAAAGGTGAGGTTCCTCGCCTGGGCTGAAAACTACAGCGACATGCCAAGGTCCCCACGCGTTCTCGCTTAGGCGAGCCTCTCTCACTTGAGCAAGATGTCACCTCGCTCAAACGAGAGCTCTCTACCTGAGCGAGAGCTCGAGTGTGAACTTGGCCTGTTTCTACAAGTCTCGCCTGGGCGAGACAGGCTCGCTTGGGCGAGAGCATTAGTTTCTCGTCACTGTTTCCCTGCAACAACCACACATATGAATCCAAACCAACATACCAAGGCAGTCCATGCATTCACAGTATCATACCAACCATAAAATCGTAAACTAACAGCAAGTAAACAGAAAATGGAAACACACGAGTAAGCCCTAACTTCCCTTAGTTGGAAAGGGTGAGCAAAGGACGTTAACACCAACTACGGAGTAAAACAGCTCGCGGAACAGACTTAGAAGCTGGAAAAATAGTGGAACAGTAAAGGAACAGAGTTACTATGGAACTCTAAATGGAAACACGCAAATATGCTTTAGGGAGGATAGGTACGAGCTTGAGAATCAGTTACATGGAGTGAAAAACGAGACTGAGCTCACCGGATCGAGATTGGGGTTAAACCCTAGCAGAGCTTTGAGGAGAGAAAAAAAGAGTGTGAGTGTATTATTTTTGCAAGAATGACAAAAGTGAGAAGGGTGTGACTACCTTAGGGGCCTTGGACACCCTATGGGCCAGTCCTTAAGCCCATTAAATTTTTAGGGCAACCCTTAAATATTAGGACTGAAATAAGAGGACCTTACAAATTGTAGAACAATTTGAAACATAAAATTTTTATTTAAAAAACTAAACTATATATAAATATATCTATATATAATTCTAACTTTAGATCGTTAAACTAATTTTTTTATATTAAAATTAAAATATTATTAAACAATTAGTAACATATTTAATTTTAAAGTTAAATATATTCTTAATATCTGAACTTAGATGTAAAATTGATATTCGTTTCTATTTTAATATTATTGTAATTTAACAATATTATTTCTTTTTTATGTTTTAAACCGTCTTTTAAATTAAGTTAAGACTTATTAAATTATTGAAACAGTTTAAACACAATTTGAAATGTAGTTTAACAAAAAAAAATCTCGTAATTAAGTTATTATAATTATATTTATCTATTTCTGAAGTTCGAGAAGTAAAATATATTTTGAAATAAAGACAAATTTGTTTTGAAATTAAATTACTTTTTTATATCAGAATTAAAATATTGTTAAACAGTTAATAACATATTTAATTTTATTTTTAATTCTTTTGACTTCTTACAGCCAAAACAGCCCAACGAGGACATGTGGAGAGGGCAAATGGAATCTAACTAGCTTTTACAAAAAGATAAATTAATGCATTCTCATGTCAGTATCGCCATCATCATCACATATTTACTTGAATCACAGCCGTTCGTTTATTGGTATATATATTGCCATATTAGTGGGCCCACGCGTGGGTATGTATGTGGGCAATTATGCTTTTGCTTAACACGGACTACCATCTCCCGTGCCGCAACCGAAAACGAAACAAATATTGTTTGAGTGAAGGAACTGCATTGTTTGAGTACACGAATGTTGTCAAGATGGAAACTGAAAACAGTGTTATAAAATTTTAACACGTTCATTTTCTCTTTGCGTGCGTGAATAAATCATTAATTTTATTTTTATCTATAGAGCTTTTAATTTTCGTGGTGAATAACTATTTGAAAAGAAAAAAAAATTTAGATTAAATATGGTTTTTATTTACATATTGTTATAAGAAATTATGTTTTGTGTCTAATTAAATTATAAATTATTTCGTTTTTAAATTTTATGAAAGTAATATAAAATATTTTTCGAACAAATCATATAAAAAAAATTATATAACAAATAGAGTTCAAACTAATATAATTTTTATGCCATTTTTAAAAAAAAAAAAATTTTACATAACTTTCATAAAATTAAAGATGAAATAATTTATAATTTACACATAACACATTTTTTTTATAATAATAGTTTAGAAACGATAAATATATTTAATTTTAGTATTTTATACATATTTTTAATAAAGACAAAATGATAAATAAATACTTCAATTATTGTAATTACGGTCTTTTGTTTCTTCTTTAGACTTTGAAGTATCTCACAAGTTTTGGTCCGTTTGTGAAACAAGTTCTCGGTTTGAAACTTAATTACACTTATAATTTCTTGTATATATTATATTCTACTGAAAACAAAGACCCTGACATAGGTGTATCTACATTTTTGTCTTGTTATTTTAATTTATTAAGTTAAAATTTAATTATTACAATAAATTTTGTTATTTTACATATTAACGTGTATATTAATTTTAAATTTAATATAACTTTAATATATATATATATATATATATATATATAATTTTTAATGTTATTTTATTTAAATTTAATATATATTATTTAAAAAAAATTAATTTTACATAAAATAAAGTTGAAGTCATCACAAATGATTATAAAAAAAATAGAATGGAAGGATACAATGATAATTAATTTTGACTATTATTTGGAAGGATCATAAGACAACGGAATTAAAAAAATGGTTCTAAATATTATAAAAGATATGTTGGAAAGTAAAACTCTAACATTCCAATTTTAACAACTTAAGACTTAATAAAATAAAATAGGATGTTTCATCATATTGTTCAAAAGAGATAATTCAGTTGTACAAAATATTTTAATACAGTCTTACAAAAAGATAAAACTATAAAAATATATCATTTATACATTCTTAAGCTACAAAACTATGATTCTATTACAAAACTATACCTAACATGATCTAATATCGCTCAACTATTCAAACAGTGGACTCCTCAAACCTTTAGAGTTGCCTCTATCACCTGCAACGTCATCTGCTCACACCAATAAGATGATCATTGCAAAAGAAGCATACAACACATAACAGACAAACAAACAAGAAAGGGTAAGCTAATTTACAAAAAGAGTATCATGCATACATAAAATCTATAATTTACAAAAAGCAATCTATAAAAGACTAAAGTAACACCACCATAGAATTTGTTCACGATACCCATGAAATTAATCCAAACACATATGCAACCATGGAATCTACTCATGAGACCCATGGAATTATGCCAAAGACGCCACCATGGAATCTACTCATGAGACTCGTGGAATTACGCCAAAGACGCCACCATGGAATTTACTCATGATACCCATGGAATTATGCCAAACACGCCACCATGGAATCTACTCATGAGACTTATGGAATTACACCAAACATGCCACCATGGAATCTACTCATGAGATCCATGAAATTACGCCAAACATATACATTCGTCGATAAACATGAATGAACATCAAGTTCCTAATATCGAACAATCACTCATATTTGTATTCATCCATTAACAAGACCATCATCATTATAGTTTTATACATCATTGTTCATATATATTTGTAATTACTTTAACAACAAATAAGATTACATCAACACCAAAAGGAAACATATATAATGGTTGCCCAGCTACTTACCAAGTCAATGAGCTTTCTGAGTTTGGGGTCATCTAACAATTATATCCTTGCCCAACGACCACCAAGTTAGTGGCTCTCTAACTTTGGTTTTGACCAACGACTCAGTCCCTCGCTGAACGAGTCTGCAGAAAACGTAGTTCTTCAAATATATGCTACCTTAGTCATACCAGCCCAATCTAATAACACATATAGAGTTCAAACATACCAATTATAATTTCACAACATTCATCATCTCAATTTATCACATTTTCCATAAAACTCAGATAATATACTCACATTATGCAATTTAGAACTATAAACCCCAATTCAATCGATAAACTCATAGCTCATTCGGCATGACAATTCAATGTACAATCATATAATTAGTAATTTTAACGTTTCTATGATTTAGAAAGAGTACAATTAGCTTTTCTTACTTATTATCCAACTTAAATAGCTCTAAAAACACAAAAAACACCTCTAACTACACAGGATGTTTTATGTACACACAAACATCACAAGATTGATCAAGGCATATCGTCACTAATCAACAAAGACTCATACTAATGATTAAAAAGGCACATGCAAGTGAAATAAGGCTCACATGAAATGGTAAACATAAAGAGACCAAGAAAAGGGTTGAAACTCAACTTACACGAACAAAGAAACTAATTGATCCAATTTGAAGAGCTCGCTGCGAGGATCACTCCCATGGTCTCAGATCTTCAATCAAAAGAACAGAGGACAAGAACCTTTAGACAGAAGTCAAAGAACTATAGAAAAATGATTTCTAGAGAGATGATGTGTTTAAAATTAACGAAACACGTTCATAACAATTTTATTTATACTAAAACCTTTTAATATTAAAATAATTGAGCATCAATATTATTAAACCATTATCACTTTTAAAATGTAATTTTCTAAGGTCTTACATTCTCTTAACAAGAACAATTTTTGTCCTAAAAAATTCACTCATTAGGTAGAAAGCAAACTATGCTCTTCTTATTTTCTCTTACAACAACTACCTAGACTTGGTCAACTTATCAATCCCAACACCTTAACTAACTGAAAAACTTGCCTCTGCTTTAAGTGATACAATGTTCAATAGTGTAGATTGGCTTAGACACTACTCTCAAAGCAACTCTCAACCTTAAACCTAAAGCTTGAATGATCCTTTACGCCTAACCAATCAAATTTCATTTGATATACTAAACTCACCTTCCATATACTCTCCACTGCCTCTTGTAGGTTTTTAAAAAAAATATTAATAAAGCCTTTAGTCTTAACTAAAACATGTTCGTTATCACTTCATATCACCTAGTCCCTTCTGTCATATATGAAATGGTGATTTAAGCCAGGAAGAAAGGTTGAATTAGCTATTTAAAACTTTTTTGAAAGCTTAAAACCCTTTTTGATTGAATCAAATAGACCACAAAATTCAAATGTAAAAGCTGCAGAACAATATACTTTCAATTAGTCAAAAATAAAAACAACAGACTAATATGTTCAAACAAAAATCTAGCCTACAACCCTGCAGGAATCACACTCACAGACTTGAAATCACACCAGGTAAACAACCAGAGAGACAATAACTATAAAACCTGATGGTGGCTTTCCCTAGCCAACAATACACGAGTTCTTCAAGTTAATCAAAAACCAAATGCCTCCAAGATCAACCAAGATCTTCAATCTTCACCTTGTAGTTGTGTAATTTAGAGAGAGATAGAGAGAGAGAGTTTTCCAGTGATGAATAACAAGTTTTCGTGCTAAAAAACTCAGAATCGTGTCACTGCTATCGAAAACACATATTATATAGTTTGGTCTTAAGTGAAATCAATCGGTTGAATTTTCTGTACAATCAGTTGATTTCACTTGACTTAAGTAAAAACAATCAATTGAAAAACAATTCAACTTATTGAATGCATTCATACTAGAAATTATATACAACAAGCATTTTAACTTGTTAAACCCCATTTTAACATATTAAAAAGGACACACTAAAACTAACAAGACTTCTAACCTATGTCATATAGCCTACTGATGAGTCATTATTTTCCTCTATTCCACTAGCCTTTGTGTACCCATTTGAAAGTTGTTTAGTGCTTAATTGTTCATCTTTAGTGTGTTTTCATCTGTTGGGCTTTATTGTGTCATTGTTCCGAATTTGGGTTAATTTCACATTATTTGGCCTAATTTTCGTTTTTAATTATTTTTAGGTATTTGGGTGAAACAATTTTGGAGCTTGGACATTAATATTCAGTTGAAGAGAGTTGTCGCATCATTGCCACATCATTTCCACGTCATTTCCACATCATCTGAGTGAATGGGCCAACATTTGAGGCCTAGTAGTGACATTTTTGTAATTTTGTAGCCCATAATGGCAATTTTGTAAATATAAGTGGCAGATTGGATGTGCCACGAAATTAGGTCTCCTTCCATGCAAGCAGCCGCACCTTCTTCCTCCCCATTCTCTTAAACCTCCATTTTTTATGTTTTAAGCTTTGGAAGGTGACCCATGGAGACACAAGCTAATTTTTCACGTTTTCCACTCATTTTTGACATTTTATGAGTGTTGGACAACACCTATTGCTTGTATTCACGTTTTTTGCACATTGGGTAACATTTATATTGAAGCATTTAAGGTTTTGTTGGCTGTTTTCATTGTTCCTTTGTTATTCCTTGCTCATTTTCATTTGCTGCACCATTTTAAGCTTTCAACACCAATTTCAACTCATTTGAATGGTTGAATTTGAATTTTTGTTGAACCCTAACCATAACTCGAATTCTATGGGCAACTAACTTTCGTATGCATTGATTCCCTTCAAAGAAGGAGATGAAACCTTGAGATTAATGTTTTGTTCAGTGAGTTTTGTTGTTTTTCGTTGTGAATTTGCATTTGCGTTTTAATTGAAAAAAACCCAATCTGATTTTGCTTAATTTTCAGAGTGGGAACTCGTTTTAGTTGATTTTCATGCTTAATGAACTTCGACAAATTCATGAACGCTTGCATTGCTTAATTGCATGTTCAATTCGTGGTTAACCTCCGCTTAGTTGTTTAACAGCGAGTTTGATGAGGAATAATGAAACCAATTCAGTTTGCAATCTGTGATGGGTGAAATTTCATTCGAAGCAAGCAATCACTGCTATTTTTCGTGACTGTTTAATCGAAATTGCAATTACGTTTTGTTGTTGTGTTGAAATTCTGAATTTGTCTGCCAACCCCTCCCCTTTGTGTTATTGTGTTGTATTTGAATATGGAAATTGAAGCTGTGAATGAGAACATTGGTCGTTGGGAGACGACTTGGTTCACTTTCTTATACTGCATTTTATCTATTTTAATTTGGTGGGGTATGGCCTCTATCACCTACCAACATGATATAATATGTAATCATTACATTTAACACATCATTTACAAATTTAATACAATAAAAACATAATCTTCAAGCGGATCTTCATTATTCACATGTGATTTTCATGCACTTAGCTTTATCAAATCTTTGCACCAAACTTGCTTATGCCAACACCTTCCTCGAAGTATTACTCATCTGACTTGATCACACACGACTCCAAGGCATACCAACAAGACGTGAATATTTTTTGTCACCCTATCCACCATCATCCTCACGACATCATGCTTTTTTTACCTGATTTGGGCCAGTGAGAAACAAAGTCCACAATAATGATATCCCACTTCCAAATTGGAACCTTAAACTACTGCAATGACAAAACCAAAATTTGACACTCAATTAGCATCTCTTAAATTACTAACCTATAAATATCCCTATCGTATCCTTAGAACCATATCTTTTCTCAACTTGAAATCACTAGTTTGTTTTGTACGTAACAACTCTATGATACATCTCAAACTAGGATTGTCCAATTTTCCTTTTCCCAACAATTTTGAGAACTCACTAGTTCTAGTCAAGTGACTACACTAATGAAACATCTTCACCAATTCACTTCCCAACTCAGATTCTTATACTTCTCCACTAACTCTTACTCTTACCTCGCCAAACCAAGGTTTTAAACCCCTTTTCTGGTTAAGCATCCCCTCTCACATTCTCATTTCTAGGTTGACATCCCATCTTGAAACCATAGCTTTATCCATCTCCTACTTGTCTTGTCCAACTTCCTTTGTGCATCTTCACACTTTTAGCTCTGGATGGTCACTGAAAACCTTTAGCAATTCCTCATAAGAACGATATATTTGTTGTTTTAGAGAACTCCCTATCGCATCAACCCCAGATTAGAGAATGCAAAGTCATTTTATTTACGTTTCAAGTGTCTTTTGATTAAGAATCAATACAACTTAAGCAATTCAAATATGATTCATGATTTTCATTTCTGCAAAATTATGTGCACTGTTTCATTCATTTCCAATTTTAATTTTCGTTTCAGTTGTGATTAAGCTTTAGTTTGTGATTCTAATGTGTTAGTTATGATGTATACGATACATTTGATTCATTTTCATGCCAATTTTATTGTTAATTGCATTCAAATTCACTTCGTGCTTCATGACAATATTATTCCGTTAGTTTTAAGGTTCTTGATTTAGAATTTCATGTTTTACTCAATTGTTTGATATGATTTCAGTTTCTATTACAATTTAGATCAATTAGAATCATTCTACATCATTATATCATTGATTCACCCATTCCATGGTCATATACGAGCACGTGCTACATGTTTCACACATGAACACTCATATGCACTTTTAAGATTGTAAATTTTCTGTATATAATTCTTTAATTTCATTTCTAGTATGTCAACACCTAATTTCATCCGGCTTAATAAAAATCTTTGTTAAGAAAAAATAAAATAAAACAACAAAAGATTAAAAATTAAAAATAAATAAATAATAAAAATAGAAAATAAATAGATAAATAAACAGTAAAAAGTAATAAATAATAAATAAGGAAAATTTTTGGTTTAATTTGGCCCGATCCTTTTTCAAGTTTTCCAATCTCTCATCTTGTATGTTCCTTGTACACCATGTTTTTATTTTTGCAGCCCAATATATTTTATCCACCCACACCACCATTTTTTGTAACTAATAGTAGCTCAATGTTTTATATTTTGACCCCCACTCTTTGACACCTCTATTCCAAATAAAGAAGGCAATTATATGATTCTAATAATTATAAGCAATATGTCTTCTAATAATGAAAATCAATTTTCGTGACCGCCTTTGATTTTGTGCTCTGATTTTTTAATACCTCTATTCTAGATAAAGAAAGTAGTGATATGATTCTCATAATTAAAAACAATGTCTCTTATAATAATTAGAATCAATTTTCCAGATCACATTTGATTTTGTGCTATGATTATGCTAATATATTGTCATCACGACAAATTCTTTCCTTTCTTTTATTCATTGTAATTAAGGGTAAGATTACATTTGGATTGCAATGAGGTGTATAAATAGGTGATATATCATATGAAGAAAAATAAAAGAGGAAGATGATTATGGATACTTCTCTCTTTTTCTGATCATAATTCATATTACTATTCCGTTATTTGTTCATTTTAACGTGAATGGGAGGGGAAGGTTGTTAGTGACGTGGGTTCTTGAGCAAGTTTTGTTGTAGGTAAGTTCCTCAATATAATGTGTTGAATTATTGGTTTGTTTGTTACTTCTCATAGAGCGTTTAAGTTCACATGTTATTTTAACATTTCCCATCACGTATAGAGACACAATACTATGTCGCGATCTTCATCATTCTTCCTTAGTCACTAATCTTTTTTGTCAATATTACACCTACTGCACATTAATTACCCATTACACCATGTGTTTTATTAACTCCACACCCTCATTGTTTTTATTCCATCTTTGCCTTTCTTTGAATTTAACTCCATCTCTTCACAAACCCACGTTAAAAAATGAAATTGATGATTAAAAATAATGTCATTTTAATACTAAAAAATATAAAAGATAAAAAATATAATAAAGAATCTAAGAAAAATGAAAAATTATTTTTCTTTAGTATTTATTTGAATGCATGCGTCGCATGACACTTATTAAAAAAGTATTTTTTCTTTCTCCTAAAGATATAGAAAAAGAAGTATAAGAGATTAAGAAATAAAAATTTGTGTATCTTTAGTGTTCGTCCGACCGTTCGCGTTGCATGACACTCAATTCAAATATTTTTAAATACCCAAAATATAATAAAATGGGGTTTTCAGAACTAAAAATTAAGTCAATAAAAATATAAAAAAAGGCTTTTAGAATTAAAAATTAAGTCATAAAAATATAAAAATATTTTTTCTAATAATGTTTTATAAGAATTACGTGATCCTTATTCTCTATTATGAATGGAGATACATAGGAACAAGGTTAAACCTGTCAGTTTCACTTCCAAAAAAATCAATTCGTTTTCAAATAGTTTTCCTAATAGTTTTTTCTATAAAGATCTACATGACCTTGATTTTCCATTATTAATGGAGATACGTAGGAGCAAGGATTAATCTTTGTCAGGCCCAAAAAAAATATTGTTTCTTTTGAATTTTCCTTTTTTTATTATTTTGGGGGAAATAAACATTAAAAAAAAAAAATCACATCTATTTGCATACCTTGCCTACACGTAATCGACTCCCGGATCCAAAATCTGTTTTCGTAGTCCTTGGTCTATCTTTATGGTTTTCCATAGTTTTCTAAAATAACTATGGTGGTGACCACAAAGCTCTTTTTTTTTTTTTATACATATATTTCTTATTTGGTTGAAATATCTTTTTGGTCCCAATTTTCGTCATGTTTTTTCAAATAAGTCCTAATTTTGGTTTTGTGTTCAAATAGGTCCCAATTTTCGTCAATTTTGTTCAATTGGGTCCTTTTTTGCTAACACCATTTAAATCATTAACAACCATGAATAGTAACCGCCACGTGTCACTTCGTGGTTTTTTTGAATTTTTTTTTATTTTTTATTTTTTATTTTATTTTTTTAAATTTTTTTAAATTTTTTTTAAATGTCCACGTGTCAACCCAATAGCATGCCACATGTTAAAGTCAATGTTCTATATTCAATTTGGTCCCTATATTTGTCATTTTTGTTCAATTAGGTCCCAATTTTTGTTAACATTAACCAATTTGGTCCCTATCGAAGATGTGACCAAATTTAATTTTTATATCAAATTTATGATGATGTGAATTTTAATATATTATATAAAAAATTTAATAAAAAATGTGAAATTTAATAGAAAAATTAAATTTGGTTTTAATTTGAAGAGGGACCAAATTGAATATAGAACATTGACCTTGACACGTGACACGCTACTGAGTTGACATGTGGACATTTAAAAAAAATTTAAAAAATTCAAAAAAACCACGAAATGACATGTAGCACGGTATTGTGTTGACACGTGTGCATTTTAAAAATAAATAACTAATTTTAAAAAAATTTTAAAATAAAATAAAAATTCAAAAAACCACGAAGTGACACGTGGCAGTTATTGTTCATGGCTGTTAATGATTTAAACGGTGTTAGCAAAAAAGGACCCAATTGAACAAAATTGACGAAAATTGGGACCTATTTGAACACAAAACCAAAATTAGGACTTATTTGAAAAAACTTGACAAAAATTGGGACCAAAAAGGTATTTTAACCTTTTTATTTTGGGTTCACCATCTCATCGCGATTTTGGTTGCGACAGATGGCGACTCCACTAAGGACGTTAGAAAGTTAGGCCATTTAATTAAATGTATAAAATTGATGTGGTTGTTTCAAATGTTTTTTTTTTTCTCTTTTGTATATTTATTTTAATTTTTTAATTTTTTCCTTTGCCCATTTCTTATGATTGAAAGATTTGTTTATATTACTTATTTGTATGCCTGAATATTGAGTCCTAGGGCAAACGACATTGTTATATATATATATATGCCTAGATTTTTCTTTTTTTTTTTAGGTGGAGGTTTATGTATGCATCATTCTCCCTCCACACACATTGTGTGCATGACATGAGTGAGGCCCTATACCTAGGTCTGAGTAACTTTAGAATTATAGGAGATTGTGTAACAGTGCCACGATGGATGTACTTTCCAAGTGGTCATTATGAGAACCTTAGATAAAGTATGTTTGCTTAATTGGTACTCCCACTTCTTGTTGTGTACCAATTGTCGTGGAAAATACTGTGAAGTGGGCCTTAGCTCTAGTGGCCTTGATATTTAGGTATTAGGAAACCATCCTGGTGACCGCATGCATTTTACCTTAGATCCATTAGGCTTCAAACCTTTGTTAAGGCACAAAGGGAGATATGCACATATCTTTAATTCTCATCTATTTTTTTAAAATTTTGAATTAGTAATAAGGTAAGACATGGCATATTATGCATCCATTTGTTTATGTATTTTGCCATATGATCTCATCATATTTATTTGATTCTAGGCCCGAAATTATAAAGTTGTGATTACATTTGAACAAAAAAAGGCAAGTTAGCACGAAATTTAGAGTGTGGGGTCAATTAGGATATGATACTTTAAAGAAAAAGTTACACATTAGGGTTGTAGAAAGTAATCTGAATAGTTTGAGAGAAATAGCGGGAAAAGACCATACCAAGGAATACTTTCATGAAGAGATATGAGAGCTTATTAAGTTTGTTGAAAGTGGAAGCCCAAGCAGTAGTAGTCACAACTTTGACCCAATACTACGACCCACCGCTAAGATGTTTCACCTTCCAAGATTTTTAGTTAGTACCTAGAGTAAAAAGAATTGAAGCATATTTTGGGCTTAATAGTGAAGGGAAAAGGTCCTCTACAAATACTCTGACCAACATACCTTAATTGTTATTTTGACAAGAATCCTGAAGGTGCACTCTGCCAATCTAGAAAGTAAAATGATTACCACGGGAAATTCAAAAGGCATCCCTCAAGGGTATTTAGAGTGGTGTTTTTGGCAATTGGCTGAAGAAGGGATCGAAAAAATATTGATGGACATGTTAGCCCTCACACTCTACGGAGTCATGCTTTTTCCTGACATGGAGAACATCATTGACCACATTGCCAATGATGTGTTTGTTGCTTATAAAAATCATTCAGAAAGCCCAGTTATAACAATTTTGGCTTATGTGTAGAAAGTCTAAACCTTTGCTATGAGCTCAAGAGGAAGAAGATATTATGTTGTCTACCTGTGGTTTATGTGTAGTTCCTCTCACAATTAACAAGGGTATTTTAAATGTTGAAGGTCCAATTGAGGAAGTATTATTAAACAAGCTAGATATTAAAGGGGCAAAAGATTGGGCTTAGTTTTATGCAAGTTTGAATAGGGAAAAGTTCAGATGGTGCCTTCCTGGCAATCAAAGTCACATATCATTTCATATGGGAAATTTCCTAATGTGCCCCTCATAGGCACAAGGAGTTGCGTGAATTATAATCTTGTGGTAGCTCAAAGACAGTATGGGTATCCCACTTGAGGCTCCCTGAATCTAGAATCTCTGGTTCCCATATGGGTTCATTATGAGGAAGGAGTTCCCCTCTATTTAGTTTGACAAATTAAAAGTGCTTGGGGCGAGGCTATACGTGCGGAAGAAGATTCAAGGCCTTGGATAATTGAGGGCATGATGCCTTATGGTCAATGGGTTATGGAGAGAGTTAAAGTGATAAAGTTGTCCTTCAAATCAAACTCCGTTACTTCAGAATAATTGCAACCCACAAAATCTGAAGAGGTGAAGATTTTGAAAGAAGATATGGAAAAAATGAAGATGAAAAGTGATAAGCTAACAACTGATCTTCAAAGTCTCCAACAAGAATGTGCAAGCCTTAGGCGTGATAATGAGGAGAAGACAAGGATGTACCAATAACTATTTAAGAAGTAGAGGGAAGAAAAAAAATCATTGCTTTAGAGTTAACAAGATCTTGATGCAGCCAATATCAAATTAGCATTAAAGGCTCGAGAGAGATGCAACATATTTATCTCAGTACCACAAAAATCCAATGTATGAAGAACTCAAGAGAAACAACTATGATGGATTAAAAAGATTGCATGTTTCTCAAGTTAAGATCAATGAGATGGAACAACAAATGAAGGAGATAATTGTTAGTGGAAAATGACAAGTGCACCGGTCGTAGGTAGTAAGTAATAAATATCGTTCTCTCTAATGGAATTTGTGAAACACTAGACAACTCTCACAATTCACAACTTAAATAGACAACAAAGCTTACAAAAACACAAAGAAACTCTTTTTGGTATTTCATCAAATAGTTCGTGTGCAACAAAAATTTAACATAGATTATATACAATTGTCAAGACTATATTTCATTCACTTTATTCTCATGCATTCACAAACATCTCAATTCCAATTTCATGTCAAAATCAACTCACGAGAATACTTAAATCCTATTCCTAGCGACTTTGAGTCTATGATAACTCATCAAGTTCTAATTCCTTGAATCCTCAACAAGTGAAATCATACATTAAGTTCAAGAGTCTTAAGATTACTAATGAATCATATTCTATCACTAGATACAACCTCCATTAGGCATTAAATTTCAGTTCTAGGTTCAAAAAATATTTTCCAACAGCTCAAGAACCACAAATCATGCATGGGTGGCTAAACCAAAACAAGCATTAAGAATTAAAATCAAATACTAACATAAAATTGGAAAAGCATACGGATTAACATCACAAAATGCACAAGATTCAGTTTATTACATCTAATCTCAACACATAGGTTTAGCTCTCAATGGTGGTGAACCTAGGGTTTAGAAATTGAAGTGATAGGGAAGAAATGGAAACCAAAGAGAAGATGCAAGCCCTCTCCCAAGGTTCTTGGCAGCCACTCCATGCTCCAATTGCACCTCCCATTTGCGTTTCCATTCCCAATCACAACCCATCTTCCTCTCCAACCCCAAAAGGGGGAAAAATCACCATGAATGGTGGAGAAGACCCAAAGAGGAGTGTGAGAGCTTCCCAAAACCCCTAGTAACCTCCAAGAGGCTCTCCAACTACCCAAAAGTGTTTCTCTATCGTGAAAAATTAGGAATGGTCCAAACCTTCGTGAGAAACAAGATTAAAAACTCATTTTTTGACATGTCAACGACGCCACTACTCAACCTTGTCTCAACAGCGCTCAACGCCAAGTTTTACGAATTGACACTCAACCCCACTTTCCACCACTAAGCCTTGTGGCGTTCAACCCTAATTCACTACCTTTCAGCCTTGTGGCACTCAACTCCAGTTTTCCACCGATTAGCCTTGGGCAGTTTGACAACATTACGTATTTGAAGCACTAGGTATTTGCTTCAAAATGAATATTTTCTTGTTGAATCATGCTCCCTTGAGTTCTTGCTTATTTTCCTTAACCACAATTGTTTCCTATTAACTTATTTAGCACACTTAAAAGAGAGATTATAGGCAAAATAAGCATAAAACAACTAAAACACAAAACAAAACAAAACACACTAAACTTGAGGATATAACAAGATAAAAGTTAGGAAAGACTTGGTTTATTCATGATAATAAACACAGAAAAAGAGATAAAAATGGACATTATCAATAGTGATGACCTACAATGCGAAGATGAATGAAGAACGTCGGCACCAGGCAAAAATCAGAAAAAAGGCATCAAGAGGTGGTGGCTTGGATGAATGACTACACATTGGAGCATGAATGGATCATATGACATAGGAGGAAATGCTCTTTGTAGTTGGTTGCCTTGGCCAACAGAGCCATCGAAGAAATTCCACGATTATTAGTTAAATCTGAGTATGCGCTACCAATTTTTAATCCTCTGAAAAAGATCAAGACCTTCTTGAATCAATTAAAGAAACTAATAGGAGATATGAAGAGTGTGATGGCTAGGGATAGAAATTAAGTTTTATTTCAAATGCAATAAATTAGGAAACTTTTAGATGTTTGGGTTGTATTGACTCTTTTCCATGTTTAATTTCTATTTACTCACAACTTTATAATTTCTTACTAGAATAAACACCTTGCACTATGTTTTTCCTTTTCTTTTTCTTATTTTATTTTGATTAATAAAAATATAAAGAAAAATTAAGAGACTAATATGTAAAGGCCAAAACACCCTTAGAGGACACGAGCAAGTAATAAGAATAGGAAGGACTCGAAAACCGCATAGAGACAATAAAAGTAGATATCAACCAACTAAAGGACCAAGTGGGTCAAACCTTGGAGGCATTGAAACTTCATTTGCAAATGGTGAAGAAAGCACTCACACTACAAGAAAAACCAATATTACCGACGGTCAAAATCCGTCGGTAATGGTCAAAATCCATCGCTAAATGAACATTATCGACGGTAAAAAATTCGTCAGTAAAATGCGAGTCAGTAAAATTTTACTGACAGAAATCATGTTTCGTCGGTAATTACCGATCGAAAACTCCATCGGTAATTATCGATAGAAAAATCCGTCGATAATTATCAAAAAATTCGTTGGTAAATTTTTTGCATTGTTCATCTTCTTCCTCCTCACTCTTTCAATTTTTTTTTCGTTTTTTTTTCGTGGTCGCCGTCACCGTCGCTACCACCGTCGTTGCCGCTGCTACCATCGCCGCCGTCACTACCACCGCCGCCGCCGTCGTCTTCTTCTTCTTCTTCCTCTTTCTTCTCCTTCTTCTCCTTCATGTTCTCTTTCTTCCTCTTTTTCTTCTCCTTCTTCCTCTTCTTCTTTTTCTCCTCTTTCTCCTTCTTCTTCTTTTCCTTCTTCTTCCTCTTCTCCTTCTCCTTCTTCTTCTTCTTCTTCTTCTTCTATTTCTTCTTTTTTTTTTCTTTTTCTTCTCCTTCTTTTCTTCTTTTCTTCTTCTTCTCGTCTTCTTATAAGGTGAGATTTGGGCGGGAAAATTCCCGCTTCTTTTACTGACGGATAAATCCATCAGTAAATACGTCGATAAAAAAAATTAAATTACCGACAGATTTTTCTGTCGATAAATGAAACTTTTTTTACCAACGGAAAAATTCCTTGGTAATTAAAATTTGAGAATCTGTCGGTAAAATTCGTCGATAATTCAAATTTACTGACAAAGATATATTCGTCGGTAAAATTGCATCGGTAATTTCAATTTTTTTAGTAGTGTCAGGGGGCTCTTGTTGCTTTCTCGATGTATAGTTGCCACCAAGTTACACTCCATCTATTGAAGAATATTTAGAGATTGAACATGTTTCCTTTTCATCCCCAAACAATACTCAAGGGCTTGCATCAACTTCAACACACATGGCAGGTACTAGAGTGAATGAAGCGACTACATTCATGGGACCATGGGTGATTGTAATAACCGTTGGCATTGGGAGAGCCAAAACTAAGCTAGAATTATGAGAGAACGACTACAAGCTATTGAGGGAGGTGAAAACTATGAGTTTGGTGTTCTGGATTTAAGCCTAGTTCGCGATGTAACAATACTTCTCAGGTTTAAAGTGTAATAATTTGAAAAATACAAGGGTACCAGATGCCCTAAAATCCATCAGACCATTTATTGTCGAAAGATGGTTGCTTGTGCTTATGATGACAAATTGTTAATCCATTTTTGAAGACAGTTTGGCTAGGGTAGCACTAAGTTGGTATACACACTTGGAACCATCTCACATTCATTTTTGGATGGATCTGATAGATGCCTTTTTGAAAAAATACAAATATGACATGGATATTGCGCCAAATAGGTTGTAGTTGTAGAACATGACCAAGAGGGATGTTGAATCTTTTAAGAAGTATACACAACAATGGAGAAAACTTCTCGCTCAGGTTGAGCTACCTCTACCTTAAAACAAATGGTGACAATATTTTTGAACACGCTACAACCATCATTGTATGAGCACATGGTTGGGAATGTATCTTGAAATTTCGCTGATATCATCATCATAGGCGAAAGGATAGAGATCATGTTGAGAAATGGAAAAATTGCATATAGCTCGCTCGCGATTGCAACCCTTAGAAAACCCAATTTCAATCCATGGAAGAAGAAGGAAGTAGAGGTGCATGCAACATCAATAGTACCTAGGTGGGAAAATCAGGCTCCCACTCAAAATTATCAACAACAGGTGAACTGACATACTTACGTGACATACGGTACATGCCTACCAAGCACAATCTCCACAACAGGGATTGTATCAATCTTCAGTTTCATGACAACCACAATGCGCCTCAAATAACACTTGGAAAACTAAGGCTAGCACGAACCCTAGCAAGAATTTAGGGCAAAATGTCAATCCTAGAAGGAATCAAGAAAGGAATTTAACTCATTTTACTCCTATGCCAATGACTTACACAAAGTTGTTACATGATAAGAAAAGGTATATTCACTAAGTGCACAATAGCTCCTCAAGGGCATTGTGGAAGCCGAAAAAAAAAACAAAGGACTGCATATTGAATCTTGTCACAACCGACATCGCGACGGGATGACAAACCAAAAAAGTAAACGGGTTTAAAAGAGATTTGGAGTCGCCACTATAATTATTTCTTGAAAACTATAGAAAACCATGAAAATAAAGCAAGTCTGCGAAAAAACAGATTTTTGGATCCAGGAGTCGGTTACGCGTAGGGAAGGTGTTAGCACCCTACAGCACCCAACCAAAGGTAGTACGTTTAATTAAACATGCAAGATTGTTGTGGTTTTCAAAATGTTAATTTTCCCCAAAAATAATAGGGTTAAGTATGTTTTTAGTCCCTGAACTTTGCTCCAAAATTGGAATTCGTCCCTGGTCGAAACTTTGATAAATTTCGGTCCCTAAACTTTAAAAATGAATGAATATAGTCCTTTTAACCCAATT
>Ga0214545_1000765_pt1 | contig 55240 bp, 27 predicted proteins | sample CNSS4metaG_FD_160064 | JGI IMG/M metagenome (GOLD analysis project Ga0214545, IMG submission 160064) | Root nodule microbial communities from cowpea collected in UCLA plant growth center, Los Angeles, California, USA - CNSS4 | ecosystem: Host-associated > Plants > Roots > Nodule | place: USA... | reverse complement strand
TCATCTTCTATGCTTTCCATTTTTATTGTTTCTTCTTTCATTTTGCTCTTTAAGTGTTGTTATTTCCGTGTGTGTTTTAAGCTTGAATCCAACTCTCTTCTTCCTTTCATGAGCTTGAGAAATGAACGTTCACATCTAGATAGCTTGCTATCTTAATGTCCAGTGGGAATTTTCAAAAATCTTTCTTAAACAACTTCACCATATTCATAACCCTAAAAGAAAACAAGATAATCCTTCATCAGTTAATGTTTGTCGCTATTTTACTCAGTTATTTTTCCTTTTCAATCGATTGATTTTTTGTACCATATTACTTTTCTTGTGGCATATCTTCATCATTTGCACTCTTAGACTTTTGATCTTGCAGCTTTGAGTTAGTTTCATCAAATACCACATGCATGGACTCTTCAACAATCATTATGTGTAGCATAACAAAGAAATATACCTTTATCCACTTTAGCATCAAACTTGCCAAGTTGTTCTTTTCCATTATTTAAGATGAAACATTTATAACCAAATACTTTTAGCTGACTCAAAACAGGCCTACTCCCTTTGAAAAGCTCATAAGGGGTTTTCTTTAAAATAGCCCACAACCAAGTATCATCCTCTTTTGTAAGCAAGCAATGTATACGATATGATGCATGATACAAATCAAGCAAGTATATAATGTTGAATCTTTTTCCTATTAACACAACTTTAAATCCCTTATCACAAAGTTGGCTTTATACTTATCAAGTTATGCTTCATTCCTTCAACTAGAAACACGTTTTTGATGTTGAATGAGGATTTATTGCTTATGACTCCATTTCCAAGTATTCTACCTTTATTGTTGTCTCCATAAGTCACAAATACTTCATCCTTCAACTCTAACTTTGCAAATTTGGTTTTGTCACCTGTCATATGCCTTCAACATCCACTATCTAGGTACCACAAATCTTTCTTCTTGCTCTTTATGACTTGCAAAATAGATTTTTATCGTACCTTTTGATAGGTTGGGTCCAACATGGTTGAGCTTTTCTTGATCCCTTTGGGATCCATTTCATAAATCCCTTAGGTACATCATATTTTCTAGCTTTGCAACTTTTAGAAACATGCCCTTTTCTCATACATAATTGCAAGTTGTCAAAGAAATATCACTTGATGCATTCTTGGAAAAGAAATTATCAAACTTCTTGACTTTCTTTTCACTAAAAGAGTTGTAACCAATTCCAACCGTTTCAAAAACACAATTTTGAGAGCTAAGAACAACCTCTAAATTTTTTTTCCTATTGTGAACCTTACCCATGTTTTTATAAGGTATTTCACTTTGTTTTCCAAAAGAGTGCAGTTTTTACAAGGTTTTGCAATCAACTGATTTTCATTGCAAAAGGTTGAATTATTGTAAATCATGTCCAAATTTTTGAAATCAACTTTTAATTGGCTATTTCTGATTCTAGTTGATTAATCCTATTTTCCAACCAGTTGTTTAATCCTTTCAGTGGGTTGTTTATGACAAAAATTTTGTTAGCTTCATTATGCAACTCTTGAAAGTCATGTAACAATTGATTATAATCATTCTTGTCTAGAGAATTTACTTGGCTAGATGAGGATGACTCATATCCAGCCATGAGGCACAAGTTGGCTTCCTCACTTTCATTTTGTGATGAGCTACTTGTTGAATCATCATTATCTTTCCAAGCTATGTATGCACATCTCTCCTTGGGTTTCTTCTCCTTTTTCTTGTCATAACTGTTCTCCTTTTCTTTGTTAATATTTGGGTATTCAATCTTGATACGTCCTTTCTTTCCGCAATTATAACAAGAGAAATTAGAAGTATTATTTGACTTATTTTGTTTGGAATTGTACCTCTTTTGATTACCTTTGCTACCTTTCCTTTTGAGATACTTCCCAAACCTTTTGACAAGTAAATTCAAGTTCTCATTGTCACTTAATTCAGCCACCTCATCCTCAAGTTCATCAATTTTCTTTGTGTTAGGATTCAAGGCTATATTCTTAACCTTTTTCTCACTTGATTCTTGCTCATTCAGTCTATGCATTTCAATTTCATGCTCCCTTAGCTTGCAAATAATGCAACTATAGTCATGGTGGACATGTCTCTTGATTCTGAAATAGTTGTGACCTTTGGTTGCCAAGTTCTATCAAGACACTCCAACACCTTGATATTTAGCTCCGCTTTATCAAATTCTTTACCTAAACCTATGAGACGATTAACAATATGAGTAAATCTATTCTATACTTCAGCTATGGACTCTCCTTGTTGCATCTTGAATAGCTCATACTCTTGTATCAAGGCATCCATCCTTGCTCTCTTCACATCATTAGTCCCTTCATGCGTCACTTCAAGCACATCCCACATATCTTTGGCACTTTTGATTTTGAGAGACTCTAAAGAACTCATCCATGTTCAATGAAGATGTGAAAATGTTCTTTACGGTGCAATCATATTGAGCTCTCCTTCTTTCCTCTTTTATCCATTCAGTCTAAGGATTCTCAACCTGTTTATTATTAACCACATGTATAGGAGTGTAAGGTCCATTCAAAATTGCATCCTAAATACCTTGGTCAATTTGATTCAATGAAGATTTTATTCTAATTTTCCAAAATTGTTAGTTGATACAACTAAGCATAGGTGGCCTATGTATAGAAGCACATTCTACAAAAAGAAGCTCGTTTTTAGCCATTTCAAATAGTTAAAAGACAATTTTAGGATCAAACTTGAGTAAATTTCAAGAACCTTTCTCTAGATAGCAATTGTAAGTATTGAAATGGGTGAAATGCCAAGAAAGGGGTGGTTGGATTGGCAAGTTAAAAACTTAGGCAACTTTTGAAAGCTTAAAATAGTTTTAACTTGAATCAAATCAACCACGAAATGTGGATGCAAAAGCTACTAGACTACACACTTTTAATTGATCAAAAACAAGGACAATCAGCTAATTTCATTAAACAAATATAGTACTGTGTAAATCAATAGATTAAAACAGAAAATCAATAGACTTAAAATTTAGGAAATTTGTAGAAATTCGAGTTTGCAGTTTAAACCAAAAACAACATGAAAGACTTATTAAGATTGATTCAAATGAGTAATACAAAAATGAGTTAATCTTCAGATCATGCTAGAACACACAAGAACAACTCAAAGATGATTCAATTCAATATTCTTGGACTTTAAAGCACAAATCAAGAGAGAAAAGTTAGAGACAAGCACAAGAACACAAGATTTTATATTGGTTCACTCAAATTTGAGCTACATTAGATTTGTCAAGGCAAATTGACCCTGACTTGCACTATTTCAAAAGATTTACAATATGATAAGATTGCACTTTCAAAATATGCAAAATTACAACCTAAGACCCGTGAATCATAAAAGATTCAATATAAGCACAACATAACATCCTTGCAGACCTAGACAACCAATAGGAACCATCCAGAAACTTGAGAAAGATCAAACTTGAATGAAGGCTCTCCCCAGCCTACTAAACCTCTTCCTCAAAGCTTCAAAACCAAGAAAAAAGGTCCAAGAGAGATCCAAGATTAATCTTCAAGGGCTGCACTTCTGTATGATCAAAAGAGAGAGTTTTCCACTGAATATGAATGATTTTGCGCTCAAAATGGTAAATCTTACCTCTCTCTCTCTTTCTTTTCTCTCTCTCTACAAATAGAACTTATGTTCAAACTATTAAGAAATTTAAAAGGTTGATTTTTGAATCAATCAATTGATTTCACTTTACTTAAGTGAAATCAGTTGATTAAAAAATAAATGAATTGATTGAATACTTAACAATTAAAACTACTACAACAAACTATTTAACTTGTTAAAAGGCCATTCAATAGATTAAAAGAAACCATTTAACCTATTGAAGGACAATTCAACAAATTAAAAGACACCAATAAGACCCTATACATCTATATGATGCTAAAATGTCTACACAATGAACTCCAATCTTCAAGCTTGTTTTCTTCATAGTAATCCAGATATAACACACACACATATAAGGCTTGATCAACACATGAAACATCAAATATTCACATCTTCATCAATTTAATCATGATTCCAACATGTTCTGATGCAATGGCTTCATGTATCTTCATCAAATCTTCAAGCACCAAATTACCAAGACCATTTGTGCTAACATCTATGAAAAAACCCTTCTACTTTTAATAAATTCTCTACCTCTCTCAATGAGTTCTCTCATTTCTCATTTTAGCTCTTGGTTTCTCTTAAAAGAAGGCGAAAGAAATTTTCTTCTCATGCATGTCTTCAACTCATCCCAATACTTTATGGTAGGATCATTATAGCATATTCTATCTTGGACGAAAGCGGTCCACCAATATCTAATATACCCTTGAAAGTTAAAGGTTACTAGAGACACTTTTCTTTCTTCATTGATTTGGTGGCAAGCAAATAATTGCTCCACCTTCATCTCCCAGTCCGAATAGGCCTCAATATTATCCTTCACTCATATCCTTGCTTTCTCTTTGCATGTCAAGTTTCTTTTGAATTGTTTTACCTTGTGTGAGGATTTGAGCCATTCTTTGTTCTTTGCTGTGTAATATATGCCTCTTAAATGCTTGCACAATGGCCTTGGCTTGACTCTTTTTAATGCTTTTCTGATTCATATGCATGTTTGGATATGATTTAGGCAATTTTGTTCCGATGAGCCTACAGCTAGATGAGTCTACCTTGGTCTGTTTCTGTTGATTTCCCTTTTTGAGCCTGCATACCCTTTCATTGTTCTACAGCTCATTACAAGCCCTTAGCCTGAAAAACCATGATTCATCCTGCCTTAGGAAATTTGGAGCTTTGTAATTATTTTAGGAATATGGGCTATCTTTTAAGTATGGTTGCGCACAATAAGTGTGGTTGTGTGCACACCTGTTTTGTTCATGGATTGCTCATTTGTACATTTTATGTTAGACTTGAGAACTATTGTTTCTTTACTAAAAAAATGAAAAGAAATGAGAAAAGAAAAAAAATGATTGAAAAGAAAAGAAAAGAAAAGAAAGAAAAAAGGTTTGGGTTTGAGCATTGAGTGAGAATTGAATCTAGAAGTGTTGGAGTTTGGAATTGCTTTCATGCTTGATTTTGACATATTTCCCAATTGGTCCTCTATTTCCTTTGGTTCTTTTTAGCCACTTATCCTTATGTTCCACACCTTGTCCTCAGCCCCTTTACAACCTTGAAAAGTCCTTCTGATCTTCATTTGCATGTGTTTTGGTTTGGTTATTGGTTCTAGAGGCTTGCCAAATCTGTTTGATGTTCATTTTTCAGGGGTGCTCTGAGAGTAAACAATAGCCTAGAGATTTGAGTGATACAATGCATATTTTGTGAGGTTATGTAGCTTTCAATTCTCTCTTTGAGTTGAACTGAGTACTTGACATGTTTTGAATTGCTTGGATGATGTTCATGGATACCTTGCAGCTTTGAATCCTTCTGTATTGAATGTGTTTCCATTGGTCTATTTTGAGTATGTTTGTCTTGTGTCTCTTTTTGTCTCTCTTGTTATGTTTGTGATGTCCTTACTTTGCTTTACTTTTTAATTTTGCCAAGGAGTGCAAAAGGGTAAGTGTGGTCGATTTTGATAAGTCATTATTTTCCTCCATTCCACTAGCCTTTGTGTACCCATTTGATAGTTGTTCAGTGCTTAATTGTTTATCTTTAGTGCATTTTCATCTGTTGGGCTTTATTAGGCCATTGTTCCGAATTTGGGTTAATTTCAAATTATTTGACCTAATTTTCATTTTTAATTATTTTTAGGTATTTGGGTGAAGTAATTTTGGAGCTTGGACATTAATCTTCAGATGGCCATGCCTGCACCATGTCAGTCGGCCCGTCCACGTCATTGGGCCAGCATTATCAGCCCATAGTGGCATTTTTGTAATTCTGAGTGGCAGAATGACATTTTTGTAAATAGGAGTGACAAATTTGATGTGACCACGTTTTTTTATGATTTTCTAGCATGCGAGCCGCACTCCTTCCTCTCCAACCTCTATTTTTGCGCTTTGAAAGCTTGGGTGGTGACCATGGAGGTGCCTCTTACGGTTTTTACATTTGAGCACTTATTTAGCGTTATTATGTACATTTGACAACACCCAATGTGGGTTATACGTTTTAAATTCATTTGCTAGCTTGGACATTTCGTTTTGTGGATTGTATTGACTTGGAACAACACCCATGTGTGAGGTTTTCGGTTTTTATATGACAACAACAATTTTTGTTTCATTGAAGCTTTAAAATTTCTCTTTTGGTCTTGAAATCGCGTTTGAATAATACCCAAGTTAGGGTTTGATGTTCTTTTTTTGTGAATCCCGTTTTGAAGGGCTTGTATGCTTCATTTCCATGTCTAGCTAAGCTTTTTGTATTGATTCCTTGAAGAAATTGAAATGAAAGCATGAGATTGTTGGTCGTTTCTAGGTTGTGTTCGGGTTTGACTTTGGTTCAGGTTGCGTTTTCATGATGAAACACATTTTTGATGCATGTTTAATCTCAAATTCGTGTTTTGTGCATATTAATGACCCGTATTCATGCTTAATGTTTATGGATTCTATCACAACTTGCTTAAATCTGTAGGTGTTAGCTGCCTGGAATTTGTTGTGCTTAATGACATAACGAATCCATGATAATTTTCGCTTAGTTCATTAACTTAGGGTTCATGAGAGCAAAATCGAATAGAACAAGTAATTTGGTAATCTGTGATTGGTGGATTTTCAGTGAAATCAAGGAATCAATACATTTTGAATTCTGTTCATTTAGATTTTAGTAATTTTGTGTTGAAGGTGTTATGTTTGTTTGGAAAATGAAGTTTTGAAAAAGAACATTGGTCGTTGGCAGACAACTCTGGTTGGTTACCACATATTGCATTTATCTATTTTAATTTGGTGGGATACGACCTTTATTAGTCATCTTCCCTTCTAGCTTAAGACTCTTATTCCGTCCATAGTTGTAGTTGGTCGATTTTCTTAGAAAATAGTTTCAAGGCATTTTTAGAACCATCAGAACCACTCTCACTATGTTTAGAAGCATGCCTTCACATCCTTTAATTTTAAAAGTTCTCTTGAAGTGAAAGTCTCAAGTATCTCACAAGTTCACTCCCAAGTAAGAGAGGTGAGTCACAAAGGACTGCTTAAGTACTAAGTCTTACCTAGCAGAGTTTACCTTGCTACTTACTTTGCCACTTCACAAAAAGATGTGCTTTTAAACTTAGAAGATGTTTTTCCAAAAATATTTTCAAAGAAAGCATAAACAAAATAAACAAATTACCACACTAAAATGGACTCCTTAATTGGAAAGGTTTTAATAATTTGATATCTTAAACCAAACCACTAAACACGGTAGATTAAAGAAAGCAATAAATGTAATCTATGCGGCCTAATGGTAAGGTTAGAAGGCACTTAGAACCTTCAAGACTCTAACAAACTAAAAAAAAATGATTCACTATAGAGTATAAGGTTCTAATTCTAAGATGAGATTGAACACCAAAGGTTCCCTCAAGACACCTAATTAGGCAAGTTACAAAGAAAGAAATGGAAAGAACACTTTTTACAAGCCAAATTTGGCTATATTTCCAAGACCAACTTTTTGCTATCTTAGTGTTTAAGCTCTCATTTTCCCTCATTTTATATGTGGTAAGCTTCCTGGATAGTTCCTTGGCTTGGAGTTTCAAATGAATCTCCACCCTCAAATTTTCTACTTCTTAAGATTGGGTCACCTTGCAAGAGTTCTTCCTACACAACAATTTTAATGCACACCAAAGAGTATCCACGAAAATAAAGCAATAAAAGGCTTAAACACAATAAAATCTAAACTCAAAGAGATTAGAGTTAAGACAAGATGAAAAGAATTTCCAACAAAATGACAAGCAAGAAATTAAAGGTAATTAACAAAGCTAACACAACAAAATGAACCCATGGCACTAAAATAGAGTGACAAACTTAGAACATAAAGAAAATGTAATTGAATGGCCAAAAAGCTTATCTTAATATCAAGAATGAGCCCAAAACATGTGAATTAATCCACTTTCTTATGGTCAATAGAAACTAGATTAAAACATCCTCAAAATTGCACTTAAAGAGTATTTATCACACACTACCACGCTAGAAAACATGAAAAAGCTTGTACTTCAACTATTTTTCATTTTTTTCATTTCTTAACCATCTTTTATGATTCTTTTTTTTTCTTTTTTGTGCAGGTCTTATCTAAAAGAGGTAAAGAATCAAAACTGAAATTGCACTAGCCAATTAATCATGATAAATCAAAAACAGTAAGTATGCAAACAAATCACTAGTGCAGATTATTCTTTTTAACTCGCCTTATATGCCTCGGTTATCAAAAAACCGAAGCATATAATGGCGCGGTGGCATTTTTGCAATTCCACCCAACTTTTATGCCTCGGTTCACAGAACACCCGAAGCCAAAAACGGTGTTATGCTTCGGTTGATAAAAAATCGGTGCCAAAACTAGCATATGCCTCAGTTGCGGAGAATCGAAACCAAAAACTCACATATTTGGCCTCGGGTGATTGACAACCGGTGCCAAAATGCGTGTCCTTTTTTCTTTTTCTTCTTCCCTGCCGCAGTCTCCATTTTTCTAAACAACCTCATTTCTCTCTTCTCTCTCCCTACAACCTAGCCTTCCACCGTCACTAGTTCTGCAACCTACCCCTCCACCGTCACTGGTTCGCTGGTTCGCTGTCGTCGCTGGTTCGCTGCCACCGTTGGTTCGTTGCACCTCCATTTTAAGGTTTGTTGAAAAGGGTGACTGAAATGCAAAGTGGAAGAGGGGCTGAAACCAAGGGACTCAAGCGTTGACAGATCTGGGCACGTTGGCGATGTTGGACCAAAGTCGGGAAGCAGAAGCTGTGCTAACCAGATCTGGAACGATTCAAGGGATGGAAGGAATCTGGTGTGTGACGTAGAAGCTTTGTGCAGTGAGGAACAGAGAAATTATGGTAATAAATGGAAGCACCAGCAACATTTTTCTGCTGGAGAATGTCCATGGCACCGAGGAAGAAGACGATGGGTGAAATAGTGGACCAGTCGGCGTTCTCTGTGTTGTACCCAGCCAAGAGCTTCCTTATGGGATAAATATGGGTGAGTTCATCATACCTATGCATCAGCGCAGTAGGGTCTGGACCATGTTCGAGAAGTGTGGAGGAGATTGTGAACGGAGATTCAACTTGTGTGGTTAAGCGAAGTGTGGATGAGGACGAAAACTGCGTTCCTGTTCCGATTCAATTTGGATATTGTCGATTTCCATCGTGCTGTCGAACAACTTACCACAACTGCATTGGTGTTCCAAAAAAACTAAAACTAAAACTAGATATATGATCTAGATCATACAATAAACCACTCGATGATGAAACAAGTTTAACCCATTGTTCTGAATTCAGAATTCGGATATATAATCGACTAAATACTCAAAAAAAAAATAACTTTTATATAAAAAGACAAAAGAAATTATATATTAATAGACTAAGTATTCTTCTTCTAACAAAATGTTTCGTTCGTAATATACATTGTTTTAACTTTTAATAATAAATAACTTTATATGCATTTTGTAATTGGTAATTTTTTATCAGTTTTCTAAAATTTTACTAATATCTTTTATTTTACTAAATATTATAATGTTTACTTTTTCTAATTATGATTTTTATTATAATAAAATAGTATATTTGTTTTGAACCAAAGTTCGAGGATAAAATGGTTGTCACCATACATATGATGTATTGTCTGCTTTAGTGCGTGGGTTTCATCACAATTTGATCCTTAAAAGAAGGTTTGGAGAGTGGAAACATGAGGACTTTTAGGCGATGTGAGACTATTGGGTGTGGTAGGAATATAAGCCCCCAATCGAGACCTAAGGGGAATAAATATATCATCCCCAATGGAGGGCTTAAGGGGCTGAAGGTTCCATTATTGACATTACGGTGAGTGTCATTGTTTCAATTATAGGACATCACTTCATTACGGTTTTGTCCTTAAAAGTCACATCGGGGAAGGAGGAAGAGCTATTTAAACTGCCTTAGGCAACGACTTCTAGGCGATGTGAGACTATTGGGTGTGGTAGAAACATAAGCCCCCAATCGAGACCTAAGGAGAATGAGCAAATCATCCCCAATGGAGGACTGCAGGTTCCATTATTTACCCTATTGGGCCTCAAGTTCTAAACGATGTGAGACTATTGGGTTCAATAGGAACATAAGTTCTATTGAGGTTTAAAGGTGTGATATTGGGTGTGGTAGAAACATAAGATCGGTCCCACAGTGGGCGTCATTGTTTCGATCACAAGTTCAATGACAGAATCTTTGTCAACCACCATACATCCAAGGCATTGTTTGCTTTGAAGTCATCACGATTTTGTCCTTAAAAGGCGTCTCGAAGGTGAAAGAAGGAAGTGATATTTAAATCACCTTAGGCCTCGACTTCTAAGCGATGTGGAATTATTGGGTGCGGTAGAAACAATATACTCTTGCGTTTAAATATAACATCCCATCTTTTTCACTTTCCTATTGCATAGTTACAACAATAATAACTCTTTCCAATAAATCTTTCTTTTGTAAAAATATTAAAAAATTTAGATAAATGAAAACAACCTACCAATAATTTTTAAAACACAACAAAGTCTTGACTCGTAGAGTTCTCAGTTCATAGACATTTGTCCTCTAACCTTAACATTCATGAGACAAATATCAAAACCTCAAGAACCCTCCACACATCTAGCTACCCATCAAGAGGGATTATTTAAGGCACTCACTCGAGGAACACGCTTTGAACAAAGCAACAAACAACGCTCAAAATAGTTTAGTCCTAACAAACATCTCAGCTCTAAAAAAAGCTCACATTTCACTCACATTAAGCTATTACATGCATTCAATCAAAATTACAAGCCAACAAAACTCATAAATACCTGACCAAACTCAACACAATTCCATATCATCTCCCTGAACTTTTTCAAAATCACATTTTTAACATCATGTGGACACCAAAATAAAAGGCGTGTTAATTTCCACAATTTTTCAATATTTTCAATTTAAAAACACATCAAAGCATAAAACACAAGCAAATAAAAGAACAAGAATATTAGTTCCCCTTACAACCACCATTTAATAAGAAAATTTTAAACTTCAAAATTAATTATGTAAAATCAAAACCTTTAACACCTTCACCACCAAAAACACATTTTGATAATCAAATATCAATCGTAAACAAAAACTCAAAAGAAGTAATAATCTAGCTTTCTCCCAATTTAATACAAACTCACATATAAGTAAGAAAGTTAGATTCTCTCACCTGAATATTCAAACGTTTAGACTAACCCTTTAACCTTCACTTTAAACTTTCTTTGCACATGTTTCTTTTAAAAATACTCTCAGGTCTCCGAATAAAAATTCCTTACGTTTCACTCTCTAGATCATTGAAAAGCTATATATTTGAGTGTCTTACCACTATCTCAACTCACTTATTTATAGTAAATCTCTTAGCCCAAAAATTCAGTAATCTCGTAAGAGAATATTGACTGAAGTTTACATATATTATTATATTCATCAAATATAATTCAGTTTGTACATCCCTTATAAGTACTTTATCTTGTAAATAATCTATTTAATATCTTCTTAATAATTATTCACCAAATCTTTTATCTTTCAGTTAGTCTTTTAAATAAATATTTTAAATTGATAATTATCACTTAAGAATATTTTCTGGTAACTAAATTTTAACAACTAAATTTTAACAACTTTCTCTTATAATCTTAGATAGTATTTTCTAAGTGATTTTCTATTTTTTATTTTTTTATTCTTAATATTTCAAAACCACTTAAAATATTTTATCTCATATTATAAAATAAAATTGTTAAAATTTAGTAATTAAAATATTATTTTCCATGCAATTAATGTCACGTATGTATACCAACTAATGTCATTTAAATTCAAATTTGTAAAAATAGATTAGTTGAATATTTTTTTACAAAATAGGGTAAGTTGTCATAGTAGAAGACGACATTATAAGTGAAATTGTCCTCCACCATGTCGATTTCTTTTTTCTTTTTTCCAAAAAGCGAAACCGTATTGTGGAAAGTCGATTTCTATTCACTTTAAAAGTGAAGTCATCATCCTGCATGACAATTTCACTTTTTAGTTTTTTTTTTTGACGTTCAGTTTTATATTTGTTTTTTTTAAATATATATTCTTTAGTTTTTTTAAAATATTTGTTTATAGTAAAAATATAAAAAAAATAGTTTTAAGAAATTCTAAAATAATTAATCTTTAAACCTTAATACAAAATTAAAAAAATAAAATGATACAAATTAAAAAATATAAAAAAATCATTGAATAATTATATTTGAACATTTAATCTAGTTAGGTTTATTTTATTTGTGTTTTACTTAGTCTACTAACTATCAAATAAAAAGTATCATTTAATAAAATACTAAATTTGTAAAATCAAACAAATATAAAGCTTAACGAAAAATTGAAATGTGAAGTCATCGTGTACAAGAATAACTTCACTTTTTAAGTGAATAGAGTATGATTTCGTTTTTTTAAAAAGAAAAAAAGGGAAACCGGCATGACGGAGAATGTCGAAGACGACTTTATTCTTTAATACTGTGACGGCTTAATCCTATTTTAATAAAAATTCTAACATATCCATTACCAAAATACAAAAAAGGCCATATACAATACCCTAATCAAATAAAACGTATTACATGAAACAGTACATGTAATAAACAATCCAAGATCTTCGCACACACCAAAAACGTCATGAAAACGTCTCCCTCAGCGAACGCGAAACTGAACCAGAGAATTTCATTCTCAAATAAGAACTAAAATACAAACACAACACTCAATATGTTTAAACCTCAAACAAAAATAATTCAAACCAAACAGAACTGGACAAAATTATTGAAACCAAATCACAGGACCAGAGCCTATACAGAGAATGATAACAACAATTATAATTGCAAGAAACTCAAAAACAAAAACAGAATCCCTGTTCAATAACATGCAAACACAATCCAGCTTCAATACAAAACCACAAACAGATCCAAAACTTTGATAATTCAATTAATCACGCATAGCAATTTAATCAAGTAGAACCTAACCAAGGATCCCGAGTTCAAGCAGCTCCCATCGGAGTTTGCCAAAGGACCATGTGTCTCACCGGAGATGGCCACTCAGGGCTTCGACGTCGGACAGATGCTCGTGGCGGTAATTGTCGCAGAGCTAAGGTGGAAGACGTGCCTGATGTGTGTGATTTCGGGGTGGTGGTGAGTGTCAGTGTTTTCTGTTGGGAGAGAGAGAAATAAATTGGGAGGACCGTGTGGCAGTGTTGGGGAGGATTTGGGAGAGGTTCAAACAGAAAAAAAGAAGGGTGTAAAAGTCAGAAAAGACATTGGGCTACTAGGTCTAAAGTAAACAAAAATGGGTATAAAAATTTTAAAAGAATGGATATTAAAACAAAATGAATTTAATAAAAGAAGCAGAAATGAGGTGTAGATATTATAATTGATTTAGACCAAAACAAAAATGTAGTAAGTTATTATATTTTATTGTTACATTTTATTTTTAAAAAAATATTGTTACAAACTCTCACAAATTCTATTTTTTTTAAAGACATTATTACTTGCTTGAGTAGACGCTTGATACATATTTATATAATTAATTTGTATTATATTTTAGTCAATTACCCATACATATATTTTATTTTTAAAAAATACTGCTATTAGGGTGAGTTAGAGTGAGTTAGACTCTCACAGTCTATTTAATTAATTATATTTTGATATGCGATTTACATTAATCGTGGCTTTAATCCTCGTTTTACATTTATCTAGAATATATTTTTAAAATAATATGATATACGCATAGTTTTTTTATGTCCCTTGCATATACTTTATTTATTTTTTAAATATTACTACTATTTTATTAAATACCGATTTTTTTAAATATAATAACATTATTATTGCTATTATCACTATTTTCTTAAATAACTTTAAATAAAATAGAAAAGTTAGTTATTAGTTCTGAAATTATTAAAAAATAATTAATTAATATTTTATTTTGAATTCTAAAAGCTTTTTTTTAGAAAAGTTTAAACAATTCTTAACAGGTTTTAACAATTTTAAACTTTCAATAAATATTAAATGATAATAAAATATAATAAATTTTAGAGCAATTTATAATTTCTAAAATATAATAAAATATTATAAAATAAAAAGATATAATAATTTTTAAGTAAATTTTTTTCTATTTATAGAAAAAAGTACTGATGTTTAAAATATTTTTACTACAAACTATTTTTAATAAATATAATTCTGATATCTATTTTAATTATCACAAATTTTAAATGCGATAAATTTGAATCACTACAATTTGAAATTTAAATATTCACACATATCATATTCTATTTGTCACTTGTTGTTACTATTTACCTATTTAATCTATCTTCTTACACCAAATCCTTACCTCTTTTAACCTTTGCTTCTTTAAATCATGATAAATTGATAGTCTAAACCATATTTGTGCAGATATAATATTTTTATGAATTTATAAAGTTGATTTAGTGATAAAACTAGAAAATAAAGTGAAAGAGATTGTGGGTTATATTAAGAGTTATTTTCACATTATATTATGTGCTTGAGAATCACCTTGAAAGAGATTGTTTGATGGATTTAAAAGAGAGGGTGAAAGACCTCAGTAACATACTAATAACTGTGTTATCAAAATTTGTCAAATTATATCTTTTATTAGTTATATTTGTTATCAAAATATCCTTAAAATTGGAAAGGACAACTAACATTAATTAATGAGTTAAGACTTGTAATACTTATTTTTTTAAGGATCACACAATGAAAAAGCAAGAAACTAATAACACAAAACCATGGTTTTAGACAAAAGTTTTAGTATGAGATAAGTACTAATTCATTACTCATTATTGTTGAGAACATAAATAACATTTTTAGTATATTGTTGATGCAGTTGTTTAACAATGTTTATTTTAACCTAATGTGTTTCATTGTGAACTGCCTCAAACAAAAGCTTGCTTCAATTTCCCTTAATTTGTAGATAAGTAGTAGCGTTTCACTGGACGACCGTTTCTTGGTTGCACTGGTCTAGCATTCTCAAATGTTTCCTACAATATCAATAAACAAAAGGTGGTTAATATAGTTATATTCAACAATTTTTCCATTAAGGTATAAATTTTCTTTTGAAAATTTGAATAAAAGAAAAACCTATTTGCATGCAATTTGAGGAGTGTTATATTGTGACTGTTAGTACTCTACATAATTCGATAGGGGTGATAAAATGTCTGATATAATTATATTATAAAATAATATAAGTGTAATTGAATTTTATGAAATCAATTTCTAATAAGGATTCAATTATATATTATAAATTTACTTTATATATAAAATTTCAAATTTCCAATAATTACCGATAAGCGATTTTGGTAACATTTATTAAATTTTTAAGAAGAAATATCAAGAAAATTTAACACTAATATTCTTTAAACAAATCCATGTAACAAAAATGAAATAAATCACCGTGAATCTAAAAGATACTTGTTGATTATTCTTTTTCTTTTTTCTATCCATTTGTAGCCAGCATAAAACTCATAAGTGACTCTAGACACTTTTTTTAATGAAAAATTAATCAAAACTGTATATTAAAAAACTTAGATCTTAATTTTTACAATAATCTGATGACATGCATTGTTTGTCTTGATGGTATCAACAAAAAATAATTAATAGGCATGATGATGAAAAACTTACATCACCAGCTCCATCAACCGCTGCTCGAATCAACTTGTTTTGCGCCCTTGAGACTGTTTTGCCCTAAAATCAATATTGAAAGAGTTATTATTATTATATTTAATATTTTTTTTCTCGTATCTATAGATATCACATTTATTTATTTTCCTTTCCACTCATGCACTTAAAAAAAATGTATGTTCAACATGTTCTTGATTGAAATTAGAATATTAAACACTATAGAAAGAGTTAAAGAGAGATTCTACGTATATATTCAAAGGAAGATATAAATAATACTCACAATGATAAGTTCATAATAATCACCATTTTAGAATATAAATTTGCAGATAATAAGATTCATAATACAAGATAGGTTTAAGTTAAGAAAATAAATTTTCACTAATATAAAAGTAAAGAACTATATATCAAATTGTGTCAAACTCCATTTATATGCTTGTTCCAATTAAATCAATGGAAAATAAAAGAACACACCTCTCCAGTGAAAACAGTCCAAAGAACATTTTCACTGCAAGGAGGAACTGTAAGAGAACCATTATATCTAAAATACTTGTTTCCTGTTATCCCTGCTACGTCCTCTGGATCAACACTACCTAGTGCTACTGTTCTCGTCTGGTTTTCAGCCAACAACTGCAAATCATCTTTTATCTGAAAATCAAACAAAGACCGAACACGTTATCTTCAGCAACAAATTTATCATAGAATTTTTCTATCATATTCAATGTTTTTGTTAATGTTGGAAGTCTCACATCAATTAGAAATAAAACAATTTCATAGGATAAGTCGATTTTTAGGGTTGAGTTAGATTTAAGTCCACTTCTAACAAAATATCAGGGTCGTTTTTTAAAAAAAACAAAAGCATATCCTAGTGAGATCTGTTCCACCCATTATCGGGTTCCTATCGGACGCGTTTGAAATGTCAAATAAACTTAACAAAATTTGATGAAAAACAAAATTGGTCCAAAATTTCGAAATAAATTAACTCCAAAATTCACTGAAAGTTAAGGGACAAAAACATATTTAACCCAAAATAAAATTACATCTTGTCTATAAAAAGCTGTACAAATTCTCCCGTTTGTGTCTGAAAAATGAGATGTTAAGTAATAATACTTTTATTCCCAACATATTCTTATAATGAGTTTTGGATAACCATTTGCCTATGGTATAAAATTTTCTCCAAACAAACACACGCTGAGAGTAACATCTGTGAATCATCCATCATACACTATCATAAACAGAGATAAGAACAACAAAAATCTCCTGTGTTTACCGTTGATACGAAGTTATCTGGATCCCCTTTCTTAAATGGAATTCCAATCACTGCAAGTTTTGCATCTGAACTTCTATGCACCATATGTAACTCTAGATCAAACCTACAGTTTGAGAAATACGTGAAAATTTTAATTTTAAATTGGGTAAGTTCTTTTATACATATTAAAACAATGTAACAAATTAAGAAGAAAAAAAATACCTTATGCCGTTGATTATGTGTTCAGAGGGAGAGTGCCAATGAGCTTGTAGTAGTTGGTATTGAGTTCCGTTAATTATAATATTCCCTGCATTCTCAGTCCAGTTTATCTGTATTTTACAAGTAAACAAAAGGAAAAGCTCGTTAACTAATCCAAAAAAAAAATGGTTATGATTATGATAAGTTTTCTCCTTTTAAGTTTGTGATTTTATTTTAAGGATAATGATATTTTGATTAATTTTTAATTTACCTTTCCAATCATATTTTAAATATTTATTTTAATTTTTGTAATGGTGTGATATAATAATTTAAAAAGGATTAAAGTGGTGAGTTAAAAGTAAATAAAAAAATAATATAAAATATTATTATTCTTGTTTTAACCGGATAACATGTAATTGATAGATGACAAATATGTTGATCGTAAGTGTTATCATACAATCATTGATACTATTCATTAACGTTATTAATAGGGAATCAAAGTTAGTATGGTTGATTTTTTTTTTCATACATATATTGCAGAACTTTCGCCTTACATGTAAATAAAAGATATAAAATAATTACATACTTCTTAATTAATCATTAATAACACTGACTTTTAAGAAAGTAAAAAAAAAATGAATTCGACAATAAAATTGGTGAGCTACCTCCTATATTAAGATCTGCCACCGGTTATATTAAAACTTGTTCATTTTGAAACTAGCTCTTAAATGGAGATGACCATGTATGTTGGTTCTCCCATCTTAACTAATGAATAAAATTTACTGTTTTGAAACCATGAAAGATAATAATATTTGTTTTATTAATTTTTAACAAATTTATATGAAGAGGACTAATTTATATTTAATGTAAAAAACGAAGAGTTTCCCATACTACGTTAGTTTTCGCATAAAAAGTTTAATTTCTAAAATTACATTTGGAATTCGCGATAAAATCATTGAATCTGGGTTCAGATAAAATCCAGAATTTTCATCCATCCATTTTTCTTTTTTAAAAACTCAACACTAACAACATGATCATGTCACACGTAATACTGTTTGGTAAATTAAAAAACAAGGATAAATTGCATTTTAAGGAATAAAAACAGGTATATTTAATTTTTTTTTAAAATTAAATATGGTTGACTTTTTAAAGCAACCAATTAAATCACATACATGTGACCTCATTAATACGAATAACTAATGTAAAATAAAATAGAATATAAAAATTAAAAGTTATTCATTCAGATAAATAGATCTTATTATGATGTGTATATATAATATTAATATAACATGAGTTCGATTTATATTATTAATATCATTATTAATTCAAGACTTTAAAATAATAAATTTATGTATTTTTATCTTTATATAATGTTTAATTTTTTATTTTTATTTAATGTAAGATTTAGATTCATATTTTAGATTCTAGACAATGTTAACTATATATTATAAATTACATCTAACTTAGAAAGATGTAATGCATGAAATAGTTTTAATCTAGAATTTTAGAAATTTAGTTGGGTTGCATACCATTACGTCATGTTCGGAAGTAACAAGAGTGGCGTTGGCAGGTTGATAGTTCCTTTGAATCCCAGAACTGAAGACAACATTCGATGTGACTGTGTTGAGGTTAATAGGAGATTGTCTGGTTCCATCTCTACACAAAGGCCACGTATTTCCCCAATTAGGGGGGCCATTTGGACTTGAAGGATCATAGTCAAAATCTTCTGCATTTCTCATAATAACATATTTCAACTCTATTTTCTACACTAATGAATCAAACACACATGCTTCAAATATTGTTATTGAAATAAAAATTACTTGGCCTTCAATTTTTTCTACGTAAAATGTTTTCAACATAATATGTTTTCGAAAACTAATTTCCAGATAGATATACTCAACCAACATTATGCTTGTGAAATAAAGGACATCATAAATAATATGTTTCTCACCGGACATTGCTGGGTGGAAGAGTAAAACAATGAGAATGAACAAACTGTGAGCAAAGGCTTTAATAGACATGGCACGATCCATTTTTGTGTAATTTGTATGGAGTGAGTTGTGAGGAATATTGTGAAGTTGTGTTTTCCTTTTATAGAGGTTATTAACTCTTGGAAAAGTCTAATTAAGTGAAAATATTAGAGATCAACATGTTCTTTATTTTCTTTAGTTGACTTCTAAAACTTGGGAGCTGCCTTCTCCAATTATGAAGTTTTAATTATAGTATGGTTTTCAATTAAATATTCATTTAGAGATGTGAAATGTACTGGTGTTAATAAATTACATGTTGGAATAATTACGAGCCCATGTATATAATTGTTGGAAAGGGGTTACTAATTAGATAATCAGCATCGAAAATCGTCTTTATATCGGATGGTTTAGTGTTTTGATGATTTCTACTTTATTGATTGATTAAAAAGGAAAGAAATTATGGAACAATGTATAGTTGTAAAATTTATCGAAATTATATAACAAATTTAAGGGGTGCTTTAGAGTATTTTAAATAGAGTATATGTTTTCTTGTTGATATTCAAATATATTTTCTATGAAATATATGTTTTTAATTCATATTATTCGGGTTATTATGTAATTTTACATTTTACATGTCATGGATTTTTTGAGAAGGGATTAAGGGAGAAATATAATTGAATTATGTGAATTAACATGCCCAGATAATTATCCATACACTTCACATTATTGATAATTTTTTTGAACAGAAACCTTTCAAACCACAAATATCTATTTAGTTGTACTACTATTTATCATAACGAAAACTTTCAATATAAGAACTTATTTCATTGGTCATCAAAACTAACTTTTGACTTTAATATTACAGCTCGGTCTTTCAAGAAAGATTCATTAGAAAAATGTAATATAAGTGACACAATTTCAATTCACATTTGACATCATTTTGAACTCAAAATCTTGAGATAATTACATTGTAAGTTATTTTCTTTATATGTCACTTAACTTTATAAGATCATGAGGTGCAAAAAAGAGTCCTATCAAATAAATTCTCACTACTATTTTGACAAAATTCTCATTTTCATTTTGAATTTCAAAGGTTATTAATTCAAATTTAATTGTAGGTCTTACCTTACTTGTAAGTAAATATAATGAACACAGTTATTATATTACGAAAGCATTAATGTTGATACAAAACTCTATATTCTAAAACAAGTCAAATTCAAGCATAATATATATATATATATATATATATATATATATATATATATATATATTTATTATACCGTGTTATGTTTTGCTTATGTTCTGTAAACTTCAGATAAAAAACGAATAATATTAAGAATGCCAAGATCAAATAAAATTATAATTTATTTATTTATTTTAAATTCATAGTATATATATATATATATATATATATTATGTTTTTTTTATATGTGTTACAACTAAGTATGTTTGTTTTTAAACTTAATTAAATATTTTTGAAATTACTAATAGAATAGACAATATAAAACTTATAACAAGTGAAACCAATAATAAAATGATTAACCTATAAATAAAAATCATTTAGGTTTTTTTTTTAAAAAAAAGTGAATATTCTGTGATACATTTTTATCAAATAAAAACTAATATTTAACTACTTCAATAAATAATTTTACCAAATACTTAAATTTTAATAATTTCCAACTACTAACCTTAATTTTATATAATTCGTGAATATTATGCTTTCTAATTTTATCGTATACCACAACCCACCGCATACATACATACATAGTTAGTATTTCATATTTAGTAATTTTAACAAACAATTAAAAGAAGAATACAATACAAAACTCGAAGAGACTATAAATGGCTACTAAATATGCCAACCCATGTTTAATATTTCAGAACCAATGACTTTTCGAAAGGGTATAACTTTTCCCCTTTTTCTTTCTTCTTACCGTATTTGTTCATCTTTTGAACCATCTACGAAGGGTTTACCTTGTTTTGAGCAATTATTCAGAAATTTGGTCTACACACAACATTTATAAACGTAGGGAATAGGAAAGTCTGTATCTACTGTTCAAAAAGTTAAGCTTTTATTAGAAAACTTTTCCTTTCAATTATGTTTTGGTTTATGAAAATATTAAAGAGAAATAAACTCTATTAAGCCATTTCTAATATTTTAAAGAATTAAATGTGGAAGCATACTTTATTATTGGATTGGAAACGATGAACAGAGAAAGATGGTACTTGATCTTCTAATTATAAAGCATCTGAATATTTTCTCTAGATTTTCTCTCTTGATGAAAGGAAAGAGAAATAAACAACAATAATATGTAACGTGCTTATAAATGAGACCATGACCTTTTATGTAACTGCTATCAATTATTTACTTAATTTTAATATTTTTAATTTGGTCCCCTCATCAAATTAGAATATTGTTGGTATCTATACATTTAATATATCATGATATAAATATACGGAGTAAAAGATTTCGGTTATTGAAAATTGTTTTAGTAGAACAATATAAATATTTAAATTCAGTATTTTGCCTTCAAAAATTGACAATATTGGTCATCGTTAATATTGTATTTACAGTACTGGCTAGTGATTAGGTTGGGCCAAGCTAGGTAGCATGATATGATATGGGTGATTTTAGAGAAGTCACTGATAAGGAGTAATTACGTAATTAATACTAAATTATGCGTGTTTATTGGGTAATATCTTTTGAATTTGAGAGATAAAAGAATTCTATTGTGGCAACTCATTAGTACGCTGTTATTAATTTTGGAAGCGGATTCAGTGACTTTCTTCGAAAAAAAATTATCTTATTTTATTTTATTTTCATATTTTTAAAAACCAGTTCAATTTTAAAAAAATCATAATATAAAACAGATAAAAATAAACTAAAATTTCATTACTTTTCTCTCCAAAAAAAGTCTCTATATCTGCTTCCTATTAACTCCAATTGAATTCATTCATTATTTGAGGAATGTCTGCACATGGGACTGCATAATTCTCACAATTACAATTATGAATTATTGAGTGTGTCATAAAGTTTAATAATGATGGCCATTTTTTTTTTCTTTATTTTACTTAGATTTGTATTTGATTTTCATATTCATAAATAAGGTGATGTTAAAAGATCTTAAATGAACTTTGACATTTTCAAATAGACAGATTCTAGAAAAGCCATCGATTAAAACTTAAAGTTATTTAATTTAATTATTTTTGTTAGTGTCGGTGATGACTCAGTTGATAAATCCTTTGTTCCTATACTGCACTAAAAACATTTTCGTTTTCAAAATTTTAATTACATAACTTACTAGTGGCTACGTGATAAAGAAATAGTATAATAAATCTCATGTTTGAAAATGGTACAAGAATGTAAAAGAATGAATTAACTTAAGTTTATACAGGGATCATACAGGTCTCTGTTTATCTAAAAGTATTATAAATTATATGAGTAGTCATATATAAATCGATCATTTGTAAAGTTTTCAATATAGTGACACTTTTTTGTATAAATTTTATGAAAATTATTTCTTAATAATATTTTTGCCATCAACCCATAAGTTTTGTGGAAACGGTACCATAGATTGAAGTTAAAGAGCTATATCAACAAAATTGTCTTAATGTGAGTTTAAATGAGCAAGTTAAACCGCATACCCAACTCTGCTTATGATATAAATTTCATTTAAATTATAGAATTTAGTTTATTTTTATTATAATTTTTTAAATAATTTATTTTGTTCTTTTAAATAAAACATTAATCAATGTTAGCCTTTGATTTCCTATTATAATAAATTTAAAGTGTTAATTATATTTATTATATGCTTATTATCTAAATAAATTAATAATTTACTTTGGGTAATATATTGAATTTTTGTTTTAGTTATGAAAAAATAGTGAAAATATTGAATTTGAGTGAATATAATCCTAATACTAGACTTTAGGCTTTTAGTTTTGGGTGGGGAATAGTTTCAACTTCAAAGAAATTAGAGAGGAAGTGAACTTAGTAAATGTGGGAGAGTTAAAGATAGAAAATCGATAAAATTTTTAGTTTTAATTGAAAACTAGTATACTGACTCGTGCGTATGCACGAGGCGCATTTGTTTTATTTTGTATATTAAAATAATAAAATAGTGAAAGTATTATGTAATAAAATATTATAAATATTGTTGTAAATGTTGTTATTAAAATAATGAAATAATAAATCTAAGTGATACAATAATAATTTTAGTTTTAAATATTGAATTTGAGTGAATATAATCCTAATACTAGACTTTAGGCTTTTAGTTTTTGGCGGGGAATAGTTTCAACTTCAAAGAAATTAGAGAGGAAGTGAACTTAGTAAATATGAGAGAGTACATATAGAAAATCGATAAAGTTTTTAATTTTATTTGAAAATGTGCAACACTTTCTTCACTTCTCCTTTCTTAGAATTAAATCTCCTTTCGGATCTCTCAAACCATATTATATATATTCTTTCCTCTATTTCTATCATCTTTTTCTTGGTGATCTCTAATACCACACAATATATTCTTCTTTCTTTAAGAGTTGTCACCTATACTCTTGTTTTAGGATTTTCGTGGAAATTTAATCTTATAATGTGTTTGAATAAGGAATTTTAATAGAATAATTTGTGATAGTCATTTCTCAAATGTGAAATGATATAGTTTTTAATTTAATTATTATTTAAGAGATAAAAAATTATACTTTATTTTTGAAAAAATAAAAAATATAATATATATTTACTATTTCTACATTTTATTTTAATCCTTTCGTGCGTATCTTAATCCAAACATTTAATTATTATTATTATTATTTTACCAAGTTATAACTAAATATCTGTCTGGTCTGGTCACATTATGCCATATAATTTATGTGAAAGTAATCCCTTATCAGGGACTTTGAACTTAATCTTCTGGACTGTTATATAGATACATGTAACCTTGTCTAAGAGTTAATGTACCCAAGTATCTTATTATATTTATTTAATTTTTTGTTGCTAATTAAAAAAACCACAAACGATATGTCAAAATCAAAGAATGAGAAGAAGACACAAATGAACATTAACTGAAAAACGTAAGAAAACTTAACTTGGTTCTTTGAAAAAAATAATTGTCAAACACAACTGCCCTATGCTTCCAGCTTCCTACCGCTTTCTTACAACTACAAATATAATGTGTAAAAATATATAAAAAGAAAATAAAGAAAAAAGAAAAAAGTAAGTGGACTACAAAAGTCTAAAAAATTAAGATATGAAAAAACATTATTATTATTATTATTATTATTATTATTATTATTATTATTATTGCCTTTTTCCTCGCACCGTCTTTCCCTGTATAGAGATAATGATAAAGACAAGAAATATGTAGACTTACAAATCAACAAATGCGTACTCGAGATTGAAATTTTTTTTAAATAACTATAGTTTGTAAAACGTGACATAAAAAGAAGGGTTATTCTTTTAATCCGATAAATATGGAATTCTTTTAATCCGATAAATATGGAACTTTCAATTCAATTTTTAATAAATTTTGATAGTTTATTGAATTTTTATGTAATATAATAGATAAAAACTATTAAAATAAAATATCACATAATTTAATATTTTGAGCAACATGAAAGAGTATTAAAAATCAGAGAGATAGTATAAAAAAATTACCATTACAGTCATCCAAAATTTACATCAAAAATTTCAAAAGAATACTCAAAATAGAGTTCTAAAATGAAACACAAGAAATTCCTATAAAAGGATGCTCAAAGAAGGAAACTAGTTACAATGGCTAAGATAAACAGCAACATCTCCCTACATCAGGTTTAGATTAATAGGTGCCTCATCATCTGCTTCCACCAATAGTGGTGATTAACGCAAAAAGAAAAATCAAACAAAACATAAAACACATATAGAAAGGTAAGCCAGTGAAAACATTTTTTAACAATTAAATAAACAAGTTATGAAACACAAGCAATATACAACCAAAGAATAATTCACATATTTATCTTCATCTAAACAATTAATGGACTATCGACTCGATTGTTTGGATTATGCGCTTGATATAGAATTCTAAAGGAAGTATGCACCTGTGCTGGTTTCTAAACTTTGCAAAGTCTAAACACACGGGTTATCACCCAACCACACACAAGGTTAATCCTATTATGCTTTGGGTCCAAACATGTCCCGAGACTAGGATTTTCTGTCACTCTTACCACATAATTCATTCTACTCTACATGAGTGTGAACAATTATCAGAGTTCAAAATACATTCTTTTATCTAGACATATCCTATATCAAGACATACACTAACCACACCATCACCAAGAATTTTCCTTGAATTTCTTTCATCATCAACATTCTATATGTTATCTTAGAATAATTATCATCCCATGGTACACACCTCAAGACAGGTCTAAAAACAATGCCACATCATTCATGTCTAGCTTCATACATCATATTTTTAACATTAACTTAGTCAATAAGTTAAAATAAGGAATTAAAATTCTGTAACAATTCTCGCTTAAACTAAACTCATCTCGATTAAGTTAGAAATTTTCGCTTAAGCTAGACTAATCTCGCTTAAAATAAAAATTATGCTTAACCTAAAATAGCAGGTTTTCACTTGTTTCAGCATGCAAAAACCAAAAATACCAAACAACAAAACTAAAAAAATACAACCACGAACAACAAACCAACATTTTAAGCACGATTCAAGACAAAAGAACATGCAAGACACTAAAGACAAAGTTTTAAAGTCCTAACCTCTCTTATCTTGACTGGCGGTAAGGTGAGGGGAAGATAATTTCATAATTACAAAATTATAAAATATATAAATACATAATTATATAATTATAAAATTATATAATTATAAAATTATAAGATTATAAAATTATTAAAATAAAAAATTATAAAATTATAATGTTATAACATTGTAAATTTTTTAATTTTGATTTTTTATAATTTTTAATTTTATCATTCATAATTTTATATATATATTTAATATTTTTTATTTTAAAATTCATAATTTAAATTAATGTTAAAAACAAATTTTGTTAAATAGAGTAAATATTTGGAATAGACTCGGAGTCTATCATCATGATCTCTTGTATAAGATGTTGTGTAATAAAATTTAAAGAAGATGACAGTATAAAATAACTGTTACATCATATTATGTACACAAAAGAAGCTCAGTTGAAAAGTTTAATATATTCATACTTCAATAAACCATAAAAATTTATTAAAAATTAAACTAAAATTTTAAAATTTACGAAGGAGTCATAATATAATTAAACTTTATATATATATATATATATATATATATATATATATATATATATATTGCATCCACATATAATCGTTTTCATTGTCATGTGCATGAATGTAAGAAAGAAAGTGACAGTGTCACAGAAGAGGACAAACCACAACAAAAACACCCTCATACAATTAGAGAGGTGTTGTCCTTATTTTTATACTTTTTAAAAGGGAAATTGTTAAAAATAAAAGTATAAGATGCAAGGCAGGGATAAAATAAACTTGAATGGAAATACTTGAATAAATATCTAGTTATAGATTTCATATTCTCTATTTTTTTTTTTTGTTATCATTAACTTTGTTTAGAGTGGTCATTACATATATCAACATGGAGATGAATTTGGGCCACAAAAAGATATATCAAAGAGCAGAATTACGTCATTGCTTAATTGTTTCGATGATGTTGAGAAAATCACGTTTTAAGTTTGAGTTTATTTACTTAATTCATTTAACATGCTCTAATGATTCGTAAAATGTAGGTTTCGTTTTAATTTACCTGCTTCTTCTCTTCACTATCAATTCAACTTTTTTCTTTCTAATTTAAAAGGAATCATTTATAAAAAAATTAAATATTCTTTTTTAGATTTTTTTTTCTTGTATAACAAGATTATTTATTAACGTCATTTTTTTACTCAGAAAATATATTCTTAGCCTAATTCGAAGCATAGTGACTATAGTCTGATTAATTATGGACATTTTGTTATCTTAATATTGACGGTACCTTAATGTGTGTATTTAAATTGTTGATTAAGGAATGAAATGAGTTTTCTTCCAAATTTATAGTGCACTCTAATTAATTTACTAATGAATGTAAATATTTATTATGATAATTTTATAATTACTAAGTAATAAAATAAAAAATAAGCGTACATATACAAATTAATAATTTAGGTGTGTAATAAAATAATATTTTTTAGCACAGTCTGAAAATAAATTTGGATGTTGACCAACGACCGTTTCGGCTTGTTTTGAAAAAGGTTCTGTAATATTTTTTCAAACTTTTTTAAATTTATTTTATTATAAATGGGAACATATATTTTAGTAGCACTGGTTTAAATCTTTTAAAATTACATTCACTTAACATAAATTATTTCACCAATTAATTAAATTAAAGTACCTAAAATCACACAAATAAAAGTTAAAGCATTTTATTTAACTATTTTTTTAAAATAAATTGTATTCAAAAATTGTGTACTTTATTATTGTTTCAAATTCTGCAGAATTATTCTATTAACTAATAAATAAGTATTTAATTAAATTATCTAAATTTGTAGAAATAAAAAACACAAAAACTCAAGTTTCATGCATAAAAAAATCATCAAAAGATAATAAAATTGAAAAAAAAGGAGAAAAACGCGCTAGAGAGCACAATTTCAACAAAAATAAATAAATAAAAGAAAAACAAAAACGTACTATCAAACACAAGTTGAGGAAAAAAAACAAAAAAGACAAAAGTACTTATAGTACGACTGAAAAAAATAATAAAAACATAGCACTGCAAGAGTCATTAATGATTGGATTTGCTTTCATTAATGAATGGCACAATTGTAATTTTGTGGTAATTGCAGGACAAACTAAGAAGAAAGAGTTGTGATAGGTTAACAAAATGTTTTTGACAAACTTTCTTATTCAGGTAAAAAAATATTATTTTATATTTTATTTTAATTAAAAAAATAATAATTTACTTCAATTCCATTTCTAGAACTTTTGTTAACTTTGTCAAAACTTTTGTTGTCAAAAGATAATTTTCCAAGAAGAAGAAAACAATTGCATGGTAGGTGCATCAAATTGAATGTGGATAAGGGCCTTTCGCGAAGCTATCATAACTAATGCTTAATTGTTTTTTAGTAATTTCAATTTCACTTTTATGCTTCAGTTAAATTAATTTTATAAATTGTTTTGTCAAAAATAAATATGGTCACGCACCTAAATTTTTTACAGTTCAGCATCCAATTTTCCGATATATTTGTGTAGTTAATAAATACTACACAAATATATCGATTGTATTTTCTTTTATCAGGAAAAAAAATGCTTTTAAATACTTATTAAAGATATTAGGCATGTATATGACATTGCAGTGAACAGTTTGAACTTTTCCTCTAGATAAAGCCAATTCACACATCAAATCAAAAGTGCAGAACACTTCTTTCAACAATTTTGTACTACTTAGGGTTGAATATAAATAGCGAAAATATATTCCAACATATTTTTTGAACTCAATTTTAATTTGGTTTACGTGGCACGTCTTTTCTATTTTTAAACTTAATTTTTTTAATGAAACTAAACTGCTGTGCACGTGCCGAAGTTACTCACATTTTTTTTGACAAAATAAAAGTGTTGGTGAGACAGAGAGAGAAAGGGGAACAGAGTAAAGTTCTCATGTTAGAGAAGCGAAGCGGGAAGCTGTCATCGTAAGAGGAGACACCGACGATAGCGATGATACTGGACGAGATCGATTCTAATGGAAGCGAGTCGACGACAACGGCAACCATTCAGTAAAGTTCTCGTGTTAAAGAAGCGAAGCGGGAAGCTGTCATCGTAATAAGAGACACCGGCGATAGCGACGATACTGGACGGGATCGATTCCACTAGAAGCGAGTCGACGACAACGACAACCATTCCACCGGAAGCGACTTGCACCATTCCATAATGGGTCCCCACTTTAACCTCAGTGGTGCTATTGTATCTTTGATGAGAACATACTTGAAACTCTGTATTTATGTTTTATTAACCGGAATGTTACAGTACTTAGAATTATATGTTGAGTGTAACACGCCTTTTGTGTTTCTGGAATGCTTGAAATATTTATATGGAACTGTTGTGACCATTTCATTGTATTTGTTTTGTTTATGCTTTTACAAAGAATATTTGTGGCCATAATGGTGTATGTTCCATTTATGATTTGGAAATCTGTAGACCAAAATATTTTTTGTCACTCCTCACATATTTTGACAACACTCCTCACGTCTGGGTTCAGTTTTTCAATCTGTAATTTGAAAAGAATTGGAAGGATGATGAAGCAATGTCAGATGCACTCCTCACATAATATGACAGCACTCCCCACCTCTGGGCACAATATTTATTTATTTTTAATTTGAAAATGCATGTTCCATTTTTGATTTCAGAATCTGTACACCAAAATATTTGATTGCACTCCCCATCTCTGGGTGCAGTATTTATTTTTAACATTTGAAAATTCTTCCAATCAAGGATGATGTTGTGCAGATTATGGTTTGTGTTCCATTTTTTATTTGAAAATCTGAACACCAAAATATTTGCTAGCACTGTTAGGTTTTACAGAGGGGGTTTTACTGTGGAGAACAACACCACTGACACCACTCTCAACCCAAAACCTTAAGGCAATGGGTTTATGGGTCTTTATTCTTATATAGTTCTCTACTTTCTCATTTCTGGTCAATGTGGGACTTAGACTCATACTTGGATTCCTAACAATCTCTCCCTCAAGGATGAGTCCCTTCATTTTCTGCCCTTTTCTGTACCGCCGTTTTAAGCATTCCCAACCACGAGTACTCATTTTCTGCCCTTTTCTGTACCGCCGTTTTTTCTTAACGGGACACGCTTACCTGGAACCCTTACCACTCTCAACCCAAAACCTTAAGGCAATGGGTTTATGGGTCTTTATTCTTATATAGTGCTCTACTTTCTCATTTCTGGTCAATGTGGGACTTAGACTCACACTTGGATTCCTAACAATGATGTTGTGCAGATGGTGTGTGTTCCATTTTTGATTTGAAAGTCTGAACACCAAAATATTTGTTAGCACTCCCCACATAATTTTACAACACTCCCCACCTCTAGACGCAATAATTTTATTTTATTTGAAAATGATTCCAAGCAAGGAGGATAAAGGAATTTTGAGGATTTGAGAACTTTTATTGAATTTAATTTACATGAATTTGAGGTGATGATGTCGTGCAGATGGTGTGTGTTCCATTTTTGATTTGAAAAATCTGAACATCAAAATATTTGCTAGCACTCTCCACATAATTTTACAGCACTCCCCACCTCTAGGTACAATAATTTTTTTTTTATTTGAAAATTATTCCAAGCAAGGAGGATAAAGGAATTTTGAGCATTTTGGACCTTTGATTTAATTTCATTTACATGAATGTGAGGTGATGATGTTGTGCAGATTATGGTGTGTGTTCCATTTTTGATTTGAAAATCTGTACACCAAAATATTTGCTACCACTCCCCACGTCTGGGCGCAATATTTATTTTTTTTAATTCGAAAATGCTTCGAAACAAGGAGGATAAAGGAATTTTGAGCATTTTGGAACTTTGATTTAAATTGATTTACATGACTGTGAGGTGATGATGTTGTGCAGATTATCGTGTGTGTTCCATTTTCGATTTGAAAATCTGTACAACAAAATATTTACTACCACTCCCCACATAATTTGACAGCACTCCCCACGTCTGGGCGCAATATTTATTTTTTTAATTTTAAAATGCTTCAAAGCAAGGACGATAAAGGAATTTTGAGCATTTTTTACCTTTGATTTAATTTCATTTACATGAATGTGAGGTGATGATGTTATGCAGATTATGGTGTGTGTTCCATTTTTGATTTGAAAATCTGTACACCAAAATATTTGCTACCACTCCCCACGTCTGGGCGCAATATTTATGTTTTTTAATTCGAAAATGCTTCGAAACAAGGAGGATAAAGGAATTTTGAGCATTTTGGAACTTTGATTTAAATTGATTTACATGACTGTGAGGTGATGATGTTGTGCAGATTATCGTGTGTGTTCCATTTTCGATTTGAAAATCTGTACAACAAAATATTTACTACCACTCCCCACATAATTTGACAGCACTCCCCACGTCTGGGCGCAATATTTATTTTTTTAATTTTAAAATGCTTCAAAGCAAGGACGATAAAGGAATTTTGAGCATTTTTTACCTTTGATTTAATTTCATTTACATGAATGTGAGGTGATGATGTTGTGCAGATTATGGTGTGTGTTCCATTTTCGATTTGAAAATTTGTACACTAAAATATTTGCTACCACTCCCCACATAATTTCATAGCACTCCCTACCTCTGGGCGTAGTATTTATTTTTTTAATTCGAAAATGCCTCCAAACAAGGAGGATAAATGAATTTTGAGCATTTTGGAACTGATTTAAATTGATTTACATGACTGTGAGGTGATGATGTTGTGCAGATTATGGTGTGTGTTCCATTTTCGGTTTGGAAATCTGTACACCAAAATATTGAAAGCCGTAGTGGTCGTCTTCTTTGATTAACTGTGCAAAAACTTCCAAACACAACTTTCACTTCAAACGCGAAATGGTGGAAACGCAGCCATGGATGACTTCTAGTGACAACTGTGTTCTCCGACAGCAAGCACAACACTTCTTTGCTTCTCTATGGCTTTTGATCTCTCTCTGCTACTCTAAGAACAACAATTTACTTTACCTTTTGCTCTCTCTCGACCCCCCTTTCTCTCACCAACATTTTTATTTTGGCAAAAAGAACTTGGGTAACTTCCGCACATGCACATCATTTTGCTTTCATTTAAAAAAATTAGTTTAAAATTATAAAAAGGTGCCACGTAAGTCATGTCAAAATTGAGTTCAAAAAATATGTTGGAATATCATTTTCTTATAAATAGAGAGAAGGCACGCATTGGTTAGCATCACATATTTGATACTACGTATACCATGGCAAGTAATGTTCCTTATTGCTTGTCTACTACACAAGCTCCTTCTATATCCTCAACCAAGCACCTTCGTGATGCCAACAAACACGATACCCCATTCAGAAATCCACCCAATTTCAACCCCAGTTCTTTCACTCGTGAATTCATCCACTCCCTGCCAAACAATCTTCCGGTAATCTTTCTTTTCCTTTGATTCCTTTATTACTTGTGGAATTATTTTTTTCACTGTTACTGTTTTTTCTGTCATGCATGCATGCTAAATGCAGATAGAAACACTGCAAGAAAGAGCGACAAAGTTGGAGGAGAAAGTGCGATTTATGATTAATGGAACAGACATGGAACCACTAAGCTTACTTGAACTCATTGATGATATTGAACGCTTGGGACTGTTCTTCAGGTTCCAGGACTGGATAAACAAAACCCTTCTCACACTTGTTTCAATTCAAAACTTCAAAGACCGAACCACAACAAGTCTGCATGAAACCGCTCTTCGTTTTCGAATTCTCAGACGACATGGCTTTGATGTCTCCCAAGGTAGACAACTTCAACCTTAATCTGTTAATTCCTTTTCATGTTCCATGTGAGACTATGATTCTTGAAGGCAAGTTGTTGGGACGAAAACAACAACCTAGCACAGAATTATGAATGCTTCTACTTAAGTATATATTGTCCATCTTATTTATTTTAACCAAGTAATTTTCGTCTTATTATCTTTAACTCTTAGCCTACCAAATCTTTCTAATTATTACTCACGTTAAGATAATTATTTGAGGTGCATGCAGACATTTTCAGGAGTTTCAAAGATGAAGAAGGAAAATTCAAGGCTGAAATTAGCAACGATGTACAAGGAATGTTGAGTTTGTACAGAGCATCATATTACACCTTAGAAGGAGAAAATCTTTGGGAGGCAAGTGCATTTTCAAGAACACATCTAATAAATTTAATGGAAGAAAGATCAATGGATGCGAAAATGGCAGAAAAAGTTAAGCACGTATTGGAGGAGCTTCCCTATCATAAAACTTGTTGCAGACTAGTGGCGAAACACTATATTAACACATATGATAAGACAGAACCGCATAATCTCTTATTGTTAGAACTTGCAAAGCTGGAATTCAATATGGATCAGTCATCATATCAAAACGAGTTAAGAGAATTATCAAGGTAAAAGAAACTACGTGCATACCAAATCATACCTAATAGAAAGTGGTTTACTTATAAGATAATTACTAGAATTTTATTTTCTTCTAAAAATAAGTTATAATAAGTAAAATGTAATTTTAATAACGGTTTTTAAAAATAAAAATAACCTTTTTAACGAGTAAGAGTAACTAAAGCATGGTTTTTATAAAGAATAAAATTTAGTTGCATTCCTTTTGCTATTAAAACTTGATTTATTTTTTTATGTATATATTATTGAAGAAAAGGTTACATTGGTGTCTTTTAATGTGTTGTTACTTAGGTGGTGGTGGGACATTGATCTTTCAAGGAAATTAAAGTTTTCTCGAGACAGATTAGTAGAAATATTTATTTGGGCACTGGCAGTTTTTCCTGAACCTCAATTTGCATACTATCGCAAAGTAATTAGTAAGTTAACTATATTAATCCCATTCATCGATGATATATATGACATATACGGAACTTTAGAAGAATTGGAGCTCTTCACAAATGTCATTGCAAGGTTTGTTCAACTAATCTCAAATGAAGTTCAGTTTACATTGCTCTTAGAGAAAATATAAAAAAAATGTCTTATATAAGTATCTATATTTTTATTATGCATGTGCATGGACACAAGATGGGACGTGAATTCCATAGACACTCTTCCAGAATGCATGGCATTGTGCTTCCTAGCCATCTATAACACTGTTAATGGGATAGCTTATGACATCTTCAATGAACGAGGCATAAATTGTCTTCCTTACCTCACAAAATCTGTATGTAACACAACTTTTGTTTTTGTCCTATGTATATTCGGTATAACTAAAACTAAAATGTTTGTCTGATTTTTCCATAGTGGTCTGATTTGAGCAAAGCATACCTCCAAGAAGCAAAATGGTTTCACGACAAAAGTATTCCACCATTCGATGTGTACCTAGAAAATGCAAGGATCTCGATCACAGCAGGGGTTATTCTTACTCATTGCTACTTCTTGATCACCCAAGACATCACGGAGGAAGTGATTCATTATTTAACTAATAATGACCATGACATGTTGCACTCTGCATACATCATTTTTAGGCTTACCAATGATTTGGGAACATCAACGGTAATTTTTTTAACTTTGTTTGGCATAACCTTATTATGTAATTCATTTGGATCAAACTTCGTGTCTAACATGTTGTTTTGGACAGGACGAGATAGAGAGGGGTGAAACCTCAAATTCAATTGTAAGTTATATGCACGAAACTGGTCTCCCAGAAGAAAATGCCCGTCAACACTTCAAAACTTTGATGGAGAAAGAATGGAAAAACTTGAATAAATACCTAATTAAGAATTCCATATTCCCTAAATCTTTTGTTCAAGTTGTCATCAACCTTGCTTGGAGTGGTCATTTCATATATCAATATGGAGATGGATTTGGACGACAAACCAATACATTAAAGAACACAATTAAGTCGGTGCTAATGTACCCATTCCAATTATAATGTACCATGACAATGTTAAGAAAATAAAATTTTAAATTTGAGTTTTGTTGTTTAAATATATTTTTTATATTTTGTTACTTGAATTTCTTACTACAATATTATGAGATTAGTAAAAAGTGGGTTTCGTTTTAACTTAACTACTTCTTATCGCTATCAATTCAAATTTTTGTTTTTTGTTTTTAATTTAAAGTGAATTATTCTAAAAAAAGCATTACATGTTTTCTTTTAAAAATATACTATAATTAATTGAAATTTGAATGTAAAGATTTATTATGATAAGTTCATTATTACTAACTAATAAAATAAAAAATAAATGTAAAGTACAGCTTAATAATTTAGGATTATCAATAGAATTTGATAATTGTCTAAGGTTTTAATTCAATTTTTTAGCCGACACCAGTTATATTCATTTGATACAGGTTTTCTTGTTGGATAATTGAATATGGTAATGTAAAATAAATATAAACTGTATCAAAATAGTTTTTTCCTTAAATAAAATTTTAGGCGCAAAAAACTCAATAATGGCAAAGAAACAAGTAATTAAATTAATGGGTTAAATGCTACCGGTTAATATTAACACGTGAGAATGTATCAACGTTTCATGTGATCATATTTCAATGAAAATTAAGGAGAAAAACATATTTAATCAACAAATAAATAAGAGAAAAAAAAACGTGTTATCAAATCCCAATTTGAGGAAAAAAACAAAAATAAAAGTAAAAGTACTTTCTGTAGCAGCACGATTTTAAAAGGAAAAAAATGCACACCACGTGCGTGAGCTTCTTACATTGCAACATGTGGGACCCATGGTTCCTATTTTCAGGTCTGGAGGCTTTTCATTAATGCATGGCATAATTGTAATTTGATTGTAATTGCATGGCAAACTAAGAAGAAAACAATTGAAATCCAATTTGGAATTCATGAGGGATGGGCCCGGTAGGTGCAAATTTTTGGGTTGGGAGTGCGGGGCTCACAATGTGTGGCCTGCATCAAATTGAATATGCATGGTGTAGAGTACCGAGGGTTTTGCGAAGCTATCATTCACGTTAAATTGTTAATTTTTGTAGTAATTTTAATTTTATTTTTATACTTACCTAAATTAATTTTATAAATTGTTCGTCACAAATAAATATGGCCGCACACATAATTTTTCTTATAGTTTTAGTATCGATTTATTTAGTATAGTTGTGTAGTTAATACGAGTTGTTTATATGTAATATTAAAAAGTAATTATGAAAGTTGAAATTACAAGTTTTAATGGTTAAAAATTATTACAAATAAATTAAGGATCAATTAACATAGACAAAAATATTTAATCCAATTTTTTAAAAATCATAGTTAAATACAATGTTTTAATTTTCGTTTATGTAATTTTATTTAAATTAACTTAATTAATTAATGAAATATATTATATTAATTGAATGCAATTTCAAAAAATTTAAAATAATGCCAGTAAAATATATATTTTTATTGTAATAAAAAAATCTAAAATAGTCTGAAAATAAATATTACATGAATTATTTGTTATTGTCCATGTGGACTATTATTTATTATTCAGTAAAAATGGTCGTTTGAAGAATATGCGAAAATATTATATAATGGTATATTAAACATAATATCTGAAATTATTCAGCTTGACAATAATAAATAGTTCCATTGTAATAAAATAATAAATTTAGAAAAGTCTGAAAATAAATTTGCATGTTGACCAACGACCATTTCCGCTTGTTCTGAAAATAAATTCAAACTTTTAAAAATTTACTTTATTATAATGGTAGGTAACACATAGTATCACTGCTTTAATTTTTTTGAAATTACATTCACTTAACATAAGTTATTTCACTAATTAATTAAATTAAATTACCTAAGATCACACAAATAAAAATTAAATCATTTTATTTAACTATTTTTTAAATAAACTGAAGTCAATATATATTTTTTACTTTATTATTATTATTTCAAACTCTCCAGAGGTATTCTATTAACTAATAAATAAATATTTAATTAAATTATCTAAATTTATATAAATAAAAAACACAAAACTCAAGTTTCATCCTTAAAAGAATTCACAATACATAACAAAATTGAAGACAAGTGATTGCATGAGAAACCAGGAAGAAAACAATTGGATGGAGTGCAAGGCTTCCCAATGGGTGGCCTGCATCAAATTCTCCACCATTTAGGATTGAATATAAATAGAGGGAAGGCACGCATTGGTGAGCATCACATGTTTGATAGTAATACACAGTGAAAACAGCATGGCAAGCAATGTAGGGAGCCTTCCCTGTTTGTCTACCACACAAACTCTTTCTAAATCCTCAACCCCATTTAGAACTCCACCTAATTTCAACCCCACTTCTTTTACTCATCAATTTATCCACTCCCTCGGAAACAATCTTCCGGTAATCTTTCTTTTCCTTCAACTTCTTTGCTTTCAACAACCATTAATGCTTTTCTTTTGTTTTCAACACAGATAGAACCTCTGCAAGAAAAAGCAACAAAGTTGGAGGAGAAAGTGCGATTTATGATTAATGGAGCAGACATGGAACCACTGACCTTACTTCAACTCATTGATGATATTGAACGCCTGGGACTGTTCTTCAGGTTCCAGGACTGGATAAACAAAACCCTTCTCGCACTTGTTTCAATTCAAAACTTCAAAGACCGAACCACAACAAGTCTGCATGAAACCGCTCTTCTTTTTCGAATCCTCAGACGACATGGCTTTGATGTCTCCCATGGTACACAATTTCAACCTTAATCTGTTACCCCTTTTCATATCCGCTGTAAATAAACTTAACAATTCACATCTTACCAAATTTTCATATCCGCCGTAAATTAATTATTTGATATTTATATTAAAATTTAGTGATAAAAGTCATTTTATTAGGTTATTTTTAAAAAAAAAATAATATAATATTTATATAAATAAAAACTTTTGTTTAAAATTAGTAAGAGAAAATATTGTTCTATTTAAAAAAAAATAATTAACAAAACATGAGTACTTAATAAAAAAAGTAATTAATAAAGTAATATGTTAAAAATTCATTTTTAATAAAAAATATTAGTAAAACATTTATACAAACAATAAATTGGTCTGAAATTGAAAGAACTAATATAAATATTAGAACTTAATTTTATAAAAATATTTATACTTAATTAGTTTTAATTTTATAAAAAATGGATTACAAAAATATTTTAATTATTAAAAAAATTGGAACAAAATTGAATTAGATACACATAAGTAAGTACTAAATTGAAACAAAAAGACATATATGGGGACTAAATCGAAATCAACACAATGACATCTGATAGTGACAATGACACCTGTCACACATAGGGACCTGACACGTGGAACCTTTTTTTTTCTCAAAAATTTTTAAAAAATAAAAAAAAAAATAAAAAACCAAAAACTAACACGTGACACGTCGTTAACAACGTTAATCTACTCGAAAAAGACCTAACTGAAGTACTTTTTCAAAAGTTAAAATGTAATTGACATTTTTTTAGAAACAGGTATCAAATTGACACACCTGTACCAAAGTGGATATCATCCGAGTAATTAAACCAAACAACAATACATATACATGTACCTACTAAATATGTATGTACCATTTTAGAAACAATTTTAAATGGATTCATTATAAAAATGGAAAATGGAAAAGTATATATATACGAAATCCTCGGTATTCTAACAATAATATATATATATATATATATATATATATATATATATATATATATATATAAAAAAATGGGTCAGAAACCTGCAAAAGACAAAGTAACTCACAAGGCAACCCGAAAAGATATATTATATTAGAAGCACACATACAATGAAGATTAACACTCACAATATAAGAAATATTTTTTTATTAAAACAAAGTTAAAATGATTTTCAAATTTATTTCAACCTGTCAAACTTGTTTTATTTTTTATTTTTAAATTGGATACCATAGTTTAGAAGTGTACGTGTCAAAATCTAACACGGTTAACTATCAAAATTTAAATCGTCTTCTATTTTGGAACCCTTTTGATTTTGACACGTGTTATTTTCAAAGTAGAAGAAAATCAAATTTTGATGGGTGACAAACCTATATATTATTAACACATGAAATTTTCAACTGATATTCATATCAATTTAACAAAAAAGACCGCATAAAGTTCATTTTACAAAAATAGGCCCTCGATCAAGTTTTCTTTTTTGAAAAAAAAAATAGGAACTCAAATAAGTTATATCATCTTTAATTCAAAATTTTAAAATAATAAATTTACATTATCATAAGTTAGATTTTTTTAAAATTTTTTTTTAATATTTTTAATAGTTATACATATACTTTTATGAAAACTAAATAAAATCATGTAAAATAACAAGGTATCTTCAATTGAATTTTTTTTAAGACAATATATTTATGTGTTTTTCTTACTTATTTTTAAGTCAAGATCTTTTAGAGGAGACACCAAAGAGATGAATCCAAAATCTTAGCAATATCATCTTTTTTTTTCTTATGTTTTCCATATTATAAAAAATTTTAAATAAAAAATTTAATTAGTAATTTCATACTAAATTTAGGCCTTTGATTCATTTTTGTCCCTATATTTATTTTTTACTCAATTGAGTCACTATTTTTGTAAAAAAACTTAATGCAACATTATTGTTAAATTGGTTACCATCATTTGGAACTGTCTCGTATCAAAATTTAGGTTATCTTCTATTTTGGAACCCCTCTTTTGACATGTGTTAACTTTCAAAATAGAACAAAAAATCAAACTTTGCGTTGTTACATGTCACTTTCGAACGATGTTAATGTCAATCTAACAAAAGATATCACATTAAGTTCTTTTTATAACAATAGAGATTTGGTCGAGTTTAAAAAAAATAAGAACTTAATTGTGTTAAAAAAAATAGGAACCAAAACGAATCAAAAGACATAAATATAGGAATCAAATTACTATTTGAACAATACAAAAATTATACTTAGTAGTGAATAAATATATATAAAAGAAATCACGTCGTCTAAAATATTAAAACAACATATTTATGAGTTTTAATTACTCATTTTGCAGTGAAGATTTTATTAGGAAATAAGATCCTAAGAAAATGAATAATCGAAAACCTTAGTTTTTTGTCGGTTTATGAATGATTCTAGTTAGATATTTAACTCTTAACCACAACAAATCTTTTCGGTTTTCACTCTTGTTAAGATAATTGTTTGAGGTGCATGCAGGTATTTTTATGAATTTCAAAGATGAAAAGGGAAAATTCAAGGCTGAAATTAGCAACGACGTACAAGGAATGTTAAGTTTGTACGAAGCATCATACTTAACCTTGGAAGGAGAAGAAAGTGTTTGGGAGGCAAATGCATTTTCAAGAACACATCTAATGAATTTAATGAAGGAAAAATCAATGGATGTGAAAATGGCAGAAAAAGTTAAGTATGTATTGGAAGGGCTTCCCTATCATAAAAGTTGTTGCAGACTAGTGGCACAACACTATATCAACACATATGATAAGACAAAACCGCATAATCTCTTATTGTTAGAGCTTGCAAAGCTGGAATTCAACATGGTGCAATCATCATATCAGAACGAGTTAAAAGAACTATCAAGGTAAAGAGAAATAGACAAGGAAAACGAAAAAAGTATACGCTTGCTTAAAGAAACTATGTGCAAAAAAATAAATCATACCTAATAGAAAAAGTGGGTTATATTTAAGAAAATTACTAAAAATTTCTTTTCCAAAAAACAAGTTATAATAAGTAAAATATAATTTTAATAACAGTTTTTCAAAATATATTGATATATAAATTGGTATTTTAATAATCAATAATTTTTAATTTTATAAATTCATCATTACAATGACTAAATATTTTTTGCTTTTAAGATATGTTTCTAATTGGAATTTCTTTTTAGGGTTTTAGAATCGGTGGAGTTTCATCTTTCTAACTTTATATTAAAATTTGATGTACTTTTTGTGTATATTATTGAAGCTAAATTTTATTTTTGATTAAAAAAAATCAAGTAATAATTATCCAAATATAATTCCTTTAATAGTTAATGTTAAATATTAAAGGATACTTAATTAAAAAATCTAAAAAATTAGGAAGAATCAAACAATGTCAAATCTCAAAATTTCACTTTATTTTTCCTATCTCCAATTATGGTCTTAAATTAAATTTATGTCTTTTAATGTGTTGGTACTTAGGTGGTGGTGGGACGTTGACCTCTCAAGTAAACTAAAATTTGCTCGAGACAGATTAGTAGAAACATTTATTTGGATGGTAGCAATTTTTCCTGAACCACAGCTTGTTGTGTGTCGCAAAAGAATGAGTAAGGTAATAGTATTAGTTACATACCTTGATGATATATATGATATCTACGGTACTTTAGATGAATTGGAGCTCTTCACAGATGCCGTTGAAAGGTTTGTTCATCTAATCTCATATGGAGTTCATTTTACTTTGCCCTTAGAAAAAGTTTAAAAAATGTCTTATTTAAGTATGTATGATTTTTATGCATGTGCATGGACACAAGATGGGACGTGAATTCCATAAACACTCTTCCAGACTACATGGTATTGTGCTTTCTAGCCATCTATAACACTATTAATGGGATGGCTTATGACATCTTCAAAGAACGAGGCATCAATTGTCTTCCTTACCTCACAAAATATGTATGTAACACAACTTTTCTTTTTGTCCTATGTATATTCAGTATAAAAAAAAAAAAACTAAAAAGTTTATTTGATTTTTCCACAGTGGTCTGATTTGTGCAAAGCATACCTCCAAGAAGCAAAATGGTTTCACAACAAAATTATTCCACCATTTGATAAGTACTTAGAAAATGCAAGGATCTCGATCGCAGCAGGGGCTATTCTTACTCATTTCTACTTCTTGGTCAGCCAAGACATCTCAGAACAAGTGATTCATTCTTTAACTGATCATGATCATGACTTGTTGCGCTCTGTATACACAATTTGTAGGCTTAGCAATGATTTGGGAACATCAACGGTAATTTTAACTTTGTTTTGCATAACCTTATCAAGTAACTCATGTGAATCAAAGTTTGTGCCTAACATGTTGCTTTGGACAGGACGAGATAGAGAGGGGTGAAACCTCAAATTCAATTGTGAGTTATATGCATGAAACTGGTCTTTCAGAAGAAAATGTCCGTCAATACTTCAAAACTTTGATGGAGAAAGAATGGAAAAACTTGAATAAATATCTGGTTAAGGATTCTATATTCCCTAAATCTTTTGTTCAAGTTGTCATTAATCTTGCTCGAAGTGGTCATTTCGTATATCAATATGGAGATGGATTTGGACGACAAAACAATATATCAAAGAGCAGAATTACGTCATTTCTAATGTACCCGTTCCCGTTAATGTAACATGATAATGTTGTTGAGAAAATGAAGTTTTAAGTTTGAGTTTATTTGTTTATATTTGTTTTGGATTTGTTATTAAAATTAGGATGTTCTATGGATCAGTAAAATGTGGTTTTTATTTTGATTTAACTACTATCAATTCAAGTTTTTTTTTTCCTTTATATAAAGTGAATCGATCTAAAAAAACATTACGTATATAAACGTAAATAATTTTTATGATAACTTTATTATTACTAACTAAAATAAAAATGTGTTCAATTCATGAAACCTTTAAATATATAATTATATAAGTTTTTATTAAATTTTGTTTAGATGAAGAGATGAATTTGGAGGAATAGATTTGAAGAGAACGAGATGAGAAATTGAAATTGTTTATATTAAGAAAAAATGATAAGAAAGAATGAGAAATACAAAAAGAAGTTTATAAAAATTTGTAAATAATATGGTTAATTTAATTGATATAATAATTTTTTTAAGAATTATAATTTATTTTTATTTTATTTTATTTTTTAAAATTATAAATATTATATTAAATTTTACCTATAATACATTATTTTCTATTTTTCTTCGCAAATATCTTCGTATTAGAAGAGAAAGTCTAACACAAAAATTAATCTGGTTTTTCATAATTTATTAATTGTTTACTGGTATAAACATATGTGTAAATAATATTATATTAGTAACTGATAATAGTGTACGTTAATATATAAAATAAATATATATTTATTAAAAATAAAATAAAATGAATAGAGAGAATAATTGTTGATGAATAAAAAAAAATAGTTTTATAAAAATAGTTAAAAGTAACCGTTAATTTTAAAAATTTAATTAATAATTATATTGTAAAGGGTAAAATTAGTATTATGAAATTTTGACACAAAAGAGGAAATCCTTTTCATATATTAGAATAGATTAATCATTTTTCTCATTTTCTTTTTATTGTTTCGGTTGGACCGTGACCATCCACATCCACTCCTCCGTTCAAAAAGAGTGTAAAAACAATAACAACTTATATAAAAATTGACAAAGTGATCATGCACTTCATAAAAAATGTTATATTATATTTTTTTATTAAAAATTGATACATACTTATTCAAATTAGGTATATAAATTATGTTTAAACATAGATGCGAATCTTGACTAATAATGTAGGAAGCTAAAATAAAATAATCAAAATTTATATATTTAACTATTGACACAAAGATAAAGAATAATTTGTCATAATTTAATAAGAAAATAAGACGTTAATACTAAAATAAAAATTCAAAATAATTAAGTTACAACTAAAAATCAGTTACGGTACAATATTTTATTTTTTTATATTTCTAAGAATGAATATACAAAAAGTTTGTTAAATAAAAAAATAATTATTAAACTAATTTTTACTATTAAATAAGACAAATTCTTTTTTTCAAGAATGGAAAACAACATATAAAAAATTAGAGTAAAGGTAAATATTATTTTTTTCTTTAAAAAACAAATAAGTAAAAGTAAAAGATAATAAAAATATGTAAAAAAACTCAAGAAATAAATAAAAAATATCTTAATATTTTTTTTTACTTTTTAATATATTTGATTTCGTATTTTATTATCAATAAATATTAAATGTTATGATTTATAAATCAAATAAACAAAATTAATTTATTTATTTTTATTCTTGATATACTACACATAATTTAAAAAACTTTAAATACTATACATAATTTTAAAAGTTTAAAATTTTTTATTACATAAATTATAAAAAATAAAATTTTTGGACATACATAATTTTAAAATTTTTAACTAATAAATTTAAAAAAAAAAAAAACTAAATTTTTTGGGAGCATTGTCCCCTGCTCCTATTATCCTCCATCACTGCTTAAAAAGCTTTATCCTTTAATAAAATTTGATTATATGACATTATCATTATTAAGAATAATGATGTTTGATGTAATATTAATTTTTTTCAACAATTAGTATTTTTTATATAATTATAAATATTTACAAAAATATCATTCTATCAAATATTTTATTATAATCAAAAGATAACTAATTCTAGTAATTAATTTATTAAACTGTTTATAGTTTATACACAAATAAATTCATCTATTTTCTCTTTATGGTCAATAACATTAATACACATTCTATGTTATACAAGGTGCTCAATGGATATTTAATGATAAAAAAATACAAAATCGAAGTAAATTTTCATATAAATAATTTGAAATTATTAAACATTTAAATATGTATGAGATGACCAACTTTCTCCAGCTTTGCGCTACTCGAAAAGTATTTAAAACTCGTTATAATATTTGAAAAATAGGTACAGGCGTAATTGTGTGTATACACAAGTAATGAATAAGTATGTATTTTAATGAAACATAATGGTTACGTGCATGTATTTATTGATTTAAATTTCAATTTATCAAAAACTTGTGTTGACTATACGTCTACGCAAGAATTCCTCCTTCATTTTGTCAATTAGTTTGGTTAAAGGTTTCATTAATTTATTAATTACGTTACTTAATTTCAATACATAATTGTAAGGCACTAATGAATCCATTTAAACTTCAAGTGCAAAGGTGTTCCTTTTTGAAAGATTTGTAATTTCCATCAAAAAGTCAATTTTTTACTGCATAAAAATTTGAACTCGTGGTTCGTATCAACCTTTTCAACTCAAGACATAGTTGATCAGGGGATTTACGTGGAGCATTTGTATGCTTATGTGTTTCCTTTTTTATACCTTTCAGACTCTAGACAAAGTTCACGATATTACGTTAAAATCATATTTTATCAACATTTGGCAGAACTCAATGCTGAGTTAAAATTAAGTTATTTTTACTATTAATTAAAGTTAAAAGTGGAAGAATAAAAAAAAATACATATTTTTTTAAAGTTTTTATGCCTATTTGATTTTCACATAATCTTAATTAAAACTATTTTAAGTTTACCTTTACATTTGAAAACGTAGATTTGAAATTTTAAACAAGAAAATAAATATCTGCTTAATGTTTAATATTGTTCCAACTTAAAGGGAATTAAGTAAATAAAAATAAATAAAGTTAATATTTAGTATTATTAAGCGGAAACTTAAAAGTATTTGTTAATAGTAAGTGAAGGTGGTGGGATTAGGTCTAGAAACATTTTTCACATCTCATTACGTGATATAGCTACTACATACAGCCATTAGAAAAGTAATGTAACACATGTTATAGAAGTCGTAAATATACTCTCTAACCTCAACACTCTTTCATAGAAAAAGAAACTTCTACACTATTTACCTCTTCTTGCAAATCATGGTTTAGGGTGTAAAATTATATGTGTGTGTGTTTTTTGTTGTTGTTGTAAAGACTCTGGTACATGGAAAGTTAGAGGAGAATTAGTCCGAATATGTCTTCTCCTTTAGATTATTACTAAGCAATTATAAACTTCTTTTTTTCAACTACGTACCAACCAATTTACTTTTTTAGGTATATCTTCAGCATTTATAAATTAAAATAAGTATTTGTTGCAGATGACATCAAGTATTTCGTGGTAAAGACCAAATAGGTCGGATCACAATCGAACTGTAGTATTTGGACTGTTACAAGTATAAAGAGTTGCGTTTTAACTAATCACTATAGTTTTTGACCTAATGATAAACGCTCAATCCTAACAATTGATATTAGAGCTAAGTTAATAGTTCAATTCTTAGTGGACAATTATTAAGAGAGAAATTTATATGCTTTATATTTTTTTTATCAGCATTAAATATGTTAATTTGATTTTAATAATTATTTTACTAGTTTTGAATTAATAATATTAGATAATAATGTTAATTGTGTTATCTGCTATAAATATCTCATTAAAATGATGACATTTTAAATTTGTTAGTTTATAAGTACTAATAAAAATACTTTAAAGACCAAATCAACACATTCAATAAATATCGGATATAGAATTACCATTCTTTTCGATATATATATTTGTAACGCCCTAAATAACTATAACTTATTAATATAAATTTCACAATTTTAAATAATATATCAATTGAAAAATTATTTGAAATAATATATAAACATAAAAAATGAAGAGATATTCATGAAGACGAGACACATAAGGACATGAAAGAAAAAAACAGAGAATGAAAAATACAATGGGGCCACACCGAATAATTTTATTAGATATTTAATACAATTTGTATAAGTTAATATACATTACAATAAAATTATTAAAATAAAAATTAATTTTAGAGATTAAAATTAGTCATTATATTAAATAAATTAGATATCATCTTATAAATTAAATATTATCAGTATTAAAATAAGATTTATTATGAATAAAAAATTATAATTAATTTGTAGATTAGAATTAAATTAGTCTATAATACTATTTGCTATGAAAATTTTAGATACTTACTATTATTATTGATTCTAAAATGGTCTTTAATTTTAAATCACTGGCTAATTTAGATACCGATTACTTAATAGCTAAAATCTTGACACTTAATGTTAGAGACCAATTTAGAATCTAATTCACAAATCAATTATAATTTTTTATTTATACTGAAGACTAATTTAATTATCAAATTTGTAGTTTGTAAAATGGTATCTAAGTATAATCAACATAGTGAGTAATTATTTTTTGTGTTTGAAATCAAGTGTTGTTTAATGATTTTCTTGTAATGATAATACACATAAATAAGTTTTAATTACTCCAATGATATCCACTTTGATAAGAGTGTGTCAATTTGGTATCCGCGGGCAAAAAAAGTCTCAATTACGTCCTCATTTTTGAAAAATTGCGTCCTTTTCAGAAAAAAAAAATTAATGTTGTTAACGCCACGCCATGTGTCACTCTCTGATTTTTTTTAATTTCTTTTAGATCACCATGTCATTTAACTCCCTTGCTGGAGACGCAACACCCGTTGATGTAACGCATGCTGATGTAACACCACCATTGACTCTCGTCGAAGCAGATCTATAAACCGTATAGCACTTCCTCCATGCACATGTCGCAAATTGTGACTCACACTCAAATCTCCATCGTACATCACTCACCGGGTCATACGAGCACCAAATACGATGTCCTCTGCATATCCAGTAGCACCTCGCAACACGCAAACTCAACTGCAGATCCAGCATGACTCAAGTCCTTGCACCTCCACGAACTCAGCTGCAGATTCACCACGTCAACACAACCCGAACAATGATCCTTCCATCAAATTTCTCATTGCAACTTCAACAACCAATGATGATCCTCCAACAACAAGGAATTAATCGTTTCTGATGTGGAAGATCAGACAACCCTACAACCATATAGTATACTAAGAAAAAATCTCATCGAACCATAACTCTTGACACTACTATTGGTAAAAACATATCATCAATTAAGAATATTATTGTCTTACCTCCAAGAATCATCCTATTACCAGATAAATAAGATTAAAACAAGGAACACAAAAATAAAACGTGAAAACTCCAAATATGTAAAAAAACCACAACCACCAAAGAATAATACTATGTGGAAATTTGTACATCACATAGACTACCCTCTCATATCTTTTAACCCCAAATACACCCATACCCTCCAAAACAAGAATTAAACTCAAACCTCACAACACTCTATTATAAGAGTATAAGAAAAGTCAAATACAAGCATCAAGTGTGTTTGAGTGGGGCAAAGAACATCATGGACTTAGAGCCCATCATATAATCACTAACACTCATCCCCTAGGTTATCCTAGACGATGTGAAACTTTTCAAGATGTATTATTTTCATCAATTTAACCGTTTTGTAACTTGATATTCCTTATTTTACCTCCTCTTTTCATTTTCATAAAAATGTTATTCATCTACGTTCATTTCTTACACTCTACGGTCATTTACCTAAAAACGTATCAATTAAAATTATTATTAAATTTTAATTATCTGTCTGATTTATTATATTGCAAATATAAGTAAAATTATTTAAAATTTATCCTGAAGAAGAAGGTTAGTTAATGTTATGTAACTTATGATTTAAAAATAGTTTCTTAAAGTGTTATTCATTGAAACCTAATACTAACACGAACTAATTAAAATAATTGAAAATGACATCTCAATTAATTAGATAGTATTTTAAATCTGATATCACTAAATAAAAGAAAAAAATTAATATTTATTTATATTTGAGGTCATCAAACTTTCTTTTGCTTATATTGGGTTCCAAAGATTATCTTTTTTATATATTTGGATATAAGAAAAGGTAGAAAAGTTAGTGAAAAGTATCAATAATAGCACAAGATTATGAATGACAAATTTTTTAAATATTCAAATAACAAAATTGTGAAACTAATATGAGTTCGACACGAAATCTCTTACAGAATATAGCCGTAAATTGACCAGGTAGTCGTGCACATGAGTTCATCATTTGAAAACCTTTTTTAAACCTCTGTCGTCATAAAATTGACTGTGATTGATTTTTCAAAAAAGTTCCACACCCCAAACAAAGATTTAGGACAATTTAATTTTTAAGTAACTTTAAAATAATGGTGGAATTTTTAAAGGAATTTTACAAAAAAACATTTTTAAGTAACCAAAAGGTAAAACAGTTATAAAGTTAAAATTATGCAACATTACTTGACTATGTGATAAAGATTTATTTATAGTCGTTACAAATCATACATCTATTAGAAATTTTTTTAATTTATAATATATATAAGTGAATTAATTTATAATATATATAAGTGAATGCTAATCTTATCTTATAATTAAGTTTTGTAATAAAATATTCATAAGTTAAAATATTTTCTAACGAAGTTTGTTGTTTCTTGATATTGTTTCAAACATTATTGGATTGTTATCGACTATCCATTGGTGTCTAGTCTCATTTTGGAGATATATATACTTATAATAAGTTTGTTAAGTTTATTGTTTCACATACTATTGGACTATTATCGGATTATCCATTGATATATAGTTACACGTTCAAAACACATTTACTTCGGCACGACAGCATATATATATATATATATATATATATATATATATATATATGTGTGTTTATATATATATATAATATGTATATATATATATATATATATACATATATATCTATATATATATATATATTTATTAATATCTAAGTGGTTGCAGATAAATTGATTTCCTAGGTTTAAAGTTATGTTAGGCAACAAATTAGCCTAAGTTAATTGCATGCTTGAGCCAAATATTTAATAAAATGGTTATTAAAGAATTTGGATTAGATGTTGGGTTTTGTTGTGTTGTTCTTCTATGTATTTTCATAATATACTAATTATCACTAATTTTCACGTTTTAAAATATATAAAAAAATATTTAAAATATCAATACAATGTATTTTTAATACTCAACACAACATAAAAAAAATCAGTAGAGAATCTGAACTTATTATTAAACAACTCACTTAGGTTAAACAAACTATGCGTTTGAACTAAATAAAATAATCATTTAAGCTAGAACTTAAGCAGTTTCACAAGGTGGGGTAATCTCAGCCAATGAAATCAGGCAAAACATTTCTTTTAGAGTGCAAAAACTCCTTAAGCAAATACAAATGTAAAGGAAGAAACTTTTTACAATGTTAAATGCTCTGCTCTAGGGTATTTTTGAGTAGTAATAATGTTCTACTTCTTTTGTAATTGTAGATGTTCAATTGATATTTGATTGACATTGAAAAATTCTTTGAAATTTAAAAATATTAATATCGAGTATAATATTAAGAATTAATTAATTATTATTAAACACATTTAAACATTTAATCTATAAATTTGATTATTATTTTTGATAAGAATTTTATGCAATTGAGATTATAATATAAAATAATTTAGAAAATAATCAAGCTTTGAATAATCATATAAACTAATTTGAATATAATTGCTAATTAAATCTTCGATATAATTTGAATATAAACTAAATTATTTATCTATTAATTAAGTAAGGGAAGATTGCTTCGTGAAACCCAACTCTGACTTCTTATCTATATAGTTCATATTTTCACATTTTATATGTCATGTATTCGACAATTTGTACATAATTAATAACTAGTCTCCGCAACATTAGAATTATTATTTGCATTCCATCATCACTTATCTGACTTCGGAAATGTAATCAAGATATAAAGAAATTAAGTTTAGATTCTCTATTTCTTTTGTTGTCCTCTTAAATATTTTTTTAATATATTTTAAAAAATTAAAATTAATGATAATTAATGCATTATAAAAACACAGAAATCACACAAAAAATAACCTAACAGACCATCCAAATTCAAAAGAAATTCGATTAACAATAGAAATTCGATTAACAATAGAAATTGATAACCCCATAGCATGAAGTGAGAATCGTAATGCATGACACAGTACTTGAAAATCAGAAACGGAACAGAGTATAAAAGAAACGGAATCTGTAACACAATTTGTTAATTGATGAGAAAAGAAAAGAAAAAAGGACCCTTAATTCAAATAGAGAATCAACAAGAAAACAAACATGTAAATGATTCATTAAATGAAAAAACGTGTTTTGTATTATTCTCTTCACAATATGTAAATATTATTCTCTGATTACGGTGGTTGCGTGAAACGGGAAAACTTAGTCTTCCGACTGTGCCGACGAATAAAAAAAGTGTGGTGACTTGTCAATGTGGTCAAATTAAAAATTGATAGCTTTTCCAATTTCAAAACCTTGCCCTACCTCTTATTCTCACTTTCATATTTGGCTAACCTACCCATGATCGCTTATAAATACTGGTGTGAGAACTAGCTACTCCATCACCCACCAACATTATCAAGTAAATCGTAACCCTCTGGTTCTCATAAGTTACCACCAAACACGACAACCAAAATGGAGAAGCTTGCTACCACGGTTTCGATTTGCTGCATACTTTTGTTCCTGTCTTTACCAGTGATGTCTCGAGAAGTTGGTCAGGATCGATTAGCTTGTCGGCTTTCTGTTTAGTTTGCATGCATGCGTATCAGAAAGTATACATCATTATATACGTGTTAATATGTTGTTTATGTTTTATTGAAAGTGCAGAAGATGAGAGAGAGTTTAGTTACGAGGAAGAAAGCGAAAATGGACCGTCTCATTGGGGAAACATACACCCTGAATGGAGTGTGTGCAACAATGGATCCATGCAGTCACCGATTGATCTATTGAATGAAAGGGTTCAAATAGTGTCGCAGTTAGGGAAGCTTCAGATGAACTACCAACCCTCCAATGCCACTATTAGGAATAGGGGCCACGATATCATGGTGAATAAATATCAAAATAATTAAACTACCAAACTTTGAAATCACTATAGTATATATATACTTTAACGTCTTCTTAGTTATCTACCTAATACAATAAATTAACTTTGATCCAACTTTCTGGTTTGTAAATGCAGCTAGAATGGGTTTCTGGCGCAGGTTATCTTCAAATTAATGAAACTAAATACCTACTCAATCAATGTCATTGGCATTCTCCCTCTGAACACACCATAGATGGCAAAAGGTAATACATACACTTCTTTGAATTTACGTAGAAAATACATGATTTTATTTTTCTATATACAACGAAACTGTAATACTAACTTGTTTTGTGCCTTCGTTATATATTTAGTCGGTGTCAAACACCCGATTTCGTCCGGACTTTTTATTTTTTATTCGTTGTTCCATTACGATTTGGGTTATCACGCCTAAAATATTTACCTATACTTAAAAAGAATAAAGAATAGTGAAAATTGCATTGCAGGTTTGATCTAGAGTTACACATGGTGCACGAAACTCCATCTGGACAAACAACTGTGATAGGAATACTATACAAGATTGGAAGACCAGATTCTTTTCTGTCATCGGTAAATTAAATTTCTGTGTTTTTGTGTCTTATATTTCGTGAATAACTATGTCTGTAAAGACTATTATATATATAATAAATATTGAAGTTAGACATGAACCCTTGCTTTTTGTAGTTAACGAGTCATATAAAGGCTATTTCTGAGACCACGGAAGCAGAAAAAGTGGTGGGTGTAGTTGACCCTAGGCAAATCAAAATTTTCTACAAACAGTATTACAGGTATATGGGTTCGTTGACTATTCCTCCGTGCACTGAGAATGTTTCTTGGACCATGGTTAGAGAGGTACATGTTCTAACTATCTATTATTCATCAATTCTTGAACTTCCCTTTTCAAATATTGTGAAAACATTATGTTACTGTGTTTGAACCTTGTTCAATTTCTCAGATACGATCGGTTTCAAAGGAACAGGTTAGATTGCTCCGAGCCGCTGTTGATGATGTAAGTTAAATAATAATGAAGTTCAATTATGTCACGAAACAATGGGACACAAAAGTAAAACCTTGCATCATAATAAACATGAGAGCCTCTCTGAAGCTTCTAGGTTCATAATTATTAAGCTATAGAATAATTATTCAAAGAGACTCCACTAAGAGAATATTTGGTTAATTAATTAATTAGGTCCATATATAAGCAGTAGTTGAATATTAGGTAGACTCTGTATCAAAATCAATAATCATGATATCTAAGTTTGATTATCGACTCTCCTGACGTAACTATTTTAAATTTCAATTCTTTACCTTTTGCTTTTATAAATGGAAAACTTATGCCCATGAACATTGTATATAAATATAAATGTTCAAAAGACACCATTCCATGTTTCTTTTTGTTACTTATATTTATAGGTGAAAATAGTCTAATTATTTCTTGCATTTTAACCTTTGACACCTTCGCAGGAATCAGAAAGTAACGCAAGGCCACTGCAACATATAAATAACCGCTTGCTGCAACTTTATCGGCAAAAATATATTAAACATTGAAATTCCAGTGCAAACCTGACCAAGAGGTTGACTTCTAATTGGTCGGAGAGTGAATGCGGATATACATGGCCCAATCCCTTTATTGTTGTTTTTTTTTATAATTTTTTTCTCCAGAATAAAAATTGAATAAATAAAGAAGCACATAGATGCTTCAATTCTTTTAATCTGTATCACATAAGAAAGTTATTTATCAAACGGAATTTGAATTGATTTAGATTATGGGTAACGATGTGACACTCAATCTTACTCTATCCACTTCGCACAGGCTCCATATTACAATCGATATCTTATAACCCAAAACTATTAATTAATTCCACTTTCTCACACAAAATACACATTAATTAGTTAGTATACTCCTATAAAATGTATTTTAGTTTTCATGATATCATCTATTTTGTATAACACAATTATCCCGGTTGATAAACAATACAATTACATAAAACTAGATAAGCTAAAGTTTTAAAAACTTTTATACATATCTATAAATTAAATCACACATACATATATTTACATTTACATCTCATTCATATACTTAAGTTGATACAATCAATCCATCCATTTAAACAAATTCATAATCAAGTGTTTGACTAAGCCCACTAAATACATCTCATGTGAAAATACCAATGACATCAACCACCACAAACATTTATACTTTGAGAAAATATATACGTTAAATTAAACTCAGACATTTGTACATATAATAATACTTTCTTTAAGTTGTTACACTACAAGAAAATTAATAAATAATAATTAATTTTAAAAACAAAAATAATTAGTTATTATATTGACTAACTTAGATATCATTTTATAAACTAAAAAATATTGATATTTAAAATAACTTCTATTGTAAATAAAAACATTATAATTAGATTATGAATTAGAGTTTAAATTGGTTTTTCATATTGACCATCAAAATATTAACTACTTACTATTATTAATTTTAAATTAGAAATTAGTTTAGTTTGTAATCTTTATTCATGACTGGTCAAACATAATTTTTTTTCAGACCACAATCTAGATTATGAGAACTTCATTAAACTCTAACCATGTAATATTATTTTCTATATGATTCCAATGCCAATTGAGTATATTACCTTCATGAATCTCATATACAATAGACAACCTATTTATTTAAGAAATTCTCTTATTTAATTAATATGTTGTTTTTATGCGTATATATAAAGTTTAATTGATGAATGTATTGGGTCGTGCCGTGAAATCAAATAACTTTACTCGTTGATAAAAATTAATTTACTATTTTATTCCCTGTTCACTGTTATCGTTTTCACATATCATAAAAGAACGCACATTTCCACAAATTGACGAGATCAAGTCTAAAGTAATACTCAAAAGATATCTTAGAATATGTTTATTTAGTTTTTGTATTATTTACTTGAATTGAATATCTACCTCTGTATACTTAAAATAGCTTAAAATATTGTGTCATAGAGTGGTTTTGTTTTATATTTAAATATTTAATTAATGCGTTAACTATTTTTTTCTCTTTGCTTTACCTCTCTCTTTCACGCGGAACATATTATTTTAGTGCAATGTTGCGTTGTGATAAAAGAGAAGAGAAGCTGTGCCTAGGGCTTTTCCTTTGGAGATAAGGTCGAGATAGCTAAATATATCAAAAGTTAAATTAATTTATAATTTTTTTTGTGTTTGATTAGTCATGACTCTATCAGTTTTAGCTTTCAACAGGAAAAATATTAAGTCATTTCAACGATAACATTAAGAGAATTACTTTAAAAAAACGACTTAATTATCAAATTTTTATATTAGAATAAATTTAATGATAAAAATTAAAAGATAACACTAGACTGACTAACTTACTTTATTTTTAATGTTATATAAAAAAAAATTAGTGTTTTATGTAGCATTTTCTATATATTTTTTTGGTGTAAGTATTTGAGTTAGGTCTTACCCAGATTTTCTTGGTATTTGATAAACTTCTGTTACCTTTGATTTTGTAAAAACAAGAAGATAGGAGAGGCTCCAATCTTTGGGGTGATATTAGTTTTGATGTTTGTGGCAACAGAGAAGAAGATGAAGAACCAATTTTGTGACCTTCATTGCTGAAATGAAGATGAAGAATGAGAAGTTTTCAAGCATGAAAATGGGTTTCACCTAAGGTGGAATAAGCAGTGTGAAGAATCATCATTATTACATCCCAGGCAGGACTTCAACAACAATGATGGTGGTCACAAAAATGGGATTCATGAGCGACTCATAAAATTTAAGTGTTGTGTTCATATTTGAGACGGATATAA